>Ga0315277_10000175_pt1 | contig 108113 bp, 95 predicted proteins | sample YL17G05_15_MG_FD_203695 | JGI IMG/M metagenome (GOLD analysis project Ga0315277, IMG submission 203695) | Sediment microbial communities from Yellowstone Lake, YNP, Wyoming, USA - YL17G05_15 | ecosystem: Environmental > Aquatic > Freshwater > Lake > Sediment | place: USA: Wyoming | collected...
GAGCGGCCTTCCGGCGTTTCATCAGAGAGGGATGCGAGCTGCGCTGCATCAGCGAGCCAGTCGGCGCGTACGCCCGGAGCGGGCAGGAATGATGTCGCCATCCGGTTTCCGAGGGTGATGGTGCCGGTTTTGTCGAGGAGCATGACATCGATATCCCCCGCAGCCTCAACAGCTTTGCCGCTCATGGCAAGTACATTTTTCCTCAGCATGCGGTCCATGCCGCTTATCCCGATAGCGGACAGCAACCCGCCGATTGTTGTGGGAATAAGGCACACGACGAGGGAAATAAGTACCGTAAGCGTGGCGAAGCTCGGGTTACCGGAAGCCTTATCGCTGTAAATAGTGAACCCCTTAAGAGTACCGACCGCGAGGAGGAAAATTGCAGTAAGACTAAGAAGTAAAACCGAAAGGGCGCGTTCGTTGGGCGTAGGTTGACGCTTCGCACCTTCGACCATTGAGATCATCCGGTCGAGGAAACTCTTACCGGCAGTAGCAGTGATTTTGATTACAATCCGGTCGCTTATGACCCTGGTGCCACCGGTAACGGCACTACGGTCACCGCCACTTTCACGTATGACCGGTGCGGATTCTCCGGTGACAGCCGATTCATCAACGGTCGCAATGCCATCCACGACATCACCGTCGCCGGGGATGATATCGCCGGTTTCGCAGACCACAAGGTTGCCGATTTTGAGTTCCTTTGCCGGGATTGTTTCCTCGTGGTCGTTGAGAAGACGCCGTGCCGATGTATCTTTGCGCATAGCACGCAATGTATCCGCTTGCGCCTTGCCACGTCCCTCGGCGATTGCTTCGGCAAAATTGGCAAACAGGACTGTGAACCACAGCCATAGCGTAATTTGAATATTGAATTTCAAATCCGGATAGAATCCACGGGCTATGTCACTTGCGACAATCAGAGCAAGGGCAATCGCCCCGATGAAAACCACGAACATAACAGGATTTTTAACCTGCACCCTCGGGTCAAGTTTCATAAACGAATCCCTTATAGCCCTTTTTATCAGGCGTGAGTCGAATATGGTGCCTTTACCCTTTTGCTTAGACATATCAGCTATATCTCCTTATCAGAAAATCCGTCCATTCAGCATAAGGAAGTGCTCAATCACAGGGCCGAGGGTGAGCGCGGGTAGAAATGTCAAAAAGCCCACAATGATGACGACACCTATCAGGAGAATTGCGAAAAGATAACCCTCTGTGGGAAAGGTTCCTTTTGAGGGCGGGGTGTATTTCTTTCTGCCGAGGCTGTCCGCGAGAGCCATCACGGGGATGATAACCCCATAACGCCCAATGAGCATGGCTACAGATGTCAATATGGTGTAGTGTGGCGTAGCCGCATTCAACCCGGCGAACGCACTGCCGTTGTTGTTCGCGGCAGATGTGAACGCATAGAGAATTTCACTTAACCCATGCGGGCCCTTATTTGAGAGGCTTGCCAAGCCCGATGGCATAACAAGAGAAAGTGCGGAGAATGTCAGGACTACGGCGCATGGTAAAAGAATGCCGATTACAGCTAACAACACATCTTTAGCCTCGATTTTTTTGCCGAGGTATTCCGGTGTACGTCCCACCATCAATCCGGCTATAAAGACAGTGAGCACAACGAACAGCACGATGCCATATACTCCAGAACCTACTCCACCAAAAACGACCTCGCCCAACATCATATTGAAAAGGGCAAAACCTTCAGCGAGTGGGGAAAAACTGCTATGCATTGCGTTAACAGACCCATTGGAGGCAGAGGTGGTGCTCATTTCCCATAACACGCTGGGGAGCACACCAAACCGTACTTCCTTTCCTTCCATAAATGGCAATCCGCCAAGCGCAGGATTTGCCTGGAATTCCGACCATATCGAAACACCGACACAAGCTAAGAAGATTGCGAACATTGCAGTAAGAAGCGCGATACCGTGAGGTCTTCTATTCAAGAGCGCGCCGAACGCATAAACAAGGGATGCGGGAATAAGGAGGATTGAGAGGTATTCGATAAAATTGCTGAACGGTGTTGGATTTTCAAACGGGTGAGAGCTGTTCACACCAAGAAACCCACCTCCATTTGTGCCGAGTTGTTTTATTGCAATCTGCGACGCCGCCGGGCCCATCGGGAGAGTTTGCGATGCGCCTTCGATGGTTTTTGCGTTTATATAATTGGAGAAATTTTGCACGACACCCTGGCCGGCAAGGATTATTGCGACGAGGAAAGAGATTGGTATAAGAATATAAAGTACAGAACGTACAACATCCACCCAGAAATTGCCAAGCGCCGCGCTTTGTCTTTTCACGATACCCCGCGCAAGGGCCGCCATTACCGCGATTCCGGTGGCGGCACTTACGAAGTTCTGCACGGTGAGCCCGACCATCTGGGTCAGGTAACTCAGTGTTGTTTCACCGGAATACGCCTGCCAGTTAGTGTTGGTGACATAGCTTACAGCGGTGTTCATTGCAACCAGCCACGGGACCGGACCAAGCGACTGGGGATTGAGTGGTAGCCGCTGCTGAATTAATTGCAGCGTAACTACGACAACAATTCCGATTGCGCTGAACCAGAGGATGCAGGATATGTATTCCTTGCAGTTCATTTCTTTATCGGGATTGACGCCGGCGCATCTGTATATCACTTTCTCGATAGGCTTCAGGAAGGCCAACAAAGGGACTCTGTCTCCCCTGAGGATACGGGCATAGAATCCGCCCAATAGCGGGGTCAGCCCGATGATGAGAGAAATAAACAGAAAGAATTCAATCCAGGCATTTACAGGCATACAGTGCTCCTTCGTTTGCGGTCAAGGTTATCTTTGAACATATAAAGGTGGCGTAAATGTATGGCGGGTATACATAAAAAAAACATAAACGAAAATTCTTAGGTAAGATATTCGATGAAACATTCTGTGTACCTCTTGCCCCCTTGATGCTTACATCGGGATTCGGTATAATATGAATCGCTTCTGGGGCGTAAATGCCCCTTTTGCGCGTTATTGGATGAGGTGAGTTAATTGGCATCGACTGAGTTAGTAAGGTTGGAAGCGACCAGCCGCGACGGTTCCGGCAAGGAGGCCGCGAAACGCCTCAGGAACCAGGGGCTTGCCTTGGGGATCATATACGGCCTTGATAAGGGCCCCAAACCCATTTCCATAGCTGCACGGCACCTGAAGAAAACCCTTCAGACCGCGCATGGTAAGCATCTTATCGAAGTAGTAGTGGACGGCGCCCAAGCCGAACCGGTGATGATCCTCGAAGTCCAGAGGAAACCGGTAAGCCACGAAGTCTTGCATATCGATTTGAAACGCCTGGACCTCGCAAAAGCCGATGAATTTGAAGTTCCCATACACTTTGTGGGGAAAGCTGCGGGTATAAAAGCCAGCGGCAGGCTCAATGCGGTAGAGGATACCGTCCGGATAAAATGCCTTCCCATGATGCTCCCGGACGAAATCGAAGTTGATATAAGCGCATTGGAAATCGGCGACGCACTCTATGCACGTGACCTGGCTTTGCCTGTCGGTGTAACCCTTATGACCGAACAGAACGCGATGCTTGCCAACATCGCTGCGCCTGAAGCCGAGGAAGTCGAGAAGCCCAAGGAAGAGGTTGTGGAAGGCGTCGAGGGTGAAAAGGCCGAAGAAGAAGAGAAAGAAGAAGAGGAAGAAAGTTAATATCGGCTTAATGAAATCCGCATGTCGGAGGGTTTGTTGTTCTTCTTCCGGCCCAAACGCAAACATGTCGATTTAATTATCGCGGGATTAGGAAATCCCGGGCCTCGCTATGCCCATACGCGGCATAATCTCGGTTTTGCAGTAATAGACAAATTAGCGAAGGATTGGACGGGGGAGGCAAAGTGGCATACAGCAACCGATTATTTATTCCTCGAAGGCAGCCACGAAGGCAAATCGTTCATCCTCATTAAACCCACAACATTTATGAACCTTAGCGGGAACGCAATCCGCAAGGTCGGACGGAAATACAACCTATCACCGGAAAAATTGATTGTCATACACGACGACCTTGATGTGGCATATGGCAGGGTTAAGATGAAATTGGGCGGGTCACCTGCGGGGCATAAGGGAGTTGGGAGCATAGCGGGCCGTTTAGGCACGTTGGATTTTCACCATGTCAAAATGGGCATCGGGTTGGAAGGGGTAAAGGGAGGGGAGAATTATGTGCTCGAGCAATTAACCAATGCCGAATGGTCGGAATTCGAGCCCGCAATCGAACTGGCCTGCGAGGGGTTGAATATCTTTTTGACTGCCGGGGCGGGCGAAGCGCAACAATATATCAACACTCATGGCAAGGCAGTAGGAAACGCACAGGGGGGCAGAATGTAAATGAAAGCTGAGTTCATAGAGAAATTATTCCACTGTTTTCGTACCCAGGAAACCTTTCGGGAAGCCGTAAAGGGGCTTGGGTCGGGGCGTCCCGTCAATCTTGCAGGGTTACATGGCGCCGCGTCGGCTGTTTGCATTGTCCTCATGGCGGAAAAATCCGATGGGCCAATCCTCTGGATAACGCCTGACTTTGAACGGGCCAAGGTCAATTTCAAGAATCTGCTGGCGCTATTAGGACGCCGTGAGGGAGACGAAGAGAGGAAAACCGACGATAAGCAGCAGAAAAAAGCAAGCTATAAAAGGAACGCCTACCTTTTCGACGACCTTGATTTATTGAGCCAGGATTTCCTCAGCCTGACTGATGTTGAGGTGATGTATTACCGTTACCAGGTATTGGAAAAACTCGTCCTTAACAAAAACCCCATCATCATCGTCTCGAAGCGCTCCCTTCTCAGCCCGTTGATAAGCCCGGAGAGATTTCGCAGCAATATCATTTCATTTGATACCGGGGACAAGATAGACAAGCCTGAAATCGTGCTGAAACTCGTCGGTATGGGTTACAGGCTTGTATCGCGGGTCGAAGAAGTCGGAGAAGTGTCAAGCAGGGGCGGGATACTTGATATATTCCCTCTTGGGCGCGAACTTCCGTTACGTCTCGATTTATTTGGTGAGGAGATCGAATCCATACGGGAGTTTGACCCGATAACCCAGCGTAGCCAGAGACAAGTTGACGGTTTGGTGGTAAGCCCTTGTTTTGAGGCGAATGTCATCAGCCAACCCGAAACAACCGAACTCCTCGATGAGGATGGTAATTTCCTGCAGGATACAATCGGCGGCGAGATTGAATTGCCCACGTTACGTGAATTCAGCAAGCGGGAAAAAGAGGAATTCATAAAAGGGCAATATGCCTTCTTCGATAAAGCGACAATACTCGATTTCCTGCCGGCGGCCACTACCATAGTGCTTGAATCACCCACCCTTATTTTTACCGAATCGTTGCGGGGAATTATCGAGGCCCCTCTTGAAGAAAACGGTGAACCAGAGCCCGGCGATGGGGTTTATCTCCCGGAATATAGCCAGCTTGGCGTCGAACCGGGAGAAATCAAGCGGAGAATAAGCTCCTGGCCCTGCATCAATCTTCTATCACCTCTTGATGATGAAAGGGCGAATACCATAAATTTCAACCTCCACAGGATTAAACATCCCACGGGCTCATTTGAAAAAAGGCTGCGCGAGCTTACTTCCACCCACGTGCACGAAGAGGTCTTCATCATCACGCGCTCACGCGAACGGGTGCAGCAGGTTATCGACGAGTGGGGGCGCAAGGTAAAAATAGACTATGGCGATATGGAATACGGGTTCGGCGCCCCCGGGTTCCGGCTGATATGCGACACCGAACTATTCCCGCAGAAGACGCCGATATTCGTACGTTCCGCAGGCCGCAAGCGCGCGCTGACAAGGGAGGAGTTGAAGAATATACGGTTGGGGGATTATGTAGTCCACGTTGACCACGGCATCGGCGTATTCGGCGGCATTTCGCAGCAGGAAATCGACAGCATAGTTCGCGACTTCATTTTTATTGAATACGCAGCAGGCGACAAGCTCTATGTCCCGATAGAACAGGTCGACCAGATATTCAAATATTCATCCTCCGAAGGCACCGCCCCTAAAGTGCATCGGCTCGGCACTTCGGATTGGGGCAAGTTAAAGCGGCGTATAAAAAAGAAACTGCTCGACATAACCGCGGAATTGTATTCGCTGTATAAATTGCGCCTTCAGGCCGAAGGGCATCCGTTTGGCGACGACACGCCATGGGAACGGGAGGTCGAGGATTCGTTCGAGTACCAGGAAACTCCCGCCCAACTGAGGAGCTTAGCCGAGATAAAACGCGATATGGGCTCCGTGAAGCCGATGGACAGGCTCGTGTGCGGCGAGGTCGGCTACGGCAAAACCGAGCTTGCCATACGCGCCGCGCTTAAAGCCGTGCTTGCCGGAAAGCAAGTGGCCGTTCTCGTGCCGACGACCATCCTGGCGATGCAACATTACCAGACATTCACGAACAGGTTGAAGGCGCATCCGGTTGTTATAGAACTCCTATCGCGTTTCAAAAGCCCAAAGGAACAGAAATCAATTGTACGAAAACTCCATGAGGGGGCCGCCGATATTGTCATCGGTACGCATCGCCTCTTGAGCAAGGATGTTACGTTTAAGGATTTGGGGCTTCTTATTGTTGACGAAGAACAGAAATTCGGTGTAAGGCACAAAGAGCGGATAAAGGGGATGAAGGTAAATGTGGATGTGCTTACCCTGACCGCGACACCGATTCCGCGCACCCTCTATATGTCCCTCGTCGGGCTGAAGGACATCTCGCTTGTTGACACCCCGCCCCCGGACAGGCTACCTGTGAAAACCTATGTGCGCAAATTTTCCATGAGGCTCGTGAAGTCTGTAATACTTGAGGAAATCTCCCGTGGCGGCCAGGTTTATTATTTATACAACAGGGTTGAGACGATTGAGAAAGTATTCCAGCGGTTGAGGGCGCTTGTGCCGCAGGCCAAGATAGCGGTAGCCCACGGCCAGATGGATGAGGTTGCCCTTGAGAAGGTTATGCTGGAATTCATGAGCGGGGAGTATGATGTGCTCCTCTGCACGACGATTATCGAAAGCGGGCTGGATATCCCGAATGTGAATACCCTCGTCGTCGAGAATGCCCAGAATTTCGGTTTGGCGCAGTTGCATCAGCTACGCGGGCGGGTAGGGCGGTCCGCCCGGCAGGCATATGCCTATTTTTTCTACCCCCCGAACTTGGAGCTTTCAGGCTTGGCCGTGAAGCGGCTCGAAGCGCTCACATCGTTCAGCCATTTGGGCGCGGGATATGAAATCGCGAAACGTGACCTCGAACTCAGGGGCGCCGGGAATATTTTGGGCGCTGAGCAGCATGGGTTCATCACGCAGATAGGCTTCGATCTGTATGCCAAGCTTATGAGCGAAGCTATTGAGGAAATATCCACCGGCGTGGAGCCGGAGCTCGAGAATGCAGGCAAACCGAAGGAGCTGCCGACGGTAATCAATCTGCCGGTGTCGGCAAGGATACCCATTGATTATGTATATGATTCATCCGAGCGTCTAAGCTTCTATCGCAGACTGGCTACGGTTGACCACGAGGAGAACTTAAAATTAATCACCGATGAATTCGCCGACAGGTTCGGCCAGCCCACTTTTGAAGTTGAGAACTTGCTTAAAATTGTCGCGCTGAAGCTTCGCATGAAACGCTTGAGCATACGCGAACTCTCGTATTCAATGGCCGCGAAGGAGATGGATGTCCTGTTCCGCAGGGAATTCGCCGGCAGCTATCGATTTCAACGTATCCTTAATTTGGCGAAACGCTCAACCAGGTTAAAACCCCTGATAGATGGGGTCCGCAAATCGTTTATAAAACCGCCGGTTGATATTATGGCAGCGGCGGATGAATATATTAACGAACTTGAGTCGGTTCTTGGTTTGTAAACCGGAGGCTACGCATTAATCACCGCAGTGATGTGCCTTGAAAAAGGTGTATGATTCTAATAACATTAAACCATTATCATGGGTTACAGAGGAGAAACGAGCGATGAGATCAAGACTTTTCCTTTTGGCTTTTATTGCAGCAGCGAGTTTTGCGGGGCTTCTTGCTTGCCGGGTACCCAGCACTCAGCCTGATACTCTGGCTGAAGTAGGCGGTGTTACAATCACCGTTGAGGACCTGTTACACCACCCAGCCGCTACCCAGGCCCTCGACGATCTGATCAACGACGCCGTTGTTCTTCTTGAATGCCAGTATCGGGGGATTGTCTTAGATGTAGTGAAGTACCAGCAGAATTTGGATGCCTTCATATCGCAGCAGGGTGGAAAGGAGCAAATGGAGAAGTCTATGAAAGAAAACAAAGTCGGTTGGCCGGATTTTTTCAATTATCAGAGGGTGCAAATTCTATCAAACCAGCTTGCTGAAGCTATGGCAGGTAAACCCACCGACGAGGAGATCACGCAGCATTTTGTTCAGAATGAGGATAGGCTGCGGCGTCTTGTTGCGAACCGGTTAGACATCGATCCTTCTGCGGTCACATTAAATGACGCATGGGAAGATATCATCAAGGAGATTACAAGCCAGAAGGCGGGAGAAATCAAGAAAAATCTAACCGCCGATTTAAGAGCCAAATATGGGATCAAGAATTACCTCACTGGTGAGGGGCTGAAACCGGGTGAGGAAAAAAAGGAAGATGAGGGATTAGCCGGCAAACTTGACATTTCCGAAGGTGAAACAAAGGAACCCGAGGGAAGTACAGCAAAATAGGGCAGCAGCGGAAGTGTAACTGACTGGAACCGCGTTGCTGAAAAATATCCCTGGTGGTTTATGGTATTTTTAACAGTCTTGATTCGATAGGCGGGGGAAAGGTCTGAATACATATGGCAAAACTATCGGGGAGGGTTATTCGAGAGATTATCATTATAATAGCAGTAATCGGCTTGCTGATTTTGCTTGCCATTTATCTGCGGCCCTCAAAACCGTACCTCAAGAATGATATCCATATTCCTCCCGATGAAAATCAACCGACAGGGAATGCCAAGCCCATGGGCCATGGGCCAAAACTTCTCCCTGAGGATGACGGCACTGTGGTTGCATCCGCCCTCGGGCATGATATCACCCTCGGTGAAATCAACCAGGAAGCCAACCTCTTATTCAGGCGTTATGGCATCGACCCCGAAAGCGAGATGGCGAAGAAAGAAATATTACTTGATCAGTTAAAGGTTGAGGGCTTGGCCGAAATATTATCCGGCTCTCTCATCCTCGAAAAAGCACCCGGGTTAGGAATAAATGCCAAAGAAGTTGTTGACAATGCGATGGCTGAATGGGCCCAAGGTTTTGACTCACCGGAGGCGAAATTGGCAAGTATCCCCGATAACCAGGGGGTCACTATTGAGCGAATGCGAAAGATGTATACAAGGCAGCTTCTACCGCCTTTGATTCAATCGGCCCTCACTAAGGATTCAGGCGATATTGCCCAGGAAGAGAAGGACAAAATCTTCGCCGGCTGGTTGTTGACAGGATTAAGCGAACTCAAGATTGAGTTCAAGGATGAAAAATCGGCAATCTCCTGGAAGGACTATATAAATCAATTATTGGATAATAATAAAAGTACAGGTGAATCCGCCCCCACCACTGGTGAAGGGAAATAATCAAACCCTTCGCATTTTTCGGGCTGGGGCTTGATTCATACCTGTGATTACTTTGCCGTCTGTATATTTCAAGCCTGTGGCAGTTTAGCTGTAATTTTCTAACCATACGAGGTGTGACGATGACGAAATGGGTTTATAAAGCTGAAGAAGGGGACGCCGGGATGAAAGACCTTTTAGGCGGAAAAGGGGCGAATCTATGCCAGATGACCAAGCTCGGCATACCCGTGCCGCCTGTATTTACCGTGACGACGGAAGCATGCAACGCTTATTTGGCAGCAGAGGGAAAATTCCCCGAAGGTTTGGATAAGCAGATTGCCGAGGGGATCGTTTATCTTCAAGGCAAGATGAGTAAGGATTTCGGCGACGATAGAAACCCACTCCTCGTATCGGTGCGTAGCGGCGCAAAGTTCAGCATGCCCGGTATGATGGAAACTGTCCTCAATCTCGGTTTAAACGATAAGGCAGTGGAGAGTTTGGCTAAGCAAAGCGGGAACCCGCGCTTCGCCTATGACTGCTACCGCCGGTTCATCTCGATGTTCTCCGATGTTGTGCTGAGCGTGGAACACGACTTGTTCGAGCAGGCATTGAAAACGATGCGAAACCAGAAGGGGGTAAAGGCGGATAACGAATTAACCACAGAAGACCTGAAGAAGCTTGTTGGTATATACAAGGGAATCGTAAAGGAGCATTACGGCGAATTTCCCCAGGACCCGCGCACGCAGCTTAAGATGGCCATCGAGGCGGTTTTCAAAAGCTGGAATATCCCACGCGCGAAAACATACCGCAAGCAATACCATATCCCCGAAACCCTTGGCACTGCGGTGAACGTACAGTGCATGGTATTCGGCAACTTCGGGGATAATTCAGCCACCGGCGTCGCGTTCACGCGTAATCCATCCGATGGCGCCCCCGGCGTGTACGGCGAATATCTCATCAACGCCCAGGGGGAGGATGTTGTCGCGGGGATACGTACGCCGCTCAAAATAGCCGAGATGCAATCCCACATGCCCGAACTGTATAAGCAATTTATGGATATATGCGTGCGTTTGGAGGATTTCTATAAAGACATGCAGGATATTGAGTTGACCATACAGGAAGGTGTCCTGTATATCCTTCAAACAAGGAATGGAAAACGCACGGGCAGGGCAGCGGTGAGGATTGCAGTCGATATGGTCAATGAAGGCTTGATTGACCGGCGTAAAGCTCTCATGCAGGTTGACCCATCGTCGCTTAACCAGCTTCTGCATCCAACCATCGACCCGAAAGCCCGCTACGAAGTGCTTGCGAAAGGTCTCAATGCCAGCCCCGGTGCCGCATCCGGCCCGGTTGTCTTCACCCCTGCAAAAGCCGTTGAAGCCGCCCAATCGGAGCATCCGGCAATATTGGTCAGGGTTCAAACTACGCCGGATGACATCCATGGAATGATTGCCGCCGCAGGAGTGCTTACATCGCAAGGGGGCATGACATCGCATGCGGCGGTTGTGGCGCGGGGTATGGGCAAGCCGTGCATCGCGGGATGCGGGGCAATCGATGTCCATGTGGCTGACGGTTATTTCGCTGTCGGTGATAAAAAATTCAAGGAAGGGGATGTCATCACAATCGATGGCACGACGGGTGAAGTCATCGCGGGCAAAGTCCCGCTCATCGAAGCAAAAGTCTCCGATGAATTCGCCGTCTTGCTCAAATGGGCTGACGAAGTAAGACGCCTTAAAGTCAGGACAAACGCCGATGACGGGCCGTCGGCCCAAAAGGCCCGGATGTACGGCGCGGAGGGAATCGGGCTCGCGAGAACGGAGCACATGTTCATGGGCGACAGGGCGGAGCTTGTCGCGGAGCTGATATTGATGTTGGCGGGGAAGGATCGCTCCGTGCCGGATGTGGCGAATAGAATAAATGAATTGCTCATAGCATTGGGCAAGCTTCAGAAGGGTGATTTCATCGACATATTTCGCGCGATGGACGGCCTGCCCGTCACAATACGCCTAATAGACCCGCCTCTGCATGAATTCATCCCGTCGCCTGAAAAAATTGCCGAGCGCATAAAACGTCTCGAAGCTGAAGGGGGCAAAGAAAGTGAAATCGCGAATATGCGTACACTTGATGAATTGAAAGGACGGCTGCACGAGGATAACCCCATGCTCGGACTGCGCGGCTGCCGCCTGGGAATACTCTACCCCGAGATAAACCGCATGCAGGTCAAGGCAATCTTGGAAGCAGCGCTTGATGTTGAAGCGGAAGGCAAGAGGGTACTGCCGGAAATCATGATACCCCTTTCATCCCATAAAAATGAGCTCATTGTTTTGAAGGAACTCGTGAACGAAGTTGCCGAGGAAGTCTTCCGAAAGGCGGGTAAACGGATTGCTTTCATGTATGGGACTATGATCGAAATCCCGCGTGCAGCATTGACAGCGGCTGATATTGCCGAGCAGGCCGAGTTTTTCAGCTTTGGCACAAATGACCTGTCGCAAATGTGTTATGGCATATCGCGCGACGATGCGGAGAAGCATTTTCTGAAATTTTATGTAGACAAAGGAATTTTGCCGCGCAACCCGTTCCAGGTCCTCGATGAAGATGGCGTTGGCAGGCTTATGCGGCTTGCCATAGAGGGTGGGCGCAAGACGAGGCCCAATATCAAATTAGGCATCTGCGGCGAGCACGGCGGCGACCCGGAATCGATAGACTTATGTCATCGATTGGGCTTGAATTACGTAAGCTGCTCGCCATTCCGCGTACCAGTGGCCCGCCTTGCTGCAGCACAGGCGGCAATTAAGCATGGTTAATGGGTTATTATAAAATGTAATCAAAATAGATTTTCATAGATGTCCTATATGGAATAATTCCAACTTTTGTGGCGCCCACAAGCGAGGTCTTCCGAGCTTGGGGGTGATTCATATTATAGATAAAAAGATTATCGGTAAAGTATTAAAGAAGGATAATTAGAGACGCCTACAAACTCGAGGACTCGTTTGTAGGCGCCACAAGCCGCTTTTTTAATATGCTGCCAGCCATAATTCGCATTTACCGTAAATTTACTTGTTGCCTAGTTCACAAAATCGAAACCCAACCTGCAATTGTTGGTATAATTTGCAAGGATATATAAAGGTAGTCAATAGGACTTTACTATGATTGACATACCCTTCATAATCTATATCGTTTTAGCCGTTCCCCTTGTTTTGCTCGGCGATGTACTCCGCATGAACTGGGGATTCCGTCCCGATTTGGCCATCATCTTTGTCGTGGCCCTCGCATTCAGCGGCCGTGGGCGGTTAGCCCCGCTCTTCGGTTTATTCCTGGGGCTGATTTTGGATAACCTGAATTATGAATCAAGGCTCACCTATGCGTTAGGTTTATTCCTTGTGGGACTGCTCGTTACATACGTGCGTTCGCGATATCTCCGCCGCAACATCATCATAAGGTGCCTGGTTTTTCTCTGTATTTATGAGGGCTTCCGTTTATATCTTATTGCAATGGGTTCTCTCCATTACCGCGTTTTGACTTACCCCTCATTTCATCCGGGGATTTTAGCGCCGGGGCTTTTCATCTCCCTCCTGATATTTCTGCCCCTTACAATGCTTCTCGACAGGCTTATGCCGGACACGCGAGGCGAAGAGACAATGGGGGAGGTGTTCATGCGCGGATGAACAGGACCTACTCCGCAAGGCCGTCATTACCTCGCCCCCTGCTTATGGGTGTTTTAGTTGTTTTTGGATTCCTCATACTCACCGGCCGTCTATTTCAGCTTCAACTGATGCAAGGGCAATTTTATAAGGGATTGTCCGACAGCAACAGCGTCTCGGAGGTGCCAATCCCCGCACCGAGGGGGTTGATACTCGACAGGAACGGTCTTCCCTTGGCAAAAAACAACCTGCGTTCTTCCGTCTTTTACATAGTGTCCGATGATGCGGCGACCGATTCGGTGACCATCGAGAAGCTTGGTAAATTCTTAGGGCTCGCACCGGATAAGACGGCTGAAGTAAAAGCATTGGCCAAAGATAAAGAGACCAATGCCCCCATACTGGTTAAAGATGACATCCCCAAATCGATGCTTATCAAATTGGAAGAGCAGTCGAACCTTTTTCCACGAACGATAATAGAAACGATACCACGGCGCTCCTATCCCTATGGCCTCTACACGGCGCATGTTGTGGGGTACTTGGGCCCGATAAGCCCCTCCGAGTATGCGCAACTAAAACACTTGGGATATTCATCCTCGGATATAATCGGGAAGTACGGGATTGAAAAGGAATACGATGCAATAGTCCGCGGGAAGCCCGGCGTGAAAAAGCTCCTTGTTGATGTCAGCGGCAAAATTAAAGGCGTGAAACAAAGGCCCGCCCTTGATGCCAACGGAGAGGAAATATATGACAGCCAGGGGAGACCTGTTTACGAAGAGGATATCGTCAAGCCGGTGTCTGGAAAGGATATCGAGCTCACAATGGATATCGAGCTGCAATCCGAGATAACACCCTTATTCGGCGACAGACGTGGCGCGGTTGTTGTCATGGACCCCTCCGACGGCTCCATTTTTGCCCTTGTAAGTTCCCCCACGTTCGACGCGAACCTCTTCATCGGGAAAATCCCCGAAGCCGAATGGCAGGAATTGGCGTCGCACGAGGGACATCCGCTCCAGAACAGGGCTATCCAGAACGCATATCCCCCTGGAAGCACATTCAAGCTCACAACAGCGTGGGCGGCCCTGGATGCGGGCAAGGTCACCGCCGATACAACGGTCTATTGCAACGGGACATTCAAGCTCGGCGACAATATTTTCCGCTGCTGGCAAAGGGGAGGCCATGGGGCGGTTTCGTTCATTGACGCAGTGGCGTATTCATGCGATGTCTATTTCTACACCGCGGGCTATGAAGCGGGCATCGTTGCATTGACCGAGAAGGCGAAGACGATGGGCTTCGGCGCACCGAGCGGAGTGGATCTGCCGGGCGAAGTGGCGGGCAGGCTTCCAGACGAAAATTGGAAAATGGCTAATAAGGGAGAACGCTGGTTTGGCGGGGATACAGTGAATATGGCCATCGGGCAGGGATATTTGCAGGTTACCCCACTGCAGTTGCTGCGTATGGCTACCGTATATGCCAATGGCGGCAAGCTCGTCACTCCGCATCTGTTGAAGATATTTTCCGAAGAGAACCCGAAGATGGTTGGAATCGACCCGTATTATCTTGATTTGATAAGGAGCGGGATGCGTGCGGCTGTCACGAGGGCGCAGGGTACTGCCCATGTCCTTTCATCCGCACCGTTTTCCATCGCCGCAAAAACCGGCACCGCGCAAGACCCTCCGCGAAAAGACCCACATTCCTGGTTAGTCGCCTTCGCACCTTTCGACTCGCCGAAAGTGGCGGTAGTTGTATTTTTGGAGAACATTCCAGATGACCAGCCAAAGGCAGTCAATATGGCGGTGGATGTTTTTGCGTTACCGTGGATGAAGGGATATATTTTGGGGGAGAAGTGAGATGTAAGCCGCCACTCTGGTGCAAGTTTTATTGGTTATGAAATTGACAAGGGAAAAATGATTTTAGAATATTTTTGTTTTTGACAAGGAATATGATTGAGATAAAAATGTAGATCTCACTATTGGTGCCAGTATAATAAAATTCGTAGGAATGCGTAATTCATTCCAATGCTGGAGGAAGTTTGTTGAAAAAACAATCTCATATTTTAGTTGCTGTAATAATGACAATATTCTTAGCTGTTAGCATATTTGGGGCTATTTTGAATTTAAGCAACTGCCTTCAACTAAGAGAGAAGGTTCGCAAACATGTCTCTATGGGTTTTAAGATATGCCCAATTTGTGGTGATGTGGCCGATACCCCAGTGCATTATTCGGGGTCCGGAGGGCATGAAGACCTTTGGTATTGCAAACGACATACCAAACATTCTCCATATATGCTTCGGGGCCCTGCATCACGATTCCCAGGAGGGTTCCATATATCGTCCTGGCTAGATGTAACCGCAAGCCTTTGGCTATTGTTAGGGATGGCCGTTTCTGTAGGGTGCGTACTATTTAGCTTGATATTTTTATATTACGCTCTTACTTCGGATAAAGAAGGCAATAGGGACGAGCCCGCGATTTTTGTTATTCTACTGGCTGTCATATTTCCTATTTTCTCTTTAATTATGGGGTTTTCGCTCCAAGGTAATGATTGGCTATAAAAAGATATACCTTCAAGCTCGAAGATGAGCCATCGCAAAGCCTATGGCTCACGTGCTCGCTTGTAGGCGCCACAAGTTCATAGTTTATATGTGAAGAGGTCCCGGCATCGGAATGCCGGGCTACTTTTTTTCAACGGCCCACAACGGGCATTCGCCTTCGCCGGCGCGCCATAGGAGGAGAGCCCATTTCCTGTCAACTGTATCCTGAAGCTGCTGGATAATATGCTCGTGCTCCGGTGTGAAGAGGTGCTTGTAACGACCCTGATTTTTTATCCATTCGGTAATGGGCAATTTTTTCTTAGGCTTGTAATTCAGAATCCACTTATCGTGGTCGACTTCGAATAGCGGCCAGAAGCAGGTTTCGACGGCGAGCCGCGCCATCTCGATGGATTGCTCCATGGGGAAACGCCATCCTCGGAAACAGGTGCCCATAACATTGAGGAACGCCGCGCCCTCCATATCAAGTCCCTTACGCACCTTGGTCATAAGGTCGCGCCAGTTGTGCGGGCTTGCCTGCGCGACATAGGGGATATGATGCGCCGCGATAATGTCGGTCAAATCCTTCCTGTTCTGCTGCTTGCCGGGAATGACCTTTCCTGCGGGGGATGTCGATGTCGCCGCGCCGAGCGGCGTCGAGCTTGAGCGCTGAATGCCGGTGTTCATGTATGCCTCGTTGTCGTAGCATACATAGAGCATATCGTGATTCCGCTCCATGGCGCCGGAGAGGGATTGCAGGCCGATGTCATAGGTGCCGCCGTCGCCGCCGAACGCGATGAAGTCAATCTTATGGTCCTTCGGGATTTTGCCCGCCTTCTTCAGCGACTGATATGCCGCCTCCGCGCCACTTATGGTCGCGGCGACATTCTCGAACGCGTTGTGGATGTAGGGTGTGTTCCACGCCGTGTATGGATAAATGGTGGTAACAACCTCCATGCATCCGGTGGCGAATCCAACCACGACATCGCGTTCAACCGCGCGCAGCACCTGGGATACCACGACGCTGCATCCGCATCCGGCGCATGCACGATGCCCTGATGTATATTTCGGTTCGTTTGTTGAAAGCTCTTTGAGTTTTATTGCCATATAATTTCCTCCGAAACTATTCCCTCAACCCGATGAATCCGGCCTCGGGCATTTCATACTTGGGGTCGAGATGTCTCTCGAAAACCTCAGCTATTTGCTCAGTGTTTATATCACGCCCGCCAAGGCCATAGATGTAATTGACGACCTTCGGCTGTTTGGGTTTTCTATACATAGCGGCGCGCACTTCGAGCGCCAACGGCCCGCCGTGAGTCCCGAAGGCAATCGAGCGGTCGAGTACGATGACCGTATGCACATTCTTGAATGTTTCAGCAATAAGGTCCTCGGGAAACGGCCGGAAACAGCGCAGCTTCACGAGCCCGACCTTCTTGCCCTTGGCGCGAAGCTCCTCTGTCACAACATGGGCGGTGCCGTTGGTCGATCCCAACGCAATAAGTGCAACCTCGGCGTCGTCCATATAAAGCTTTTCGAAGAGCCCGTATTCCCTTCCCGTCAGCTTGCTGTATTCTTTCCCTGTCTTTTCGACAACCGGGATGATGTGCTTATGCGCTTCCCATTGTGTGCGCCTGTGCTCGAAATAATAATCCTGCAAATCGAGCGGGCCATATGTTTTTGGCCTTTTAAAATCGAACAAGGTATTTTTCGGCTTGTATTCCCCGACGAAATCCCAAACCTGTTTGTCCTCCATAGTATCGAGAACTTCCATAGTGTGGGAAAGGACAAAACCGTCAAAACATACCATCACCGGCAGAAGCACATCGGGATTCTCTGCAATCCTGAACCCCTGGATGATATTATCATAGATTTCCTGGGCGTTTTCGCAGTGGAGATGTATCCACCCGGCATCGCGCGCGCCCATCGAATCGGAATGGTCGCAATGGATATTGATCGGTGCGGATAGAGCGCGGTTCATAACGGCCATTACAATGGGCAGGCGCATCGCCGAGGCGACATAGGTTATCTCCCACATCAGGGCCAGCCCGCAGGAAGCGGTGGCTGTGCCAACCCGGGCTCCCGCGGCACTCGCCCCGACGCAAGCGCTCATCGCGGAGTGCTCGCTCTCAACGGTCACCAATTCGGTATTCACCTCGCCATCGGCGACAAATTCCGCGAACTTATGCATCATCTCGGTTTGCGGGGTGATGGGATATACTGCAGCCACATCGGGGCGGCACTGTTTGAGGGCCACCGCGGCGGCATCATTTCCTGTAAGCGAAACCCTTGCCATTATTGACTCCTCTCAGTCCCCAAAAAAAACCTTCATTCCTCAGCCAAAATGCATTCCGCCTCGAGTTTCATCTCGATGGCATGGGCCTTCTCAGGGCATTCCTGGGCGCAAATCCCGCAGCCTTTACAATGGTCATAATCAATGCCGATTATTTTCTCGTCCTTTGCCAAAATGGAGTTGTCGGGACAATAAACCCAGCACTGGAAGCACTGGATGCACCTTTCAGCGAACCAGATGGGGCGGTAGGTGCGCCAGGAGCCCGTGTGATATTCCCGCGCGTTACCCGGCTCATCAATTATTCCGCCCATCGGAAGTTCTTTCCAGCCTTTATCCTTCTTCATTCCCCTTTCACCTCCTCATATGCCCTCCTTACAGCCCTGATATTGTCATCAACAACCTTGCGAGCAAACTTGTGCGTAAATTTCTTATCCAGGTCCTTAATCAATGTTTCCAGCTTCGGGGTCCCGGCCACTTTTGCCAAAGCCCCCATCATCGGTGTATTCGGCATATCGCGGCCCAATTCCTCTATGGAAATAAGTGTGGCCTCGACGGTAAACACACTGCGCCCCTTAACCTTGTGCTTCTTCCTGAGCTCTGCAGGGCTGCATGGGGAGTTGACAAGCAATTTCGCATCTTCCGGCGCACCTTCGAGAATGTCCACAACATCGAAAAGGGTTTCATCGAGCACCACTATGATACCCGGGTGATAAATACCGCAGTGCACACGTATCGGTGCATCGGATATTCGCGTGAACCCCTTCATCGGGGCGCCCATGCGTTCGGGGCCATATTCGGGGAAGCCTTGTGAGTATTTTCCCTCCGACAGGGCCACATCGGCAAGAAGCGTCGCAGCCGTCTTGGCCCCTTGCCCCCCACGTCCGTGCCATCGTATTTCAATGATATTTGCCATTATTTGGCTCTCTCCTTGTAAGCCACACGAGACGCATGGCTTAAGCTCTACGCCTTCACGTTTATAATGTAACGCCGGTATAAGGGCAAGTCAACTGCTTAAGGGACAGATTGTGAAAAAAATAACTTAAGCCCTCCGGCAAAATAAATTTAAGGGCGAAGCATTTTGAAGACAAAATGCTTAGCCCCTACAGATAAAAAAATACACGCGGTTCCAATTAAAAAAAATACCTCCCTCCTCAATTAAAGCACAAACCTCCCTGAAGGGAGGTTCGTGGTTTGTAGGGCTTTATCCAAGGCTCTAATGCCTGAATTTGTCTGCTGAGTCATTTCAAAACATAAATATCACACAGCGGAGATCATGTCCCGAACATCTGGTCGAGGATTTCATCCTCATCTTCGGTGGTTTTCCGTTCCCTGCGGGGTGTGCTGCTCTCCTCGGTTCGATGAATTACGGCCATATGCGCAGGGGTGAACAGGTAGATGGCATCGTTGACTTTCTTGCACGACCCCCCAATGGCATAAACCACTCCCATAAGGAAGAAGCGGACCGGGTCGAGGTTCTTTTTATCGATGCCATGGAAATTACATAATATTGTCCGCCCTGAACGCAGCATGTCGGCAGGGTCCGCGGCCTCGTTGATGTTCATCGGCGTTACAATGCCTATCTCATTTGCGGCTTCCTGGGGAAAATTGACCAACCTTGGTTTCTTCACTTTATTCTCCTCCATCATATATATACGGCGGCCCCCATCCTCAATGCGTACATCACTCATCATTTCTTTGAACGGTTTCTGCGGGTAAAGCATGCCGATGCGCGTTAAGAAGCTTTCGAATTTAACCCACCCCGGACCGGGCGTTTTACCCCTGATCTCGCTGGAACTCGACATTACGGAATTTGGCATACAACGCCTTCCTCTCTTCAGTTTCACTGGAACACAAATGAGCCCGCCTTTCGACCCGCCTCATCTTGTAGCAACTTCAAAAATAATATCTTAATGAGTTTTAATTTTTTGTACTCGACCTGAATTAGGAGCGTAACCCACGAAATGGGATTCATGGGTTACATTTATTTGAAAAATGGGATTCGTGGGGCACATTTATTTGGGAAATGGGATCAGTGGATTACATTTATACGCGCACACAAGATGGCCAAATTGGGGACGGGCCTGATACAAGTGACCTTGAAACCCGCATCCAACGCCGAGTAAATCAGGACCGTCCCCAATTTGGCCTATAAAAGCAGGCAACATGCCTGCGCTACAACAAAAGGAGTCATGGTAATTAGACAATAAAGCCCGAATTGACCTTTTTCACTTGTATCGGGCTTGAAAGGGCCATATCTGTGTTGGAAAGGTCGACACACAGCAAATATGACGCATCCTGAGTAAAAGTAGCATCAGTGAATAAACCTTCGCATTCAAGGGCATTGGGGGAAAAAGTCTTGATGCCGGTATTGGTCTTATTGACGAATTTAACTATGGTGACCTTGGTGATGGTCACATCCGAATAAACCTTGAATGCCATCACCGGTGGTGATGATGACTGGATTGAACTCCCCATGACAGCTTTATTGACGGTGAATTGCAGGTTGACCCTGGAGCCCGTTGTGCCGTAACAACGCCTGTGCTTGAGCGCATCGAAGATTGCTTCGCGCGTATGCGCCGCCGCCCAGACAGCTACGATACCCGGCTCCGCGTGTTCCAGCGAACCCGGCCTGCATTCCTTGAGCCTGCTTGCGGGGCGCGAGAGGTGGGTGTCGGTGCTGCAGACAAGGCCATAATGGCGCCCGTCGGAAAGTGCGTCATACACTCCATAACCTCCCTGCTGGTTCAAAAGCGGGTGCTCGTTACCTAAATAAAGTGAAAGGCCCCACTTGGAGTAGAACTCGACAATCGGCTCAATGGAAGGATTGTAATAATCCCACCATCGGTGCTTGGCCGGCATCATAGGGTGGTGAGGAACAGTGATGACATCATGGCCTGAAAGGGTTTGCCAGAATTTGTCAATGGTGCCGTATTCCAGCAAGTCGCTGGAAAGTATTGGTATTTGATTGTCAAGGGAGTAGACATTCCGGTGGCCGTAATACTTGCTCGTCCACTCAAAGCCGTAAAGGACGCTGAATTTCCCCGCATCCTCGTATTTTGCGGGCAGTGTACGGTAATATGGCAGCCCCACAAGGTTGTCCTGGGTCATCCACTCAGCGTGGTCGCTCAGGCTACAGAAATCAAGCTTGCTGACATCCCTTGCATAACGCAAAGCGTAATCCGGGGCTTCGTCGCCATCGGAGAGGTTTGTGTGGACATGTATATCCCCGAACAGGTTGACATAATTTTGATATTCTTTCAGAAGCGCTTTCGGACCGGTCTCCTCCTCACCGCCACCCCCACCACCGCAACCGCTGGCCATCGCCAAAGCCGCAAGCCCCGCCAAGCGCAGGAATTCGGAACGTGTTATCTTCAACTCCAGTCACCCCCCATACCGGTAATGTCGTAAATGCACAGCCTGGACATATCGGCGACATAGAGCCTATTACCCACCACTTTAACGTGTTGCGCGAACCCGGCGGTATTAACCACCCACAAAAGACGGATGTCCGCCATATCAGTGAGATCAAACGCAAGCACACCTTCCTCGCCACAGGCCGCAAACAGGACCTTACCGAATCGCGCTATCCCTGAGACAAAGCGCGTCGGGTGAAGCTCATCAGCTAATTCGACATGCATGGGGTCAAGTGTATGAAAAATGGCAATGCTTGAGGATTCATCGTTACGGGCGATTATGCTATAGCCGTTGTATATCACGACATCCTCGAAATTTGCGAACCTGCTGCTGTCGATATATGTCCACAGCGCTTGTGTGGGCGCATTGAGGATATATGTAACGAGCCCGAAAACCGCATCGGCGACGGCAAGGGTTGTCCCATCGATATATACATCACGCGCACGTGAAGGGATATTCGCCGCGAGCAGCACCGGTTGCGCCGGGTCGCTGAGCTGAAATATCTTGACGCCGTCATAGTAGTCCGCAAGATACATATAGCCGTTATTAAAAGCCAACCCGGAAGCCCATTTCGTCTGGCAGGAATAGGTCAACGCAGGCTCGGAAGGTTTTGTAAGGGAATAGACACATATGCCCCCCGGACCGTCACAAAGGTAAAGGTGGTCCTGATAAACGTACAACCTGTAGGCATATGTTGAGCTCATAGTGCGTATAACGGAGAGCTTAGTCGGGTCTTTTGCGTTTATGACCGATATACCTGTAGGACCGTCGGCAACATAAACGTAAGTCCCATAAACCGCGACATCCTCGGCGCATACAGTTGGGACAGTCCCCAACAAGCCGGCTGATTTCAACCCCTGCCGCGCATACTCCGCATCAGGGGGAGGGGAGACGCGTTCCGGTTGAACCGCACCACATGATTGAAGCATCAAAGCAATCAGAAAACACAAGGGCAAAATAAGTCTGAAATATCTGACCATGTAATTAGCCTTATACACTCACTGCAGATTATACCTGATTATCTCCCTCGCAGAGGATTTTTCAATGCGTTTCAGGATTCTAAGCACCTGTTTGTGCCGTTCACCGAATGCTGAGCCGCCCCCAACAGCTGATTTGATTGACGCGAAGCTACGTATCATCCGCCTTGCGCCTTTGGCTGCTTTGGGCCCATAATGCTTTTCGAGGAAATAAAAGAGTGAATCAAAATAGCATGTAAGCTGAAAATCCTCACCATACCTGTCCTCCGCGGAATGGAAACTCCCGCCGCCGATATGCTTGACGCGCAAATCGGGATGGACAATCGCCTTGAAACCCGTTTTCCTCAACCTTAAGGCATAATCAGCTTCTTCAAAATAGGCGAAGAATCGCGGGTCGAAGGCTCCCTCGGCAGCCAAGGCCTCATCCCTTATGCAGTAAAACGCCCCCGTCGGGTAGTCAACTTCAATCGGCGGGCCGCCGAAGAAAGGGATTGATGTTGACCAGTTTTTCCTCGGGAAAATTTTGCGAAGGCCTGAAAAATCCCACCATACCATCGCAGGCGAGGGGAAGGCGCCATAAGCCTCGCGCGGACGGTTATCCTGGTCGCAGATGTCCGCGCCGATAAGCCCCACATTCGGGCCGGCGGAAAATACACCGGTTATCGTCGGGAGTATCGGCGATTGCAGTTCGCAGTCCGGGTTTATCAGCAGAAGGTGCCTGCCCCCTCTAATTTCCATAAGACGGTTTACGGCGGCAGCAAACCCCATGTTCTCAGGATTAATGAGTAATTTATTTATGAGGAAATTGTCCTGCAACAGATCCGGGGTACCGTCATCGGAATTGTTGTCCACAACAAGTATCTCGGTTTGCTCGTATGGGCAATAGCGTACAATCGAATTAATGCAGTTGAGAATAGTACCCGCAGAGTTGAAGGTTACAATACCTATGCTCAGGAGGGGTTTCGCCAATGCTTACTCCGTCTTAAGGCCGCGACCCATGAGGGCATGTACTCCTTCCAATGGGTCGAACCCCTCGAAAAGCACGCTGTAAACGGCCTCTGCGATGGGCATCTCTATGCCGGCATTCTTGAGGTGTTTATGCACAGCCTTTGTGGTGTAGACCCCTTCCGCGATGTGGTTCATCCCGGCTAATATTCCATCGAGCTTTTCACCGCCCGCGAGCTGCCTGCCGACATAATTATTGCGTGAAAGTTCGCTGAAGGCCGTACAGATGAGGTCCCCCAATCCGCTTGCGCCATAAAAAGTCTCAACCTTTGCATCAAGCGTTACCCCTAAGCGCACCATCTCGACAAGCCCTCTCGTGATAAGGCTCGCGAGCGTGTTATTCCCGAAATTAAATCCCTGCGCGACACCAGCGGCTATGGCGTATATATTCTTCAACGCCCCGCCAAGTTCCGTGCCCGTTACATCCGTGCCGCCATAAACCCGAAAATGACGGCAGCTTAAAAGGTGCTGGAAAGTACGCACCAATTCCTCATTCTCGCTTGCCACAAGTGTTACGGCGGGTTTATGGGCCGATATTTCACGGGACAAATTCGGTCCGGAAAGCACGCCTGCTTTGTAGTCAAGCCCTCCCCATTCTTCCGCCAATACCTCGGTCATCCTTTTAAACGTCTCTATCTCAAAACCTTTACTCGCCGACAGTGCATACGACTTGGGCGAAACGAAAGGGCGGCATTTCGATGCAACATCCCTGAAATGCTGCGAGGGGACAACTAATATAACAAGGCCGACATCAGCCAAGGCTTCTTCGAGTTCGGAAGTGGGGATTATATTTTCGCTGAGGCTTACTCCCCTGAGATATATTTCATTTTCACGGCCCCTTTTTATCTGCTGTGCAACTTCAGGCTCGAAGCACCATAACCGTACGATATAATCCTGCTGTCCTATAAGGTCGGCTAAGGTCGTCCCCCAGGCCCCGGCGCCGATGACGGCAATCTTCCTGCCGGCGAATTCATTTTTCGGCATCCGCTTTCACCTCAGCCTGTTCAGCCGGTTCAGCCTGCCCGGTTTCGGAAGACTTGAAGATGCTCCTACCCAGGCTTATTTTCGGCTCTTTGCCTTTTATTATGCGCTGAATATTACCTTTATGCTTGAAAATGATAACCAGGGCGATAATGGTCGTAAGGCCGACAAATATACCCGGTGTCGCGGCCGTATCCCTGTTGCCAGGATTGAACAAGCCCCATTGATGCATCCCCATTATGTAAAACGTAGCGGGTACGGATATTATGGCAGCTAACGAACCGATGCTTACCATGCGTGAGGCAAGCAGGAATATCGCGAATATGCTGATAGGGATGAGGACATAGAAGCCGATTAACGCCGAGAAAACACCCAAACCCGTCGCGATCCCTTTTCCCCCACGAAAAGAGACATATATAGGATATAAATTACCAAGCATTACCGCCAACACCACAAGGCCGACATAGGTTGAATAGAACTGGGGATACATATATTCAGCCCCTCCGCCGCTCCTTCCGAGCCAGATAAGCGCCAAGTGCACCGGGATGTACCCCTTCGCGAAATCGAGAGCGAGGGTCATCACCCAGGGAAGATGTCCGTGGCTGTCCCTGAGGCAACGGTAAACATTGGTCATCCCGATGTTCCCCGAACCATATTCGCGTATATCTATCCCCGCCCAGACGTGGCATACAATCAGCCCGACGGGGATTGATCCTATCAGGTAAGCAAGGATAGTGAAGAGTAAGCTTTTGACTGTAGGGTCCAACGCCTGCTTGTTCCAATCTCCCCGATGATGGCGGGTATCCTTTTGATGCATTATAACTTAAAAATGCATTAATTTGTCTTAATAGCACATTTTTACTTATCTGAAAATTGATTCCGCGTGGCATTGCCTGCCCGAGTCTTCGAAGGCTGGCGGTGGTATAGGCAGCAAGCACCAAATTAAGACCACGGCCAGGTCTCGAAGACTCGACCAGGCCGTGCCATTCACCCTCTCACGATGAGCATAAATACGGGGCTTGCTGTTATCTCCCCCCCGCGCAAAGCGGGGGGGACTGAAGGGGGGGCTTCTCATTAGCTGTGTGAAAATCGATGAAAGGACACAACCACATCAATCCGGTTTCTTGCGGCGGCGCTTTATATACAGCTCCACAGGTGTTCCCATGAAATCATAATCGGCCCTCAACCGCTTCTGCAGGTAACGTATATAACTCGGCCTTACCGATGAAGGCGCGTTAACAAAAGCTATTATCGTCGGCGGGGCCACCTTGGGCTGCGTGGCATAGAAGAACTTCACCCTCTGGCCCTGGTAAGCCGGCGGCGGTTTTTCCTCGATATATTTGTGCAGGGTGCTATTGAGGAGCGCCGTCGGCAGCCTGCGATGCCAGTTCGTGTATGCTATTTCCGCCCATTTGAACATTTCATCAATGCCTTCTTCCTTCAATCCGCTTGTGAAAACCACAGGGGCGCCCTGCAGAAAATGCAGCTTCTTCTCGACATGAGCCTGGAACGCCTTGCGGTGCTCTTTGACATCCGCCGATGTCAAGTCCCACTTGTTGGCCAAGACCACATAAGCCTTCCTTGCGGATTGGATAAGCCCGGCTATATCGGCATCCGCGGCTGTAACCCCATCCTGAACATCGAGCATAAGGAGGACGACATCAGCCCTAAGCAAGCTTTGCTGCGCGCGGCGCACTGAGTAGAAATCGACATCGGCCATTCCGATGTTGCTCTTTTTCATCCCCGCTGTATCGATCAACAGGAAACGCTTTCCCTCGACATTCACTTCCGCATCGATTGAATCCCGCGTTGTGCCTGGTATGTCGCTTACAATAGCCCTGTATTCCCCCAATATGGCATTCAGCAGGGTTGATTTACCCACATTCTGCTTGCCAATAATGGCCAACTTAATCGGCTCCTCAGCCAATGGGATATCAGCGGCAACCCCTTCACAAACATCCGCAATCCGCTGAAGCAGCTCGTTTATATTATATGAATGCAACGCGCTTATAAGGAGCGGGTCACCAAGGCCAAGGGCATAAAATTCAGGCAAGTTGTCCGACGATATCCTGTTGTCCGATTTATTCGCCGTTAATATGACCGGCTTGCCGCTTCTCCTCACCGTTTCGGCAATGGAAACATCACCTGATGTAATCCCGTCCGCAGCATCGACCATCATCAGGATTACATCGGCCTTGTCGATGGCTATCTTAACCTGTTTAAGAGATTCGGTCTTGATTGGGCATCCGCCGGCGTCATCAACCCCGGCAATGTCGATTATTTTATAGCGCTTCCCCTCCCATTCGAAGAAATCCTCAATACGGTCGCGCGTAATGCCGGAATCCTTGTGGACTATGGCCTTACGTCGCCCGACAAACCGGTTGAACAGCGTTGACTTGCCGACATTGGGCCTGCCTATAATCGCTATGGCTGGGGGGGTGGCCATATCACTTGGAAACCTCGCCGCTGTCTAAACAATCAAAAAGGCCGCCTTCCTCTTCATCCTGCGGCGCATATTTATATCCCTTTTCCTCAAGGTCCCTGAGCACGTGGTCAATCATCCAATCGGGAGTACTCGCCCCCGCAGTCAACCCTATGTTCTGGACGCCTTCCAGCCATTCATCCTTTATCTGGCCTGGGCTCTCAACATGATATGTCCTAACCCCCTTCGATTGGCACACCTCAGCCAGCTTCCTTGTATTCGATGAATCCAGCCCGCCAATCACAATCATTAAATCAACCTTCTCGCTAAGCTCCTTCGCGGCTTCCTGCCGTTTGATGGTCGCGTAGCAGATTGTTTCCTTGATGACAAGCTCTTCTATCGGTTGGTCCATGAAATGCGCCACGGCCTTCTCGAAGAAGTCAGTGCTTAGGGTGGTTTGCGCCACTACCCCCACCTTGGGTACGCTTCCGTCGAATGTGGGCAATTCATTGATGCTGTTGGCAATGATGCAATCGTCGCCGACGAAATCCCTGAGCGCCTTTATCTCCGGGTGATCCCTCAATCCAAGGATGATCAATTTATAACCGGCACCGTAGAGGTCGCGGACAATCTTCTGAAGGCGTTTCACGTGAACACAAGTGGCGTCAATTATCCTCAAGCCATGTTGCTTGATGAGATTGCGCTCCGTCGGCCCAATACCGTGGGAACGTATCACAAGGTAGGAACCCCGAGGTATGTTATTAATATTATCCGTCGTCTTTATCCCAAGTGCCGCGAGCCGTTTCACAACGTGCGGGTTATGTATCAACGGACCGTAAGTAAATACGGGAGTGCGGTCATTGTCGTGAGCTTTGCGCATCACAATATCCAACGCCCTTTCGACGCCGGCGCAGAAACCTGCTTTTTTCGCTACATAAACCTTCATGGTAAACAAACTCCACATTTGATTATATCAGATGATAAGGATGTGATGATATGGAGTGCCCTTTTTACTTTTGCCGGGAACGCCGGTTTTCCAACCGGCATGCCGACTTGAAAGTCGGCGTTCCCAGTAGCCGCCGAATATCATCTTCGTACCTTAACAGCTTGAGGGATTTAGCCGGTTCAGACTCTATTATGGTATAATCCCTGCGCTGAAATTGAAACCAGGAGCGGCGATATGCCTGATAGCAAGCGGGAAGAAGAAGAAAAACCGAAGTTCAGGGTTGTTGACCGAAGGGGCGAGGAGGATGCTGAACCGGCGAAGCGGACTGAGCAAAAACCACCGCCCAAAGAGAAGGCAGCAAAAAAAACGGCATCGCAGCCCGAAGCAGCGAAAGAGGATGCACACGATGCCGATAGCGAACCGGAATTGACCGAGGATGAAAAACAGCAACTAAAACACGAGGCTGAGAGCAGCCTTAAATTCAAGAACACTGTGGTTTTTATACTCCGTACACTCTCCGAGCAGACATGGATTCACCTTGGGCTTATACCCAATCCCATAAGCGGACTTACCGTGAAAAACCTCCCGGAAGCACGCAAAGCAATCGATCTATTTGAAGTAATAGCGAAACACACCGATGGTGAATTCGAGGAACCGTTAAAACGGGAAATCGCCGGTTTGCTCACCAATTTAAAATTGAATTACGCAAATCAATTAGGCATCTAAGCCGGGGTATCTCCGGCAAGTCTGAATATTTCGCTGCAGATGACATCTAAGCAATCCGGGCGGAACATCCCCTTTGCCTTGGCTGCCATATCATTTCTCCGCACGGGGTCCTTAAGCAATGGCGTAACGACATTGAAAAGCGTACGTCCGTTCAATTCCTTATCCTCAATTAAAACAGCCGCCCCGGCATCGGACATCGCCTTGGCATTCTTATATTGATGGTCCTCCGCAGCATAAGGGTAGGGGATGAGGACTGACGCCATCCCCCTTGCTTTTATCTCGCTCAATGTGGCTGCTCCCGCGCGGCTCACGATAAAGTCCGCAGCGGCAAGGGCGAGGGGCATACGGTCTATATAAGATGTTTTCATATAATCCGCTTGGGGATATTTAGAGCGGATTTCCTCCAACTGCGACGGCCCTTTCCCCCCCGTTTGATGGAGTATTTGGATATCATGCAACAACCCGGGTTCCTCATTTGCGGCGATTTCAACAAATTCGAGGACAGCCCTGTTAATGTTCTCCGCCCCCTGGGAACCACCAACAACCAACAGACAAGGCTTACCCACCAACAACCCCATGGCGTGTATCCCATCATCCCTCTTCGCATTAAGGAACTCCTCCCTGACAGGTGTTCCGGTGACCATGTAATTCGCGCCGGGAAGATATTGCACAGCTTCTTCGTACCCAAGGAAAATTCGGTCAACCCTTTTGGCCAACCAGCGAACCGTCAGGCCAGGATATGAATTGGGTTCGATGAGCACGGAAGGCACCCCCATCTTTACCGCCTGGGCCACCGGGGGTCCGGAGACATAGCCCCCTGTCCCTATTACCACTTGGGGTTTGAATTCGGAGATAATCCGCTTGGACTCTTTCAAGGCGCGGGATGCTTCGAACAAAGCGGCTATATTCCCGAAAATACCCGCTATGTTGAATCGACGGCTCAAGCCCCGAAGTTTTATCGCCCTGAAATCAATGTTGGCCAATGGCACAACCTGGGATTCAAGCTTATTGGGGCTGCCAATCCACAGGAAAAGCGCCCTTGGGTCGCGTTTCCTTAACCCCTCCACAACGGCCAATGCAGGGTAAACGTGCCCCCCGGTCCCGCCCCCTGCAACCATCACACGTAGATTCAAGCTATCCTCCTTTCTGGAGGGTTATTTTATAACCCATTACCGCATGAGGCAAATCAGGGGGCATGGTAGCTGCTGCCGATAAGGGATTTCTTGATATAAAAAATTGCTGTACCCAACAGGTTTTGATAAAATTAACGGTTACCCCGGTTACGGGGATGGCTTTTCGTGGAGGTAATACGGATGGCTGCTGATGAGCGTTATGTACTTGCAATGGTAACGGTGCCCACCGAAGAATTAGGGGCCCTCATTGCATGGCAGCTCGTAAGTGACAAATTGGCGGCGTGTGTAAGCAGGTTTAAGATCAGCTCGACTTATAAATGGGCTGGTGAAATACGCAGGGAAGACGAGGAACTTTTGCTGATAAAAACAACTTTGGGCTTATTCGAACGACTTAAGGAAAAAGTAATCGAGCTGCATTCATACGAAGTGCCTGAAATAATAGTATTGCCGATTATCGCGGGGCATAGGCCCTACTTAGACTGGATAACCGAATCGGTTTCAAGGGAGGGCTGATAAGCCATGCGGAAATATTGGGTATTCACATTAATCGCATTGCTTGCCTTTTCCACCCAACCCCTCTTGGGTTGTCAAGGCAAGGCCGTAGGCAAACGCGTGGCCACACTGCAGGAAAAGGCCCGGACTTTATCCGAGGAAGCGGTGGCGTTCCAGAAGGAGGGCAGGGGTAACGCGGCAAGGACGCGATACCAGGAGGCAGTAAACGTTTACCTCGATATACTTAACTTAGCCCCTAATTCATACGAGGCAAGGCTTAACCTCGGTATCCTGTACAATTACTTCGGCGACTACGAAAAAGCCGAGGAATCGCTTAATAAAGCCCGTATCCTGAACGAGGAAAACGGCAGGGCCTATTTCTACCTCGGCAGCATGTACCTCAACAAGGGGGACCCGCACCAGGCGGAGCTATGGTTCGAGATAAGCATCGAGAAAGAGCCGACCTACGCCCCCGCGTATTTCTTCCTCGGCAGAACCAAATACGATCTGGGTACTTTCTATGACGCCAAAATGAACCTGGAAAAATATGTTCAGCTTGCCCCGAGCGGGGATTATGTCACCAAGGCGAAGGAGTATTTGGCTTTAGTCCCAAAGGATATACAGCCGCCGGCTGATGTCAATATCTTGCCGGCACCGCCCGATGCTTCAGCAACGCCAACACCGCCCACCAATGTAGACACACAAACCAACCCTACCCAGCCCGCTACCAGCACAACTCAGGGAACGCAACCAAAGCAAGATACGGGAAATTCCTCCGGGACCGAAAAACCTAAGGACACAAGCAAAACCGAACCGCCCAAAGAGACGAAACAACCGGAAAAGCCCAAGGAAACCAAGAAACCGGCTGAAACCAAACCGCCTGAGAAAAAGCCCGTGCCCCCGAAGCCGAAACCCAAACCAGATGAGCCGACTCCGCAGACTTACGCTGAATGGATAGAAGCGGGAAGAAATGCCTTGGCAACGAAGAATTATGAAACCGCCATAAGCGATTTCGGGCAGGCATATAAATTGGAGCCCTCGTTCACCGAAGTCAATGTGCTCCTGGGCAAATCGTACCGCGCCACCAAGCAGTACGACAGCGCCCTGCAACATCTGGGCAAGGCGCTTAAGCAGGATCCCGACAACACCGATTCCCTTCTCGAGTCGGCATATTGTTACGAGGGGAAAAAGGATATCCCGAAGGCGATTGAATATTTTGATAAGTACCTGGCCATCAAGGATAGAAAGGACATAAGGGAGCATGTCGAGAAGCTCCGCAATGGTTAATCAAAATGGGGACGGTCCCGATTTAGATGAGGAGGATGAAAGCCCCCGTTGGCGAATCGTAAGGCTAAAAATAAAACCGCGCCACCAAGCAATGAATACATCATCATACGCGGCGCGCGCGAGCATAACCTGAAAAATATCGACCTCGACATTCCGCGCAACCGTATGATTGTAGTGACGGGGCTGTCCGGTTCGGGCAAGTCGTCCTTGGCATTCGACACCATATACGCCGAGGGGCAGCGCAGGTATGTCGAATCGCTCTCATCCTATGCCCGGCAATTCCTCGGCCAGATGGAGAAGCCTGATATCGATTACATCGAAGGCCTCAGCCCTGCAATAGCAATTGACCAGAAAGCCACCAGCAAAAATCCGCGTTCAACAGTGGGTACAATCACCGAAATTTACGACTACCTGCGCCTCTTGTTCGCGAGGGTGGGTATCCCGCATTGCCCGCAGTGCGGGAAGGTCGTCGTCACACAAACCCCGCAGGACATCGTCGATAAGATATTGAGCTACCCCGATGAAACCAAGGTCCTTGTCCTGGCGCCGGTAGTGCGGCACAGGAAGGGCAATTATAAACGCCTCTTCGATGATTTAAGGTCCGATGGTTTCACGCGTTTGCGCATCGACGGCGACATCTATATGTTGAGTGATGACATCAATTTGGGCCGCTATGAGGCCCACGATATAGACATCGTCGTTGACCGCCTTGTCGTCAAGCCGGAGATAAAGCAGAGGCTTACCGAATCGGTCGAGCTGTCCCTGCAGCGTGCGGATGGGCTTTTGGTGGCCAATTTCCCCGATACCGACGAGGATGTCACTTTCTCAGTGAATTTCGCCTGCCCGGAGTGCGGCATCTCCCTTGGCGAGATAACCCCCAACATGTTTTCCTTCAACAGCCCACATGGCGCCTGCGAAGAGTGCAAAGGGCTTGGTTCGCTCAAGAAAATCGACCCTGACCTCGTAATCGACCCCACCCGTGCTCTTGTTGATGAGGCTGTATTGCCCTATCGCGGCTCATCATCCGGCTATCTCACGTCGATGATCCACGCGGCATCTTATGAGCTCGGCATCGACCCGACCAAGCCGCTCAGCAAAGCCGGTGAGGATAGAATCAATGCGCTTCTTTACGGCGCTGAAAATATTTTTCTCACATTTACATTCTATGATTCCCAGGGGAACCGGCGTAAGGGGCACTTCAATTTCCAGGGCATAATCCCCTGGCTCGAATCACGCTACACATCCACGTCCTCCGATTACATCCGCGATACAATCGAGCAATATATGTCCGACAGGCCATGCCCGGCATGTGGCGGCAAAAGGCTTAAACCGGTACCTCTCTCGGTTATCATCGGTGATTTGAACATCTGGGAGGTCACCCAGCTTACCGTAGAGAGAATTCTCAAATATCTCAACACCATAAAACTCTCCGGCTCTCGATTGGAAATCGCGAGGCAGATTATCAAGGAGATAAGAGAGCGCACCGAATTTCTCAACAATGTCGGGCTCGATTACATAACCCTCAGCCGCCCGGCTAATACCCTCAGCGGAGGGGAGAGCCAGCGCATTCGTCTCGCAACGCAGATTGGTTCGCGGCTTACAGGCGTGCTTTATATCCTTGACGAACCGACCATCGGCCTGCATCAGCGCGATAACAAGCGCCTTGTGGATACATTGAAGGGGCTGCGTGATTTGGGGAATACCGTCATTATTGTGGAACACGATGAGGGTACCATACGCTCGTCGGATTACATCATAGATTTGGGCCCGGGAGCCGGGGTGGAGGGCGGGTATGTTATCGCAACCGGCCCGGTAGAAGAAGTTGCCGCTAACCCGAAAAGCATCACAGGGAAATTCCTCAGCCTTGATAAAAAACGAAATTTGACAAAGAAATCACGTCCGGGTAACGGGCATTATCTCAAAGTCATAAACCCCCGGCACAATAACTTGAAAGGGATGGATATCTCATTCCCGCTTGGCCGTTTCATCGCCGTCACAGGTGTATCCGGGAGCGGGAAGTCGAGCCTCGTCAATGAAACGCTATACAGGCACATCGCCCATCACTTTCACCTGAAAACGCAGAAGCCCGGCAAAGCTGACGGCATCGAGGGGATTGAATGGATAGATTCTGTAAGCGTAGTTGACCAGTCCCCGATAGGGCGTACCCCGCGTTCGAACCCGGCTACATATACAAAGGTCTTCGATAAAATACGCGAAGTATTCACAAACACACGCGAGTCGCGCGCCAGAGGCTATACACCCGGCCGGTTCAGCTTCAATGTACGCGGCGGGCGTTGCGAAGCGTGCCAGGGCGACGGCCTTATAAAAATCGAAATGCATTTCCTCCCTGATGTTTATGTCAGATGTGATATATGCTCAGGAAAGCGATATAACCGCGAAACATTGGAAATCCGCTATAAAGGGAAAAATATTTACGAAGTCCTCGATATGACCATAACCCAGGCCGCTGAATTTTTTGCGGACAATCCGCCCATCAAGGATAAACTCGATGTCATCCAGGAAGTCGGCTTGGGTTATATCAAGCTCGGTCAATCCGCAACGACTTTATCAGGCGGTGAAGCGCAACGAGTCAAGCTCGCGTTCGAGCTAAGCAAGAAGAAGCAGGGGAACACGCTCTACATCCTTGATGAGCCGACAACAGGACTGCATTATTTCGATGTGCAGAAGCTTCTGAGCGTCCTGCACAAGCTCGTCGATCTGGGCAATACGGTTATCATAATCGAACATAACCTTGACGTAATAGCGTCTTCGGATTATGTCATCGACCTTGGCCCCGAAGGCGGCGACAGGGGCGGGGAAGTTGTCGCTATTGGCTCGCCATACGAGGTAAGCCGTATCCGGCGAAGTTACACCGGACGCTTCCTCACCAAAATGTTCAACCCATCCCCCCGTGGCAAAACGGGGCAAGCTTCAAAGACGGCTTCGAATTTGTAAATAGCAATCAGCCTTCCCTTATTCTAATGACAACGGTGGGTGCCGCCCACAGCCGAGTCTTCGAGGATGTGGGTGTCTTCACTGGGTACGCCGGTTTTCTAACCGGCATGGAATTTAACCATGCCGGCTGGAAAGTCGGCGTTCCCAGCAGATAGAACTTTCCCATCTTCCCACTTCAAATCAAATTGAAAATGATTTAAACTTCGCAGGTGATGAAACCAGGTTTGGAAACTACAACCTTCAACGCGGGCAACTTTGGCTTCAGCGCTGAGTTCAGCGATTTCGGATTGCGCAAACTCAGCTTTGGCCCTAAATGGCGCCACAAAACAAAACCACTGCCGGAGAAATGGGCTATCCTGAAGCGCGAGCTTGAGGAATACCTTGCGGGCGAACGCCAGGACTTCACGCTGCCGCTCGACCTTGAGGAAGTGTCCGACTTCGATTTCAAGGTTTACGAGCAGTTGCTTGTAGTGCCCTATGGTAAGACAGTTTCATACGGCGAATTGGCGAAGCGCATCGGCAAGCCCAATGGTGCGAGGGCTGTGGGGCAGGCTGTTGGGCGTAACCCGATAGGCATCATCGTCCCTTGCCACCGAGTGGTCGCTGCAAATGGTATTGGCGGCTTCGGCGGCGGGTTGCCCCTTAAGAGGAAGCTCCTTGAGATTGAGGGGATAGTCCTGCCCTGATCTCTTCAGTTTGAAGTATATTTTGGATTGTACACAAGATGTCGCGATGCGTGAAATACTGGGAAATGATTGATGCCGGCAAAGCCCTCGAAGCCGCCAAGGAATTGGACAAGCTCCTTTCAAAGGATCCGGGATACACCGGTGCTTATTACAACCTTGGCTTGGCTTTCAGTGCTTTGGGGATGCCGAATGTCGCGGCCAATTATTTTCACGCTTACCTCGATATCGACCCCGACGGGTATCATCGCGAGCGCACTATGAAAGCTCTTAAGGAATTGGGGGAGGTTGAGGATGATGCCTGACAGGACCCGGAAAAAGGAACCGGCGGTTGAAGAGACTTCAGGCTTCCCAAGCCATGATATGGTCATAATCACCGGCCTCTCCGGCGCAGGCAAGACAAGCGCGCTACGCGTCTTCGAGGACCTCGGCTACTTCTGCATCGACAATCTCCCCCCTGCGTTAATCGGCAAATTCATCGAGCTGTGCCTGCACAGCGGTACCGAAATAATCGGTGTCGCGCTCGTTATCGATATCCGTGGGCGTGAATTATTCGCGGGTTTCTCGCAAGCGCTGAGCGAACTCAAGGCAAGCGGCTATAATATCAAGGTTCTATACCTTGAGGCCGAAGACCACTTACTCGTGCGCAGATATAAAGAGACCAGGCGGTTACATCCCTTGGCAGGCGCGAGCGGAAGCATCATCGAGGGCATCACCGAGGAGAAGCACAGGTTGGAACCGGTCTACCAATTAGCGGATTACATACTCGACACAACCAACCTTACCATCAGTGACTTGAAATCATACATCTACGAAATCATCCAGAAGGGGAGACAGGTTGTGCCATTGGGGGTACGCATCGTCAGTTTCGGCTTCAAGTGGGGAATTCCCCTCGATGGGGATTTGGTATTCGATGTGCGCTTTCTGCCCAATCCATACTATGAAGATGACCTGAAGGGGCTTTCCGGCCTGGATGAAAAAGTCGTTGATTACGTGATGCACAACACCACAAGCTTGGAATTGCTCAAGATACTTACGGAATTCGTCATGTTCCTGATTCCCCATTTCGTCAGCGAGGGCAAGATGCTTTTGAATGTATGCATCGGTTGCACGGGCGGGAAGCACCGATCCGTGGTCGTGGCCAATGAATTGGCAAAGCAGCTCGGCATGTATAATGTCAAGGTATCAACAGTGCACAGGGATGTTGACAGGACATAGGTTCTCGGGTAGGGGCGAAGCATTTTGTCTTCAAAATGCTTCGCCCTTTTGAAGAAAAATATATTGGAGGCGGAAATGAAACTGAAAGTAGCTGTTAATGGATTCGGACGGATTGGTCGCCATGTTTTTCGGGCGCACTATGGCAAACCCGATTTCGAGATTGTGGCGATAAACGACCTGTTTCCCACAAAGACCATGGCTTACCTGCTCAAGTACGACTCGGTCTATAAGAAATGGGAACACGATGTCACTTATGATGACACGCACATAATCGTTGACGGCAAGCCCGTCCATTATTCCTCGATCAAGGAACTCAGCGAATTACCATGGCGTGATCTGGGTATCAACTTAGTGATTGAAGCCACGGGCGTATTCACTAAGCGCCCCGACCTTGAGAAACACTTGGCCCTTGGCCCAAAGAAGGTCGTGCTTACAGCCCCTGGGAAGGGCGAGGGTTTTGATTTGACGGTGGTTATGGGATGTAACGATGACAAATATGACCCAACGAAGCACACGATAATATCCAATGCTTCATGCACCACAAATTGCTTCGCCCCTATGGTGAAGGTCATAAAGGAAAATTTCGGCATCGTTAACGGCTTGATGACCACCATTCACGCATACACAGCGACGCAAAGCGTGCTCGATGTGGCCCAGAAGGGCGACGACCTGCGACGCTACCGAGCGGCTGCATTGAATATATCGCCGTCCTCAACAGGCGCGGCAAGAGCTATTGGGCTGGTCTTCCCCGAGATGAAGGGGAAACTTGATGCCATGGCGTTCCGTGTACCGGTCCCGACGGTAAGCTGTGTCGATTTTGTATGCAACCTTGAAAAGCCGACGACTGTTGCGGATGTCAACAAGGCCTTCAAGGCTGCTGCCGAAGGTAACCTGAAGGGAATTTTGGCTTATGTCGATGAACAGCTTGCCTCTACCGATTTCATAGGCGATTCCCATTCATGCAGTTTCGATGCCCCATCAACATTGATGATGGGCGATAAGATGCTTAAAACCGTCGGGTGGTATGACAACGAATGGGGCTATTCGCACAGGATGGTTGACCTGGTGGCGCATATTGCCAAGAAGTGGAAATAGAGAGCCGCGCGGGAAGGTAATTTCCCGCACGCCTCACGGATGATATAGATGTAATGATATTCAACCGAATGGATTTCGGAGAAAATAACCGTAATGATGAAACTTCCTCATGTGAAAGATGCTAATGTCAAGGGAAAACGGGTTTTCCTGAGGTGCGACCTGAATGTTCCCCTCAATGAGTGGGGCATGATTACCGACACCAACCGGATTGATTCTTCATTGAAGACTATCCGCTACCTTTTGGAGAAAGGTGCGAAGCTTATTATCACTTCGCATCTCGGCCGCCCGAAAAACAAGCCGGACCCCGAATTCTCCCTGAAGCCGGTGGCGAAATACCTCACCGAGGCGCTCGGGGCCGAAATTCCCCTCGTTGAGAATTACTATGAAGGTGGAATCCCCGATGCGATAACCAAGATCGCAGACGGTCATGCGGTTCTGCTCGAGAACCTGCGTTTCCATCCCGGCGAGGAAGCCAACGACCCGGCGTTTGTTTCGCGCTTGGCCTCATTCGCGGATGTCTATGTCAATGACGCCTTCGGAACATGCCATAGGGCGCATGCCTCGGTTGTAGGTATTGCCCAGAAGCTGCCCCATTATGCAGGTTTTCTTATCGTGGATGAGGTGGAAAACCTTGGCAGGCTCATGGAAACCGATGAAGCCGGCAAGCCGTTTGTAGTCGTCCTTGGCGGTGCAAAGGTCAGCGATAAGATTGGCATCATTGAAAATTTAATCGACAAGGTCGATGCCATACTCATTGGCGGCGGGATGGCTTTCACGTTCCTTAAGGCTTTGGGGCATTCCGTCGGACGCTCCTTGGTGCAGGATGATTTCATAGGTGCTGTCGGCGGGCTGATGGAACGCGCCAAGACAGCCGGTGTTAAGTTGGAACTGCCTGATGACTTAGTGATTGCCGATGACACTCATGCCGGCGCAGAATGGAAGGTCAGCGGCGTGGATATCGAGGACTCCTTATGGATGGGACTTGATATCGGGCCGAAGACAATCAGCAAATTCCGCGGTTACTTGGTCAATGCGCGCAAGGTTTTCATCAACGGCCCAATGGGCGTATTCGAGACTGACTTATTCGCGAACGGGACGCGGGATATATTCCGTGTAGTCGCTTCATCCAACGCGTTCAGTGTTATAGGCGGAGGGGATTCGGTGGCTGCCGTCAACAAGTTCCAGCTTACCGGGCGGTTCAGTTTCGTATCAACCGGCGGCGGGGCCAGCTTGGAATTCCTATCCGGCGTCGAACTACCAGGGTTGGTTGCTTTGAGCGCAAAATAAGCAAACGGTGTCTATTGAGGAGTCGTTATGCGCAAGCCCGCATTAATGGGCAATTGGAAAATGAACAAAGACCTCTCCTCGGCGATAAGCTTCGTCGGGGAGTTTTTCAAACTCGCCCCTGATGTCGGGGGCCGGATAGACATTGTTCTGTTCCCGCCTTTCCCATTGATTAAGCCGATTGTTGATGCCATACGCAAAGGCGCACGTTGGTCCGACCTCGTTGAAGTAGGCGCGCAGGACATGCATCCCGCCGAACATGGGGCCTTTACGGGCGCGGTAAGCGGCCTGTGCATTAAATCGGTTGGTGCTGATTACGTCATCGTAGGGCATTCGGAAAGACGCTGGATTTTCGGTGATACGGATACCGCCGTCAATTCCAAGCTACGCGCTGCAATCGCCCTGACACTCCATCCAATACTCTGCGTTGGTGAGACCCTTGAAACACGTAAAGCCGGTATGCATTTCGTGTTCCTCCAATCTCAGCTTGATGCAGCTTTTGCAGAGATTGACCCTGCCAAGGCAACCGATGTATCCATCGCGTATGAACCCATCTGGGCTATCGGGACGGGCGTTAACGCCACCCCTGTTGAGGTCGGCCCTATGATTGAAATGATACGGCGATGGGCTGATGGCGCGGGTTTCCCGGGCGGCGGAAACTCGCTGAGGATTTTATATGGCGGAAGCGTCAACGAACAAAATTCCGCCGGCCTATACGCCGTGGATGGCGTAGATGGTTTTCTTGTAGGCGGCGCATCATTAGAAGCCTTCACATTTGCCGCAATACTCGATTTGATGAAGAAAGGGAAAAAATAACCTGGATATCGGACAGCGAAAAACTGACGGCATAGTCATCCTCGACCTCTCGGGAAGGCTCGATATACCAGGCGCGGCGTTATTCAAACGTACCGTCAGGGAACTGCTCGATGCGGGTTCGCGCCTTTTCGCTGTCAACCTTACCGATGTGAATTACATTGGCAAGGACACTGTCGGAACGCTTGTCTCCATCAAGAAACAGGTCGCTGAGATGCAGGGGAAGATAGTCATCTTCTCGGCAAAATGGGATGTAAAGGAATACATAGAAAAATTTTCCTTCGAAACTGAAGTCCCGCTGGTTGAGAACGAATCCGAGGCCCTTGAAGCATTGGGAGTAAGGCCGCAAGAAAGGAGATTAGGTCAACCTGTTTACCTCGCACTCGGTTCATCCGCTCCTTTCAAGGAGTTGTTCTGGAAAGTAAAAGCCCTGGGCGGCGTACCGGTAGAACGGTTCGAGCTTATCGAACCGGCGAAACGCGGTATGGCGGCGCGCAAGGTTGAAATTATACTTATTGATGCATTGATGCCCCGTAACAGCGCTCTGCAAGCGGTGAAGGAGCTGCGCATGGACAAATGGTGCAAGGACGCCGTCATCCTGGTCATAGGTCCGGACTCGTCACGATCGATGTACACCGCCATGCGCGAATATGGGGCCGACGACTTCGTCCCCATACCCTTCGCTCGCGAGGAGCTCGTAAGTTCCATCGATGGCCAACAGTTCTTCGAACTCCTGAAGAAAAAATTCGCTCTCTGGGCTGAAGGTTATTATAAAAGGACGAAAGATTGATCATTCTCTGATGTAACAAACTGATGGTCGAATTCATAAAAAATACTTTCCCGGATTCCAAATGCTTCATCGTATATGACAGAGTCTATCTTCGCCATCGTACGGGCAACCATCCCGAGCATCCGCAACGCCTTATCTATACAAAAAAAGCCTTGGATGAATGTGATTTCGCTTTTCACCTCGATTGGGTAAAACCTAAGAAAGCCGATGAAAGCGAAGTCCGCCGTATTCATACCCAGAATTATATTGACCTTGTGCGTATTGCATGTGAAAAAGCAGGGGAGGGCTACATACGCCTTGACCTCGACACGGTGGTCTGCAAAGAGAGCTATGAAGCCGCGTTATATGCGGTAGGCGGATTGGAATATGCCATTGACCTCGCCTTGGGTACCGGCTGGGCTTCATCCTTCGCGCTTGTACGTCCTCCCGGTCATCATGCCCTCCCTGACCATAGCATGGGGTTCTGCTTATTCAACAACATTGCGATAGGTGCGAAGTACGCCATCGACCGTAATCGGATTGGCAAAATCATGATAATCGATTGGGACCTCCACCACGGCAACGGCACACAGGGTCAATTCTATGATGACCCCAAAGTCTTTTATATCTCGCTTCACCAGGCCCACCATTATCCCGGTACGGGTTTCCCGCATGAAATCGGTGAGGGCGAAGGTCTCGGCTACAACCTTAACTTCCCGTTGCCTGCCGGGACAGGCGACAGCGAATATTCATATGTTTTCACCCAGGTCGTCGGCCCTTTGATAATGGCGTTTAAACCGGAGCTGCTTCTTATCTCCGCCGGTTATGACGCCCATTGCGACGACCCGCTTGGCTTATTGAGAGTTACGGAGGGGGAATACGGCCGCTTGGCATATTACCTGCGTTGCATCGCGAATGAAATCGGCACGCGCATTGTATTCACATTGGAAGGTGGCTACGACTTGGAAGCCCTCGGTGCATCGGTTGTTGAAACCCTCCGCCCAATGGTCTTTGAAAAAAAGGATGATGCTTACCTCCCGCGGCCTTTTAAAATCGCCGACGATGTCCACCAACTCGTCCATGAACAGAAAGAAAGGATGAGCCAATTCTGGGATTTGGGCCGTGACTCCTGATACTCACCAGCTATTTAATTATAATAATGGAATCAAAGCATCCTTATTGGCTGGATGTGTGTCTTACTGAACAAATTATTTCATACTTGGGGTACCGGGTGGCGCCCACAGCCGAGCTTGTGAGCCGTAGGCTTGGCGAAAGCTCATCCGCGAGGATGTGGGTGATATACAGTGAATCATTTAATTCTGGAGGTATGAATTGAAATCATCACCGCTCGTCTGGCTATCCGTAGGTCTCTTAATCGGTACGCTCCTCATGGGCTTTGCATTCGCCGCCCGTCCGGGGGAACCGGAAGATCCCCTGGTATCGCTGAGTTACTTAAAGGCCGGCGTTGTCTTCAGCCATGTTTCACTCGCCGATGGCGAGAAGCTGAAAATCGCCCCCGGTGAGGAATTCATTCTGCTGGATGGTGATGTCCGCCTTGAGTGCATGGGTAAGTTCGCTGTATGCGACATCTCCAAGGCTAAGACTTTCAATGACCCGAAAAAATTAGAACAGTGCCACCTGCTTATTTTCACGGGAAACAGCACGGTCAATGTCATTGCCGCAGGGAATGTAAACTGTCTCGTCAGGGGGCTTACGCTTGAATAAACCCCGGGCAAATATTTCCATATTAATATTGGCCTTTCTCCTTATTCCAAGCTTGCTTGGCATATCCGCTGCGCCTTCGCTTGCATCGGACGCCGTCTCCAAACCCGAAGCCACCGGCCCTGAAAGTCCATCGGCCACCAAACCTGATGATGGGGATAAAGAGAAGGGTGGTACTGATGAGGAAATAGACCCTGCTATAAAGAAGATTATTGAAAAATTCGGGGCCTGGGAAGATGAAGCGGTACTGCAAAAGGTTGAAGCCATAAGCCAAGGGCTTGTCAAGGCGGCGGATAAACCCAATGCCGAATCCATAAAATTTGTGCTCCTTGAGGATGATTCTATTAACGCCTTCGCATTGGCGGATGGACATATTTTTCTTTTCAGGGGGCTTGTGGAACGATGCGAAACCGATGACCAGCTCGCATCGATTATGGCCCACGAGATGATACATGTCCTTTATAAGCATCACTCCAGGGGAGTGGATACCGTAACCGCCATCGAGTTGCTGGGTATCTTAGCCACGATTACCGCCGGAGAGCAGGAACCGGCCATTGCCGGGCAGATGATAAGCGCAGCGCTTACTGAGTCCTACGGCCGCGATGCTGAACTCGAGGCCGACTTCATGGGAGCCGATTTGATGATCAAGGCAGGCTACGACCCGCTGGGAATGCTTGAATTCTTCGGCTACATGGAAGGGCTTCAGCGTCGCAGGCCGCAGATGGAGGGAAATTATTTCACGGTTCACCCCTATGCCGAGGACCGCGGGGACAATCTCAGGGCTTATCTCAAAACGAAGGGGGTTGAAATCCCAGATGTCCTGTATCGCCTCCACTTGGCTCTCGACCTCGATTGCCATAAAACCGATGACCATTTCGAATGCACCGTTTTCGTCGGTGACCAGCCAACCTTCATCTTAGCCGGTGACAATCAGGATGATCTCATGGAGCGAAGCTATGAGGTTATCGGCAGGCTTCGCGACGCGTTCTCCAAGGGGCTGCGCGATTACGAAGTGAACCAGCGCGAGAAAGACGGCACATATTTCATCGTCGCTAAGCACTCCATCCTGATCAGCGTCACATCGCCGGACGCACTTTACATCGGGAAAGATGCTCAGACAATCAACGCCGAAAGACTTGAAAAGCTGAAATTCATCCTGTGGCAATACTACATCGAACGGCGTATATAACGAGCGGCCCAGTATTTTTAACCGGATTAATACAATTGCTTCGAATATATTTCACTATTTAATAAATACATGTAACCCACGAATCCCATTTCGTGGGTTACCACCCTTATTCCCCCACGAATCGCAATTTATGCCCATTTCCTTTAAAATACACGCATATTTTTTATTGGCGAACGAACAATGGATATTATTTCGGAAATCAAGGATTCGGTTATCGACGGCAAGCTCGATAATTGTCGTACATTGGTAAAAGCTGCATTGCAGAACGGAATATCCGTCGAAGCCATCCTCTATGACGCCCTTGTCGCTGCGATGAGCGAAGTCGGCCGCCGTTTCAAGGACGGTGAATTCTTCGTCCCGGAGGTGCTCATCGCAGCAAGAGCAATGGGCGGCGGGATGGCTATCCTTGAACCATTTTTTGCCCAAAGCGGCATTGTGCCACGAGGCAAGGTCGTCTTAGGCACCGTTAAGGATGACATCCACGACATCGGAAAAAACCTTGTCGGTATGATGATGAAAGGCGCCGGATATGAAATCGTAGACCTTGGGCACGATGTCCCCCCTGCAAAATTCGTTGAAACCGTAACCGTGGGTAATTTTGACGCCCTCCTTATGTCGAGCCTTTTAACTACAACGATGCCGAATATGGCGCGCACAATCGAAGCGATGCGTAAAGCCGGAATACGGGACGGCATAGTTGTCATGATTGGTGGCGCCCCCGTATCCCAGCGGTTTGCCGATGAAATCGGCGCTGACGGCTTCGCCCCCGATGCCGCAACGGCCGTAGAGGTATTGTCATCATTATTAAACCGCAAGAAATAATAATTAAATGTTAAATGTTTATATATTGACCAAATATTGAGTATATTTATATAACTACTATCTCACCGGACAATTGAAAATGCCGCTTATAGCAGGCAGCGAATTTTAATGCGGATTCCTTTGGGTAAATCTACCTTACCCAAAAACCCGGATGAAGATATTTTTCTGCCTTCGGGCATATTTAACTTGCATCTTTTTCGATTTAGTAATTTAATTTTGGTATTAGGATGTCAATGGATGGGAGTAAAATAATTTTACAAAGGGGCAAACATAATAAGGCAGGTGAAAGAATATGGGTTGTGGTGGAACCGCAAAGGCCAAGGGCGCAAAGAAGCCCAAGCCGAAACCGAAGGGGAAGTAAATCACCAGCAGGTGTCCTCAAGATTCAGCCCATTCCATGCTGAATCTATCTTGTGAAGTCAAACCCCGCCTGTCCGAATACGGCGGGGTCCTTTTTTGTAACCAGCCCCGCGCTCCAGCTGGATTCCCCGGGATTATAGGATTGCTGTGATACGTGTAATATATAAAAATAGAATGTACACTAATAAATATTAATGCGAATCAACTCTCAGCTGCCTTTTTGATGAGTCGCCGACTCCTTTCCCCGGTTTGGCCTGGCCCCTGTAGAACCGACTTGCATCAGATCCACTATCCTCTCAAGCGAATTCGTTATCGCCCCTTGTTCGGCCTCAGGCAACCCCTTGATCGCGGCAATCAGTTTGTCCTGTAGGGGGGAGGGCGCTTTCGAGACCAGCGCGGACCCGGCATCAGTGGCCGTTATCAGCACCTTCCTGCGATCGGGGTCACTCCGCGCGCGTGTAGCAAATCCTTTTGATTCGAGACGATCAATTATGCCGGTCACAGTGCTCGGGCTGAGGCTGTATCGCTTGCTCAACATGGATAGCGTCAACGGTCCATTTTTCACAATCGAATAAAGACACATCAGTTGCGGCCCGGTGATGTTATGCTCAGCCGCGAGCTTCCGCGAATAAGCATCAACGGCGCTTGCTATGCGCCGTAAAGACAATAGAATCCTGTTGCCATAATTATCAAAAAAATTGTCCACACGCATTTCCTCCTTGTACCGGCTCATAGAACCCGCATTATGTAACCAACGAAATATTCACCACTTAAATCCGAGCTTATTTTCTTACATACAAAAAAATGATGCCCGCTCATATTTATTCTGATATAAATTATTTCAACAAGAACCTTTATAGCACATAATATGCGTATCGTCAATATCAGCGTGCCTGGGAAAAATATAAGGTATCAATAGGGCTGCAAATCGTAGCATGCTGTTTTTAATGATGAAATCAGGGGTTCTATGATGTCTGGAAACTCGGTTTTTTTGCAGGGAAATATTTTTCCATTTTAAGGCAAAAAAACTTGCAAATCTCCATTTTTTGTCGTTTAATTATCTATGTTGTAACCCTCTTTTATGAGGGTCTTTTCTTTTAAAAGCGGAACATGAAACAAGGCAGGTGAAAAGATGGACAAGAAGAAAGCAAAAGGCACAAAGAAACCCAAGCCGAAGCCCAAGGGCAAATAACCGGCCATAAATTGCAGCCGGAGCCATTTAGGTAAGCTTGGCAGTAAAATTTACGGTAGTGCCACCCCGCCATAGTTTAAACGGCGGGGTTATTTTTAACTTTATTTTTTTGCAATGATTTTAATGTGGCTATTCATGCCCATTCCGCGCCCTTACAAGTCCTGGAGCCGCTTTCAAGAGTTGTTAAAGGATTTCCAAAAAAGTTTGCCATTGTGGATAACTAAGAGATGAAGGCGATTTGCCAATAGCACAGACAAACAGGATCATTTTTAATGTGACAAGAGCTCGTACATTTTGTTATGCAAAAAATGAATTGCCGAGAGAAGCAGGCTGATGTCTCGACGATCATGGGATGGGCAGCTTCCGGAATTGATGAGCTGACCAATAGGCCATATTTATAGAGTTTATTATTTCTTATGCAGCTTACTCTAACGGGTTAAGAACCCGCCCCACGAATAAAACAGCTCCGGTCGCGTTGTCGCGGATAAGGAAAATGAAGGGGCGATCAACGTTGACGTAAACAGGCGACATGGGCATTGATGTGAGCCCCATCAGCACCGCGGTCGCCGCCGCCGCTTCGGTCCCGGCCTCGGTCACCGCCACAAATGCTTTGTGTATGACAGCCTGGATAAATAAATCACGCGTACCGTCCATCCCTGAAAAATCAGCACCGGATGCGAATGCAATGGGCATTCCCATTGCGGAGAGAGCATCATTGAGGCTAAAGGATGATTCGAACTTGAACCTCGGCATGGAGAGGATTACATCCACCGGCTCTAACGCGTCAGTAATCGCGGCATACTTTTCAACATCGAGGGATTTTTCGAATGCGATGAAATTCCCCTCGTCCGGAAGCAATATTGTCATCGACAATTCATCGGCATCGTATGGTATATCAACCGCCTCGAATCCATCGCCCTTTGCGTATTTCATATGCTCCCCCTCGCTCATGTGCATCATTTGGACGTTCACAGTTTGGCCGTCAATAGTATGGAACGGCCCATCTTGTGTTGATTCCTTCGGGAAAGGATATTCCCAAGCTGCATTGAAATAAATGGCGTTGACAAGAATGAGGCGGGTAAGGGTGTTTATGACGCCGGGGGGAAGAAGGTCCTTAATTCGGTTCTCCGTCTTTTCCTCGACCCATCTGTTGATGGTTATCCTTGAGTTCTCGGTGTCGGTGATGAAATCGAGCAGGCGTATCTCCCCGCCGTAATTCTCAGCGAGTGTATCGAGGAATTCCCTCCGGAAGTCATACCCCTTCTGCCCCCAAATTGAATTGGCGATATTCAGCCTGAAGCCTTTATCATCGACCCCCTTGGCCCCTTCGCCGCGCTTCGCGAGCTCCAGGTCGAGCCAGTTGAATGCCGGATGCAGCCTCTCTTGCGGAAGTGTGAAGTGCAGCGCGCCTGCCATCTGAGTCTCGGTATTCCCGCGAGCACCCGCATAAGCCATTGCGAGCGCCTGCGAGATGCTGAATGGCGAGTAGAATAGATTGCCATCCTTATCCTTTAATGTTTCATATAATTTGAGCGCAAATTCTGTATTGCCGGTCACAAGCTCTGTAGTATCAGCACCGGTGGCCTGCGGATGCCGGTTACGTTCTTTATTGGACGCAGCCACATCGAAACCTGCAACCTCCGATGCCGATGTGCAGGAGATCGTGAAGGAGACGAATATCGATACTGCAACAGCAAGAAGGATGCCCCTTACAAATGGCGTAATCGCTGATTTCATGCTTCTCATTTAGAGAACCTCCCGGTTATTCATTAGAACCACAAAATATAGAAAACATCAGCACTTCTATTCAGCCGGGTTCAAGACACGGCCTGCGAAGAGGATAGTACCTGTCGGGTTGTCCCTTATCACGAACACAAACGGCCTGTCCATGTTGAATTCGACGACTTCCGGCGGACCGAAACCGCCTCCTTTATCAACCCGTACAGCCGTAGCAGCCGCGGCTATCGTGCCGATCTCGTTGACCTTCACGAATGTCTTGTGGAACACATCGCCGATATAAAGCCCCGTGCCGCCGTCCATCCCGGAAAAATCCGCGGGACCGAACGCGTCGGGCATACCCATTGCCGCAAGGGTATCCTTCAGGCTGAACATCGATGTGAATTCATATTTGGGCATCGAGAGTTCGATGGTTTTAATATCACTGGATTTGATCGCGTTGCCTAATATCTCACTATCCAGGGATTTCTCAAACGCACTGAATTTCCCTTCATCGGGGAGCATGATATACATCGAAAGCTCCCGTCCCCAGTATGGAAGCTCCACAAGCTGGAAGTTATCAGCCCTGTAATAGTTGAACGGATTCTTCTGATGCATCATGGGGGTGGTTACCGTGCCGCCGTCGATAAGGCGAAACTCCCCATCCTTTGTGGCACTCTCGTCGAAATCGCTCTGCCATACAGCATTAAAGTAGATTGCATCGACGAGCACAAGACGCGTCGCGGTCAATATCCCACCGGGCGGAACGAGCTCCGTTATCTTGTTCTGCGTCTTTTCCTCAACCCACTTGTTGATTATATCCCTGCTGCCTTCCGGGTTACCCGCGAAGTCAACAAGGTTAAGAGAGGCGCCGTAGTTGGTCGCGATTACACCAAGGAATGTCTTCAGGAAATCGGCCCCGCGCTGTCCCCATAGCGAATTGGCAATATCCAATTGAATTTGCGCTACGCTTCCAAGATCCGATGTAGCCCTTTTTGCCAATTCAAGGTCGAGCGCGTTGAATGTCGGATGCAGCCTCTCCTGCGACAGCGTGAAATGCAGCGTCTTCGCCATCTGCGCCTCGGTGTTCCTGCGCGCACCGGCATAGGTCATCGCGAGCGCTTCTGATACGCTGAACGGCGAAAAGAAGACATTGCCGCCGGTCGATGAAAGCTGCTTGTAGAGGTCAAATGCAAACGCCATATTGCCGGCCGAAAGTTGTTTAAGCTCAGCAGGTTCGACATTGGGATTGAGGTCGCGTTTTTCACTTGACGCAGCCACATCATACGCAGCCTGGGATGCAGGGTTCGAGCATGACGCCATCGGGGTCGAAAGGATGGTCAAGGCAAATGCCAAGGTAATACCTCCGACAAGCTTCATGCATTTGGTAAATTTAGAGCTGAACATCGTCATCATCCTCCACAAAATCAGAATACCATAGAAACAAGTAACGGGCCCTCGTTTGTAAAGTTGAGTTATTGCAATCAATCATTGCCCTCTCCTAATTTAGATCGCTCCGATAATATATGACCCCCAACCCCCAAAAACGTTTAATGGATTTTAGAAAAAAATGGTCAGCCATTATCGACAGCAAGTTCGCTGTTTCAATACAGCCGCTTGCGCAACTTATCCATTTCTTTACGCAGGAAATTGAGTTCCTCCTCGGGAAGGCCGCTGCTTACAGCCTCATTGAATTTAGCCTCAGCTTTATTGAAATATATCTTGGCCTGCGGAGTATTATTCTCGTGCCAGAATGCCGATGCTCTTTCAGCCGCGACGACCGCCGCCAGCAAAGTCAAATCGGGTTTGATTCTCAGCGTTTCATCATCAGGCAATTTCGACGCAAGCTCCGTAGCCCTATCGATACTCTTCTCAGCATTCAAGATATATTCCCCGTACGGCTTGACAAACTCCCCGGAGCTTTGCGCCAATTTGATATAGCATATTGCCTTGTCGTATTCGGCATCGAGGATACTCGAATCACTACCACCTGCTCCCATAGCCCCCTCATTTATCTTAATAATCTCTTCAAACAGCGGCAGGGCGAGGAGATATTTTTCCTGGTCGATACGCTCCTCCCCCTGCGCGCGAAGAGCGTCACTTGCGAGCTGCAACCTTTCGCTATCGGGCCCTGACCTTTTCATTATGTCATACAGTATTTCGAGCGCCTCTGGGTACTCCCTATTCTCGTAATGCCGCTGCGCTTTCTTGGTCAGATATGTATCGCTTTTGAAGAAAACCAGCGCGCCGCCGCCGAACAAAGCAGCAAGGACGAGCAGGATTACCACTAACGAGAACCCATAGCGCGGCTCGCGCTTGATATATTGGCGTCGCGCAGGATAAGCGGCCACCTTGGCACCGCAATGTGGGCACTCCTCCGCATCCCCCATATTCATACCGCAGCTTGGGCACTGCATTTGTATTGCACCAACATCGTCAAGTTTATCATGAATTGGGGACGGTCCTACTTCCCCAGTCACGGTTAGGACCGTCCCCACTATACCCCCTTATTTAAAATAGATATGCGCTATAATGGATTTAAACAACGCAGGAGGAATTCAGGATGAAGTCCAAGCGCGGGGATATTCCAAAACTTGTAAAAAACCTCCTTTCAAAACCTAAGGATGAACGTCGCCATGTATCCGGCCCATCGGGAACCATGAGCGCCAAGACACAAATCCGCGTACAGGCGGCGAAATCGTTGGGGGAAATAGGTTCCGAGGCTAAGGATGCCGTACCGGCGTTAATCGAAGCGTTGAGAGATAAGGAGGTCGATGTCCGCTGGGCCGCGGCTATCGCGCTCGGCAGAATAGGCCCCGAGGCGAGTGGAGCCATCCCTGCGCTTGTGAATGCGCTTGGGGATAATATCGGGTCAGTACGCGCCGATGCCGCCATCGCCCTCGCCAAGATCGGCCCCGAGTCGATTCCGGAGGTAATCAAGGCGCTTGGGCACAAGGAATATTTTGTGCGCGAGAGTGCAGCAAGCGCCATAGTGAAGATAGCGGAGCTCATAGGGGAGACAATACCGGCACTTGCCCGGGCGCTCGAGGATGAGAACAAATTCGTGCGTACGCAAGCCGCCAAGGCCCTTGGTATGATTGGCCCATACGCCGGGGAGGCTCTTCCGGCCCTGATTGGAGCTTTGGGGGATGATGATGAATCGGTACGGCTTTATGCAACCTTCGCCATAGGCATGATAAGCAAGGGGCAAGAATCGGTCGCCGCTCTCATCAAGGCGATGAGAGATGAGGATATCGGGGTGCGGGCGAATGCGGCGAGGTCGCTTGGACGGATAGGGGCGGAAGCCGGCGACGCCGTCAAGCCGCTTATAGACACGCTGAGTGATGCGTCAAGCTCTGTGCGAATCCAGGCGGCTTTTGCGCTGGGACGTATCAGCTCAGGGGCGGAAGTTGTGTCGGCTCTGATGAAGTTCGTTCAAAGCGAAGACCCATTGGAGCGCGCCGCAGGAGCAAGCTCATTGGGACATATCGGCCCGGCTGCATACGAAGCCAAGGGTATTCTCACAGAGGGGCTTGTCGACAAGGACTGGAAAGTACGCCGGGCTGCAGCAAGGGCCATCGGCAATATCGGCGCAGCGGCGAAGGATGTCATACCGGCATTGATTGTCACGCTGATAGATACTGATTGGCGTGTGAGACGTGTCGCGGCCAACGCCCTCGGGAATTTCGGCCCCGCGGCGAAACCGGCTGTTGATGCGCTTATCGAGGCGTTGAGGGATAAGGATAACGGCGTAAGGCGCTTGGCTGTCAATGCGCTTGGCAGAATAGCGCCTGACAGGAATATCGTCTTTCACCTTATTGATGCTTTGAGGGATGATGATATCGGGGTGCGTACCAATGCCGCCCAGGTACTTGGCAAAATCGGCCCCGCCGCGAAAGAGGCCGTCCCGGCTTTGATAGGATTACTCGATGACGAGTCGGCTTCGCTGCGCGCATATGCCGCATCGACCTTGGGCAAGATTGGCATCGCACCGGGAGTTGTAGCTGCGCTGATGGAGCGAATGAGTAAAGATAAAGATGGAATGGTGCGTATTGCAGCCATAAATTCCATCGGCAAATTAGGCCCCCCCGCCTCCGAAGCCCTGCATAAATTAAAAGGAATTTCAGAGAAGGATAAAAGTGCGGATATAAGACAAGCGGCGGAAGAGGCAATTAAGAATATAGATTCATAGCCAAAATGGGGACGGTCCTGCATCCGCTACCGAGAGTAGGACCGTCCCCAATATTTAAAGGTGATAACCTTGACCATGCTGTAAACGTGCCGTATATTTGCGCTGATGAGTTATTGTCCAGGATAATAGTCTCTTAAAGGAGGATTGGCAAATGACAAAGTTCTTGAATACTACCGCCATAAATTATTATCTTGAAGAATTAATCAAGGATGCGCATGAGCGTCTCTACATCATTAGCCCGTTTCTCAAGTTTAACGATAGGATGAAGGAGTTAATTGCTGACAAAAACCGGATGAAAATCGACGTGCGCATTATATATGGTAAGACTGAACTTGCTCCAGCGGAGATTAACTGGCTTAAGTCTCTTGAGTTCGTACGCACCAGCTTTTGCGAAAACCTTCACGCAAAGTGTTACTTAAGCGAAGAAGCAGCAATCATCACTTCGATGAATCTTCACAATTTCAGTCAGGTGAACAACAATGAGATGGGGGTTTATATTAAGAGAGCAGAGGAGCATGAGCTATACCAAGACACATATGATGAAGCACAACGACTGATTCGTGTCAGTGACGAAGTCCGGCTTTCAGCAGAAAAGATTGAGGAGCCAGATGAAAAACCTGATTATGGTACATCGGGTGGATACGGAAAACTTACGACATCAAAGCTCGCTAAGCAGTTAGGGATGAAAACCGCTGACCTTAATGACCGGCTAATGTCCAAGGGATGGCTGCAGCGTGCAGGTGATGAGTATAAACTCACAGATGCGGGGAAAAAAGCTGGCGGAGAGGCCCGATACTCAAAGCAATATGGTCAGTTTTTCCTGTGGCCGAAGGACTTGTCACTGTAGCTAAATGACCACATCTCCCCGTATGCACACAATCTACGTAGCCAGGATTCATCTATACCGGGTATAAAATAGACCTCGCTATGACCCCGGCTCCGACCGTCGCGAAAAATAATCTCAAGAAATCTTCCCTCAACTGTAAGATTTGCCCCAAAAGAAACGCCTATATAGCGTAAGGGAAATTAGGGGACTAATTTCCTTGGAGGGAGTGCGCTATGATTGCGAAGATATCTTCCAGCGCCATTATGGGGATTGATGCATACCCCGTCGATGTCGAGGTCGACATCTCAAGCGGACTTGCGCGGTTTGACATAGTCGGCTTGCCCGACGCCGCTGTGAACGAAGCCAAGGAGCGGGTGCGCGCGGCGATAAACAACTCCGGCTACGCATTCCCGCTGAAAAAAATCACCGTCAACTTAGCCCCAGCCGACACCAAGAAAGTCGGCCCGCTGTTCGACCTGCCGATTGCGCTCGGAATACTCGCCGCAAGCGGCCAACTTCCCGCCGAGGAAACGCAGGGAGTACGCATCGTAGGCGAACTCAGCCTTGATGGTAAGGTGCGAAGTATCAGCGGCGTGCTGCCAATGGCAATCCGAGCCAAGTCGGATCAAATAGAGGGAGTGGTGATACCCTATCCCAACCGGGCGGAAGCATCGCTGGTCGAGGGTGTGCCAGTTTATTCATACCTTTCACTCAAAGAAGTGGCTTCGGCCTTCGACGGTTTTACGAAAAGGATTCCATATAAACCCAACGGGGACATCAAATCAGCCCTTGAAGAGAGCTATGACGTTGATATGTGCGAAGTACGCGGGCAGGAGAGCGCGAAGCGTGCCCTCGAAGTCGCTGCCGCAGGAAACCATAATGTGCTTATGATAGGTCCTCCGGGCAGCGGCAAGAGCATGTTAGCCAAGCGTTTGCCCACGATATTACCCAAGCTTGATTTTGACGAAGCGCTCGAAATAACGAAGATTCATTCGATAATGGGTATGGTTCACGATGGGGAGGGGTTGATAAGCAGGCGCCCATTTCGCAGTCCGCATCACACGATAAGCCCCGCTGGCCTTGCCGGTGGCGGCAGCTTCCCGACACCGGGCGAGGTGAGCCTCGCGCATAACGGTGTGCTTTTCCTCGATGAGCTCACCGAGTTCAAGGGGGGTGTGCTGGAAGTGATGCGGCAGCCTTTGGAGGATGGCAAGGTTACAATTGCCAGGGCCGCGATGACGTTGACTTTTCCCGCGGTTTTCATGCTTGTCGCGGCTACAAACCCGTGCCCATGCGGTTACTACGGTGACCTCTTAAAAGAATGCGGCTGCTCGGCGCCGCGCATCAAGCAATATATGCAACGCATATCCGGGCCGCTTCTCGACAGGATTGATATCCACATTAATGTGCCCCGGGTCGAGTACCAGAAACTCAAGCATGTAACAGAAGGCGAAACTTCGACAAAAATACGAGAAGAGGTTAACAAAGCCCGAGAGCGTCAACGTGCCAGATTCAAGGGCAGAAGAATTTTTTCAAACAGCCAGATGCGCGAGCGGGAAATCAGGGAATTCTGCAAAATACCCGATGAAGCGCAGGCTCTGTTGAAGCACGCGATCGATTCGATGGGAATGAGCGCGCGGGCGTATAACCGCATATTCAAAATATCGCGCACAATCGCCGACCTCGCCGGGTCGGATGAGATAAAAACCGCGCATATTGCCGAGGCCATACATTACCGAACGCTTGACAGGGATATGGTTTAAGGTTCTCTGCAATTAAATCCCGAACCATCATGGGGCTTGCGTAATTTATCACAAGCAAGTAAACTATATGTCGGCATTAGAAAGGCGCTTGTTATGAAAGGCTTCTTTTATATTTTCGTCTTTAAAATCGACCGTTGGAAATAGACCCGGCGCAGGCCGGGTTTTTATATTCTGGAACTTTTTGCATGTAATATAGACATCGTTCGGATTACAGAATAATTATTCCGGAGGATAGCTATGCGGAATTATTATGTAGACCAGTTTTCATTTGTAGCTCACAAATTCACCAGGTCCGAAATAAGGGAACTTTTGAAACTTGTCGGACAGCCTGGGCTGATATCCTTCGCAGGGGGATTGCCCAGCCCGGAGACATTCGACAAGGAAGTAATCAAGGAACTCTCCTGTTATGTAATCGATAATTACGGTGACATAGCCCTTCAGTACAGCCAGACCGAGGGTTGCACGGAGCTTATCGACGCCCTTATAAACTGGGCCAAAACCGAGGATATCGCTATAACCCCTAAGAATATGCTCATCACCACAGCCTCGCAGCAGGGCCTGTATTTGCTCGGCAAAGTATTCCTCGACCCGGGGGATAAAGTGATATGCAGCGTACCGACATATTTAGGTGCTATACAAGCATTCAGGACGTTCCGCGCTGAATTCATAACAGTTCCGCTCGATCCCCATACTGGAATGGAGACCGACCAGGTTGAGGCTATCCTCGCCAGGGACCGGGAGTGTGTGAAATTCATCTACACTGTACCCGATTTCCAGAACCCCGCCGGGGTTACCCTCAGCCTTAAGAAACGCAAGCACCTGTTAGAGTTAGCTGATAAGTATCAGATCCTCATCCTTGAGGACAGCCCGTACCGGTGGCTACGATATGTCGGTGAGGACATCCCAAGTATCCAGACACTCGACCAGGGTCAGGGGCGAGTGCTGACCCTCTATACCTTCTCAAAAATATTCGTCCCCGGCTTCCGCTTGGGATGGGCTGTCGGGCCTGAAAACATAATCGAACAGATGACTATCGCGAAACAGGGGGTTGACCTTTGCACGCCTGCTTTCAATCAGCTTGTGGCGGCGGAATTCATCAACCGGGGATTACTCGCTAAACAGATTGCGAACAATATTAGGCTGTACACCAAGAAACAGAAAATCATGCTCGAAGCGATGGACTCCATGATGCCAAAAGTGGAGGGACTGTTCTGGACGCGCCCCGAAGGGGGACTGTTCCTGTGGTTCTGCATGCCGGAGGGGTATGATACGAAGGAAATGATGAAGAAGGCGTTGGAGAAGAAGGTCGCCTATGTTCCCGGGAGCGCTTTTGATCCCCATGGCGGTTGCGGCCACTGCGCGCGTATCAACTTCAGCTTCCCCCCGCAGGAGCTGATACCGGTTGGGGTCGGGCGCCTTGCCGAAGTGGTTAAGGCCGAAGTCATGGCAACCAAATCCCGATAATCCTGACTTTTAAACAGAATGCCCGGTATAATACCCGGGCTTTTTAATGCGATAAAATGGGGACGGGGGATATTTTCCCGAAATGAGGCTCTGTAAGCCGCATGAATAGTGGGCAAAAAATCACCCCCGTCCCCAATTTCCTGTTTGGAGGGAAATATCGATGGCTGTCGTTACTGGATACATCGAACTCAAAACCCGCGGGGAATGCCAAGTAGTGGACGTTACCGCGGAGGTATCCAACAAGCTCAAATCCTCCGGCTTGAAGGCGGGGATTGTTACGGTATTCTGCCCCGGCGCAACAGGAGGGGTGAGCACGGTGGAATATGAACCCGGGCTCATCAAAGACATCCCGGAATTTTTCGACAGGATAATACCCAAGGGACGATACCACCACGACGACACATGGCACGATGGCAACGGCCATTCGCACCTTCGCGCCACGTTGCTCGGCCCAAGCCTGACGGTACCTTTCGCCGATGCCCGTCTCATCCTCGGCACGTGGCAGCAGATTATCTTCTGCGACTTCGACAACAAACCGCACCACAGGAAATTAGTTCTTCAGTTCATGGGGGAGTGAATAGAATCCATTGGGGACGGTCCTACTTCCGAGCCGCGAAGCAGGACCGTCCCCAATCCAAGGCATACCCATTCTTGGCATTTTTCTTTTGTAGAGCCCCTGCAATTGGTAATATCTATAATATATGGTTGGTTACACTGGAGATAATTATCTGAGGGATGACACTATATGCGCCCCGTTCACCCCACCTGGCAAGGGGGCTATGTCCGCCATACGTCTCAGCGGTCCTGAGGCGTTCGCCATAACGGACGCAGTTTTCAAACCTGTATCAAAAACCCAATGGGTTGAAAGGCAGTTGAATATTGGGGAAGTGAGAGATGGCGATGAAATCATCGACCGTCCCCTCGCTGCGAAATTCCTCAAACCGAACAGCTTCACCGGGGAGGATGTGGTCGAGTTCCACGTGCACGGTTCGCCTTATATTGTGAGAAGGGTAATTCAGACGCTGGCGTTTCACGGGGCGCGCGAAGCAATGCCAGGCGAATTCAGCCTTCGTGCATTTATGAACGGGCGGATGGACCTTACGCAGGCCGAGGGGTTGGCCGACCTCATCAATGCGCGTACCGAAGCCCAGCATAAAGCAGCGCTCGCGCAGCTTAGCGGCGGGTTGCGCGAGAAGGTGGGTGATATTAGGAATTCGCTGCTGAGATTACTCGGAGCTGTCGAGGTTACATTCGACCATCCGGGGGAAGTGGTTGAAGCCGAATCGATTGAACCTGCCCCTGTGATAGATAACCATATCGCTGATTTGAAAAGCCTTATCGATACATACGAGCGCGGGAGACTTCTGCGCGAGGGACTGCGTCTTGGGATATTCGGCCGTCCCAATGTCGGCAAGTCGAGCCTCATGAACCGCCTGCTTGGGCGCAGGCGGGCGCTTGTTGCCGATGAGCCGGGGACTACGCGCGATGTCATCGAGGCGCCGCTGGATATTGCAGGCATTGAGATGAATTTGATTGATACCGCCGGCCTACGCACCGAGGCGACAGGCTTGGAAGCCGCAGGGCAGGAATTGACCAAAGAGGAGATACGGGACGCCGATGTCAAGCTCATCATGATCGACGGGAGTTTTTCTGTAACTCCCGATGACATCGCGGTATTTTCGCAGGTAACCGAGGGGAAAATAATCGTCATCATAAATAAAATCGATCTCCCACAAGCGATTGAATTGGCTGATGTCGAAATGCTGGCGGCGGGTAAGCCGATTGCAAAGATAAGTTGCTTGACAGGTGAGGGCATTGGAGGGCTGCTGGCGGCGATAGAGGAATTGGTCCTGAGCGGGGAAGGGGAAATATCCGATTTGATAATCACAAACTCACGTCATCATACCGCTTTGTCAGGCGCTTTGGAGTGTCTGCATAATGCTGCGAGTATCTTCGCCGGCGGCTTTCCAGAGGATTTAGCCGCGATGGAGCTTCGGTTGGCGATTGAAAAATTGCAGGGGATAACCGGCGGCGATTTCAGCGAGGATTTGTATGCGACTATATTTTCAGAGTTTTGTTTGGGGAAATAATTGCGGCAGAGCTACGACATAATCATCATCGGCGCAGGCCATGCGGGTATTGAAGCGGCACGGGCGGCGTCGGCGCTCGGATGCAACGCGGCAATCATGGTGATTGACCCATCGCGTACAGGAGCAATGGCCTGCAACCCGTCAGTTGGCGGCCCTGCGAAGGGGCATCTTACGAGGGAAATCGATGCCCTTGGCGGTATCCAGGCAATTGCAGCCGACCGCTGCGCGACGCATCGCCGTATGCTCAACACTTCCAAAGGGCCGGCCGTACGCGCCCTGCGGGTTCAGGTGGATAAAGCGGCTTATCAGAAATTCATGTTCAACGCGATAAATTCGATGCCGGGTGTCGAGCTTATTGCTGAGGAAGCGGAAGAGATTATCGTCGGCGACCAGGGCGTCGCCGGTGTGGCTACGGCTGCTGGGAAATATGCCTGCAAAGCGGTCATCTTGGCCACCGGCACTTTTCTCAGGGGTGAGATACACATTGGCGAAAAGCGTTTTCCATCCGGCAGGTTAGGGGAACCCGCCGCGTGGAAGCTTTCAGGTTCGCTGGAAAAAGCCAGGATAGAATTGAAGCGGCTTAAGACCGGCACTACCCCAAGAGTGCACAAGGGTTCCATCGATTTGTCCAAATGCGATTTGCAGCGGGATGAGCCCGGCCTTCTGTTTTCGAGCTTGCCGCATGCTTCTGAACCAATCGGCCATCTGCCTTGTTATATCACGCATACCAACGCTGATACGAAAGCCGTCATCGAGGCGAATATACATCGGTCGGCGCTTTTTTCGGGTGCGATAAAAGGTACCGGGCCGCGATACTGCCCATCAATTGAGGATAAATTCGTGAAATTCCCCGACCGGGTAAGCCATCCGGTTTTTCTCGAATATGAGGGAATGGAGACGCCTTCCGTTTATCTTCAGGGCTTGTCGACATCACTTCCCGAAGATGTGCAAGTGCAGTATGTCCGCACGATACCCGGTTTGGAGCAGGCGGAAATTCTCCAACCGGGTTATGCTATCGAATATGATTACATAGACCCCTTGGGCATGCCCCCGACATTGGAGCGACCGGAGTTACCGGGGCTTTATGTTGCGGGGCAAATAAACGGGACATCGGGTTATGAGGAAGCCGGTGCGCAGGGGTTGATGGCGGGAACCAATGCCGCCCTTAAAATTCTCAACAGGGAACCATTCGTTCTGAGCCGCGACCAGGCGTACATCGGCGTGCTCGTGGATGATTTGATTACAAAGGGCACCGTTGAGCCGTACAGGATGTTCACATCTCGATGCGAGTTTCGCTTGCTGTTACGCTATGACAACGCCGACCTAAGGCTGACACCAACGGGTCGTGATATCGGCCTCGTCGATGATGAAAGGTGGACGGCTTTCCAAAACAGGAAGAGAAGGCTTGAAGATGCGAGGTCGATTTTAGATAGGACTTTCATTGATAATGAAAAAATCGGGATTGCGCTCGAGGAAAAAACTGTAAGGAATCTTTCCGAATGGCTGCGCCAACCCAGGCTGGGAATCGACGATTTCCTCAGGCTCGGCCTAATTCACACGGATTTGGATAGTGAGGATAAAGTAACAATCGAGTCCGACCTGAAATATGATGGATATATGAAACGCCAGCTTGATGAAATTGCACGGGTAAGCCGCATGGAAGACTTCAGGATTCCTGAAAATGTCGATTATGATATTGTCCTTGGCTTGAGCCACGAGGGGCGCGAGAAACTCAAGCGTGTGAGGCCCCGCACTATCGGGCAGGCAGGGCGCATATCCGGCTTGAGCCCTGCTGATTTGGCGTTGATGGTTGTACATTTGAAACGGATGGGGTTATCATTATGAAAAGTTTTAGATAGTATTATCGAAAATGAATTATAGTGATAAAATGATAAGTAAAGACTCTGAAGAGGAGGGTTGTAGACCGGATATGGAAGAAAGGGAACTGCACAAAACCAGGGAAAACTTGGATGTCGCCGACTTCCTGAAGGGTTTGCTCATCGGGGTTGGCGCAGTACTGGCGGTAGGAGGGTTGATAGCCCTTTTCACAACCCGTCGGCGCACCCACCGCGAAGCTATGCGCCCTGATAAGCGCGTCGAGAATTTCGTCCAGGGGGAGACATTGGGCGATATTCCAAGCGAGTTCGAGGACAGCGGCGGCGGTGTGGTTGACACCATACGTGCCGTCAACAAGGCTCTCGAAACAGGCCGGCAAGCCATGGAGACCTTGCAGGATGTAATGCAGAACATCCGCGGAAGTCAATGAATCTCAACAACAATAAAAAAGGGAGCCGGATTCTCGACACGATAGACGGTCCCTCTGACTTAAAGAAGCTCGGCCTATCCGACCTGAGAAAACTCGCCAAGGAGCTCAGGGAGGAGATAATCACCGTTGTAAGCCGTAACGGCGGGCACCTTGCGTCCAACCTCGGGGCGATTGAGATAACCTTGGCGCTGCACTTCCTATTCGATAGCCCCAATGACAAAATCTTCTGGGATGTCGGCCACCAGGCGTATGCGCACAAACTCATTACAGGGCGGCGTGATAAATTCAATACATTGCGCACGCATGGCGGCATATCAGGTTTTCCAAAACCGGAGGAAAGCGAACACGATATTTTCGGCGCAGGGCATGCATCGACAAGCCTTGCCGCCGCTATGGGCTATGCCCGTGCAAGGGACTTGAAGGGAACCGGCGAATATGTCATCGCCGTCATAGGCGACGGCGCCCTCACCGGAGGAATGGCCCTTGAGGCATTGAATAACGCCGGTGAGCTCGGTTCGCATTTCATAATCATCCTGAACGATAACGGCATGTCGATAAGCCCCAACCTTGGTGCATTCAGCCGTCATCTTACTAATCTGCGTACTGTGCCGACAATACGCAATGTAAAGGCGGGGGTACTCAGATTTTTCAGGCGTATTCCGGGTGTCGGCAAATTTTTGGCCCGTACCGCCGATGCCCTCCAGGAATCGCTCTATTACTTCTTCAGCCCCTCAAAGGAAGCCGTTATATTCGAGGAATTCGGGTTTACCTACCTTGGGCCGTACGATGGGCATAATCTTCCGGGGATGATACAAATCCTTAATTCGGCAAAAAAATTCGAGGACTCTGACCCTGTATTGATCCACTTCCTTACAAAGAAGGGTAAGGGTTATGATCCATCGGAAAAAGATGCCACGACATTCCACGGCGTCGGGGCGTTTAATATTGTCGACGGCAAAATAGAACGCAAGACAGGTGTCGCACCTTCATATACATCGGTTTTCTCCGACGCCCTGTGCATGATTGGGCAACAGGATCCGAGGGTTGTCGTTGTTACCGCCGCTATGGCTGACGGCACCGGCACACTCAATTTCCGTGAATGTTTCCCCGGCAGGTTCCACGATGTCGGCATAGCCGAGCAATTTGCAGTAACATTCTCCGCCGGATTGGCGCGCGGCGGGATGAAGCCGGTCACGGCGATATACTCCACATTCCTGCAGCGGGCGTTCGACCAGATAATCCACGATGTCGCGCTGCAGAAACTGGGCGTGTTCTTCGTACTCGACCGTGGCGGGCTTGTCGGCGACGACGGCGAAACCCACCAGGGCGCATTCGACCTGAGCTATCTGCGGCTCATCCCGAATATGGTGATTATGTCACCCAAGGATGAGAATGAGCTGAAGGATATGCTTTATACGGGCGTCGAATATGACGGGCCTATTGCCATGCGCTACCCGCGCGGCCCGTCCGAAGGGGTCAAGATAGAAGAAGGTTTCCATAAGCTGCCCATCGGTAAGGGGGAAATTGTGCGCGAGGGGACTGATTTATGCATCATTGCCATAGGGCACATCGTCTACCCAGCGTTGGATGCCGCAGAACTTTTGGCCGATGATGGCATCGACGCATGTGTCATCAACGCCCGTTTCGTGAAGCCGCTCGATGAGGAGCTGATTCTTGAGAAGGCGCGGGCAACCGGCAAGGTGCTCACGTGCGAGGAAAATTCGCTCATCGGCGGATTCGGCAGTGGCGTAGGTGAGTTGCTTCACAAGGAAGGCATTGATTGCGCATTCGATTCGGTCGGGTTGCCGGATAAGTTCATCGAACACGGGAAGCAGGCGTTGCTTCGTAATATATATGGGCTGGACAAAACGGGTATATACGAAAAAGCGAAACAACTCGTGACTGCCGGGAAGAGTATTGCCAAGCCTCAAGGGGACGCATCAGTGTGATTCTTCCACTGGAATATTAATAAGGTCCGCTTGCTGACGCGCGCGGTTCAGATTGAGGTCCGCTTGCTGACGCGCGCGGTTCAGATTAATATTCCGAACCGCGACCATGAGGGAGCGGACTCACCCCAACAATCCGAGCAACTTCTCAATCAACTCCCCCTCAACCACCTCAATTTGTTCCTTCGTTTCCAGTATTTTCACCTGCACAACCCCCTTAGCTTTTTCGTCTTCGCCGTATATCAAAACCAGCGGGATGGATTTGCCCATCGCATACTTTACTTGCTCACCGAAATGCTTCTTCTCTAAATAAACTTCGTTGTTGATTCCGGCAGTTCGCAGCATATTCGATAGCCGCAGGTAATCGGGTATAAGCCCCTCATCGAAATTGATTATAAGCACATCGGTATTCGATTCCCGTGACCCCGTTTTACCGATGATTTCAAGGCAATCATACAGCCTGTCAACGCCGATGGATGTGCCGACGGCGGGGACATCGCGGTTGAGGTATTTGCCGATAAGCTTGTCATAACGCCCGCCGCCGAATACGCTGCCCAAATTCTCATAACCCACGAGATGGGCCTCATAGACGATGCCCGTATAATAATCCAACCCCCGCACGACCTTCGGGTCAACTTTGATGACATCGCCCTTGATACCGAAATACGGAAGCCATGAAATGCATTTCCGGAGTTCCTCCATTCCCGCACTCGCCGCCGTACTTTCCGAAACAAGAGCGGTCATTTTGCCGATGATTTCTTCATTCGATGCGCCTTCGGTAGCTACCAATTCAAGCAACCGGTGCGCTGTCGGCTGGGCAAGCTCCAATGGCGGCTCGGCATGCGGGTTGACGCCCTTCTCGATTTCATAGCGCCGCCACAACTCTTCCTTCTGGCATTGCTCGATATCGCATCTTAATTCTTTGGCGACCGCATCAAGGCCGATTTTATCGAGCTTGTCAACGATCCTGAGCGACTGCGCTGTTTCGATTTCAGTCAAGCGGAGGATGTCGCGGCAGAATGCGGTAAGCACTTCGCGGGAATTTATCCTTAATATAAATCTCTCAACACTGAGAGCTTGGAGGGTTCTGACCATAATCGCCGCGATTTCGGCATCAGCCAACGTCGATTTCACCCCGACGATATCGCAGTCCATCTGCGTGAATTGCCGGTAACGCCCGGCCTGAGCCTTCTCGCCGCGAAACGCCGGCCCGACGGTGTAACGCTTGAACGGCTTGGGCAGGTCGTTGTATTGCGCTACAACCCTGGCAAGAGGGACTGTGTGGTCGAAGCGCATCGCGACATCGCGGTCACCTTGGTCCTTGAAATGATATATCTGCCGCGCACTATCCTCGCCGTATTTGCCGAGAATTATCTCCGCCCATTCGAGGATAGGCGTCTCAAGCGGTTGGAAACCATAGGATTCGAATACCCGTCGAATGATTTCAATCATCCTGTTACGGTATAACGCCTGCCGTGGAAGAAAATCCGGGAAACCGGACAGGTTACGTGGCTTGATTATTTCTCGTTTGTCGTCCTGCATCTATAAACCTTTTCCTGTTGGTTGGGCTATGTTTAGCCTATCACTTATATTCTATACATAATACACCTTCAATCCAAACTGCGCTCATGAATTGGGTAGCTCCAATATGGTCTTTGTCGCTCGCTCACGCTCGCGGCTCGGAGTGGTTTTGATTTTGATATAGACTTGACAAAACGTTATGTTTAGATTTACATATCGGCCTACGCGTATTTTATCAAAGAGGTGCAATGACTGTGAAAAACATATTATTGTTGACGATTATCGGCACGGCTTTCCTATTCCTGTCATGCGGAACACCCGCCCAATCCGTGAATAAACCCAAGGATGCCAAATCTCCTGAATCCACCAAGCAGAAGCAGTTCATCATGATGGCCACGACAACAAGCACCTATGACACCGGATTGCTTGATTACCTCAACCCCAAATTCACCGAGAAGACGGGTATCGACATGCGCGTGGTATCTTTAGGAACAGGCGCCGCGATAAAAGCGGGAGAGGCGGGGGATGCTGATTTAATCCTCGTCCACGATAGGGCGGGGGAGCTTAAATTCGTGGAAGAGGGCTACGGCGTCAACCGCAGGGAAGTGATGTACAACGACTTCATCATCGTCGGCCCGCCGGATAATCCCGCAGGCTTGGGTCAGACCGATACAGCGTCGGATGCGTTCGCCAAGATAGCTAAGAAGGGCTCCCTGTTCATCTCTCGTGGGGACGATTCCGGCACGCACAGGAAAGAGCAGGATATTTGGAAAGCTTCAGGGATGCCCATGGAAGAGCAGGAACAGACCCTTGTAAAAGAGGGGAAACCAATGGCGTTTAAAATGGTCAAACCTGAGGGTACATGGTCTCTATCCATCGGGCAGGGGATGGGCCAAGCTCTCACTATAGCCAATGAAAAACGGGCTTATGTGCTTGCGGACGAGGGGACTTATATAGCCTACAAAGACAAAATCGACCTCATAATACTTAACCAGGGGGATGCATCTTTGCGCAACCAATATGGCATCATCGCGGTCAATCCCGAGAAGCATCCGACGACCAAATATGACTTGGCGATGAAGTATATCGATTGGATAACGTCACCCGAAGGGCAAAAACTGATTGCCGATTTTAAAAAGGGCGGGGAACAGATGTTCTATCCGGATTATAACGGAGGGGTTTTATCGGGATAACCATTGTTCAGTGATGCATTGCATAACGCCTGGTTGCTGCTGATATCCGGTGACAGGGATCTCTGGTTCATCGTATGGACATCGCTGCGCATTTCAATAGCCGCGACATTGATCGCGGTGGTCGTCGGCGTACCGATCGGGTATATCGTGGCTTCCGCATCATTCCCAGGCAGGCGCGCGCTGATATCCTTCATGAACACTCTGCAGTCCCTTCCGACAGTCGTGATAGGTTTGATATTCTACGGTCTTTTATCAAGAAGCGGGCCGTTTGGTTCCGCCGGGTTGTTATATACCCTCTGGGCGATAATCATCGGCGAAGCTGTTTTGATACTCCCTATAATGAGCGCATATACATTGGCTGCGGTCACCGATATCGACCCGCGATTCCGCAAGACAGCCCGTTCGCTTGGCGTGGGGAGATTCCGCGAGAGCTGGATTGTTGCGCGCGAAGCACGGTTCGGCATCGCGGCATCGGTCATAGCCGGCTTCGGGCGGGCGATAGGCGAGGTCGGCGTAGCGATGATGCTCGGGGGGAACATCGCAGGTTTCACCCGGACGATAACAACGGCTATAGCCCTTGAGCACAACAAGGGTAATTTCGCCCTCGGCCTTGCGCTGGGGGCTATCCTTTTTTGTATAGCATTGATTATCAATGGTATGCTGCATCTGGTGCAGGGGAGCGGAAAGAGATAGGCAGCGCGATTATATGCTCAAGCTTGAGAACATAAAAAAATCATATGGCCCGCTCTCCGTGCTTGATATCCCATCATGGGAAGTTAAGCAGGGTGAATCGGTGGCGCTATTGGGCGCCAACGCTACAGGCAAGACGACTCTGCTCGAAATAACCGCGGGGCTTATTCAGCCCACGCAGGGCGTGGTTCATTTCGAAGGCAAATCCGTAACCTCTCCAAGAACCGAAATAAGAATCGTCCTGCAAAACCCGGTCATGTTCTCCACAAGCGTCGCGGGGAATATTGCCTATGGCCTTCACGGAAACGGTATCACGGGCCGGGAGAGGGCGGAGAGAATCAGGGAAGCCCTGCGTATTGTGGGACTGGAAAATTTGAGCAGGAAAAATGCACTGGTCCTTTCGGAAGGGCAGAAACAGCGGGTTGCAATAGCGAGAACCCTTGCCCTCAAACCGAGACTGCTCCTCCTCGATGAACCCTCGGCGAGCGTCGATAAAAGCAGCATGCAACACATCGGTGAAATCCTCCGGCGACTGAATGAGAAAGAGGGCCTTACAATTATCGTGGCGACCCACGACCTCGACTTCGCACGACGTATCGCTAAGCGTACCGATACAATGCGCAACGGGCGTCCTGTGCCGTATATAAGCGGCAATATGTACACCGGCGCAGCCTTCGATAACAACGGGGAAACGCAGGTTGGAATAGGTGCCGATGTATCTCTGGTAATCGGCGGGATATATCGCGGGGCTGTCGATATAATCATACCCCCCGAGCATGTCGTGTTATCAAAAAGCCCCATTGAGAGCAGCATGCGGAACAGGTTCAAGGGCAGGGTGGTGCGGCTTGCGGAGGAGGACGGCAGGGTCTCGGTCGCGGTCGACATCGGCGTCCCAATATCCGCGGCGCTTACACATTCCGCGTTGGCTGATTTGGGGATTACAATAGGCAACGATATTTATGTATCATTCAAAGCTCATGGCGTTATTGTATTCCCACATGAGGAAGGTGGGACGAAATGATGTGTGCGGCGGTAATAATCGCAGGCGGCGAAAGCAAGCGCTTCGGCAGCCCTAAAGCCCTCATCAGGATAAACGGTGTCCCCATCATTTTGAAGTTGGCGGCGGAAGCGGCTAACACCGGCATAGAAGACATACGAATCTCCGCCAACGACCCCGACGCATTCGCCCCTTTCGGGCTGCCGGTAATAGCCGACATCCGCGAGGGATGCGGCCCGTTGGCGGGAATACACAGCGCCCTGGTTCAAATCGACACCGATGAAATTCTTCTCATCCCCTGCGACACGCCCGGCATCAGCGCACAAGAATTGAACCGGCTTCTAATGTCGGCAAAGGATAACCCCACGGCTCAAGTGGTTTTCGCCGAATCGACGTCGGGAATGCATCCGCTGTGCGCTGTTGTACGCCGTACTATCCTGCGACATATCGAATCGGCGCTTGACGAGGGGCGGCTGTCGGTCAATGAGCTTTTCACCGGAGTTGACCATGTAAAAGTCATATTCGAAAATGAGGAGCCATTTCTTAACCTTAATACTCCCGAGGACCTTGCCCGATGGGAGGTGCACCACGATGCCCCGTGATGAGCTTTTTGATGAATTACCCGTGGTTAAGTATAAAGCCGGCAAGGGCTTCGAGAGGAAAGACGACCCGGTTATAAAGGAATCATCCATACGTATCCTGCTCAACGGCAGGGAAATCATAGCTATATTGGCATTGAAACAGGAACTTGAGGAACTTGCCGTCGGCTTCCTCTATAATGAGTGCCTTATCAATGACCCCGCGGCGATCGAGAGCGTTGTCGTCAACGAGCGTCTTGATGCTGTAATGGTTGAGAGTAAAGAGGAAATACCCGAAGCTGCGCTGACCACCGTACGCTCCATAACCGCGGGCTGCGGGAAGGGGGTTTCCTTTATTAACCCGTTGAAAATTGATTACTTCAAAATATTGAAGACCCAAAAAGAAATAAAGGCAAGCGTAATAACCGGCCTTATGCATGAATTCACCAGGGCATCCGAACTGTTCAGGCTGACGGGAGGAGTACATTCCGCAGCCTGGAGCGACGGTGAGAAGATTCTGCGCCTATCGGAGGACATCGGGCGGCATAATTGCATGGATAAACTGACGGGCTGGAAATTGATGAATCCCGAAAAATCCAAAGATGCAATAATGCTCATCTCCAGCGGGAGGATTTCATCGGATGTGGTCGCGAAGTCGCTTCGGGGCGGGGGTGTATTCCTGATCTCGCGCTCCGCACCTACCACGGGGGCGGTACAACTTGCCGATTCATTTGGTATAACAATGGTTGGCTTTACAAGGGGGGAAAGGTTTAATATATATACTCATCCCGAAAGGATTATCGAATGACAAATACGAAATGGTTATATTTAGACAATCCACCTTCTGATGTTGCTGAGAAAATCAGACAATTATTCGCCTCCGCCAAGCTTGAAGCGGATTGGGCGGATACGGCGGATGCAGCTGCGATTTGCATATCCTGGCCTGCCGACAGAACGGAGTGCAATGAAGGCATGTTGTATTCCGGCGGTTTCATGACTTGCCCTGAGGCATTCAAAGCGGCGGCGCGTATAGGCATGGATAGGACGACATTCGGGAAATTATTGAACCTGCTTGACATCAAGCTCAAGCAGTGCCAGTTCGGGTGTTTTTAACATGAAAATCTGGCTTATAACCGGTGCCCAGGCGGGGGTGGGCAAAACCACTCTCATGAATGCGCTGGCGGATATCCTCCCCAAATCCGAGTGCGTTAAATTAGGCCACGGTACGCGAAAGAGCGGCGCGGTCGAGAATTTCTTCACCGATACTGATGAGGCGGTCAAGTTCATGACCGGCCTTAACAATAAATCCGAACACTGCTTTGTTGAAAGCAACCGGCTTGTGGGGAAGGTCAAGGCCGATGTAATCATCTTCCTCGACAGCCTTGGCGGTGACCGGCGGCGCGACGCCGATAAACTGCGTGCGATGGCACATATCATCTTAGACAAAAATGAAAATGAAGCCAAATGGGCTCAAGGACTGGCGAGGCTCAACCTTGACCATGAAACTACAAAGGCAATAATCGAGGCCTTCCGCCGACAAGAGGAATATTTGGTCGGCAGCAGGCTTGTACTGCGCACCAAGCTGTGGTTTTCCCGCGACGGTCACATGGTATTCGGCGAAGGGCTCGCGAGGCTGCTTCGCGGTATCGAGGAACACGGCAGCCTGTCGGGCGCGGCAAAAGAAGAGGGGATTTCATACCGCCACGCATGGGGCGATATACGCAGGGCCGAGGAAAGATTGGGATTCACCCTCATCACCTCTGCCCCCGGTGGCGCCGAGGGTGGCGGCTCCACTCTTACCGACAAGGGCAGGCTGCTTTTAGAAGGTTATGAAGAGCTGCGACGCAAGGTTATCAAAAACAGCGACAAAATATTCCAGGAGCTTTTGTCAAAAATCGAAGGCGATACTTGCTGAAAATAAGCGAAGCATATGAAATCGTTGCCAAAAAAGCATTGGCAAGCAGGTTGCTCTGGGAAACCCTGCCCCTAAGCGCTGCTATGGGCAGGATAACAGCGCAGGCTATCCGTTCCCCCATAGACCTGCCCCCGTTCAATAAAAGCGCGATGGACGGCTATGCCATCCCCGAAGGTGAATTCCTTGACGAATATATTATCGACGCCACACTCCCGGCGGGCAGCGTCTATGCAGACCCAATCGAACCCGGACATTGCATCAAAATCATGACCGGGGCGGAAGTTCCACCCGGTATCGCACGCATCGTACCCTGGGAAGATACGGACCGTGGTGAATCCATCGTACGCATCTTGACGAAAAGCAATAGAACAAACATAGCCGAACAGGGGGAGGATATTTGTAAGGATGACATCCTCTGCCAGGCGGGTAATATATTGACGCCCCTAAACATCGCTAATTTGGCCATTGCCGGGGTTGATTCCGTCCAAGTTAGTAGAGTACCGAGGGCCGTTGTCTTCTCGACCGGGGATGAGCTCCTTCCCGTGGGCGCATCGTTAGCGCCGGGCAAAATATACGATTCCAACGGCCCGATGCTTATAGCGCTATTAATGGAATGTGGCATCCCCATCATGTTTACAGGACATCTTCCCGATTCCCTCGATAAATCCATCGCCGGGCTGCAACGGGCATTGGCGGTTGCAGAAGTCATTCTCCTTACAGGCGCGGTTTCCAAGGGGGAGTTTGATTTTCTGCCGGAGACATTCCGTCGGTGCGGCCTCGAAACGTATTTCGACGAAGTGTCAATCAAGCCGGGGAAACCTACCACATTCTCCACCGCGGGGAACAAGCTCATCTTCGGCCTGCCAGGTAACCCGGTTTCATCGTTCCTTATGTTCCACCTGTTCGTGAAACCGGCGCTATATATGATGCAGGGCCACATCATCCATCCGCGACCCGTCTCCATTGAATTGGCCGTTGAATTCAGGGCGAAGGAGAGCGACAGGATGCGATTCCTTCCCGCGAGGCTTGATACCGACGGGCGCATCATCCCCCTTGAATATCATGGCTCCGGGCACTTGTTGGCCCTTGCCGACGCGGACGGATTCATAGAAGTCGGCACGGAAGAGACATGCCTGTCTCCCGGAGAGCGGCTCCCATTCTGGCCTATAATGCTGAGGGGGTATGAAAGAGTTACCGCATGAAAGACCGTATTGGACGTAATATCGATTACCTGCGCGTCTCCGTCACCGACAGATGCAACTACCGATGCTTCTATTGCCTTCCCCCTGAGGGCGTACCGCTGAAGCAGCATAAAGATATACTCTCCCTCGAGGAGATTTATGAGGTCGCCATGTATGCCGCTTCGCAGGGGGTCATTAAGATAAAAATCACCGGCGGTGAGCCGCTGCTGAGGCGCAATATCCTGCACCTCATAGAACTCCTCGCTTCCATCCCTGAAATCAAGGACCTTGGGATGACGACCAACGGCTCCCTTCTTGCATCGTTCGCGCGGGCATTGAAGGAAGCCGGTTTGCACAGGGTCAATATCAGCCTTGACACGCTGGACCCCCAACGGTTCGCCGAAATAACACGCGGCGGTGACCTCAATGATGTACTCGCTGGAATCGACGCCGCATTGGCCGCAGGATTGGTGCCGGTCAAGCTTAATTGCGTGATAATCCCCGGCCTTAACGAGGATGAAAAAGATGCGCTCAGGACATTCGCCAAGCAGAAGGGGCTTGGGATTCGGTTTATCCCGATGATGGACCTTGCGAACGGGCATCGTACGATGGTCGAGGGCGGTACAGGCGGCCAGTGCGATATATGCAACCGGCTTCGCCTCAGCGCCGACGGTAAATTGAAGCCGTGCCTGTTTTCCGATTTGGAATATGACATACGCGAGTTGGGCATCCCCGAAGCTTTCAAACACGCCCTCGCCGAGAAGCCGGATGAGGGGATATGTTCGCCCAACAGGCCTATGATTCAAATAGGAGGGTGATGTGCCGGAATTTTCGCATACTGATGACGAAGGCAAACTCAGGATGGTCGATGTGGGCAGCAAGAAGACGCAGCGACGTCACGCGGTTGCATCGGGACGGATAATCGTCGGCAAGGAGGTTGCGTCGCTTATACGCAAGAACAAAATGAAGAAAGGCGATGTCCTCACAACCGCGCGTATCGCTGGTCTCCAGGCCGCCAAGCGTACATCCGAACTCATCCCCCTGTGCCATCCGCTCCCGATAGAGTGGGTCGATGTCCGCACCGAGCTTGGTAGCGATGATGTGCTCGTTACCGCCGAGGCCCTCTACACCGGCAAGACCGGCGTCGAGATGGAAGCACTCACGGCGGTAAGCGTAGCGCTGCTCACGGTTTATGATATGTGCAAGTCCGCGAAGAAGGAGATGGTCATCACCGATATCCGCCTTATTTCCAAGGAGAAAACGGATGTCTGATAAGTTGATAATTCGCTCGATAAATATTTCGGACCGCAAAGGGATTTCAAAGACTCCCGTTAATTCAGCGAAATTCGTTGCAGGCTATGGCATCGAGGGCGACTCCCACGCAGGGCCGTGGAACAGGCAGGTGACAATTCTTACCGAGGAGGAAATCACCGCAGCCGATGCAGGGCTGGGGATAGCGGGTTTCGGCGCATTTGCGGAGAACTTGACTATTGCCGGGTTAAATATTCATAGCGTTAAGATTTTGGACAAATTCCATTTCGGCGATGTAATCCTCGAAGCAACGCAAATCGGCAAGGAGTGCCACGACAATTGCGCCATAGGGCAGGCGCTCGGCGAATGTATAATGCCCCGGCTCGGCGTATTCACAAGGGTTATAGCAGGCGGCGAATTGGCGGTCGGACAGGAAGGGGAATATCTCCCGAGAAATTTCAGGGGGATGGTCATCACCCTTAGCGATAGGGCAAGCAGGGGGGAATATGACGACCTTAGCGGCCCTGCTGCCAAAGATGCACTTACCGATTTCTTCAACGAGTGGGGTTATGCGTTTGAAATCATAAACCTCCTCATACCCGATGATTCGAACAAACTCGCCTCGGCCTTTGCGCTTGCCACCGATGAGAAGGTCGATATTGTCCTTACATCCGGCGGAACAGGGCTCGGCCCGCGCGATTTCACCCCGGAGGTGACAGCGGCATTCTGCGAAAGGCAAATACCCGGCGTGATGGAATTCATCCGCACAAAGTACGGCTCCCAATTCCCCAATGCCCTCGTGAGCCGTGGAATTGCGGGAGTAAAAGACCATACACTCATCTACAATTTGCCGGGAAGCCCTAAAGCTGTGAAGGAATATTTAACCGAAATCCTCCCAACCCTCCGCCACACATTTTTCATGCTGCATGGGATAGATATACATTAGAATATCTGCATAAATGTAACCAACGAATATAAATGTAACCCACGAATCCCATTTCGTGGGTTACCATCCATGTTTAAATATTGTGGGGCAGGCTTTCCAGCCTGCATCTTAAAAAAAAGGCAGGCAAGATACCTGCGCTCCCCGGGGGGACTTCTTCTCGAAACCCTCATTCCGAGGCTTTCTCAACTGCTGCGGCCTTGCCCTTATAAACCGCACGCGAGACGAATATACTTATTTCATACAAGAGATATATCGGCAAACCCATTACTGAAAGTGTTACCGGGTCGCCGGTGGGGGTCAACGCCGCGGCTAATATCACTGTAGCCAATATGGCATACTTCCTGTATTTAGACATCTGATGAGGGGACACCAATCCTATCAGGGAGAGAAAGAAGGTGATAAGCGGTATCTGGAAAACCAGTCCCCCGGCCAATACAAGGAAAAGGGTGAACGAAAAATACCTGTCCAATGTAATTTGAGTTTTTATATCATAACCAGGGTTAAAAGTGAGCAAGAACCTTAATGCAATCGGCAACATCAGGAAGAAAGAAAATGCCGCGCCTGCAAGAAAAAGGAAAACCGCCGACCACAGCAGCCCCTTTACCCAACGCTTCTCCTTCTGTTTCAGGCCGGGCCTGACAAATAGCCATAGTTGGTATAGAACGAGCGGTAGTGCTATCACTAAACCTGCGGCAATCCCCACCTTGAAATATGCCATGAATTTTTCACTCGGGCCCAATACCTGAATTTCGGCGTCCTTTATCCCCGCCATAGGCCGCATCATGAATGGGAACAGGAATGGCTTTATAAGCGGGAAGCTGACAAAACATCCCAATATGAGGAATACTATGGAGTAGATTATTCTGGTGCGAAGCTCGCCTAAGTGCTCAGTGAAGGTCATCCCCTCTTCCGGGGAGGAGGCGGTAGCCGATGCCTCTTTCGATTTGGATTCGCCGTCAATCAAGGTCCTACACTTTTCCGGGTTCTTTGCCCGCCTTCTTTTCTTCTGTACCGCCCTCCAGATCGTCCTTTGCGCCCTTAACCCCGGAACGGAACGTGCCTATGGCTCTGCCAATTCCCCTTGCCAAGCCTGGGATCTTGGACGGCCCGAATATGAGAAGGATTATCGCTAAAATGATAATTAATTCCCAGCCGCGAATATTCATCGGGACTACCTCCGCATAACACTGCCCTGCTGGGGTGGCTGGAGGGACTTGAACCCTCGACCTTCTGATCCACAGTCAGATGCTACCACCAACTGAGCTACAGCCACCATCGATTGCGCCTGGATTCTACCACCAAAAGCCGCACCCCACAAGGGATAGAGGAGTGCGGTAATCCATCCACGCAAGGAAACAAAGTTGATGTACTGGTGTCATCAGAAGAAATCTAACCCACGAATCCCATTTCTTAAAATAAATGTAACCCACGAATCCCATTTCGTGGGTTACCATCCTTACCATGGCAGTTTGGGCGTACGCTGTGCGCCCCTACGGGGGAAACAGGTTTATGCATTGGTTTCAATAAATAGATATGACCCACGAATCCCATTTCTTAAAATAAATGTAACCCACGAATCCCATTTCGTGGGTTACCATCCTTACCACGGTTTCCACCATGGTTTCTTCTTCTCGGTTCCCGTCGTTTTATTAGGGTATGCATAGCTGATCCCATCGGGGTAAATGTCATAATGCCCTATGCCGGGGTCAGCCACATTATGAAGCGTGCTGATATTTACTTCCCACGTGCCGAGGCTACCCAATTTGGCATCATAGAAAATATTGAACCCCTCATTTGCAACCTGCCAGAATTTTGCCGGCAGGCTATCATCATACGTATTTATGGCACATGGGGCCATACGGGCCTTCTCGACCGCCTCCTGCAACCTTTCGACGCCGATTGCGTCGCGTGCGTCGAAATCCCGTCCTGCCTTGTATAAATCAAGCGCATATTCGCCGCGGTGATAGCGGATGATGAATTCACCCCCGTACTTGAAACCGTATGATACGATGCGTCCCTCTTTGAAAATTATATAGCCATCGGCCCTTTCCCGGTCGGCATTCATAAGCATTATTTCCCCGACCTTATGCGAAACCTGCGCGGTGAACTCCATAAGGCTTTCGGGAGGCAGAACATTCTCCAATTGCTTTATCGGCGAGATGAAATCCCTGAACTGGATAAGTTGCGCTATCTCCGGCCTGGGCGCAGCGGGGGGCGCGAGGGTCTCATAGGTCAATCCGAGATTTATCCCCCTTATCTTCCCCGCAGCGGCCCCGGTGATTTCGCGGTGGATTTCATCATAACCGGATTCCGCGGTAACCTCAAAGGCCTTCAACATATAATCCCTTGCGCCTGCGTCATTCAGCGCCTCGCGTATTACATCGAGGATATTCTCAAACAGTTTGTCGTACCCCTTGATGAACCAGAATCTTATGGCGCTGCCCATGATTTACCTCCAAGTCTGATCAACATCATACCGCAGGCTGCTTTATCAACCAAATTTTAAACGCTGTTGCTTTTTACGTAATATCTTAGCTGACTGTAAAATCTACGCCAGGAAATGTGGGATTGCCGACATGCCCCCCCTTAGTCCCCCCCACTCGAAGACTCGTGGGGGGGAGATTGCTCCGTACTTTTCAGACAGCAAAAGTGTTATTTTCTTAGGCCAATTCCATTAATTGAATATTTATTGACCAAGGGTGGGTGCCGCCCACAGCCGCGTCTTCGCGGATGTGGGTGATTGACAAATAGGAAAGAATACTTATAAATCAGGATTGGTTTTACAAGGTTGGGGATGGGCTTGATTTGTTCCACATGGGGTGAGGATACCCTCGCTCTCAGGGGGTATCCCTTTTTTCTCTATTTCTATTTTCTTTTCTCCAGCCTACAGCCTCCAGTCTACAGCCTATCTTTTCTTATAATGTCTCTCGGTGTAGAATGTATAAAATATATTTTCGGTGATATAGAAATGTCTGTCTTAGAATCCCAGGACCCAAGGGTTGATTTCGCTATCAAGAACGAAATAGCCCGCCAGAATCTAAAAATCGAGCTTATCGCCTCTGAGAACTTCGTCAGCTATGCTGTGCTCGAAGCCCAGGGATGCATAATGACCAACAAATATGCCGAGGGGCTTCCCAAGAAGCGCTATTATGGCGGCTGCGAAAATGTTGACATCGTCGAGCGGCTTGCCATCCAGCGCGCGCGCAAGCTCTTCGGGGCGGAAGCCGCTAACGCCCAGCCGCATTCCGGGGCATCAGCCAACATGGCTGCATATATGGCGTTCCTCAAGCCTGGTGATACGATGATGGGTATGGACCTCTCCCATGGCGGGCATCTGACGCATGGTCATCCGCTCAACTTCTCCGGCCTTTATTTCAAGATCGTGCCCTACGGCGTCAGCAAAAAGACCGAGCAGATTGACCACGATGAGGTACGCGCCATAGCCAAGGAGCACAAACCGAAGCTTATCGTCATCGGTGCGAGCGCATACCCCCGCACGCTCCACTTCGACAAGTGGCGGGAGATATGCAGCGAGGTCGGCGCGATTATGATGGTCGATATGGCGCACATCGCGGGCATCATCGCAGCCGGGTTGCATCCGAACCCGTGCCCATACGCTGATATCGTCACCACAACCACACACAAAACCCTTCGCGGCCCGCGTGCGGGGATGATTCTCATGAAAAAGGAATACAAAAAGGACATCGATAAAGCCGTCTTCCCCGGCGTACAGGGCGGGCCGCTGATGCATATCATCGCCGCCAAAGCCGTGGCCCTTCGCGAAGCGCAAACCGATGAATTCAAAACATACATTGCGCAAGTGCTCAAAAACGCACAGACAATGGTGGAAGTATTCAGGTCCGAGGGGTTCAAAGTCGTAAGCGACGGCACCGATACACATCTCATGCTCCTCGACCTGCGCAACAAAAACATCACCGGCAAGGATGCCGAGGAGCTTCTTGATACGGTGAATATCACATCCAATAAAAACACCGTGCCGTTCGAGACGCAGCCCCCTATGATAGGCTCAGGGATACGTTTGGGCACACCCGCTATGACCACCCGTGGCCTGAAAGAAGCCGAAATCAAACTCGTCGCCCAGTGGATATGCCGCGCCATACACAACCGCGACAACGAAGCCGAGAAGGAGCGCATACGGCACGAAGTACGCGAGCTATGCCTCCATTTCCCCATCTACGGCTTCGACGGCAAAACCTGGGGCGACTACATCGACCCGAGCAAGGAGGAGGAGGATAAGGAATAGGAGAATCGCAGACCTTCTAATAGCTCAAAAAATCTGTTTGGATTAGTTCGTAAATATCCGGGTGCCGCACATCTGTGATGTGCGGCCTGACAACGACCACGGGTGCCGCACATCTGTGATGTGCGGCCTGACAACGATGCCGATCCGTTTCGATAAAGAATCCGAATACCATTTCACTACATTCAGTTCATACAACAAAGAACATATACTCACGTTACCATGTTTACCAGAGACCCTCTTGGATAACCTTCGAAAGATTAGAACCGATTTCAAAATACCTGTTTTTGGTTTTGTCGTAATGCCGAATCACATGCATATTGTTTGGCAAATCCCTTGTGAAATCGGGATTTCGAAAATCGTAAAACACTTCAAAGGCAGGACTGGCAAGCTGATAGCAGGTATCCTTAGAAATGAACCCGGTTTCAATATATCGCTGATTACATCAACCAGTGGCCGGGTTTGTTTCTGGAAAAAGCGGTTCTATGATTTTAATATTCTGACAGAGGAAAAGTTCTTGGAGAAATTAGATTATATGCACGAGAATCCTGTTAGATGGGGGTTGGTTAACAATCCTGCTGATTGGCCTTATAGTTCATTCCGTTCCTGGTATGATTTACCTGGCGCCCTGTTTGAAGTGGACCGGATATGAACTCAGCCGCACATCACAGATGTGCGGCACCCGTTATAAAGCTCACACGGTACGTAACCAACCAAAACCGCGTATTGGCAGCTAACCTTCTTTCTGATACAATCCCCCTCAATGGCAAACAAGGTGAACAAAAAAACTGACCGGCCTGATTGGGACCGGTATTTCATGGATATAGCTGAGTTGGTTAGCAAGCGCTCGACCTGCATCAGCCGCAGGGTAGGGGCGGTTGTCGTGAAGGACAGGCGCATACTCGCCACCGGCTACAACGGCACCCCGCGCGGGTTGCCGCATTGCGTCGACATCGGATGCCTGCGTCGCGACCTCGGTATCCCATCGGGCAAGCAACTTGAATTGTGCCGCGGCTCTCACGGCGAGGAGAATGCCATCGTGCAGGCGGCGTCATACGGCATCCCCCTTAACGGCGCTGAAATTTACTGCACCCATCAGCCCTGTCTGACCTGCACAAAAATGGTCATCAACGCGGGAATCAAACGCGTCGTTTTCGCTGGGGAATACCCACACCCGATGTCACTTGAATTCATGCACGCTGCAGGCTTGCGTGTCGAAAAATATGATCCTGACAAAGGTTTCTGCACGGTAGTTACGGACGATGGCAAGCGTACCTACCTGACACAGGAAGCTGCCGAGCTATTTAAGCATCAAGCGAAAAAAGAAGATTGATTTTATGAAATGCCGAATGATGTGACAATGAGAGTGTAAAATTCAATGTAGGGCAAAGGTCTTATATGCGTCCCATTATCGGTATCACAACATCATTCAGCCAGGCTATTTATGTCACGGAATATAAGGAACCACGGCAGGAGCATCAGTATTTATATCATTCCTATGTAAAGGCCATCTGGGCAGCCGGGGGGAACCCGGTTCTAATACCTGTTGGTATCGAACCTCATGCGGGAGTCGAGGCATTAAGGCGAATTGACGGCCTGCTCCTTCCCGGCGACGTTGATATCGACCCTGATGTTTACAAACATCCGCCGTGCCCCAATCAAACACGTATAGACCAGTTCAAAGATGAGACCGAATTGGCGATCGTCCAGGAAGCACTCAAGCGGATGATGCCCATATTCGGCATCTGTCGCGGCATCCAGGTTATCGCCGTCGTCAACAAGAAGAGCCCTATCCAGGATATCGGAACGGAGATTCCCTGGGCTTTGAAGCACAACAATCAAGACGGGGACCTCAACGCCCTCCACGAAGTCAACCTGCGTGAAGGTTCCGTCTTGCGCTCAATTTTTGGGACGGAAAAAATCTCCGTTAATTCATGGCATCATCAGGCGGTGGGCGAAATTCCCGCGGGATGGAAAATTTCCGCCGAAACATCCGATGGCGTTGTTGAAGCAATCGAACATTCATCCGACCCGCTAATCTTCGCCGTACAATGGCATCCCGAAGCAATGCTCGATTCAGACCCATCGCAACTGAAGCTGTTCAAGGCTTTTGTAAACAGTTGTCTGCAGTGAGATACTTGCGGTCGAGCAATGACGAATTGACATAAGCTGATTAATTAACTAAATTTCAGCTGTCATTTTTAACCGATTACCGGCATAAAGGAAGCCGTTGAAAATAGTCGTTCCAAGATTATCCCACCCTCCTGAAATCCTCCGCCATATAGCAAGGCCTGCGGTTCTATTTGTCATCGCCAACGTGTTCTTCTGGCTTTACGGACTGTGCTTCGCCAATGCCATCGGTGAGGTGGCGGATGCAAAAATCACCTTTAAAGAAATTCAGTTTCTTGTCCTCAATCTCTTAGGCGGGATAAGTCTCCTTATATACGGCATCTACCTGATGGGGGAAGGTTTGCAGAAAGCTGCCGGGGAACGTATGCGCTACATCCTCGGCAGGCTTACCGGCAAACCGGTATGGGGCGTACTTGTGGGTACCGGGGTCACATCCCTTATACAATCGTCCAGCGCAACAACCGTAATGGTCGTGGGGTTCGTAAACGCCCGCCTTATGACCCTCACCCAGGCGATAGGGGTTATTTTGGGGGCGAATATCGGCACAACGATTACAGGACAGCTTATCGCTTTCAAGTTAACAGACTATGCACTCCTGATACTTGCCCTCGGCTTCTTCCTGTTCTTCTTCTCCCGTCGCAAAGTGGTTAAAAACATAGGCCAGTTCACCCTCGGCTTCGGTATTCTTTTCTTAGGCTTGAACCTGATGAAGGACGGTGTAGGATTCCTTCGCGACCACCCCGCAATTTCAGCGACATTCGAGAATTTCGCCGATAAACCCCTCCTCGGTCTTGCCGCCGGGTTGGCGATGACCTCAATACTCCAGTCATCCTCCGCCACAATCGGTATCGTAATCGCCATGGTCTCAGGAGGACTGCTTTCTATCGAAGAAGCCGTCCCGATAATACTTGGCGACAATATCGGCACCTGTATAACCGCGGTATTAGCCAGCATTGGCACCAACCGTAATGCACGGCGTGCGGCGCTGGCCCATGTTATGTTCAACGTTATCGGGACCATCATAATACTGCTTGTGCTCAGACCTTATGTCGACATGATAAAGCAAACCGCTATAGACCCTGCGAGACAAGCCGCTAACGCCCATACAATATTTAATGTATTGAATACCATGCTCTTCCTTCCATTTGTACCTCTCTACGCACGCCTCATGACAAAATTAATACCGGGGCAGGACGTTAACCGGCGCGACGCCATTTATCTCGATAAGCGCCTCCTATCAACCCCTGGTGTGGCATTCGACCAGGCTGTGAAGGAGCTCGCGCGTATGGCCGGGTTCACCGCCGCAAGCCTTAGAAACATCGAAAAGGCAATTCGCCTTAACAAGCTCAATGTCCTTACCGATATCGAGGAAGATGAGGAAATTGTTGATGATCTACAGAAACAGATTACAGCATATCTTGTTGAAATAAGCGAACGCTCAATACCGGCTGACATCTCGGAGAAAATTCCCCCCATGCTTCACTCGGTGAATGATATCGAACGCATAGGCGACCTGTGCGTGGATTTGAAAAGGCTCCTGGGAGAAAAGGAATTCCACCGCGCCGAATTCAGCCCGATGGCCAACGAAGAGCTTGGCGTTCTCCAGGGTATCGTCGCCAATGCGCTGGATGAGACTCACAGGGCATTGGCCTACCGCGATGTGGCTATCGCGCGCAAGGTTTTGGGCTCGATTGCTGAAATTGAGAATTTAGCGCATAAGACACGCAACAACCATATACAACGGTTGTGCGACGGCCAATGCCAGATACATTCGGGAGTGTTTTTCATTGAGATGATAAACATCTACGAAAACATCGCCACACGCTGCCAGAATGTCACGGCGGCAATTGTTGAATATCTCGGGCAAAAATAAATCATCGTTCCGAGGAGGTATACCGGTGGGTAAGATCGTTGGCATATGTGGCAGCCCGCGTAAAGGGGGCAACACGGAACAGATACTCACGCACTGCCTTAACAGGGCAGGGGAACTGGGCGCTAAGACAAAACTCATCACCCTTTATAATAAAAATATCAGGGGATGCATTGCCTGTATGAAATGCCGCGAGACAAAAGACGGCAAATGCTATGGGCGTGACGATGATTTCAACGCGATAGCCGACGAAGTCTATTCGGCTGACGGGTTGATTGTCGCGAGCCCAGTCTATTTCAGCACGCCCACGCCTGAGATATTGGCGGTGTTGCACAGGATAGGTTATGTAAGCCGGGGGAACGGGGGGCTTCTCAATGGGAAAGCCGGTGCGGCAATTGCCGTGGCTCGACATGCCGGACAGAATTTCACGCTGGCCGCTATGAGCTTCTTCTTTTATATCAATGAGATGGTTCAACCGGGAAGCACCTATTGGAATGTCGCCTTCGGGCGCGACAAAGGCGATGTAATGAGAGATACCGAGGCTTTGGATACAGTTAAAAAAACCGCCGAGAATATGGTTGAGCTGATCGATAAAATCAGAGGAAGAAGCTGATGCATCCACCGGGGGCTGCATATCTTGATTTTACGTTGCGGATAATATAATATAATCTATGGAAGAGAGGATATATTTTAAATGGCAGTAGTCCTATTATTCATACACGTACTAATCTGCATAGCGCTTATAATGCTCGTTGCCTTGATGCAGCAGAAACATGAGGGTATCTCAGGCATCATGGGGGGCATGCAGAGCGTACGGGGCATAAAAGGAATGGATGAGGGTATGCGCCGGATAATCACTTATACGGGCTGGGCCTTCTTTGTAAGCTGTATTGTAAATTCCTTCTTAAGCTGATTTCACCCTATATGCTTCCCCTGCCAATAGGCGGGGATTTTTATTCTCCGTATTTTTGACTCCACCGGGTACCCCGTATCTATCTCTTGCATGGCGCAAGCTGTGAATCCGTGATGCAGGCATCATAATGCAACGCACCGCACATCGGTTGCGCGGTTGATAGATACCCGCTAACCCATTACTAACCACCTTTGAAAAAAATCACCTTATCAATTATTATTTGAACCCAAGTTGAGAGGATATTTTCACCTACATTCAATCCTGCCCGGAGGAGACAATGTCCAACGATGAATTCTCTTACATCCAATCCTTCCCGGAGGAAACGGTGTCCGACGATGAATTCGTCCCTTATATCCCGGCTGACCAGGATATTCCGGAATTTACAGTTCAAGCCATCGTACTCGGTGTTGTGCTTGCCCTCATTATGTGCGGAGCGAATACCTACCTGGGCCTTAAAGCCGGCATGACCATAAGCGCTTCAATCCCCGCTGCCGTCATTTCGATGGGCATATTAAGAGGGCTTCTCAGGCGCGGGACCATCCTCGAAAACAACATGGTTCAAACAATTGCATCGTCAGGCGAGGCCTTGGCAGCGGGAGTTATATTCACCGTCCCTGCGTTGGTTCTGACAGGGGTATGGGAGACTTTTGAGTTCTGGCCCACCGTGGCAATTACGATTTTGGGTGGGTTCTTCGGGATACTTTTCATGATTCCCTTCCGGCGGGCGCTTATAATCAATGAGAAGCATCTTACTTTCCCCGAGGGTGTCGCCTGCGCTGAAGTCCTGAAAGTGGGCGAAGAAAAGGGAGCAGGATTCATCAATATAGTGTTTGCGATAATCATCGGCCTGCTGTTCAAATTCTTGGATACAGCGATGGGGTTGATCAAGGAATCCGTAGAAGCAGCCCGCATTTCTGCGACTGGGGCAGTCTATTATCTCGGCACCAACATCAGTGTTGCCCTGCTCGCAGTCGGTTATATCGTCGGGTTGAACGTCGCTACCCTTGTTTTCATCGGTGGGATAATAGGCTGGGTGATAGGGATTCCCATATATACTGCCGCGCATCCTGCTGAGGCGGGTAAAACGGCACTCGATATCGCAGCTGGAGTCTGGAGCACGCAAATCCGTTATATGGGTGTAGGGGCAATGGTTGTCGGCGGGTTATGGTCTATTTTCTCGGTACGTTACGGCATCGCTGAAGCCATCCGAGGCACCTTCACCCGTTTGAAGGAGGGCGTCAATGCTGATAATACTGTGCAACGTACACAAAAGGACCTTGAGTTCAGCACCATCATAAAAATACTCGGAATCTTAGCGGTTCTAACGGCTATCTTTTACATATACCTTACAACAAATATCGGTATCGGATTGCTTATGACAATCCTCATGATAATAACAGCATTTTTCTTTGTTGCGGTTGCTGCATATATCGTTGGTCTGGTTGGTTCGTCAAACAGCCCCGTAAGTGGCATGACAATCTGCACCCTGCTGTTTGTCTCGGTCATCCTGCTTCTCTTCGGTATGAAAGGAAACTCGGGGATATTAGCCGCGTTGGGTATCGCAGGAGTCGTATGCTGCGCGGCTTGCTCATCGGGTGATATAAGCCAGGATCTTAAAACCGGTTATCTCGTAGGCGCCACTCCAAGGTTACAGCAGATAGCGGAATTCATCGGGGCGTTTGCACCTGCTTTTATAATCCCACCGATACTTATCCTCCTCCATTCCGCTTACGGTATCGGCGTACAAGTGAGGGAAGGGGTCGCGCCACTTATGGCTCCCCAGGCGGGCTTGTTTGCATCAATTACTCAAATGCTTTTCGGCGAGGGAGAGAAGCTGCCATGGATAATGTTTTACACTGGTCTGGTCATCGGTGTAGTAATTATCATCCTCGATGAAATCCTTCGCATTTTTAAAGCCCCATTCCGTTTATACATTATGGCTGTCGCCGTAGGGATCTATCTCCCGCTCAGCCTCTCAGTTCCCATATTCATCGGCGGTCTTATTCACCTCGCGGTATGGCGCTTAACCGTAGCTCAGGGTTACAAAGCAGCATTCGATGCAATTCACCGCGGCGTAATTTATGCCAGCGGACTTATCGCGGGCGAAGCGATTATGGGTATCATACTCGCCATCCCATTAACCCTCGGAGTCCAACTACCTTTCAAATACATCGGGCCTTTCGATTTGACAAGCATCGCGTGGCTGTCGAATTGGCTGACATTAATACTGCCCCTTCTTGTGATAGCGGGTTTCTTTATTGTATCTTTGAAGGGAGCTAAGGAAGCAGAGGAATAAAATAATATGGTCGTAAACCTTCTTGAATTAGTACCGGTGGCTAAATTTCCTGCTAAAAGGACGGGTGAAGGGCTTTTGCGAGTTGAAATACCTAAATTCAAGGGTGAGATAGGTAAACGCTTCTGCCAGATGTTCCGGCTCGGGGAAATCATCGCCGTCAAGCTTGATGAGATAGGCAGTTTCATCTATGAGCGCTGCGATGGATGCCGTACCGTCTGTAATCTCCTGCAGGAAGTTAAGGACGAATTCGGTGAGAGAATCGAACCGGCTTTGCCGAGGGTACGGTCATTTCTCCGCTCCCTTGAGAAAAACGGTTTGATCTGCTTCCAGTCCAACATAGAACATTAATCAAATTGGGGACGGGCCTGATTTGCTTGGGTCTGGATGTAGGTTTCAAGGTTGCTTACATCAGGCACGTCCCCAATTTGATTTAACACTTGCCTAAGCCAAAATTGTGGGGTAGAATCCTATCTGAAATCTGCTGCGCGAGTGGCGGAAGTGGTAGACGCGCTAGGTTGAGGGCCTAGTGGGGGTTACCCTATGGGGGTTCAAGTCCCCCCTCGCGCATTAGGTGATTGTTACTCCTTTTGATAAAAGCCTATATAGTTCTATATGACCATTGATTTTTTTTATTGAAAACGCATCAAAATAGGTGATGCGATTTTTTAGCGGCTTGTGAGTTTAAGAGCTGTAATTTTTAGGGGCTGGCAGGAAAAATAAAAGGAAAAATAAGCCAAAAACCGGGCCAAATGGCGGTTGAAAAGAGCCTGCCGGTTATATTTTGGAGTATAATATTAGTATATTTTGAGGGTGTGAGGAGGCCGATATGGCCATGTCGGACCAAGCTGAGAGATTGATGTTCGCCCTTAAGGACCCCTCTTGGGGAGCCCGTATGACGGCTTGTGAATCCTTAGGGCGGGTAGGGCCCCAGCCCGGGGTTGCTGAGGCTTTGGTAAAAATGCTTACGGATGAGAGCGAGTGGGTTCGGGCTTCCGCGGCACAGGCGCTTGATAAATTGGGCTACCAGCGCGGGATATCCCAAGCTCTTATCAAGAGCTTAAGCGACGAGCATGAAAAAGTTCGGATCGCCGTAGCAGGCGCTCTAAGGCACTATGGGAAAGAGCCGGGGTTGATGAAATTACTCATACGTATGCTCAGCGATAGAAACGGAAACATGCGCCAGGCAGCCTCGATAGCGATAAGAAACATTGACGATATGGCAACGAAAGCTGCCAAGAAGAGTTGAGTGAGGAATAAATCCACCTTCAAACCCCTTCCCATCCGAAGGGGTTTTTTGTTGCCATTGATGTACGCGGGGGTTAATTAAGATATAAAAAATGGAGCTAGGGGGAATCGAACCCCCGACCTCTTGAGTGCGATTCAAGCGCTCTCCCAGCTGAGCTATAGCCCCATCCATATGTCAACGGTCAAATACCGGCCTGCTATGGCATTACTTTGGCCACCAAAATATACCATAAATAAATATCGTGGACAATTAACGGTTGATGTATGCCAAGAGCTGGGTAACCCGGATCTATCTCTTGCCGGCAAGAGCGGTGAATCCATGATGCGGGAAAGGGTCCCAAGATTGATTTGGAAAAAAAAACAGAAATTCCCTCCTCCCTACTTGACGGGTTAACTTTCACGTGGTAAATATTAGGTGACCCATCTTATTTTCTCCCCTTTGGAAATTGAATATCCCCTGACCGATTAATTCTTATTTGTATCTTATTTCCAGCCTTTAGGGTTGCTCGCGATGAACATAACCTCCCTCCAAAACTCAGAAATATCTCTTATTGAAAATCACGGAAATTGTGTTTTTAACATAATCATTCGTAACATCTCGATAGCCGTCCCCATATTCATGAACGTGGGACGGCTTTTTAACAGGGTCCAGGTGAATTCGGCTATAAAGGGTTATCCGAAATTCGGTGTTAGGCAAACGGTCAATTAAATGCGCAATGTCCTTCTGGGAACCGCGGGGGGCTGAATTTACGGGGAGATTCGCTGAGGTGGGTGAAGCCCCCCGCGGCAACCTTATGAGAGATAAAACAAATAATCGTCCCCTGCAATCCGGCGGGGGTTTTTATTTTGACTGGGGACGGGCCTGGTTTGCCTCACGTTTGATGGGGCCTCCAAAGCCACCTACATGGGGCCCGTCCCAGTGTCGAAGGTTTTCATGGGGTGGGTGCTTCCATCCTGAAGCCATATACGGTAAAATCATCACGCAATCCGATAGAAGAACTCTGATGGATCAGGCTATGATATTCAACTTCCCAACCGATGAGTTCGAAACCGAGATGGACAGTGTCGGGCGTTTTATAATGCCCGAGGCATTCCGCAAGGAATTGGACCAGATAGAAGGCTTGCTGTTGATGACCTGCTACCGCCCCGGGTTTGTTGTAATTGTACCGGAAAAGACTTTCGCCTCCTCATTGGCCAAGCACGAGAAAGTATCGGTGGACAGATGGCGGGTAAGCGGAATCGCTGAGGCAAGACGTGAAATTGTGCGCATGTACTTCAGCCTTTCAAGACCCGCTGAATTCGATGATGAATGGGGCCTTGTCATACCTTCCCCGCAGAGGGAAATCGCCCATCTGAAAAAGCATCTGGTCGTCGTCGGAGATATCGACCGCGTAGAAATCTGGGACAGGGAATCGCGCTTAGCTGAAGAGATCGATTATGATTCTTGATGGAAACACATACCCGATCCCGCTTGGCACTTACCGGCGCACTATCGATGCTGAATTCCGTATGACAGTGCCGGGCATCTGGCGTGACGAACCGTTGTTTGAAAGTGATCTGGGCTACCTTTCATTCCGCCGCCCTTTCCGGCTTGTACTGCTCCCCCATGGCTTTGTGAATAAAATATTGAGGGGAAAACGCAAAGGCGTCGGCGAACGCGAAAAGGAAGACATCAGGATGTTGCTTGCCGCCCTTCATACCATTACACTCGACCGGCGCGGCAGGATGACTATACCTGAGGTCCTCGCCACCATCTTGGGTATCGGTCCTGGGGATATAATGGTTTTGACGGCAACCGGAGGATGGGTTGAAGTATGGCCCGGGGAGGAATGGGAAAGAAGCAGGGGTGAAAAAGGTCTTTTCACCCCATAAACTCCTCCCTCAAATCAGCCCTTTTACCCCCTGATTCTCTAAGTCATCAAAAAATAGACTCTTCCAATTGTTTTGGCAATTTGGCATTTTTTAGTGTCAGGCACAAACGGCAAGGTTAGCCTTTTAGACGGGTTTTAGGAATTGGCTATTTCCCATATATGATGAACTGTAGCCCGCTCGATTCCCTCGCTGGGACCCGGCCATTTATTGGCCGGAAATATTTATTTATATCCCGGCGATTGCATCGGTTGATCCCCGGTCAAGGAAGTGGCCGGGCAACCACGCGGAAAGAATTTTCGACTTCTGAAATCGGTCTTGCAAAGGGACAAAATTGAACTCCAAACAAAAACCCGCCTCGCATTACGAATAATGCCGCAGGCGGGCTTTTGCGGATTCCAGCTTGAGTATGAGAAGTTCGATTCGGCGTCCCCTCAGGATTCGGGTCAGCACCCGAAGGTGCCTCCCTTATGCCCTTGGAGAACCGGCCCTCGCCTCTCGAACTCAAGGTCGGTTTCCAGGGAATCCACCCTTCGCCTTTGTAAGTGGTGTCGGTGGTCCGGGGTTCCCCCTTAGTTTTCAGTGCACCACAAGTGCACCTATTGCCAAGGGGTAGTCCTTTTACCAACTGCCACTTCAAGCTTTGGGTTCCTTCAGCCGGTTTTCGCTCGATAAACCTTCTATGCCGAAGCATTTCCGGTTTGTCTCGCGCTCTGCCGGCTTAGAAACCCTCGCCTTAAAGGCGTTGGGTTTCATCCGCCGGATTTCAACTCCGGACATTTTTCACGGGTTTGAGTCGATATCCCTCCGGTTTACCGCGCCGACCGCCAAGGCGGCTGGTGCGGATTTCCTTCGGGCTATCTCCTCTCCCCACGGAGGAAGTATTGCTTTGAACCTTCTGCGGTATTTTGTGCTTCCCTGTTAATGGTTGCCCGTTATCAGGGGGCACATCCTGCCGCCGGTCGCGGCTTACTCCTCAGCGTGCGAAGTCGGGCACCGGATTCCCGATCCGGTCCCCCGTCGCCGTGGCGTCGAGGGTCCTTCTCGGCCGGAGTTCATCCTTGCTCTTTAGGCGCGGACTTCCTCCGGTACCGGATTCCACGGTTGTATCCGAAGATCTCCCGTTTCCTCCGGCCAGTGACCCACTTGGCTTGATCAGAGCCGGGGTCACCGTTTCCGGTCGGGGAAGATATACCGCGGACAGCTTCCCCTTCCGGATTCGCTTGCCCTTCGCCCTCCCTCAACCGGATTTCTCCGGTGAGACGGTTACCCACAAGGGCTACTCGGACAAGCATCTTCGCTAATTAGCGGTAGTAATCTCCTAATAGCATGAGGATTAAAACACGGCAAGTAAAAAGTGGAAATTGTGGATAAGTATTCTGCAGGAGTATTCCATTTTTATATCCCAAGAATTATTTGAAGTCCTTGTAAAGCGCTCCAGCAAAGGCTTACGCGCACATCTGTAGAATGATCCGGGTTCATTGGTGGAAATCGACCTTAATAAAACTTAAAGCCCTTCTAAAGAAGGGGACGACCCTTGTGCTGCCCCCAATTACATTGGGCAACCTTTTCATATCTTCTAAAATTCATTTCGTAGGAATCTTCTAATACGGCGCTTAGCACAATGATAAGTCCCGGGAAAAGAAGAACCGCTGCGAAGATTTTACCCTGCAGCGGTTCTCATAGAGGATGGGATTGGGTTGTATGCACACTCAATCAGTTTTCAGGGGCGTAGATTATATACAATAAATGCCATGTTCGATACCCCTAAATGTAAAATGTGGAAAAATAATTTATGCCAAGGCAAAAGTTGACTTATGGCAAATGCCGTATGGGCAAGGCAATCAATGCTCTTGCCGATTCCTCGGACCATAGATGGTTCGACCTGCTGGAATATTTTTACAAAAGCCTGAAAAAACCTTGACAATCCTGTGATAATCGGTTACTTTACGCTGTCTATGGATTTGGTGATATTCTAATGATGCTTTAAGGAGAATCATAACCAGAGTGCGAATGTGTATTTGCGACATACATGTCTTCTGGCTGCGGGCCCAAAGATCCGCTGTCTTTACAGCTTCCCATTCCGGGCCCAGAGTACGCCTCAACGACACCATTTGCACAGTACAGGGGCATATTATGCCCGGAGAGGGTAGATCCAGGGGGGATGTCTTATAAGGCTTCTATTAAGCCGGACGTGGATTAACCCTCTCGGAATCGAGAGGGTTTTTTATTGCGACAGATCTTGTATTTCAGGTTTAGTGACCAGATAGACGGAGAATGGAAATGTACGCTATAGAATGCCAGGATGTAAAAAAAGTTTTCCGGAAACGCAAGGAAAACGGAAAAGTGAAGCGACCTCTGCTTAAGCGCTTGTTCAAGCCTGGGCGCGAAGTTGTCAAGGCCATCGACGGGATAAGCTTCCAGGTTGAGCAAGGTGAGATATTCGGCATCCTCGGGCCTAACGGGTCAGGGAAATCGACCCTTATCAGGATGCTCTCGACATTGCTTTACCCCGATGCGGGTGTTGCAACCATATTAGGGCACGATGTCGTGAAAGAAGTCGGCAAGGTTCAAAGGCTGATTAACCGGGTAAGCGTCGATGCAGCTTTCTTTAAGAAGCTCTCGGCATATGAGAATTTGCTTTATACAGCAAGATTGTATGGCGTGCCTTTGAAGGATATGAAGACTACAGCCCAGGCTATCTTGCAGAAACTCGATTTCGACCCCAAGCGGTTTTTCGACCCGTTGGAGGACTTCAGCCGAGGTATGCAGCAGAAAGTGGCAATCGCCCGCGCGCTTTTGACCCAGCCGATAGTCATCCTGCTCGATGAGCCGACTACGGGGCTTGACCCTAAATCGAAGCGCGATGTCCAGGCGTTCATCCGCGAGGTAAACCAAGAACACGGCGCCACGGTGATTCTTACGACTCACGATATGGACGAAGCCGACAAGCTCTGCAGACGGATTGCCATTATCGACGGTGGGAAATTTATCCAGCTTGGGACTGCAACCGAGTTGAAAGCCCTCGTCGCCGACAAGCATGAAAACCCAACCCTCGAGGACGTCTTCCTCGACCTGACAGGGAAAAAGCTTGTAAAAGAAGATGAGGAGCAGACGTGATCATTCATCGACTAAGGAAGCGGAGGTGATGAGATGACAATAGGCAACATATGGATAGAAGCCAAGTCAAGTTATGCCTTCTTGGAGCGTAACTTCCATCTATGCAAGCGTTATTTCGGGTGGGAGATTGTTTTCCTCGTGTATACGACGGTTAACACCTTGACAATAGGGCTTATCGGCAAATCAATGGGCTCCGATGAAAATACGCTTTATCTCATCATCGGTGCATTGCTATGGTCATTCCTTTCAACGCTATTCCACGAGGTCGCAGAGACGATAAGCTGGGAGCGTTGGGAAGGCACGTTGGAATATACCTTTATGGCGCCGGTGCACAGGTTGACGCATCTCTTGGGTGTTTGCACCTATGCGATAATATATGGGCTCTTGCGGAGTATTCTTGTGCTTATCATGACAGTCTTTTTCTTTCACCTCAACCTTGTCGGGGCAAACTTGATTGGCGCGTTTTTGGTGATGGGGGCGAGTTGCCTGCCGTTTATAGGGATGGGTTTGGGTGCAGCGGTTCTGCCGCTTATGAGCCCGGAAAAAGGTTCTCAGGCGACGCATATCATCCAGGGGATAATCCTCTTAGTGAGCGGGGTATATTACAGCATTGAGTACCTTCCGGGCTGGCTCAGGCCGTTAAGCTACATCAGCCCCGCCACATATACATTGCAGGGCGTCCGGGGAGCGTTGCTTAATTCCGTCCCGACAAGGGCTCTCTTGCCGGAAATATTAATATTAGTTTTGGCTGGGGTGATTCTTATCCCCGCGGGTTACAAGATATTCCTTGCCGGTGAGCGCTACGCCAAGCGTCACGGGAAGCTGAAGAGGAGCGGGTAATATGAACGGTGGAAATATTCATAAAGCATATGGCGGGTATATGTGGAGCCGTCCATGGTGGATGCCCGCCATAGCTTTTTTTGTCCGAAACTGGCACCTGTATAAGAGGTATATTGGATGGATAATCGCCTTCTGGACATACAGCATAATAAACTCGCTGACAGTGGGCCTTATTGGGAAGCAGTTCATGGATGAAGCCCTTGTGGTCTATCTCGTCATCGGGTCGATCATCTGGGCCTTCTTAGGGTCGGTTTTCGAGGAAATGAGCGAGGTTGTAAGTTGGGAGCAATGGGAGGGGACCATCGAGCACACCTTCATGGCCCCGGTGCATCGGCTGTTGCATCTTATGGGAGTCGGGATAATGGCGGTTACATTCAGTTTTACAAGGGCGACCGTCATATTCATTTTCGCGACCCTCTTTTTCCACATTGATTTATCCGGCTCGAATATGTTTGGTGCGCTATTAGTATTGGCGGCAAGCTGCCTGCCATTTTTGGGGATAGGGATGATAGCCGCCACTTTCCCACTTCTGTCAAGGGAAAAGGGGCAACAGGCTACTTATATATTGCAGAGCCTCATCATGCTTGTAAGCGGCGTATTTTACTCGGTGGATATCCTTCCCAAGTGGCTTCAGCCCTTAAGTTATATCAGCCCGGGGACTTACAGCCTGCGGAGCATACGCGCAGCCATCCTCGAAAATGCGCCGATGTCAGCCCTTATGGGGGATATCGGAATTTTGTTAATATCCGGCTTGGTTCTTATTCCCGCCGGTTATCTCATCTTCCGCGCAGGTGAGCATTACGCAAAGCGCACAGGAAAATTGAAGAGGAGCGGATAAACCCGGGGGATGTGTCTTTTTAGTGATTATGGATAGTAAGTCTTATACTGACCCCGGTATTCCAGTGTAGTACTGTTACATGGCTGCCCCCCCTTTTGTCCCCCGCGCGAAGCGGGGGGGACAAAAGGGGGGCCTGTTTAGCTGTCTGAAAATCAACAAAGAGTCACCCCCCGGGGCATATTGGGGACGGTCCCGCTTTCTTAGTCTATAATAATCAATGTGAACTATGAAATGGAAACGTACCGAAGCAATGACGATACGGTAGAGCCCCCGTCTCTTTGGAGGGTATTCATCGCATTTATTCGACTTGGACTTACTGCTTTCGGTGGGCCGGCGATGGTTGCATACATCCGCAAAATGGCTGTTGAGGAGAAGCATTGGCTCAATGATGAAGCATTTCGCAATGGGGTTGCGCTATGCCAGACAATCCCGGGGGCAACGGCCATACAGTTGGCCGGATATGTGGGGTTACACACGAGGGGTATTCGAGGCGGCTTAGCAAGCTTCGTAGGGTTTGCTATACCTGCGTTCGTTCTGATGACGATTCTTTCAGCACTATATACAAGAACGCACTCATTGCCTTTGGCAGTGTCGGCATTCACAGGGCTTCAGGCGATTATCGTGGCTATTATTGGAAACGCTGCGGTGACTTTCGGGAAGACATACCTGAGAAGCTGGAAGTCGGCCATCATTGCCCTTGCCGCTGCTGTTTTATTCGGCTTCAGTATCCATCCTATCATAGTGATAATCATCTCCGGATTTATCGGCCTTCTGATTAGAGTAGCGCAGGTAGCCCCCGCGGCTGTAACTGTACAACCAAGCAAGGATAAATATTACAATATTAAAATTATCGTGCTCATGGTTTCTGCGGCGCTGTTTTTCTTCCTGCTTTATGTCTTTAGCAACGATATATTCGCAATCGCTATTCTCATGGCCCGAATAGACCTTTTCGCCTTTGGGGGAGGATTTGCCTCCGTACCCATCATGTACCATGAGTTTGTCGATTTACGCTCATGGATGGATGGCCCGACCTTCATGGATGGCATTGTCTTGGGCCAGATAACCCCCGGCCCCATCTACATCACAGCTACTTTTGTGGGGTATCTCCTGAAAGGACTTCCGGGGGCAATTTTCGTCACGATAAGCGCGTTCCTGCCATCCTTCATCGTGCTCGTTTCTGCAGCGCCTATTTTCGACCGGTTGCGGACATCTATCACCTTTAACCATATTATCAGCGGGATATTCTGCTCATTCGTGGGATTACTTCTCTCGGTCACATTGCGGTTCGGGGCGAATATCCACTGGAATGTCATTCTTATCATAATGGCTTGTGCCGCATTCGTTGCTTTGGTGAAGAAGGTTGATATTCTGTGGGTTGTACTGGTAGGGGCTGTGCTATCCGTGCTTGTACTATAGGAGTTCCCCTGTTGGGGACGGTCCTGCTTTCTGAGGCGAAATAGGACCGTCCCCAGTTTATAATTGAAACACCGTGTGCATTTTGATAACATTATATATGTCTGAAGCCCTTCCTCTGGGTAGTTATTCCCTTAGGGTTTTTCTGTTGGTGAGAGACTGAGATGATGTCTTACAGGTCATACTATCCAAAATGCTTTTTTCAGCAACTAATATACTGGATTCAACGGGTAACCATCGGAGGTAAGAAATATGAGAATCTCCCTTTCATGGGTGCGAGTCCCGGCAGTGTTAATCCTCATCTCTATCCTGATTTTAGGATGTTCGGGAGGTAAGTCCCCCGTCGTTCCCAATAATCCCAAAGATGCGCAAAGCATCGTGCTATCGCTCGGTATCCTGTCACCGGCGCCGGCGCAAGGGGCGGAGGTCACTGTCCCTGTATTAATTGCAGATGCGCATGACCTCTGTGCCTTCAGCTTCCGGGTTCAATTCGACCCGGAAGGCTTAAGGCCGGTTGCGGCGGATTGGGGTACTTTCAAGGGCGAAACGGATGTCGTATTCAACCCCCTCGATAAACCCGGGTTGCTGCCGTTGGCTTACGCACGGCTTGACGGCGGCGGGTTCAAAGGTGACGGCACTGTATGCACACTTAAATTCACCGTTCTGGACCCATCGCGTACAAACCTCCGAATCATGAAGGACCCCAAGTACCTCGTGGCATACGACCCAAGCCATACACCCCTCAATCTTACCGTGGGGGGTGAGGCATAATGGAGCGCATTTACTGGGCAATGACAATCGCATTGGTTTTGATTATCCTCAGTGCCCCGGTATGGGCCATCACACCTCCCTCTGATAAAGATGCGCTGTGGCTGCGCGGGGCTCCCGACCTGCAAAAAAGAATTGATTTCTGCGAGTCCAAATTGGAGCCCCTTTTGAATCCCACGGCTAACCCGGCTGGGGTGGTGCAGGCTTTTGGGAAGGGTATTGACCGCAGCTTCGGGCTTACACCCGACGATACCGGTTATTCAAACCGTTATGATAAGAATGCCGACAAGGTTATCGATGAAAGGGACTTCATCGAGATGGCGTTCGACCAATCCCTCGTTATGCGGCAGGCGAATAATTCGCCGAAAGAAGGCGAGGCGCACTGTGCAGTCCTGCTGATAAAATTCCCCGACCAGGCCCCGGACCCCGCGCACGACGCGGCTTACTGGCAAAGCATGTTCTTCAGTGATGATTTTTATACAACAAGGTCATATTACATCCAATGTTCTGCTCAAAAACTGTATATTACGGGTGATGTCCTCACCAACCCGGATGACCCCGACGGCTGGTTTATGGCCGCGCATGAGCGCTCATATTACGTCGATGAAGGGGATTTACTCGGCGAGATCCTCGATTATGCGGACCCCTATTATGATTTCTCGCAGTACGATGCCGACAGTAACTCTGAATCAGACGGGGTTTATTTCGTCTATGCCGGCAATGATACAGGCTGGGGTTCATTCTATTGGGGCTGGGCGTCATATGGCGATTATATAGTCGACGGCGTACGCGTCGGCCCGCTGATGTTCTGCGGCGAATTCCTCATGACATACAGGGTTGCCGCGCACGAATTCGGCCACATGATGGGCCTTCCCGACCTTTATGATTACACATTTACATCCTGGGGCGTCGGCAACTGGTCGCTTATGGGTAAAGGTGAGGTTTACATGGACCCATGGTCCAGGATGAAACTCGGTTGGGCTGATGTAATGGAATTGGCAATCGACCGTTATGGCGAAAAAATTTACCCGCAATCCCAGAACTCCAAGGTTTATAAACTGTGGACGGAGGGAAAGAGCGGGAATGAATATTTCATGGTGAGTTACGGCAAGAAAGAAGGCTATGATGCCAACCTGCCCGGTGAGGGATTGCTGATATGGCATGTGGATGAAAATGGAACCAACAACGAGTGGTGGCATAAGAAAGTTGATGTTGAAGAAGCGGACGGCAACGACGACCTCGATGACTCTACTAACATGGGCGACGAAACAGACCCGTATTATGACCCTAACAACACGACTTTCAACCACGATTCATATCCCAACTCCGACAATTACGCCGGCGAACCTTCCGAGGTGGAAGTGCTCAACATTTCCGCAATCGGTGATTATATGACCGCCGATTTGAAGGTCGGTGTACCAGGCGAAGTCGAAGTTGAGGAAACCGAGCCGAATAACCTGTGGGATGACTCCGGGGTTATCGATACTATCCCACCAAACGGGGTCTTCGACGGAAGGGTGGATTATTACGATGATCCATCGGATTTCTGGCGTTGCCTGGCCCCGGCTATAGGAGTATTGAAGGCTGACTTGATTTGTTATAACCAGAATATCAATCTGAGTCTTTTCTTATGGAGCCAGGACGGAAGTGAAGTCATTGCATCGGCCCAAACAACTCAACCGAGTGAGCATCTTGAAGCATATGTACCGACTGCCGGATATTATTACCTCCAGGTGAAACCCGAGGGCAAAGGCGCGTATTACGACATCAGGGCATCACTGCAAACGCTTCCGGCGGGGGGGAAGATCGATGCATACGGGTACGATATGATGCCCCCGACCGTGTACGGAAACACGCAGACAATACCCGCCCTGCGAGTCAATCTTCTCAACGGCGGCGGGGCCCAGACAACTTTGAACGAGCTGCGGGTATTTGCCACGGGCAGCGCACATTATTCCGCCCAATCCGCCAAACTCTGGCTCGATGACGGTGATACGCTGTTCGGCCCCGGGCGAGACCAGCTTCTTGCAGGGCCTGCGGCATTTGACCCCAACACAGCCGCTGCGATTTTCCCCGGTCTTGATTATGACCTGGGGCCCGGCACAAATCTCCTGGTGACTGTTGACTTGAGCGAAGCTCCCCAGGATTACACCTCGGTGGGTCTGAGGATGTTTGCATATAAAGATATAACTGTGGATGGGGCACTGGTCGAATACCACAACTTCCCGCTTTCCTCAACACAGGCCGCAATGCTGAATCCGCCGATGCCGCTATGTTATGTCGCCGCGGGGGATTTCATAATGGGTTCCGACCCCGATAACGACCCATATTATGACCCCGCGTGTGATTACAATGAGGAAACCCCCGTGCATACGAACCACACAGGGAATTATTATATCGGCAAATATGAGATAACCAACGCCCAATACGCCGAATTCATGGCCGCGGGAGGATATGACAACCCGTCGTATTGGACAACAGCCGGATGGAATTGGAAGACTGATAAGAACATAACGGCGCCAAACGGGTGGAATGAAGGGGAATATCCCATCGGGGACGCTTACCCCGATTATCCTGTTGCGGGTGTAAGCCAATACGAGGCATACGCCTTCGCCAACTGGTTCGGCGGGCGTCTGCCGCATGAGGCGGAATGGGAGAAGTCGGGCAGGGGAACGGACGCGCGTTTATACACTTATGGAAATACATATGATTCATCGAAATACTGGTATTCCTTCCCGCCTGTCGAGGTTGGCGGTTATCCCCAGAGCGACAGCATGTATGGCGTCGCCGACCTTGAAGGGAATGTCTTCGAGTGGATGGATGACGGCTGGATGTGGGGGATGTACGAGATGTACAAGTCAGGAAACCTTACGCCTCCATCGGGCGGCAGCTACGCTATGCAACGCGGCTATAGTTGGCTCATAGTCGGGGATTGCGAGGCGGATTACGCAACGCGGCTTCCATACAGGGATACGTGGCCAAGAAATACCAGGTGGACGTTTGTCGGCTTCAGGGTTGTTTTCGATGCTCCGTAAAACCGGTTCTGTCTCCGCAGGCATTAAGCGGGGCATTAATTGGAAGGTGCTTATATGTTTAGAATAAAGAGCTTTGGGATATTTATACTTGTGGCAGCTTTAGTCATCATGTGCGGATGCAGCTCCGGCGGCTCGCCTGTTCTCCCCGATACGAATACAGGGACGCTCGGGGGCGGATTTTCCCTTCCCCAGAAGGATAGCGATACTACGCAGAACGACCAGGAACCATCAAGAGTTATATGGGGTATATATTCCCTTACCTTTGACCCTGTAAGGCAGGAAGTTACCGCCACGCCGCTCAAAACAGGCGACAAGCATTATAATGTAACCGCTTATGTCACCCCGCCGGCTTGCCCCAACTGCCTCGGCATCACGGTCATCGCATATCACCCGGCAGGGTGGGTATATGATTGTGATGTATCCCTCATGAACCCGACACAGCTTACCGCCTACGATGTCCGCGGAACGCTGCTGATAGGGGGCCCTACCGACAAGAGGAAATTAGTCAACGCCGATGAGTATACAACCCTCTTCGACGCATCAACCCCACCCAACAAAAATCCGTTCATGGCATTCGCCACCGACCAGCCGGGACGAAAATTCCTCCCCAAAGCAATTCATAAGACGTTATATAAAGTAAGCATACCCCCGCCGCCGAACTACAATGTCCTCTACGTGATAGATGCTTCCTGGCCTAATAACCAAAGGGAACCATATAAAATTTACAACCAGGAAGTCACCGGTGTAATTGACGATGCGGGCGTCGGTTCGGGTACAGTTGTCATCTGGGTAAGCGACTGGCAGGGGGATGTCGAGTCGGTGAAACTCGATATCACCGCATTAGGCGCCCCCGCGCCCCTGGAACTGCAGCATGTTTATGGTGATAAATGGCAGGCCGATCTCAAGGACGAATGGGCCCCGGCGGGTGATTATAAGCTCTGGATAGAAGCGAAGAGCGTGGGGAATGATTTAATATTATACGATATATTGAACTTGACAATTGTCCCATATATAAATAATCCACCGGTGTGGGATACCACCGTCGGCATCGTCTCCGCTCTTCCCGGCGACAAGAAGGTCCTGGTAACATACGGAACCGCAACTGACCCGCAGATGCCGATAACATATGTGGTTTACTACTCCGAGACAACACCCATCAATTTCGCGACTGCCTCTAAGGTTGAATCCACAACCGGTTCGCCAACCCTTGTCCCGGGCCTGGCGAACGGGAAAACATATCATTTTGCCGTACGTGCCCGGGATGCCTTCACCCTTGAGGACAGCAACACCAATGAGCTGCCCGCCACTCCGCAATACGAGAATCTGCCGCCGGTATGGGACGACACCGTAGGAATCACCGGCGTAACGCCGGGTGATGGAAAAGTCGTGGTCACATATGGAACAGCAAGCGACCCCGATATGCCGATAACATATGTCGTCTATTATTCCGACATAACCCCAATCGACTTCGGCACGGCATCGAGCGTTGAGTCAACAACCGGCTCGCCGACGACTGTCGACGGGCTGACAAACTGGAAGCCATACTATTTCGCGGTAAGGGCCCGCGATGCATTGGGGCTCGAGGACAGCAACACAAATGAACTTCCCGCAACGCCGCATGACGGGAACGAACCGCCTTACTGGGACGGTCTTGTCGGTGTACAATCGCTGACACCTTTGTCACAGGCGATGGAGGTTGGCTTCGGGAGCGCATCCGACCCCGATTTGCCGGTGACATATAATATTTATTATTCAGAGACAACCCCAATCGATTTTGGCACGGCACCATCGGTGAATGTCGCGGCCTCACCCGGGGTTGTAGGCAGCTTGGACAATGCGAAGATTTATCATTTCGCGGTAAGGGCAATGGATGGAACGGGGTTGGAGGATAACAACACCGTCGAGCTTGCCGGTTGCCCCAACCTGCCGCCGGAATGGGATGTGGCTGTCGGCGTCCAGACACTCAAAGCCCTGTCCGGGTCTGTTGAGGTCGGATTCGGAACGGCATCGGATGTCGATGCGCCGGTGACATATAATGTCTATTACTCCGAAACGACGCCGATTGATTTCGCCACCGCTTTTGAAATAAATGTAGCATCGGCGCCGGCTGTTGTGGGTGGATTGAGCAATGGGAAAACATATTATTTCGCGGTAAGGGCAAAGGATGGTCTGGGGCTCGAGGAGGATAATATAGTTGAACTTTCAAAATGCCCAAATCTTCCCCCAACATGGATTATGACTGTGGGAGTGCAATCGCTCTTACCGGCGTCGCACGCAATGCAGGTACAATTCGGGTTGGCAATCGACCCCGATGTGCCCGTTAAATACAACGTATATTGTTCGGAGACATCGCCTATTGACTTTGGTACCGCCCCGAAAATAAACGTGGCATTTCCTCCGGCTTATGTTATCGGCCTGTCCAATGCGCTGACATATCATTTCGCCGTACGCGCGGTTGACAACTACGGCTTGGAAGATCAAAACACGGTAGAGCTCGCGGGATGCCCCAACTTGCCGCCCGCATGGTCCGGGACGGTCGGCATTATTTCTGCATCGGGCGGGTTCGATTTCGCCAAGCTTTTTTTCGGCAGCGCAACCGACCCGGATACACCGGTGACCTATAACATCTATTATTCCAAGACAACTCCCATCAATTTCAGCACAGCGGATAAGATAACAGGTGTTACGAGTTCCCCATATACAGTCAAACCACTTGACCATGACCAATTGTACCATTTCGCAGTACGAGCCCAGGACGGCTACGGCCTTGAGGACACTAATAAGAAAGAAGCATCCGCATATGTCTGGCGGCTGCCGGAACTCAGATGGTCCCGCCCATTCGGGGCCTCGGTGTTCGCATCACCTAATTATGCCGATGTAGACGGCAACGGGGTGAAAGACATAATCATCGGCGGATGGAATAACCAGGTCAGGGCGCTTGACGGCGATGGCGGCGGAACATTGTGGACATCCTATGCCGGGGATTGGCTCTTCTCCTCACCGGCCATAGGTCCTGTCGGCGGCAGCGATATCCCGGATGTCCTGGTCGGCTGTTATGACAAGAAGCTGTATGCCATTAACGGCGAGGACGGCTCCGGCCTGTGGGACTTCCCAACCAACGGGGTGATATCATCATCGCCGGCAATCGGCGATATCGACGGAGGGGACGACCTCGAAGTTGCTTTCGGTTCCCATGATTATTATCTCTATGTCGTGAGGCTCACCACAGGCGCGCAGGTATGGAAGAAAATCACGGGGGGGTCGATTGTATCATCACCGGCCATATATGATTTCGACGGCGACAGCGATATGGATGTAGTTGTCGGCAGCGGGTCGGGCAACCTGTTCTGCTTTGACGGTCTTGACGGCACGGTTAAATGGGTCTTCCCAACAGCCGGGGCCATCAACTCGAGCCCGGCCATCGGCGATATCAATAACGACGGACAACGCGAAATTGTAGTTGGCTCATTAGATGGCAATGTATATGCCGTGAATACCCAGGGCAAGCAGGTCTGGTCTTTCCCAGTCGGCGGTTATATCTGGAGCTCGCCCGCGCTGGGTGATGTAAACGGCGATGGCTCCCTCGATGTCGCCATCGGTGCGGATAACACGAACTTCTACCTTATCGACGGCAAGACGGGGGGCGAGATATGGACCTTCCCCTCGGGGAACCGCATCTGGTCAAGCCCATCGCTGGTCGATATGACCGGTGACGGGGTCTTGGATGTTCTTGTAGGTTCTGACGACAATTACCTGTGGTGCCTTGACGGTACCGATGGCGGCGTACTTTGGAATTACTCAACAGGCTGGATGGTGGATTCATCCCCAGCTGTGGTTGATTTGGATGGCGACGGCTACCTTGAAGTTGTTTTCGGGTCGTTCGATGGCAGTGTTTATTGCATTGATTCCCATGCCGCGGTCCCAGGGGGTTCGGGATATTCCTGGCCTAAATTCAGGAAGTCAACGGATAATAAAGGTTCGATTTGAGAATTTGACATTGCAAAGAATTTGTCTGAAAATCCCCCCAGAAAAGGGGGGATTTTTTATGGGTCGATGCAACTATACACTTAGTAAGCGTACAGGATGAGTCCGCTCCCTTACGGTCGCGGTTCTGATATTAAGGATGGGTCCGCTCCCTTACGGTCGCGGTTCTGATATTAATCCGAACCGCGCACGTAAGTAAGCGGACTTGAGAATGGTATTTAATGGACTGGCATTAGAGCAAATCGGCAATTGAGTTTCATTAAAATTGATTAATAAAAATGCTAACAGGTAAAAAGATATTAATATGCAGGGAATCATAAGATGACCTTTGCCATACTTGGGCATCCGGGAATTACTGCTTGGGCATCCAGAAAAACCGAATAAAAGGGAGTTTCAATGGTGGGAGATTTAAGGACAACTGCCGAGGGAAACGGCCTTGTAACCTGGCCGTTTGTAAGGGAAGAAAGAAACACCGAGGGCCCAATTAGCGAAAGATGCAACCATGTACAGGTAAAATGCTGTGCCGAACTGCGTCTTAACGGTTTTAGCGTTCCTTTTCCGCTCGATGGATGCTGGTGCGCGATGCTCGGCGGCCAACCGGCTGATGAAGTCATTTTCAGTTTAGGTAAATCGGTTTTGGACGGGTTAATGAATTACCCTGTTAGGGGACAAGATGGTTCGCTTCTTGTGGTAGTTGAGCTTCATATTTAGCCTTTTCCCGTTCAACCCTATTTACTTGGAATAGCAATTTTATCGATGGATTAAGGTTTATCCGGATTGCCAAAGGCGTTCCTCGGCAAATTGGGCTATGCGATTTCCAAAGGGGACATATTCACCCTCAATCCCTTTCCCGAATCCAGGGCACTCAGAATGATAAGTAATCGTATGAGGCATTTGAAAGGGGTCCTGCGCATAACTCCACAAGAATGCAAAAATTGGAATGCCCCTTGCCAATATATTACACGTAATAAGCTGCTCTGGAGAGCGATAAGATGTACAGGCTTTGCGTTGTTGCGAGGCCTCCTCAAAGAGCAGCGAATGGATTTTCAAATAGAAATCACCCGGCGTTAAGCCGGGTTCTCTTTTTTCCAAATTTCACAGTGATATCAATTGAAATGCTGGCTATCGGTGCCGCCGAACAGCACATGCATGACACCATCGCGATGGCCGTCAGGAGCGCCCCATATCCATTCCTGGGTTGGCCCGGAATCATATGGGTAGTACGGTCCATGCCACTCGTTACCGCCGCCGCATACTTCAGGCAGGCCACATCCCCCGCCACCGGGCCAAGGCGGCCAACCCATGACTATCGAGGCAAACCCCTGCCAACCCGCCTGCGGGTCTTCAGGCCATGGCGGCGGCTGGCGATACATAATCACATCCCCGTCGGGAGTGGTGTATTCCAAGCGGATTACATCAAAGCCCTGGTTACTTTGCGTGCCATACCCCCCCATCATATACCGGTCGATCTTGGGCGGGAGTGTGTAGCCGGGGTCGTAATATGTAAACCCTTTTCGTTGGCCGGCATCATGCGGGCCGCATCCGCGGTAGAAGAAATTCCCGGGCCAGAAAGTGAATATCGTCTTCATCTCACCATTGGGGCCCCATATACGGCGCCCACCGAACATATAATGCACTCCCATGCCATAGGTCGTATCTTCAGTATCGGCGAACGGGAGCCCCTCGGGGAGGGTACGTCGCGTCTCTATCTCGCTTGTTTCGGATATTGGATACCCGCCTTCCCGGTGGAAATAGAAATAGAAATCCTCAACGCCGTTACCCATGATATTCCCCCTGTAGCCGAAACGCGGGTCGCCGTCACCCTGCTGCGGGTCCGGGACATCTGAAGTAGCTTCAAGGATTACACTCCCCTCATCAACAAAGGGGTTCTCGGGGTAGGAGGTAATGTAGTTATACGCAATAAGCGGGTCACGGACAATTCCGTTCAGGGGGTCCTCCGAATCATGCATGCCATGCCAATTAAGCCACCCATCCGAATCACCACCAATGATATAAGCGGGGTAACATTTATGATCCACGCTATACCGCTCCAGGGCAATCTGGATGGTGTGCAGGTTCGCTTTAACCTCGACCTCCTTGGCTTTGTCTTTGGCCTTTATGTAGTTGGGCAAGGCTATAGCGGCTAAAATGCCTATGATTGTAATAACCACCAAAAGTTCAATCAGGGTGAACCCTTGAGAATGGCTTCGTTTTGGTAACATATGCCACCTCTTGCTGAAATATCGGCAATCCAAAAAACTTACCAGACTCTAAAAATATACCATAATCATCGAATTAAACAAAGGCTTATAAGGGTTCCAAGGCTAATCCGCCCTTTATTTTGAGCCCCTCGTAGGATATAATTAGAGCCTAAATTTTTTAAAGGAGTGCGTGATGGGCAGTAGTAGCATTCCTCGCTTTGCACCCATTTTCGTGATTCTTGCGGTGTTGATGGCAATAATATCCACCGGATGTTCCGGGGGGAAAAATATCGCCTCCCCCGAATTGGAGGCTTCATACGGCTCCCCGCCAGGCAGCCTTGCTGATAACGGGAGGGTGATGTGGGCGGTTTTTGATTTCCTGATTGACCCCGATACACTCGATGTCCAAATCCTCTCACCGAGGGAAGCATCACCACATTACAACGTCACAAGCTTCCTGCTCCCACCCAATTGCAGCGATTGTGTAAAAATCAGTGTAATCGGCGTAGATTTTATCCAGCATATTTATAGCATCAAAGTAATACTAAGAAACCCCACGTTATTAGACGGTTATGATGTGAGGGGTACTATACGGTTCTTCTCTTTCGACAAACGCGAACTCATGAACCCCGACGATTACACGAAAGTCTTCGACGACAGCATGCCGCCAGATATCAACCCATTCAAGGCTTTCGCCAAAACGGAACCCAAACGCAAATTCGCTTCAGGTGCTTCCTGGAGTGAGCAGTTTGATATACGTTTCCCCCCGCCGCCTAATTTCCTGGTCAACTATGTTGTCGATGCATCCTGGCCATCGAACCAGAAAGAACCATACGAAATCACCGACCAGTCCGCCGACGGCGAGCTCGACGAGCTTGGGATGAACGAGGTCACTGTAAGCTGCAATGTCCGCGATTGGCAGAACGATGTGGAGTATGTCCGCCTTGATCTGACTCCGCTTGGATTCCCCGCTGAAGTCGATATGAGCCATGGCGCCAGCAATTATTATTACCTAAGCATTTCCAACGATTACGCAGCCCTCCCGGGTGATTACAAATGCCTTATAAGCGCGAAATCGTATGAAAATACATGGCTGCTTTATGATTATGTAACGCTGACGGTTTCTGCAACCCCTCAAGGCCCGCCCGTATGGGTTGACACCATCGGGATTACCGGCGCGGACCCCGCGGATACCCAGGTCACAGTTACCTATGGCGTTGCTGTTGACCCTGATATCCCGGTGCATTACAACATTTACTGGAGCGAGACAACCCCCATCAATTTCGCTACTGCGGACATGGTCGAGGACTTCAACGGCTCACCATATATTGTAGGAAGCCTTATAAACGGGCACACTTACCACTTCGCGGTACGGGCAGAGGACGCGCTGGGATATGAGGACAATAACACGGTTGAGCTTCCCGCAATGCCGGGTATTAATCCGCACGCGCAATGGTCGTATAAAACTACGGGTATCATCAATTCGTCGCCTGCATTTTGCGACCTTAACGGCGACTTGGTTGACGATGTAATTATTGGGAGCGAGGACGCTCACGTCTATTGCCTGTCAGGAGTGGACGGCAGCGTGATATGGTCATTCCCGACTGGTGACTGGGTGGACAGCTCCCCGGCTATTGCAGTTGAGGGCATGATGCCGCAAATCCCCGATGTGATAGTCGGGTCATACGATTACAATGTCTATAGAATAAAAGGGGACGCGGGAACCGAGGTATGGCATTTCCCCACGGGGGGGGTCGTCCATGCGTCGCCTGCTTTGGCGGATGTCAATAGTGATGATTACCTTGATGTCATCATCGGGTCGTTCGACCATTACCTGTACGCCATCAACGGCGTTACCGGCGAGCAGATATGGAGCTACGATGCCGGCGGGCCCATTTATTCCTCAGCCGCGCTCGGGGATATCACAGGCGATTCAATTCCCGATTGTTTTGTCGGTTCCAGGGATAATAGTCTGCACGTAATCAACGGAGCAACCGGCGAAGGCTTATGGACATTCCCCACAGGGGATTGGGTCAACAGTTCACCCGCGCTATGCGATTTCAACGGTGATGAAGTCTTGGATGTGGCTGTGACTTCACTCGACAATAACCTTTATGTTATTGATGGCGCGACCCATGACCAAATCTTCAACTTCCCCACCGGTGACAAATGCTGGACAAGCCCTGCCATAGGGTATATCGATGGCGATTTCATCCCCGATGTTGTCTTCGGCAGCGATGATTTCAAGCTCTATGCGGTGAGCGGCATCGACGGGAGCGAGATATGGTCGTTCTCGTCCGGCGACCGTATATTTTCGTCCGCGGCACTTGCCGACTTGACGGGGGATAGCACTGTTGATGCGATTGTCGGCAGCGACGACTCCAAGCTCTATCTCGTGGATGGGATCACCGGGAAATCAGCATGGGAAATCGAGACCGGCAACTGGATAGATTCGTCTCCATGTGTTGGAGACCCCGATTATGACGGCATAGCGGAAATAGCGGTGGGTAGTTTCGATGGTTATGTCTATCTCATTTCCTCGGATATTCAATACCCCATGCCTGAGCTTGTTCCGTGGCCTAAATTCCATCGCGACCTGCTTATGACAGGGCTGTTCTTACTATATTAAATATTATTATGGAATTCGACCCTACAAAAAGCCCCCTCGTTCGAGGGGGTTTTTGGTTGCCGTTTATGCCCACTATTTCAATAGCTTGTCAAACTTGACGCGTATTTTTATGCCGGGTTCATCATAGGATTGGAAGATGATGATAACCTTATTCCATTTCTTCGGTTCCTGTGTTACGAAATAAGTGGCAGCACCCTTATCAGTATCCATTTGCTGCTTGGCATATCCGGTCTCCAATTTCGCGGCATAAGTATCGACTGTCTTCTTGTAGTCCGTCCCCTCAGGCATTTTAAACCACAGGTCATAAATCTCAGCCTGTTCGCTCTTTAACCCTGAGCTTTCCCCGGAGATGTACTTCGCCCCATCCATGCGGTAAAACCCGACAATGGCGTTGGCTATCATCTCTTCGGTCGGCTCGAATTTCTCATATTTATAACGGCTCAGTTGAGAGACGAAGGTCTCCAACTTGCCCTCATCGATTTTGGATTTTTCCCCGCCCTTATCTGTTTCAGCCGATTGCCCCGGCGTGGCTTCATCCCCGCCATTAGGCGCATCATCTGCGGCGGATTCGTCAGATTCCGCCAATTGCGCCTCGGTCAAAGTGCCGCCCTGCGATGCAACCCCGCCGGCGGCATCGCGCGTAGCATTGGGCGTACCAAGCCTCTCCGCTACGCCACCAGCTTGATTATCCACAAGGGCCTTCGTCCGCGTTCCACTGCAATTTAATACCAGAGCGCTACCGATAACGCACAGCACTATTACAGCCCCTATAAATAGGGGCTTTGAAATAAACATATAAATATCACCTCTTAAGAACTTCATCCTACCGCTAATATGATGCCACCTTGACAGCGACGGTTCAATATTTGCCGACCCTTTTACCATGTATAAATAGGGCCCCATCAATGTTAAAATTGTTATCGTGTTAAACTTTTTTCTGTGAACTGCATCTTAAGATGGGTATGAAAGGCAAGAAACAGAAAGCGAAGGATTCGGTTGAAGAAAAATTATCCTGCTTCAAATGCGGGGCGGATATTACTCCGCATAATTTGTATTGCCCGAAATGCAACAGGCGGCAACCGATCCTCATGGAAGGCCTTGACAGGGCTTACGACCACAACCTGCCGGTCAAGATAAAAACCCTCGAGGCCGAGCTCGATGCCGACAGGAAGAATTTTTACCGCCATTTCATCCTCGGCAATGCCCTCTTCCTCGCCGGTGATTATCAAGGGGCAGTGCATCGCTATAAGATGGCGCTCGATATGAAACCCGATTTCGGGGATGCCAAGCTCAACCTCGGCTATGTCCTCAGCCTTCTCGGTGACAAGCATGCGGCAATCGAAATGCTCGAGAATTTCAGGACCGAGCATCCTCACTCGAATAAGGTCGAGGGGGCAATGAAGCTCGTGTATAACCTGAGGGGCATACCGTGGCATACCACGAAGCCGGTGAGCTCGACTATACCTGAGATAATCAAACCCGGCATCGGTCGTAAGGATGTCTCAATCCATCGTGAGAAAGTCCATTTGCCCTCGTTGATATTCGTGCTGCTTATTCTGATTTTGGTGGCTTTCGGCTTTATACGCCGGGATATCGTCGATGCTGCTTATGGCCACGCGGCGAACACCGTAGGCGATTTTCTCTCCGGCCATGTTTCATCCACCCAGATCCAAGCTGATAAAAGTAATAGCGAAGATAAAGGCGCAACCGAGGGCAAGGAAGGGAAACAGGGGGGAAACGATTTGCTGTCCAGGTTGTTCGGTCGCAGGAAAGCTGAAGAAAATATCGAAAATGAAGGGGACTTAGGGGGCGAAAATCCCGCAGAAGGCCCCCCCATCGAATCCCCGAAAGAAACCGGCAAAGAGGGCCAGAAACCGGATGAACCCATTAACCTTAATCCCAAGTCGGAATCATATTGGCCTATGAAACCCGGCGATGAATGGCAGTACAAAGGGGTGGAGTTGAATAACCGTGGTGAAAAGGTCGAGGGGAGCGATAAAGAAGCTTCCATAAAGGTCATCAGGAAAATTAAGGGCGAAGAAGTCCCTGTTTATGAAGTCAACAATTTGGGCGTGACTTCCTATTTCTATGAAAACACGGACGGCATTTTCCAGGCCCGCGACCCTGACCGCATAGGTTCATCAAGCGGGCCAACCCTCGAAAAACCGGTTGTCATAGGCGACAAATGGTCCGACTCAAAGCTTGGAATGGGGTATGAAGTTGTCGAAGAGATTGATTTGAACGTACCGGCGGGTTATTTCCGTGTAGTGCGCATCAAGACCTGGCTTACGGATTACCCCGACATGATTACGGAGATATTTTTCGGGAAAGGGATAGGTCCGGTGAAGCTTGTTACCGGGTCAGCGAGGAAGGGATTCAGGATATGGGAACTGATGAGTTATCCTGAATCCTGATTCTCCGTTATGTGACATTTCTAAATATGATTGAAGCAATATGTAATGTATGATTGCCTAAGCATACAAGGAGAAAAATCAGGCAGGCAAAGGGGACAGCCCTGGGACTGTCCCAGAACGCAATGGGGAACGGCAGGCTACGACCTGAATAGGGACTGTCCCAAAGGCTGTGGGGCTGTTGAAAAAGTGGGTTTGAATGGGTAGCGCATATCTATCAACCGCGTAGCGGTTGCGGCGTATGCCGTGATATGCGGTTTCCAGGGGTACCGCGCACATCAATAGATGTGCGCC
>Ga0315277_10000176_pt1 | contig 108067 bp, 91 predicted proteins | sample YL17G05_15_MG_FD_203695 | JGI IMG/M metagenome (GOLD analysis project Ga0315277, IMG submission 203695) | Sediment microbial communities from Yellowstone Lake, YNP, Wyoming, USA - YL17G05_15 | ecosystem: Environmental > Aquatic > Freshwater > Lake > Sediment | place: USA: Wyoming | collected...
CGACGGTAACAACTGACGCCTCCGGGCGCGCTACGGCTGTCGTCACGGTGGGCAATAAGGTCGGTGTCTACAGGGTCACTGCGACATCCGCAGGACTGGCAGGGAGTCCAATTGAGTTCAGGGTCCGGGCCACGCCGGGTGCTGCTCGCACTCTGGTCTACCTTGCAGGAGATGGGCAGTCGAAGCAGATTGCCAGTATGCTCGACAGTGCGTTTGTCATCCGGGTGGTTGATGTGGGTGCGAACCCGGTGGCTGGTGTGGCTGTTCAGTTCTCGATCGCATCGATCCCGAACGGAGCGACAGGGCAGAAGTTGACGGTGCTCAATGGGGTGACGGACGCAGAAGGTCAAGCCGCTGCGGTCCTGACACTCGGTTCCAAACCCGGGACCTACGTTGTGACGGTGAGTGCGGAAGGCCTCACCGGAAGCCCCGTGAAGTTCACGGCGAGGGCTTCGGTGGGCGCAGCCGCGGCGATGAGCCTGAGTTCCGGGAACGAGCAGACCGGCTATGTCTCGACGGACCTGGCAGCGCCCTTCACGGTGACGATCGTCGATATTGCGGGCAACCCGGTTCCCGGTAGAGGGGTTCAGTTCGCCATCGATGGCATTCCGAGCGGTGCGCAGGGCCAGAGCTTAAGGGTCTTGAATTCGATCACAGATCAAAGCGGGCAGGCTTCAGCGGTGTTCACATTGGGTGACAAGATCGGCCGGTATACTGTCACCGCAGTGTCGAGCGGCCTGATGGGAAGCCCGGTAAGGTTCGCTGCCACAGCAACGGTTTTGCTGGGTGACGTCAACACCGATCGGGAGGTCGATATTGCAGATCTCACGACAGTCATCGACCACATCCTGGCACGTGCCACGCTTGTCGGCACCGACTCTGCAAAGGCCGACATCAACCGGGATGGCAGGATCGACGTTGATGACGTGGATGCCCTACGGAGCTCTCTGTTGGCCGTCTCCGGCTCTCCGCTGACATCCGGAATGGACGTCACGCCCACTTCTGTAACGACAAACGCTTCAATTCTCTCCGTCGGTTCTGACACGACGAAGGTTCGCTCCGAGTTTGTCCTCACGGTGGATGGTCTCCGATTCAACATCGCGAACAGCGTGCCGCTGAAAGGAATCGAGTTGATTGTCCGGTTCAAGAATCCCGTCAACCTACAATCGCTTGGCATTATCTTCCCGCGGGCGCGGGCCGATTCGTTCTACCTTAACGCGGCCGGTCGCGACGTGCGCATCGTGGCCTACAATCTGATGAACAATCCGATCGCCGTTGGCGATGGACCGATCTTCCGACTGCCGCTCAGGCTCTCCGCGCTCGATGACATCGAAAGCAGCCGGCTGGTCGTCAGCGTCGCCGATACCGTCAAGATGATGGACCGGGCGGTGAGAACGACACCGGAGATGAGGCTGGTCGGACCGACGGAGATTCCGTCCACCTTCATTCTCTATCAGAACTATCCGAACCCGTTCAATCCGTCGACGAGGATCGAATTCGAGCTGCCGGATCGGCAGGGATGCGGAGCGAACGTGCTGATTCAAGTGTTCAACGTCGTCGGCGAGAAGATCAAGACCCTCGTCTCCGGATTCTATGCCGGCGGCCGGTATGGCGTCACATGGGATGGAACAAATGATCGCGGGCAAAAGGTATCGTCCGGAACGTACTACTATCGGATGATCTCGGGCGACTACGTCAGCGGCAAGAAGATGATTCTGCTGAAGTAACCACCACTCGAACCTTCCGAAGGTCCTCCAGGTCCCTCTGAGACCTTCGGAAGGATTTCCGCCTGCATTTCGTTGATTCTCTAAACTCTTCTCCATACTTTGCGTCGGCATTGAGCACGTTCTTCATCTGCCGGAGCACATGACCCTTCAATTTCTCGGGGCGGCTCAGACCGTGACCGGATCGATGCACCTCGTCTCGGCCAACGGAAGCCGGATCCTCCTCGACTGTGGTCTCTTTCAGGGGCGGCGGGCGGAAGCCTTCGAACGAAACAAGAGCTTCCCGTTCGACGCCAGCTCTATTGACGCGGTGGTGCTTTCGCACGCCCATATCGATCACGCCGGCAATTTGCCAAACCTCGTACGCAGCGGCTTCAAGGGTCGCATCTATGCCACCAGCGCTACGCACGATCTGTGCAACGTTATGCTCTTCGACAGCGCCTACATTCAGGAGCGTGACGTTGAATGCGTGAACAAGAAGCACCGGAGGAACAACGAACCCCTGGTCGAACCTCTCTATCTTCCGGAGGATGTCGACCAAACCATGAGCCAGATGGTGGGCGTGGGCTATCGGCAGAGATTCGAGGTGGCCGACGGCTTGACGGTCAGGTTCGTGGACGCCGGACACGTGCTGGGTTCTGCCGTCACCTCAATCGATATCCGTGAAAACGGGAAGACCACGAGGCTCGGGTTCACAGGTGATCTCGGAAGGAAGAACATGCCGATCCTCAAAGACCCCGAGGCCGTCGGCGACGTCGATATCTTCATCTCCGAGAGCACCTATGGGGGGAGGATCCACGAGCCGATCACGGGGATGGGGCAGCTCTTGTTGGACGTCATCAAGAGGACAATCGACCGTGGCGGAAAAGTCATTGTGCCGGCGTTCAGCGTCGGCAAGACGCAGGAGTTCCTCTACGTCCTCTTTACCCTAAACGACAGCGGCCGCCTCCCTTCGGTTCCGATCTTCGTCGACAGCCCGCTCTCCGTGAACACGACGGAGGTCTTTCGTATTCATCCCGAATGCTTCGACAGGGATATCAATCAGCATATCCTTCAGCATGAAGACCCTTTCGGATTTGGCCGCCTGAAATACGTCCGCAGCGTCGAGGACTCGAAGAAGCTGAACGACGTGAACGAACCGTGTATCATCGTCGCGTCGTCCGGGATGTGCGAGGCCGGCCGGATCTTGCACCATCTCGCCAACAATATTCAGGACCCCCGCCATACCATCCTGATCATAGGATACATGGCCGAGCAAACCCTCGGCCACAAACTGCTGGAACACCAGCCTGTCGTGAGAATCTTTGGTGAGCCGCACGAGCTGAAGGCGGAGGTCGTGGTCCTCAACTCGTTTTCTTCCCATGCAGGGCAGGATGAGCTGGCGGGATATATCGGCGGGATGGACAAAAAGAGGTTGAAGGACATCTTTCTCGTTCATGGAGAGCTTCAGCAGGCGCAAAAGCTGTCAGAGAAACTGACGGAGGCCGGCTTCTCCCGTGTTCATATCCCCGTTCGTGGAGAGAAAGCGGAGTTTCCACGATGAAGATCCTCGTCACTGGCGGCAGCGGCCTGGTGGGAAGGTACGTCGTCGATGAACTGGCGAAGGCTCACTGTGTCGAGATCCTCGACGTGAAAAGGCCTCACAGGGATGACCTGAAATTTCAAGAGGTGGATCTCCTGGATGATCGCTCGACCAGGTCTGCGGTGAAAGGGTTCGACCTTGTGGTCCATCTGGCCGGCATTCCTCATCCCCTCACGGCTCCCCCGGAAAAAGTGTTCCGGACCAATGCCGCTGGGACCTTCAATCTCCTCGATGCGTGCGCCGTTCAAGGGGTCAGGCGGTTCGTCTTTCTGTCCAGCGAATCGATCCTCGGCCTCGCCTTCTCTTCATCCGATGTCTGCCCCCAATACGTCCCGATTGATGAAGAACATCCGTTGAGGCCCGAGGATCCGTACGGTCTCAGCAAGCTCGTGGGTGAGTTGCTCTGCAAAGGCTTTTCGCAACGGTCGGGGATGCAGACGATCTGCCTGCGCCCGCCCTGGATCTGGGTACCGGAGCCGACGGAGATCGAAATCTACAAGCATCTCATGAAGGAATATCCGAAATGGCGGAAGAACTTGTGGGCGTACATCCACGTAGCGGATGTCGCCGGCGCGATTCGGCAGTGCATTGAGTCTCGGAGCCTGCCCCTGCACGAGTGCTACTTTATCGCCGCCTGCGAGACGTGGACGACTGTGGAGAGCAGAAAGCTCCTGGAAGAGTACTTTCCGGAGACAAAACGGATCCCACCGGAATTCTCCGGGATGGCTTCATTCATCAGCTCTGAGAAGGCTCGTCGGGCGTTCGGGTTCTCCCCGCGGTATTCTTGGAGAGACATCGTTCCACAATAATGGAGGAGTTCACCATGTCGAACGTCGGGAGGTCGCGTTGCCCAGGCCCATGTTGATCGATACAGACACGGGGGTGGATGACGCGCTCGCGCTGATCCTGGCCCTGCGGTCTCCCGAGGTGTCGGTGAAAGCCATCACGACGGTCGCCGGGAACGTCGAAGTGGAGAAGTGTACCAGGAATGTCTTCAGAATTCTCAGACTCCTTCAAGTCGGTGAGACTCCGATCGTGGCTCAAGGTGCAAGGAAACCGCTCCGTCGTCCGCTCCATTCGGCTCCGGAGGTCCACGGTGATGACGGGCTGGGGAATTTCTCGATGCGGCTGCCGCCCACCGCAGCGAAGAGTCTCGGGAGCGCAGCGGAGGTCATCATCGAGTCCTGCCGACGATATGGGCGCAAGCTCACGATCGTCGCCATAGGGCCATTGACGAACCTCGCTCGTGCCTGGCAGAAGGATCGGACAGCGCTGAGGAAGGTCGGTCGGATCGTGTCGATGGGCGGTGCGTTTCGTGTCCCCGGGAACACCGGTCCTGTGGCAGAGTTCAATTACTTCGTCGACCCGGAGGCGGCCCACATTCTTCTGCAATCCGGACTCCCCATCACGGTTATCCCCCTCGATGTCACACAGCAGCTTGTCCTCATGCGGAACGAGCTCGAGTATCGGGCGAAACGACGAGCGAGCGCCCTGGCATCGGCCATCCTGCTCTTCACGAGACCCTACATGCGCTACCACAAGAAGGCCGAGGGATTCGATGGCGCCTATCTGCACGACCCGATAGCAGTCGCAGCGGCGATTGACGGGAGGCTGATTCAGACCAGGGGAGTCCACGTCGATGTCGAGGCGACAGGCAAGTACACCCGTGGAATGACCGTTGCAGATTTCCGGGCGCGCGTCCCCTTCAAGCCCGAGGCCTCTCAAGCTCCGGCTGAGAAGAAGCCATCCGTCGACATCGCGGTGAAGATTGACCGGGAGAGATTTCTCAAGCTCTTTCACGAACGCTTATGGATGTGAGCTGCCCCATCGGTGGGTGGAGAAATCGGCGTGGTCCGTCCATCTGGACAGCGAGGTGCTGTTGCGCGATCGCTCATGTCTTCCTCGTGTCGGTCATTGTCGCATCGACGTCTCAAGCTCAGGAATCGGTACGACCTTCGTTCCTGCGTGGTGAAGATAGCCTCAGGGCATCGTCGTTGAGTTTCGATCGTGTGCTGAATACCTTCATCTGGACCGGGGGCCTCTTCTATGCCCGTGATTTCGGGTCGTTCGACGTCAACTTCCGCCAGGGCGTTCGCTCACGGTTGATCCGGACGGAGCAACAGTCTGTTCAAAATGAATACGTCGACACGCTCGACATCGGCGCGGCAGTAGGGGAACGCTGGAAGCTGAAGGCTCAGCAGATATCGTCGGTCCTTTCGGACAACAGGGCGATTGACCTGACGAAGCTCGCCCAGCACGAAGCGCTTCTTGGATTCGAGGTCGCTGCATCGCCGACGTTGCATGTCGGCGCCCTGGGCGGCTACGAGTTCGACTCGCAGCAGGAGGAACAGGACCAGGGCTTCTCCTACTTGGCGGATGCGGAAGGGAGGGACCTGAGGTTCGAGGAGTTCAGGGGCTCCTTCCGCTCTCATTGGGAACAGGCGTTCCTTTCGCGGCGAAGGCCCAACGCGGGCTCTCTGGATCTCGTCGTTCGCAGACAATTCGGCGATGAGGCGCGCAACACGATCCTGGTTTCCTATGAACGGCAGCGAAGAGAGTTCTATGTGGCCGCAGATGAGGATGTGCAGCGAGTGTTCAATACCAAGAGCAACATCTTTCAGAGGGAGATGGAAGCCCTGGAGGTCTCTGACTCGCTCGGGTACCGGCCGACGGAACGAGTCCGAATGACCCTCCTCGGTGGCGTTCTGAATCGTCTGATCGACAGGGGATTCAAGTACAAAGTCTTCTCTGACCTCTCCGGGCTCGTCCTGGATACCAGGATCCAGGAGCTTCAACTCTACGGCACGGTCTCGACTTCCTACCGGGTCACAGGCTGGCTGGATCTGGATCTGAATCTCTCGTACCGGGAACGGGAGGAGCGGCACAGCGTTCAGGAGGAAGCGGCGGCACCCTTGTCGGTGATCGAAAAGCAAGAGCGGTCCGAGCGAAGGCTTGAGAATATTGCCAAACGGACAACGATCACATCGCAGCTTCGCATCCAGCCGACGCTGAGAGATCAATTGAACTTTGCCGGATCAGCAAGTATCTTGCGCTACGATACGCCCGATACGCTGAACATCGACGACCGGGATGAGCTTCTCATCATGCTCGGGATGCAAGGCGCCCATCAGTTCAGTGAGTTTCTGACGTTGACAATCACCGCAGACGTGACGCTCAGCCACCTTGTCTACTTGAAAGCATTGCAGAGTGCAAACAACAACTGGAATCGCATCATCCGGCTGTCGCCTGGCGTCGAGTACGCGCCGGCGGGCTGGTTCCGCACACTTAATCAGGCGGAGGTGTTGGCAAACTATACGGTGTACGATTTTGAGGACCTAGGGTCGTCTGCCAGGAGCTTTTCTTTTCGGCAGGCCTCCTGGATAGACTCAACTTCAATTCAGCTTTCTCAACTTTTCAAGCTCAGTTTCGTAGGTGGGGTGAGGGTCTACGAGCGCGGCACCCTGATGTGGAAGGAGTTCAAGGAACATCCACAGAACTATTTTGTCGAACAATCTTATTGGCCCACCGTGATCTTTTCGGCCACAGAGATGTTTCAGATTGGGGTCGGATACCGGTTCTTTGGTCAGGATCGCTATCGGTACGAAGGCTCTGCCCGGATCCTGGAGCGCCAGTTGGATACATCCGGACCGACTGTCGCGTGTGAATGGCGGGGAGTGGGACTGCAGCGGGTCGCGCTGGAAGGATGGAGGGAGAGACAGACTCAGGACGGCCTGACGGTTCGCACAGTATCGAATTTTTCTCTTAAAGTCAGTCTCGCATTGTGATGAAGAAGAGAGCCAAAGGCCAACCCCGGATACGGTCGTCGCATCCTCAACCGGCGCTTCCACCTTATGCTTTTCACTTCGATTGCCGGAGCGACTCGAGAGAGATCAGAAGGATTGAATCGTTTCTCAAAAAGGTGAACAAGGTGGCGAACCTCGACGACGGCACCTTCTACCGTCTCCTGGTAGCCACCACGGAAGCCGTGAACAACGGGATCTTCCACGGCAACAAATCGGATCCTCACAAATATGTGCACGTGGTCTGCGTGCTGGAGAAAGACTGCCTGGTCTTGCGTGTGAAGGATGAGGGGAAAGGGTTCAAGCCGAACGAGATCCCGGACCCGCTGGCGGAGAAGAATCTCCTCAAGACGAGCGGGCGGGGCATTTTCCTGATGCGGTCGCTGATCGACAGGGTCACGTTTCGGATCACGCCCGAAGGCACCGAGGTGGAGCTCGTCGTCGATCTCCGACATCTCAAGTAACGCAGTGGCGCAATTGCACGGCGAAGAAACAGAATCCCGTCTCCCTTCGAGACGGGATTTTTCGTATCTGCGACCTTCGGGAAAGTTCAACCGAATCACGCGAGACCTTCCGAACCTTCCTCAGCGGTTGTTCGATAGTTCCACTGTCGAACATGACCAACAGGAGAGTTTCACTCTCAAATCATCATTCACATGTTGGATGTTGGAGTGGAACTCCACTATGAGTCTTCTTCGACAGTAAAACTGCGAAGCAGTAAGGCTTCGGAAGGTCCAAGCGAATCACCTGATACCTTCCGAAGGTTCCCCCCACAAAAGAAGATCCCATCTGTCGCAATGGACAGATGGGATTTTCAAGCGGGAGCAGTACAGACCGTCAGAACTTGAATCCCAAATTGACGCCAAACAGGTTTGCCGTCGTTTTGTAAGTGCCCGGGAAGGAATTCGTCGGCGCTGTGACAGTCCTGTCGCTCGCCTTGATGTACTGATAAGCGACTTCGGCGTTGATCATATCCGTGAGTTGGTACCCGACACCGACGGTTATCTCGATGCGGTTTGCATCAGGGAGCGTCGGATCGACAGACTTGTCAGGCTGCGGGGTGCCGTCGTAAATGAAGCCTGCCCTCAGGGCCAATTTCTCCATCCGATACTCTCCGCCGAAACGCAAGAGGATGCTGTTCTCCCAGTCGACAGTCTCAGCCATGCTCGTCGCCCCTGCGACAGGCTTGTTGAACGTCACCTTCAACTGCTTGTAGCTTGACCATCCGACAGACTGGAAATCAGCCTCGACCGTGAAGTCCTTGGTGATATCGTACGCGATTCCGGCCATCAGGTTGCTGGGCATCGGAAGCGTTGCCTTGCCGGTTGTGCCCGAAGGGAAGAAACCTGCCAGCGGTGCGGGGATGTCGCTAAATGTCGCGTCCCCTTCGAAGTCGATTTTGGTCTCCGAGCGATACGAGAGCCCGATTGAGAGAGCACTCGTCGGTTTCCAGAGAAACCCCGCGTTGAAGTTGATGCCGGTCCCATCGCCATCGAGTTTGAATCCGCCATCACCCGGCAACGGGGTCATCGGAAGTTTCCGGTCCAGCGTGACGGTCCCGATCACATAGCTGACGCCCACTCCGATGGAGAGCTGGTCACTGAATTTGTAGGAGACCGTTGGATTGATGTAAAACGTCTGTATGTCCGATTTGGTGGCGAGGTACCGACCCGCCCAAGTCGCTGGCCACTCCGTCCCGAGTCCATATGGATTGAATACGCCTACTCCAAAGGCCAGGCCGTTGTCCATCGTGTAGGTTGCGTATGCGTTGATCGGGTAGAAAGTCTGGCTTACCATATCCGTTGACGCGGTCGACGGCGTTGGACCCGTGAACGTCGTGGCAGGCGTGATGAGCGTTGTCCCCAGGAGGACATTCATGCCTTTCTGGAAGCTCAAACCTGCAGGATTGTAGTAGATGGCGGATCCATCGGCCGCCTGAGCAACGAAAGCTCCCCCCATCGCCATACCGCGAGCGCCATGCTCACCGATTTGATACCCACCGGCGAGAGCCGTTGCAGTAACCATGACGACAACTACCAACACAACAAGAGCTCTCTTAAGCAACATAGAACCTCCTATAGGTTGTTGTTGAACAGCAGTTAGTTAGTTTCGAAATGATTCGGTCAAGAATTGTCGGTCAGGGGCTGGAATCGTGTGACTGCAATCTTAAGAAAACCAATTTTAGAAATCAAGGTCGAATTTCAAAACTGCCACACAGCGACAAAGGAGCAAGCGTATTCCCAGAAGTGAGAAAGTGAGTCCCGGTCACCACGGCGTTCTGGTCGCCTCCGCCAAGAAGAGATCGCGACACTGGGTGCCGGGATCGTTGTTATGTCGATAGAAGGGTCGATTCAATCCGTAGGAGGCGTCAGATGCTGAGCTTCGCAATGTTGGCCTTGACATCGCTGGCCGATTTGTTGAGCGCGGCCTGCTCCTCGGGCGTCAACTTGATTTGGATGATCTCCTCCACCCCCTTCTTCCCGATTTTTATCGGCACGCCGACGACGACATCCTTGATTCCGTACTCGCCCTGAAGCATGACCGCGCACGGGAGGATTCGTTTCTTGTCCTTCACAATCGCTTCGATCATCTGAACGGCGGCTGAGGAGGGAGCATAGTACGCGCTGCCCGTCTTCAGGAAGTTGACGATCTCAATGCCGCCGTCGCGCGTGCGCTTGACGAGCCGATCGATGGTTGCCTGGTCCATCAGGTCTGGAAGCGGAATTCCCGCGACTGTCGAGTAACGGGGAAGAGGGACCATGGAATCACCGTGTCCGCCGAGCACGAAAGCGCTGACGTCCTCGACGGAGACGTTTAGCTCCATCGAGATGAAGGTGCGGAACCGGGCCGAGTCCAGCACGCCCGCCATTCCGATGACATGATGGCGGTCGAAACCGCTGACCTTCAAGGCAACGTATGTCATGACGTCGAGAGGATTCGAGACGACGATCAGGATGGCTTTGGGGGACTTCGCCACTACCTGCTCCGTCACTGCCTTGACGATGCCTGCGTTCGTTGCTTGCAGATCGTCACGGCTCATCCCTGGCTTGCGGGCGATCCCGGCTGTGATCAGGACGATATCCGAGTTCGCCGTCGCGTCGTAAGAATTAGTGCCGATGACCCTTGAATCGGACCCTTCGACAGGCGTGGCCTCGTACATGTCGAGCCCTTTTCCTTGCGGCATGCCCTCGATGACATCGACCAGGACGAGCTCGTTGGCGAGTTCTTTGTCAGCAATTCGTTGTGCGGCTGTGGCGCCGACGTTGCCGGCTCCGACAACTGTGATTTTCATGGTTATCCTCCAAATGTTGGCGTGATAGGAGATGAGATCCTATGCAAATGCGGATTCCAAGAAATGATTATGAGGGGGCTGAGAACAAGAAAGCCTCCCCAGATTGAGGAGGCTTTCTCGGGAAACGAGTCTCTATGCGGCCGGCGGGTACACGCTCACCCGCTGCTTGGTCTTTCCGAGGCTCTCGAATTTCACCACACCATCGACCAGTGCGAAGAGCGTATCGTCACTCCCAATCCCGACGTTGTTTCCCGGGTGGACCTTCGTCCCGCGTTGCCGAACGAGGATGCTGCCCGCGGAGACAAGTTGTCCACCAAAGCGCTTCACGCCCAAACGCTGGGCGTTGCTGTCACGACCATTGCGTGAACTTCCACCACCTTTTTTGTGAGCCATACTCTCACCTCTGCCTTTTCGTGCCTCTTACTGGGTCGCTTTAGGAAACCTTGGTGATCTCTATCTGTGTGTACTGCTGCCGGTGACCGCGACGCATCTTGAAGCCCTTCCGCTTCTTCTTCCTGAAGACCATCACTTTCTCGTCCCTCACATGACCCAGGACTTTTCCCTCGATCGATGCCCCGGTCACATAGGGAGTTCCGAGCCTCGTCTGCTGTTCGTCTCCGACGAGCAGGACTTTCTCGAACTTGACCATCGAGCCGACTTCGGACTCCAGCTTGGGGATGTAGATCTTGTCGGACTTCGCGACCTTGAACTGCTGGCCGGCAATTTCAACCACAGCGTACATGACTGCCTCAGTTTTCAATGTTCAGAACTCTTGACGGGCAACCAAATTACCGAAACGAAGCCTGAAAGTCAACGAAATTCTGTCCGTCTGCAGCTAAGATGTCCCGCCACCCCTCAGGACACGCAAACCGTTTAGGATGACGACGAGCGTCACTCCGTCGTCGGCAAGAATCGCAAGCCACAAGCTTGTCAGTCCGAGCACCGCCAGAAGGATGAAGGCAGCTTTGATCGCGAGGGCGAGCGAGATGTTCTGCTTGATAACACGAAGCGCCTTTCTGCCCAATGAGATGCTGAACGGCACCTTCGCGATGTTGTCAGGCATCAGGACAACGTCAGCGGTCTCCAGCGCGGTGTCTGAGCCGACTGCCCCCATGGCGATCCCGACATCTGCTGCGGCGAGGGCGGGTGCGTCGTTCACTCCGTCGCCAACCATCGCCACCGAGCCCCATTGCGACTTGAGCTCCCTTACCCCTGCCAACTTATCCTCCGGGAGTAGCTCGCTTTTCAAACCATCCACCCCGAGCAAGCGGGCGACTGAGGAGGCCGTCCCCTCGTTGTCACCGGTGAGCAGCGCCACCCACCTCACCCCGAGTTTGTGAAGTGCCCTGACGACAGAGGTGCTTTCCGTTCGGATGCGATCCGCGATCGCAATGATGCCAAGCACCCGTCTCTCGTCGGAGATGATGATGACGGTCTTTCCCTGCTGCTCCAGGTCGAGCAGCACCTTCTCCACCGCAGGGCTGCAGACGTGGAGTTCTTCCATCAGCTGATGGTTTCCGATCACATAGTCCCTGCCGTCCACCTTGGTGCGAATCCCCTTGCCGGTGATAGAGGCAAAGTCACTTGTGGTCACGTCGGCGAAGGAGATCCCTTCCTCCTCGGCCTTTCGAAGGAGTGCGTCGGCCAGATGATGCTCTGAGTGGTGCTCCGCAGCGGCCGCAATACGGATCAACTCTGTTGGGGAGAGGGTATTCAACGTGACGACGTCTGTCACGACGGGATGACCCTCCGTCAGCGTGCCGGTCTTGTCGAACGCGACGGCGCGGACCTGCGAGAGCACCTCGAGATGCTTCCCGCCCTTGACCAGAACGCCGTGCCGTGCAGCGTTCGTGAGGGCGCTCACCAGAGTCACCGGCGTGGAAATGACGAGGGCACACGGGCACGCGATGACAAGAAGGACGAGGGCTCGATAGAGCCATTCAGTGAAAAGGCCGTCAAAGAGGATGGGCGGGACGAGTGTGAGAACGATGGCGAGCCCGAAGACCGCGGGGGTGTAGAAACGGGCAAACTGTTCTACAAAAGATTGACTCGGTGCCTTCTTGCTTAGTGCCTCCTCTACGAGACGGATCATCCGTGCGATGGTTGAGTCTGTCGACCGCTTCGTCGTCCGCACGTGCAGCGAGCCGCGCTGGTTGAAGGAGCCCGCGTAGACGGGGTCGCCTTCTAGTTTGGACACAGGCATCGACTCGCCTGTGATCGGAGCCTCGTCGACGGTCGAACGCCCCTTCACAACCTCCCCATCAACGCCAATTCGCTCACCTGGCCGAACGATCACGATATCCCCTACGGCAATTTCTTCCACCGGCACGGTCGTCTCGGTGCCAGTCCCGAGGACCGTCGCGCTCAAAGGCGATAGGCTCAGCAGCGAGCGAATGGCTTTCCGGGTCCGATCCATGCTGACCGACTCCAGCACCAGCGACACGGCAAACAGGAAGACCACGGCCGCCGCTTCCGCATATTGCCCGAGGGCAACTGCGCCGATCGAGGCCATCGTCATGAGAAAGTTCATGTCGAGGGAAAGGGTCCGGATGGATTTGAAGGCCTTTGTCCCGATGTGCCAGCCACCGGCAACCATCGATCCAACGAACAATGCGATCGTCGCGCCCTTGGGTGAGCCGATGAATTCGGCCGCCAGTCCCCCGAAGAAGAGCAACGCCGATAGGCCGGTCGACACCAGGAGCCGCAGGTGCGCTCTGTTGTGAGTCGGATGCTCCTCTCGTTCGTTGATCCCGGGAAGGCCGATATCCTTCAGGTGACTCAGGATGACCTGCTCGTCGCACGTGTGCCGGACCTTCAGCCGGTGTGAGACGAAGTTGAACTCAAGACTCTGAATGCCCGGCTGGAATTCAAGCCTCTTGCGGATCTTCTGCTCCTCCGTGGCACAACAAAGATCGTGCACCGTAAATATCGTTTCGTGTGATTTCACGTTCAGTCTACTCCGCTACTACAATGAAAATCGCCCTCCCCTCAAGGGGTAGCTCGGCCGCCACGCTTTCGCGTTTTGTGCGTCCCGCCGGTTCTTGGCGGGATTGGCGGGGGTGGGGCTGCATTACTCTGAGAGGTGTCGCGTTGCCACCCGGATGAGGTCTTCAATGTGCTCGTCATCCAGCGAGTAGAATACCAGTTTCCCTTCTTTCCGCTGCTTCACCATCCTCAGCGTTTTGAGCAGGCGGAGCTGATGCGAGATGGCGGACTCTGTCACGCCGAGCAGCTCCGCAATGTCGTAGACGCAGAGCTCCTCTTCACTGAGCGCCAGAACGATCTTCAGCCGGGTCGGGTCGCTCAAGATCTTGAACGTCTCCGTGAGTCCAAGGATCGTCTCTTCGGGTCTCAGATTCTTCTGCGCGGTCCGTATCGCTTCTTCGTGGTTGTGCCGGGCCATAGTTGTTCCACAAACGATTGAGCAGTTGTTCAATCGTTAATATAAGAAGGACTTGGTGTGGATGTCAACGACTAATAGACTTGCGATGGGGTTGGCACTGCGGCAGGTTGCGGTGGGTAGTATCCAAATCACGGGCGCGTTTGGTTTTGTGACAACTCTGTATTCAAACATATGTTCAGGCGGTGAGCAAAATCCTTGCCGCAATCGATAGAAGCGTTGATTAGCTTCGAGGTTTTTCCTGCATCGACCTGCAAAGGACTGCCAACCGGGAGATCGCATTGTGCTGCCTGCAAGAAGATTTTGTCAACAATGCCTGCCCTGTGAACGATCAGCTGGCGAGTCGCGTCGAGCTCTTTGAGATCCTCAGTGTCAAATACGCCTAAGATGAACTTATGATCGCCGAGGAGTATGCTATAAGAGTTCCTCAGACTTTTGAGCGTATTGAAACGAAGTGGCTTTTTCCTTTTCTCAGAGAGTCGGATGAAATCGCGCTCGATTCTCTCCCAACACTCTCTCGTGAACATCTCAAAGATGCTCCATGCTGAAACAATTGACTGCAGTAGAAAGGCACGCATCGATTCTCTAAACCTCTCAGCCTGAAGCAGGAAGTTGAAGTGTATTTCCTGTTGCTTGAGCCGTTCGTCCAGCATCGCCTGATCATCGAAATGCTCCTGAACCCAAGAAGCTGCATCACCAAGTGATTTGTCTCTGAGTGAAACGCACAGCGGGTCTCTGGGGTCCCTCAAAGGAAACAAGAGGTTTGCCCTTTCGTCCCAGAGTCTCATCATTGTCAGGTAGTCAAGAAGGACAGCAGGCAACACCAAATAGTCACGCAGAAGAGAAATGTTCGACAGAAACGATGCGACTGGATCCTGCAGTGCGGCATGAGTGTTCCAGGTGCGAATCTCTTCCACCGCGTCCAGATGAATCCTCAACAGCAACGGGTTAGGGCTGTTTCCAAATTTCATAACGGATACCTTTCTCACTTACTAATAATGATTCTGAATGAGAGACAAGAGACGAAGGGTGGCGAGCAGTATCTTTGCGAGTAGCAATGATCTTCAATCTGGACAAGCGTGACATCAAGCTCTTTGAGCTTCTGACCGATGCGAAACGCGTGTGAGGAGGAATTTGCAGGAATGGCAGCAACTGACAGGACTGAGGGTGTGCCATCGGCAGAGTCGGGGTTGCGGTGCGATGAGGTCGACCTATTTTCCCTTCAAGTACTCCTCCTTGAGTTCCTCACTCAAGACTTCGTTCATGCTGCCCGAGCGGTAGCCCTGAAGGTCGAGCGTGACGTAAACGAATCCGAGTTTCTTGAAGTGAGCCACGAGCTCCTCGCGGAGTCCGCCCTCGAACAACCGGCGAAACTCCTGCGGCCCCAGCTCCAATCTGGCTGTCTTATCGTCGTGGTGGCGGACACGGAAGAAACGAAATCCGTGATCACGCATGAAGGTTTCGGCAGCGTCCACTTTCATAAGGTTCTCCTTCGTTATTCCGAAGCCATAAGGGAAACGGGACGAGAGGCAGGCGAATGAGGGTTTGTCCCAGGTCGGGATCCCGAGCTCTCTCGCCAGCATTCGAACATCGTTCTTCGAGAAGCCTGCCTCCAGGAGGGGAGATCGCACACTCTTCTCCGACCTGGCTCGCATGCCGGGGCGGAAATCTCCGAGGTCGTCGGTAATCGTGCCGTCGGCGATCCACTCGATTCCTTCTTCCTCCGCGATCATGCCGAGCTTCCCGAAAAGCTCCGTCTTGCAGAGGTAGCATCGGTCCGGCGGATTCTCTTTGAACTTGAGGTCGTCGGTCTCTTCCGTGTTGACGATGCGGTATCGCGCGCCGAACGATCCCGCAAGCTGGATAGCTTCCTCGAATTCTCGTGTAGGATAGGTCTCTGAGCGACCGATGACGGCAAGAGCTTTGTCTCCGAGAACTTCCGTCGCCACTCGGATCAACAGCGTGCTGTCGATCCCGCCTGAGAAGCCGATAGCGACGCTCCTCATCTCGGAGAGGATTGAGCGCAGCAGACCGTGTTTCGCTTGCAGTTCAAGGCTTGCCATAGCAGGAGATTCAGCTCGATTGCTTTCTGAGTTCATTTTCGATGACCGGCCGCACCTTCTCGATGGGCATCGGCTGGCCGGTCCAGAGCTCGAATGATCGGGCGCCTTGGTACAAGAACATCTCCAGCCCGCTGATGGTTCTCGCACCGGCACTGGCGGCTTTCCTCAAGAATGCCGTCTCCATCGGTGTGTAGACGAGGTCCATCACGGTCTGGTCGTATCGAAAGGTAACTCCTTCCATCAGCGGTAACCGGTCGACCTCCGGCGCCATCCCGAGCGAGGTCGAGTTGACGATCAGGCTCGAGATTTCAACAGCTCGTCTGATTTCCCACCCGGCAAGGCCTGCCACCTCAAGCCTCGTATCGGTCCCCAGGGCTTCGCATCGGGCCGCGAGGTCTTCTGCGCGCTGCTGCGAACGGTTTGCGATGATCAGCTGGCTGGGCGAGAAATCCGCGAGAAGGACGTACGCCACGGCGCGCGCCGCTCCACCGGCGCCAATGAGCAGGATGGTTGTGCCGGCAAGATGACTCCGCTGCGATTCAACGGATCTTGAGAATCCTTCCGCGTCCGTGTTGTAGCCGACCAGCCGGCTGTCGTGATCGACAATCGTATTCACCGCTCCGATCGCCTTTGCCTCCGCGGCCACAACGTCGAGAAAGCCTATGATCCGCTCTTTGTGAGGCAGCGTGACATTGAGGCCGGCGAACCCGCGATCCTTGAACTCCAGAATAGCATTGCGTAGGGCCTCAAACCTGACATCGTACGCCTCGTACTTGCAGTCGAGCCCTAACGCCGCAAACGCAGTGTTGTGCATCAGCGGCGAGAGCGAGTGGGCGACGGGGTGCCCGATCACGCCATATTGCTTCACGTATCACCTTCTGCATCGAGAAGGAGCGATGGCTTGGACGCAAGAGCACCGACAAAGATAGTGATCTTTCAGGGCAGGATAAACTTATTTCTTCAGCAGGGGGGCAAAATCTCGATGGGACTTCAGATCGGGATAGTCTTTCTTGAACTGCTTCATCAGGTCCGGCTGCAGCGTGAAAGCTGCGGTCAAGGATTGAACTGCTTCCTGATTCTGGTGCAGCAAGATCTGGATCTTCGCCAACGTGTAGCGAGCGGCTGCAAATTGAGGAGAAAGCTTGATGCACTCCTGGAGGGCGTCGACCGCGTCCTTGATCTCCCCCGTCTCGTACAGCGTGTCCCCGTAGTCGAACCACGCCTCGGCGTTCGATGGGTCGAGGTTGAGGACCGTTCTGTAGCTCTCGAGACACTCGTTGGTCCGGCCCAAGTTGTATTCGGCGTCGGCCCTCGCGTGCCATAATTCCGGATAATCGGAATGGATTGAGAGGGCCTTCTTATAGTCCAGGAGAGCCTTTTTCGGCTGCTCCAGGGCGTCGAAGCAGCAGCCCCGCCCGAAATACGAATCATAGTGGTTCTCATCGTATTTGATGGCGTTGCTGAACGCTGCGATCGCGTCCTTGTACAGGCTTAATTCCTCATAGGCGTTGGCGAGATTGTACCAGGCCGGCACATCCCCCGGCTCATGTTTGAGAACGGTTTTGAAGCACTCGATGGCGTCGTACAGTCGGCCGAGGTTCGCGTAGGCGTTCCCCTTGTTGTACCAAGCCGACGGGAAATCTTCCTTGATCGCCAATGCCATCTCGTAGCTTTCGATCGACTTTGAATACTCCCCCTTCCGGTTGAGCACGATTCCGCGGTTGTACCAGGCGTTGAAGTTGTACGGATCCCGACTGAGGTGCTCGTCGTAGCATTTGACGGACTCTTCCAGTTTCTCCAGGAAATCGTAGCAATAGCCGAGCTCATACCACGCGTCCTGATGCTCAGGATCCATCTCAAGGATCAGTCGGAATGTCGTCACCGCCTCGTTGAACTGTTCCTCTTTCTCCAAGGTCACGCCCTTGTGGAAGAGGGCATCCTCATAGAGCGGTTCGAGGTCGAGGGCTGCGTTGAAGGCCGTCAGCGCTTCGCCGACGCGGTTGAGGTTGTCGAGTGTAATGCCGCGGTTGACGAAGACTTCCGGATCGGTGGGGTTGAGACTTAGCGCCTTTTCATAGCAGGAAAGAGCTTCGTCATAGCGATACAGATTGTTCAGGATCATCCCTTTTCGCTGCCATGCGTCGCTGCTGAAAGGCTCAAAGGAGAGCAGTCGATCGACGAAATGGAGGGCCTCCTCGAACTGCTCGTGCTCGAAGTAGAACTGGATGATCTCCTCAAGCGCTTCGGTGTTGTTGATGTCCTTCTCGCCGTTCCTCAACTGCTCTCGAAAACGACGGAGATCATCGTCCGAGCGGTCATTCGGCCGCGGGGTGTGCTCGTCATCGTCAAAATGGTCTAACCCGGCCATGGTTTCCTCCCTCCTGTCACTGGATCGTCCGATGCCAGGGTGCTCCTTCGTCAATTAAAGAAAAATTGGAGTTGCTGTCAAGTAAGTATGGACGCTCGCGTGATGCCAGGTGGTGATCCGGAACCGAGTTTTTTTTGCGATTGATTTTCGGCCACTATTGGGCTATATTAAATGCTTTGAAAGTGGTAAAATGATCGCGGAGAACGTAGAATCCCTCAAGGGACGCATCCTGGCGGCCTGCTCGCGCTGCGGACGCAATCCGGACGACGTGCTTCTCGTCGCCGTCACGAAGACTTTCGCTGCGGAGAAGATCCGGGACGCGATGATGGCCGGAGTGTTCGACTTCGGAGAGAACTACGTTCAGGAGCTGAACCAAAAGCAGAAACAGCTTGGCGAGCGCCGGATCCGCTGGCATTTTGTCGGCCATCTTCAGAGCAACAAGGCAAAACAAATCGCCGACTACATTCACCTCGTTCATTCCGTCGACAGCGAGCGGTTGGCAGCGGAGCTTCACAAGAGGGGCGAGAAGGCAGGCCGGGTCATCGATGTGTTGGTGGAGGTGCACACGACGGACGAGGCGACCAAGTTCGGCGTGGCGCCTGAGCAGACGATGGAGTTCGTGAAGCAGATTTCGAAGTACGCGCACCTCAGGATCAACGGGCTGATGACGATGGGGCCGTTCTCAGACGATCCTGATGATTCGCGCCCTTCGTTCCGGCAGGTTCTGGAACTCAAAAGACGTATCGGACGGGAGGGGATCGAGAACGTCTCAATGCAGCACCTCTCGATGGGTATGAGCCATGATTTTGAGGTGGGCATTGAGGAAGGTTCGACAATCGTCCGCATCGGGACGGCGATCTTCGGAGAGCGGGCCAGAACCGGTAGAGCATCTACTGACGATCTCTCATTTCAATGAAAGGCGGAGAGAATGAAAATCACACCGCTTGAGATCAAGAGACAGCAGTTCAAGAAAGTCATGCGGGGGTACGATCCGGTAGAAGTCGATACGTTCCTTGACATGCTTTCCCACGAGCTCGAGGAGGTTCTGACAAAGAACAAAGAGCTGAAAGACAAGATCATCGAGCTCGAGACGCAGCTTAAAGACTACAAGAACATGGAGAAGACGCTGCAGCAAACACTGCAGCAGGCGCAGGAGACGAGCGGCAAGGAGATCGAGAACTCCCGCCGGGAGGCGATGATCATCGTGCAGGAGGCCGAGCTGAAGGCATCCCAAATCGTGGATAAGGCGCGCATGGATTTCGGGCGGGTGAAAGAGGAGATCGCCACCCTGAAAGCCCGGAAGGAGGGCATCCTCAGCAGGCTGAAGGTGTTGTTGACCTCGGAGGTTGACCTGATCAAGGCTCTCGAGATCGATGATGATGAAGGCTCGAGGCAGGATACATCCAAAGGGACTGGAAAAGAGCATATCGAGATTGACGAGATTTTGAAGAAGCTGTAGCAACGACTGGCAGCCCCGGCCTTTGGCGAAGTCCCGCCTTTCAGGGATTCCGCTGTAGGGCGGGATTCAGAAAGCGGAACCATCCCTTTCGGGACAGGTCGAGGGAACGAGAAAACCATGACCGACCTCCGCAAACAGATCGACGAAGCAGTGAAGCTCATCCGGACGAAGACAGCTTTGACTCCGAAGGTGGGGATCATTCTCGGCACGGGCCTCGGGGGCCTGGTTCAGGAGATCGAGAAAGAGGTCGTGATCGACTACCAGGATATTCCCCATTTCCCCATCTCGACGGTGGAATCACATCGTGGCAAGCTGATTTTTGGAAGGCTGGCGGGAAAAGGCGTCGTCGCGATGCAGGGCCGTTTCCACTCCTACGAAGGATACACGATGAAGCAGATCACCTTCCCGGTGAGGGTGATGAAGTTCCTCGGGGTGGATCCCTTGCTGATCTCAAACGCCGGGGGCGCGCTCAATCCGCTGTTCCAGCGGGGCGATATCATGCTGATGGTGGATCACATTAACCTGCTCGGCGATAACCCGCTCATCGGTCCCAACGACGATTCCCTCGGGCCCCGATTTCCCGATATGTCCGAGCCGTACAGCAGAGAGTTGATCGCGTTGGCGGAGCAGGCGGCGCTCGATCTGAAGATCAGAGTTCAGAAGGGTGTGTATGTTGCGATGCAGGGCCCCAATCTTGAGACCAGGGCCGAGTACCGTTTCCTCCGAACGATCGGCGCGGATGCGGTCGGGATGTCGACAGTGCCGGAGGACATCGTCGCCATCCATATGAGCATGAGGGTGTTCGGAGTCTCGATCATCACGGACGAGTGTTTCCCCGACGCGCTCAAGCCGATAACGCTCGAAGAAGTGATCGCAGTGGCCAACAAGGCTGAGCCCATAATGACCGCGATCATGAAAGAGGTGGTGAAACGGTTATAAGGGCTTTCGGGTTTTGAGTCCCATCGAACTCGAAACTGAGAACTCGCAACTCTAAACTGAAGATGGTTGGGCTCGGCAAGATTCTCGTGTTGTTTGGCGTCGTGACGGTGGCGGTCGGCGTGGTGTTGATGTTTTTCGACAAGATCCCACTCCTCGGCAAGCTGCCGGGCGACATCCACATCAAGAAGGAAAACTTTGAGTTTTACTTTCCCATTATAACGAGCCTAGTCTTAAGCGTCGTGCTGAGCGGTATTCTCTGGATCGTTTCCTACTTCACCAGGAAGTAGCTCTGTTGTTAGATTTCAAAACCAAGTGGTTCATTTCACGGTGCTTCGAGAGGTCCGACCGAGATGCTGACGAAAATTCGAATTCGGAACTTCAAGCGGTTTGACGATGTCACGATTGAATTGGGCAAAACTGTCCTATTGATTGGGCCTAACAATTCGGGGAAAACCACTGCTCTTCAGGCATTGGCTCTTTGGGAAGTTGGTCTCAGGCTGTGGAATGAGAAGAGACAGGGAAAGTCGTCTCCTGAAAGACGGCCGGGGGTCACAATCAATCGAAACGACCTCATAACTCTTCCTGTACCGAACGCGAATCTGCTGTGGAAAGATCTACACGTAAGGAGTGTAGATCGGACAGGTGAGTCCCAGCGTACGGGGAACGTACGGATTGACATAATCGTAACCGGGATTTCCAATGATGCTTCGTGGCAATGCGGGCTTGAATTTGACTACGCGAACGAGGAATCATTCTATTGCAGGCCTCTTCGTCTGGGCGAGGGAGAGAAACCTCAGAGAATGGAAGTTCCATGTGCGGCCAGCGGCATCAAGGTGGCATTCTTGCCCCCAATGTCTGGTCTAGCAGCTGTGGAGCCCAAGTGGGAGCTTGGAAGGATTAGCGTTCTGATCGGGGAAGGCCAAACCGCCCAAGTCCTGCGAAACCTGTGCCACCAGATATATGAGAGAGCCAGCGTCGATAGTTCTTGGGAAAACTTGGTTGAGCATATAAGAACACTCTTCGGTGTCAGATTGTTGCCTCCCCGATACATCAAGGAGAGGGGCGAGATCACGATGGCCTACGAGGAGAAAAACAGGATTCAGTTGGACCTCTCATCGGGTGGGAGAGGACTCCAGCAAACCCTTTTGTTGCTGGCCCATCTCTATGCGAACCCAAAGACGATCCTACTGCTGGACGAACCAGATGCTCACCTTGAGGTACTGCGGCAACGACAGACCTATCAGCTGATAACAGAAGTTGCTCAGCGAACGAATTCGCAGATCATTGCAGCAAGCCATTCCGAGGTGGTGCTAAACGAGGCAGCTGGCAGGGATATGGTTGTGGCCTTCGTTGGAAGTCCACACAGAATAGATGACCGCGGCAGTCAAGTGCTCAAAGCGCTGAAGGAGATCGGATTTGACCAATACTACCAGTCTGAACAAACTGGCTGGGTACTATACCTTGAAGGGTCAACCGACCTAGCGATTCTTCGCGAACTTGCCACGAGGTTAAAACACCATGTCGCTGCGGTGCTAAACAACGGGCCATTTGTTCATTATGTCGGGAATCTGCCGCAAAGGGCTAGAGATCATTTCTATGCGTTGCGTGAAGCAAAGAATGATCTTTGCGGCATAGCAATCTTCGATAGGCTGGAAAAGGAATTACAGAGTAACGTTCCGCTGGTAGAGGTCATGTGGAAGAAAAGGGAGCTTGAGAATTACATCTGCACTGAGGAGGTATTGCTCTCCTATGCGCAACATGATCTTCCTGGTGACCTTTTCGGCCAAGCAGAGGCAGACCGCCGAGAAACGGCGATGAGGGATTCAATTCGCGAGGTCACACAAGCACTTAAGACCCTTGGCAAAAAGGATCCATGGTCCTCAGACATGAAGGTAACCGATGACTTCCTGGATCCGTTGTTTCAAAAATACTTCGAAAAGCTGGGACTTGACAACCTCTTCCTAAAGAGTGATTACTACGTGCTTGCAAGCTTCGTTTCTATAGAAAAGCTCGACCAAGAAATCATAGAAAAGCTTAACTTGATATTACACGTTTCCAGACAAGCCAAGCCTCTTGATTGATGCGAGAGAAGTAAAATTGGCCTTCAAGCAACTGACAGATAGGATCAATTACCACGAGCTCGAATCGGGGATCCTGAAGTTCTGGGAGGACCAAAGAATCTTCGAGCAGAGCATCAAGGTGCGGAGCGGCGCGCCGTCCTTCACCTTCTACGAGGGCCCGCCGACGGCCAACGGCCGCCCCGGCATCCACCACGTGATGAGCCGGACGCTGAAGGACCTCGTCTGCCGGTACAAGACGATGCGGGGCTACCAGGTGCATCGCAAAGCAGGATGGGATACCCACGGCCTGCCGGTGGAGATCGAAGTGGAGAAGTTGCTCGGCTTCAAGCACAAAGACGAGATCCTGGAGTACGGCGTCGCGAAGTTCAACGACGAGTGCAAGAAATCCGTCTGGAAGTACAAGGCCGACTGGGAAGAGATGACGCGGATGATGGGCTACTGGGTCGACCTCGATCATCCTTACATCACCTTCGAGAACAACTATATCGAGTCCGTCTGGTGGGCGCTGAAGCAGTATTTCGACAAGGGGACAATCTACAAGGGATTCAAGATTCAACCATATTGCCCCCGCTGTGAAACGCCGCTCTCATCGCACGAGGTCTCGCTCGGCTACAAGGATGTGAAAGATCCCTCGGTGTATGTGAAGATGAAGGTGAAGGGGGAGGCGAACACCTCCTTCCTCGTCTGGACGACGACGCCGTGGACGCTGATCTCGAACGTCGCGCTCGCGGTGCATCCGGGCATTGACTACGTGAAGGTCGAGCATAAGGGTGAAAAGCTGATTCTTGCGCAAGCTCGACTCGGAGTGTTAGGAGATGACTTCAGGGTGCTTGAGATCTTCAAGGGTTCAACGCTGGCCGGCCGCGGGTACGAGCGCCTCTTCTCTTATCATCCGGTGAAAGAGAAAGGGTGGTATGTCGTCGAAGGAGATTTTGTGACAACGGAGGATGGCTCGGGCATCGTCCACATCGCTCCCGCCTACGGTGAGGATGACAACGAAGTCGGGAAGAAGTACGGGCTGCCGACGATCCATCCTGTGAACAAGTCGGGCGAGTTCGGTCCGGAGGTGACGGACTTTGCCAACAAATTTGTGAAGGAGGCCGATCTCGACATCATCGCCAATCTGAGGAATCGCGGAATCCTCTACAAGAAGGAAACGGTGGTTCACAGCTATCCGCACTGCTGGCGCTGCTCGTCGCCGCTGCTGTACTATGCGAGGGAGTCATGGTACATCCGCACGACCGCCTATGCCCGGCGAATGATCGAGCTCAACAACACCATACAGTGGATCCCGCCGGAGGTCGGAACGGGGCGGTTCGGCAACTGGCTGGAGGAGAACAAGGACTGGGCGCTTTCCCGCGACCGCTTCTGGGGAACGCCGCTTCCGATCTGGATCTGTGAGGGATGTGGTGAGCGCAAATGCGTTGGAAGTGTGGCGGACCTCAGGGAGGGGAAGAATGTCCCGGAGCCGCTCGATCTTCATAAGCCCTTCGTCGATGCCGTCACGTTCAAATGCACGAAGTGCGGCGGCACGATGCGACGCACGCCCGAGCTGATCGACGTTTGGTTCGATTCCGGCGCGATGCCCTTCGCACAGTGGCATTACCCGTTTGAGAACAAAGGGATCTTCGCGAGCGGATATCCTGCCGACTTTATTTCCGAGGGGATCGACCAGACTCGCGGCTGGTTCTACACGTTGCACTCGATCGGCACGTTCCTCTTCGACAAGCCCGCGTACAAGAGCGTCCTGGTGAACGAGTTGATTCTGGACAAACAGGGCCAGAAGATGTCCAAGTCGAAGAAGAACACGGTGGACCCGGCTGAACTGATGCGGAAGTACGGCGCGGACGCGACCCGCTGGTATCTAGTCTCGACCAGTCCCGTCTGGCGGCCGACGCTGTTCGATGAAGAAGGGGTCGCCGAAGTGCAGCGGAAGTTCTTCAGCACGCTCGTGAACACCTACGCCTTCTTTGCCCTCTACGCAAACGTTGACGGCTTCGAGAACAGGGAGGCCAGAATTCCGGTCGCCGAGCGTGCGGAGATCGACCGCTGGATCCTGTCTGAACTGAACTCGCTTTTGAAGAATTTCAAGGAATGGATGGATGGGTACGATGTAACCCGCGCGGCACGGGCTGTGAGCGATTTCACAATTGATCGACTCTCCAACTGGTATGTTCGTCGTAATCGCCGCCGATTCTGGAAGAGCGAAAAAGGAAAGGATAAGACTGCTGCGTATCAAACGCTCTCTGAATGCCTCCTGGCCGTCTCGAAGCTCGCTGCGCCATTCGCCCCGTTCCTGGCCGAGGAGCTGTATCGCGACATCAACGCCGTGGCCGGATCGGAACCGGCAGCGTCCGTGCACCTCTCGTTGCTCCCGGAGGCGGACGAACGTGCCATCGATACGGAGCTTGAAGGGCGCATGGAGCGTGCGATCAAGATCGTCGGGCTCGTGCGGGCGATGCGGATGAAATCGAACCTCAAGGTGCGACAGCCGCTGCGGAAGATCATCCTCCCGATCGCGAACGAGCGGGATCGGGGGGCTGTCAAGCGCATGGAGGACGTGATCCTTGAAGAGATCAACGTCAAACAGATCGAATATGTGACGGACGAATCCGGCATCGTGCGCAAGAAAGCCAAGCCGAATTTCCGATCGCTGGGCCAGAAATTCGGGAAGGCGGTTCAGCCGGTGGCTGCGAAGATCCGAGAGTTCAGCTCGAAGGAGATCAACGAACTCGAGCGAGCAGGCACCCTGACAATGCCCATCGATGGATCGCAGTACACTATCAGCAGGGAGGACATCGAAATCTTCCATGAGGGCATCAAGGGTTGGATGGTCGAGTCCGACGGGACGATCACGGTGGCGCTCGATACGGAGCTCGACGACGAGCTGATCGATGAGGGGCTGGCTCGGGAGTTCGTCAGTCGCATTCAGAATATGCGAAAAGATGCCGGGCTTGAGGTCACGGACCGTATCAAGATCTATTACAAAACGACGGCCCGGCTGGAGGGAGCGCTTGGGCGATTGACGTCCTACGTGCGGCAGGAGACGCTCGCCACGGATGTTTCGAGTTCGCCGCCGGAGGGCCTCTCACTGGTCGATGAGGACGTCAATGGCGAGAGGGCTTCCATCGGTATTCAAAAAGCTTATTGACTCTGAAGTATTAACTCTACAAGTTTGCACGACCTCGGAGCGTTCACGCCGGTGAGGCTGTTGAGACAATTCGAGGGGACCGGCAGATGCCACATTCCAGGAGACGTGTCATGGCGAAGAAAATGAGAACGACGAAAAAGAGAACGGCGACGAAGGCGCCCCCCCGGTTGAGAGCCAAACGGGTCACGACCGTCAGGAAAATGAAGCCGAAGCCGATGCCAATGCCAACGCCAACGCCTGTACCGGTGAAGGTGCCTGGAGCGCAGAAGGGCTATGGCAAGGCGGAGCTGGCCCATTTCAAAGAGATCATCCTTGAGAAGCGGAAGGAGATCCTCGAAGAGCTTGAGGCTCTCAAGTCTACGATGATGGATGTGCAGACGGGGGAGTACGTGACGGAGAACTCGACATACTCGCTGCATATGGAACAGGGCACGGACACGATGGAGCGAGAGAAAACGTTCCTCTTTGCCTCCAGGGAAGGGAGGTTCCTCAACTACCTCGATGACGCGCTGAAGAGAATTGAGAAGGGGGAGTACGGTTTCTGCACGGACTGCGGCAATCTCATCGACAAGGAGCGGCTGGAAGCTGTGCCTCATGCCCAGCTCTGCATCAAATGTAAGCTGAAACGGGGGAAGTAAGTGGGCGCGAGTGATCAGGCGTTCCAAGCCTCATCGCCAACCATCGCCCTCTGACAAGTGCCATGCGAGTTCTTTACGTTACCGGTATCGTCATCGTTCTTGACCAGGTCACCAAACTCCTGATCAAGGGGTTCACCATCCCGATTATCGATTTCTACCACGCGGGGGTGCCGATCGGAGCGAGCTTCCCGATCATCGGCGATCTCCTTCGGCTGACCTTCATCGAGAATCCCGGGATGGCATTCGGGATCGACATCGGCGGCCGGTTATTCCTGACGGTTTTTTCGATCGTGGCCAGCGTCGCCATCTTCGCATACTTGTACAAGATCCGGCAGGAGCCGTTCATCATCCGCTTCTCCCTGGCGATGATCCTGGGCGGCGCGATTGGAAACCTGATCGACAGGATCTTCTACGGCGTCATCTTCGGAGAGGGGTCACTCTTCTACGGAAAGGTCGTGGATTTCATCGATATCGATTTCTTCGATGTCGACATCTTGGGAGTCCATCTTTCTCGATGGCCGGTCTTCAACCTTGCTGACGCGGCTGTTTCCATCGGTGTGCTGATGCTCCTCATCTTCCATAAGAAGTTCACTGCTGCCGAAGACGTCGGCGTTTCCGTCTCACCCTCTGCTGTCCCGGTGAGCGATGCTGACAGCGTGCCTGCCCAGGTACGCGCCGTCGGAACACATCCCTCGTCCGGGTTGACGAGCGACCCCAAGGGTCCGACCGACACCTCCTCATAATATGTTGGTGGATACCGAAATTGATGCAGCTTCTCGTCCACCCTCCGACGAGAGGGAACGAATTCGCATCGTCGTGCCGATGAAGCAAGCACGAGAGCGCATCGACATCTATCTCACCCATCAAGTTCAGAACGCGACGCGCAGCAAGGTTCATCAGGCCATCGAGGAGGGACTCGTCCTCGTCAATGGCAAACAGATCAAGCCGAGCCATCTGGTCGCTCCGGGGGAAGTCATTGAAGTGACGCTCCCCCGCCCGCCGCGGATGGAAGCGAAGCCGGAAAGCATTCCTCTCGACATCGTCTACGAGGACGATCAGCTGTTGATCATCAACAAACCCGCCGGCATGGTGACCCATCCCGCGTACGCACACTATTCCGGGACGCTCGTGAACGCGCTGCTTCATCACAGCAGGAGCCTCTCATCTCTCAACACGGAGATGCGGCCCGGAATCGTCCATCGCCTCGACAAGGACACGAGCGGCCTGCTGGTGGTGGCCAAGAACGACACGGCGCACCATCTCCTCGCCGCGCAGTTCTCAAGGCGTACCATCGAGCGTGAGTATTGGGCGCTCGTCTGGGGGATCTTCAAGCAGCCGACGGGCGTAATCGAGGCAAGTCTCGGACGCAGCAAGAGGGATCGCAAGAAGGTGACGGTCGTGGAGGAAGGAAAACCGGCAGTCACGGAGTATGAGGTGTTGAAGGAATTCGACTTCCTTTCGCTGATCCGGCTGAAGCTCAAGACGGGGCGAACCCACCAAATCCGGGTTCACCTGGCGCACATCGGTCATCCCGTCTTCGGTGACGCCACCTACGATGGACGCAGCGCCACGTGGGGAGGACTGGAGGGGAAGAGGGCCCAACGTGCGCAGAATCTGCTCAGCCTGATCTCGCGGCAAGCCCTTCACGCCAAGACGATCGGTTTCATTCACCCTGCCACAAAAGAGCGCGTGAAGTTCGACTCAGAGCTGCCGGAGGATATGAAGAAGGTGCTGGAGAGCTTGTAATGGAGATTCCCGCAGCCCCCTTCCTAAGGTTCTCTACGTTCCCTTCGAGACCTTCGGAAGGATTCCGGGCCGGGAAGATCTCGGGAGTCCCATAAACAAATCGGCGCCCGCAGGTAGCAGACGCCGTTTCTGCTTGAGAGAGTCCCCATCGTTCACCCACGTCGTCTCCCACCATCCCTTCGTTCAGGCTCACTTCCGCGGGGACTCTCTTTCTTCGTTCTTGGCACAGCGCGAGGAGTATCCGTTCTCGTTCTGGACGGAGCGATTTCACGCTTTCCCTGATTTACGGATTTCTCCCGGGACATCCCTTGCTGCGAAGGTGTTGGCCGTATCTGCCCTCGCTGGGGGGCGACATTCGGCTGCTGGGAGCCCGGGGGCGCGGCACTGGTCGCGGGGGCCGCTCGTCCGATGCTACTGCTTCTGTCAAGTTCTCCACGGTTCGTTGGGGCTGCGGTCTCGCCGCGCGGACGTTCGATGCGCTGGAGGTCGAGCGAGGTCGCACGGTCGGGACGACGAGCATCGATTTGGCTCGGCGAGCGCTCCAGGTCGGTACGGTTCGGACGGTACACCTCGATGGCATTCCCCTGACTTCTGTCGCGCACGATCCTATCGCCGCGGTTGCCTGTCTCGCGCACATTCACTCTGTTGATTCTTGCAAATCCCTGTCGTTCCACGAACTGGCGATCGACGCCGCTGTTGACGATCCTATCCCCGTCAACGTCGTAGCGACCAGCAGAGCGGGTCGTTCCAATCAGCCGTCTCGTGTCGTCGACGGGCACGACTTGCCGGTAAACGCTCGCTGAGCCGAAGTGACGGTAGCGGACGAAATTCCAGTAGTGAAATGGCGCCGTCCAGGGCCTCGTGAACCGAATCCCGATCCCGAAACTGAAGCTTGCGTACGGGGGCAGGGGTGCCCATCCGAGATAGTCGTTATTGTAACGCCACTCGACCCACGCCGGACCCCAGACCCTATCAGGTATCCAGATCCATCCATCGTAGTCGTCGTAGTACCAGCGGCCGTAGTGGAACACCGCCCAGCCGTACGGTTCCGACGAGACCCAGTACCATCCGTAATCGGTCCACGCCCAGCGGCCATACAGATAAGGCCGCCAGCCGGCGCGCAGATGCATGGGCCTCCAGGCGTAGAAACCGGCGTCGAGCTGGATCCACTCGCCGTACGGGCTGAGGGAATTGTAAAAGAATCCAACATCGCCGAAGGAGGCGGTGATCCCAATCCCAACCTGGCCTTCAGACGTCGTCGTGGTGGCAGCGAGTGATCCACCAATGCCGAATCCAAGAAGGGCGACAAGTATTAAGATCCGTTTCATATGGCACCTCATAGGTTCTGGCTCTAAGCGCCAATCAACAGGTTTCAATTGATGTGCCAGCGAAAAATCGTCTAATCTTGTGGGAAACAGAAGGAAGTGGGCCCCCGTTGTACTAAAGAGTCGCCGTACCGTGTTTTCGACAATACACCAGTCCGAATCGTCTTCGTGAACGAGCGAAGCCAATCTTGATGCACATTTGCCGTCGATTCCTCTCGCCAGAGGAACTGGCGGCGAGCGCCTCTCTACGGGTTCACGCGAACTCAAGAGCCGAATGCCTATGAGAGAGCGACCTTGATTTCATTGCTAAAAAACTCCATCTTGAGTCCGCCGGTTGAGGCTTGCCAATTTTGCAAATATCCACCATGAGAGCGCCGTGAGTGCAGTCCCAGAATTCGACCTCAGTCCTATGACTCTCTTACCTGTTCAAACTCGACAATCAGCAGTTGTTGAAAGGAGGCACAAGTCCTAATCCATGGCAGCGATCGACACATTTGACTGGTTGGTACAACAGGTCTGGGCAAATCCCGATGACGAGACAAAAAGACTCATAAAGGAACGAAGGGATTTTCTGTTAAGAATTCGTAGCGAGGACGAGCGGCTGCGCTACGTCGGAGAGGTAATGCAGCAAGTTCGAGAGGCAAAGAAGAAGGTCGCTTAGGTAGGCAACCCACCGATGCGGATCAAGATCATCCTCCTGTCTCTGGTTCTGAGCGCGAGCGCTTCGCTCCAGGCGCAATGGCACTCGCTTGGAAACCTTGACTCATACCAGGTACAGGGTGACAAAATCATCCTGGTCTCGGGGCCAAGTGTCGTTCAGATCACTCTCCTCGCTCAGGATCTGATCCGAGTGCGCCTCGCTCCGACAGGGACCTTTAATCCCGACTATTCCTGGGCTGTGGTCAAGACCGACTGGCCGATCGTGCAGCCGACGGTGATCGACGGCGTCGAGAATCTTCGCATAGCCACATCGGAGCTCGCGCTCCTCGTGAAGAAGAGACCTCTCAGGCTCTCCTTCTTCGATCGTCAGGGTCATCTACTGAATCGGGATGATGAATCGTTCGGGATGTGTTGGAACGGGAAGTCCGTCCGCGTCTGGAAGGAAATGCCCTTGACGGAGAACTATTACGGGTTCGGCGAAAAGGCCGGCAGCCTCGACCGGAAGCACCACGACATGACCATGTGGAACTCCGATATCCCGGCGTACAGGGCGGACACGGATCCGCTGTACCAGACGATTCCCTTCTTCTACGGAATCAACGATGGGAGGTCGTACGCCATTTTCCTCGACAACTCCTACTGGTCCTCGTTCGACATGGGGAAGGAGTTTCGCGACCGGTACTCCTTTGGCGCCGACGGCGGAGAGCTGAACTATTACTTCTTCTATGGGCCCTCGCCGAAGAAGATACTCTCGCGGTTCACTGAGCTCGTCGGTCGAATGCCGCTGCCGCCGCGCTGGTCGCTCGGGTATCAACAATCCCGCTGGAGTTACTATCCCGAGAGCCGTGTCCGGAAGCTTGCACAGACGTTTCGGCAAAAGAAGATCCCATGTGACGTCATTTACCTTGATATCGATTACATGGAAGGATATCGGATCTTCACGTGGGGCAAGAAGAACTTCCCCGATCCGAAGAAAATGATCTCGGACCTCGCCAACGACGGGTTCAAGATCGCCGTCATCGTCGATCCGGGGATCAAAGCGGATTCCTTGTATGATGCATTCCGCACCGGACTCGCGGGGGGTGACTTTCTACGTTATCCCGACGGCCGGTTGTTCATCGGCAGAGTCTGGCCCGGAGAGTGCGCCTTCCCGGATTTCTCACGTCCGGAGACGAGGCGGTGGTGGGGAAATAACCTCTCCTCGCTGACGAGCGCCGGCGTGCGAGGATTCTGGAACGATATGAATGAGCCGTCGGTGTTTGACGCGCCGACGAAAACTGTCGATCTGAGCGTCGTCCACTACGATAACGGATTGATGACCCCGCACGCGAAAAACCACAACGTCTACGGTCTGCAAATGACCGAGGGGACGTACGAGGGCGTCCGGTCCCTCGTGCCCGGGGAGCGACCGTTTGTCCTGACGAGGGCGTCGTATGCGGGCGGCCAGCGCTATTCTGCCACCTGGACGGGGGACAATATATCGTCCTGGGAGCACCTGGCAATGGCCGTGCCGATGCTCCTCAACCTCAGCATTTCCGGACAACCATTCGTGGGAACTGATATCGGCGGTTTCGTCGGCAGTCCGGATGGGCAGCTCTATGCACGGTGGCTGCAGCTCGGCGTCTTCTCACCATTGATGCGCACGCACACGGAGTGGGGGTCGAAAGACCGGGAGCCCTGGTCGTACGGACCGAAGTTCGAGGCCATCAACAAGGCGACGATCGAGCTTCGCTACAAGCTCCTCCCGTATGTCTACAACGTCATGATCCAAGCCTCGTCGACCGGGATCCCGGCGATGCGACCGCTCGCGTTCGAATATCCAACGGACGGCAACTTCGTGAGGAACGAGACCCAATTCATGTTCGGGGAGGACCTCCTGATTGCTCCTGTCCTCTGGCCGGGGGAGACGAAGAGGGAATTGCGCCTCCCGAAGGGAGTGTGGTACGATTACTGGACGGGGAGAGAATATCACGGTAGCGAATCCGTTACTGTCGAAGCCCCGATCAACCGGATACCCATCTTCGTCAAGAGTGGAGCGATCCTCTCGACCCAGCAGCTTCTCCAGTACTCCGACCAGGCCCCAATCGATCCGCTCACGCTGACGTTCTATCCCGCCGATAGCTCTAGCTCGACCTACTATGAGGACGATGGGCACACGTTCGAGTATCCAAACGGTTCCTACTGGAAACGGGGCATCGAACAGCGGAGGAGGCCGGGCTCAGTGGACCTCACGCTCGGCAGGGTGGAAGGGAGCTACCGGCCGCCCGATCGGTCGCTCATGCTGGAGATCGTGGATATGGCAAAGATGCCGCAGAAGGTCCAGATCGCCGGGCGAGAGCTGCAGCGGACCCAAACGGCACCACTGCAGAACGTGCGCGAAGGATGGAGTTATGACCCTGCTTCAAAAGTGGTTCGGGTGAAGATGCGGGAGAGTTCGGAGGAGCGCACCGTCTCGGTCCTTCGATAGAAACGGCACCGTTTTTCACGGCATGTTTCTCTTTCATATCGAATCGAACGATCACACGAAAAAATACAGTGATCACTCTGCGCATCCATGCTCTGTCCGGCCAGTGTAACACTGCAAGAACCGTGGACGCACGGTTCGGTGACGAGTAGCTCAAACGAGGGAATTGAGTCGTGAGAATCATCACAGCTATCGCACTGACTTTCTTGATATGGGCGTGGGGGTGTTCTGACATCGGATCGCTCGATGGTTCAGGCAATCCGTCCTGGGTCAATCAATTGATCGTACAATTCCAGAATGCTCCGCCCGGGAATCCGCCCCAATCGATATGGAGGTATGATTACAAAGGACAGACGGTCTACTACGTCCCTGCGCAGTGTTGCGACCAGTTCAGCGTTCTGTATGATTCGAAGGGCAATGTGATCTGCGCGCCGGATGGGGGATTCACCGGAGGCGGCGATGGCCGCTGTCCCGATTTTTTCCGGGAGCGCAAGAACGAAGTCCTGATTTGGCGTGATTCCCGCACCAGATGAAGCGACCGTCACCGTAGAGGTTGACGATCACTTACAGGGTGGAGTTTTTTTTCGCGGTCCGGGTGTGTTGGAAGTGAAATCGCGGAAGAGCAACAAAAGATGAGAAACACGTTCCTCGTTTTCGTCGCTGTCTTTCTTTGTATTGGATGCGATCTAGGGCTTGACTCGAGCACCGGCGGTGGAATAACGGCGCGCTACAATCTTCGAGCCGTCGATTTGTTTGCCGGATCCTACGGCAAGAGATTGCGCCTGCAGACCGTCAGCAGCGAAGAGGTAAGTGCTGATGGTACTTCGGGAACATGGTATTACGAGTACGTCGCAATAGCAGACACACCACCGACGACCGTTTATCGTTTTCGTTCTACAAATACGGCAATCGCATTTGACGGCAATTCACCGTTGAAGATTGGTGTCGCTGTCATTACTCACGGATGGTTTGACAGCGACGTCGCACTGACCGTAGCCGAGAAGAACGGAGGTTCTGAGTTTAGAACCCAGAATCCCAACCATACGATTTCGGCAGCTTTGGGTGAACCGGTTATAGCGAACCCGACGACGTGCTGGTACATAACCTATCGTTCAAAACAAGATAGAGCCAGGTTGCTCAGCCTGACAATAGATGCGAATACCGGCGCTGTAACCGGAAGGTATTCGTACTAGCCACTGCAGAGAAGCGATCGCTACCTTAGAGGTTGGCGGTCACTCGACAGAGCGTTCGATTGCGACAGCCGTAGTTTTGAGGTATATTGATATTGAGTGAGCAGTGCATCTTCATCGTAGGAGACGAATTTCAGATACAGCCTGCGGCGTGGTACACTGCAGCGCGCCGCGATTCAGCACAGCTTCGTGCAGAATAATCAGTAATTAGGCAGCAACTACGAGGTATGAGATTGAGAATAACCCTAGAGAATTTCAACGAGGTCCGAAAGAAGGTTCTGGAAGTCCGGATCGACAAGGTTCAGTACGGTCCTCGGGGGGAAGCGGTATCATTCACGACGAAGGACGGACATGAATTTGAGTTTGATCCAGCATCCTTTGAAGACTTCAAACGTGCAGGATTGATCAAACTTGGGAGACGACTGCGAAATCCCACGTGCTAGAAGGATGCTGCCTAAGCAGTCGCTCAAGCTGATCCGCCATAAGATTAGTGGACGGCTTAGCTCCCGTCCGTCAGGCGACGTTTGGGCGTGCTCAGTTTCAATTGGAACTCTCGTCAACTTTTTGCATCTTTGTCCAATTACCAATAGCTTTTCACCCCCAACTATCTTTTCTTGATGAACTCGCCCGCTGGCTGAAGTCTTCGGATTCCCAATTGGCAATCAAACGCCCGAAGCAGAGCGATACAGAAAGAACAGGCTCTGCCCGTTCAATAATAAGGTTCCCTCGTGCACGAAGGACAAAGCCAATGATCCTTTGGGCGTGTGCAGCATCTTCGAGGAGGGGCAGACGATTGTTACTTGCCCAATTCGCTTCCGAGAAGACTGGCTGACCGCTGAAGATGCAGCTCAGTTCTTTTTCAAAGCGGATGCTTCTTGGACATCGATTGGTGAAGTAAGGCTGGCTGATAAGGACGGGAATACCGCTGGCAACATCGACTTAGTTCTCGTGTCTTATGATGACCGAGGTCGGGTTCTCGATTTCGGCTCTCTTGAAATCCAAGCCGTCTACATATCTGGAAACATTCGGCGTCCATTCGAGCGGTATATGTCCTCTCGTAAGCGTTCAACCGACTTCACTTGGAGTGGTCCCAACTTCCCCAAAGCCGATTTTCTATCTTCTTCGCGCAAGAGGTTGGCACCGCAGATGCTGTACAAGGGTGGGATTCTGAAGGCTTGGGGGAAGAAGCAAGCCGTAGCTTTGCAGACATCATTTTTCCAAACACTGCCACATCTGGCGGAGGTACCTCCATCAAAAGCAGATGTCGCTTGGTTGCTCTATGACCTTAAGCTGGAGAAGAGGAATACCCGATTTAGGCTCAGAAAGAACAGAATCGTTTACACTGAGTTCGAATCTACGCTCAGACAGATAACAACGGCTGAGCCAGGCAAGATTCAAGAATTCGTTGACGTATTACAACAGAAACTCGATGAGAAGCTCGAAGGCAATCCGCCAGACGCGCCGACTCTCACGGACATCACTCTCACCTAGCAACGGCCGAGTCAAGGAGCAGTTGGTTCTTTTCGGTCGGGCAAAGCCGAAAGTCATGAACGTTGCTTCGGTGCCGAAGAGAAGTCCGTTTAGGTATCCGGGCGGCAAAACTTGGCTCATACCCTATGTGCGCCAATGGCTCAGCGCGTGCGACTCTGAGGACAAAGATCTCATTGAGCCATTCGCTGGTGGTGGTATTGTCAGTCTTACCGCCGTTGCCGAGAAAAGAGTACGGCGAGCATTGATGGTCGAACTCGATGAGGATATAGCCGCAGTTTGGAATACCCTTCTTAGCAATGACGCCCAATGGCTTGCAAACAAGATCGTTACCTTTTCTCTTACGAAATCTAATGTCGAATCACTTCTGGAGAGAAAACCATCCAGTCTTCGAGAGAAGGCATTTGCAGTTCTGCTAAGGAACAGAGTAAGTCACGGAGGAATTCTTGCCAATGGTGCGGGCCTGCTCAAGCACGGGGAGAACGGAAGAGGGCTTCTCTCGCGCTGGTACCCACAGACACTCCGAAATCGGATTCTCGAAATTCAAAACTACAAGACGAATCTCAAGTTTGTCGAAGGAGACGGCTTCAACGTCCTTAGACACAATGCTCCTCGCAACGATGCCCTCTATTTCATTGATCCACCTTATACTGTAGCCGGAAGGAGGCTCTATCGCTATCCCGACATTGACCATCCAGAGCTCTTCCGCGTAGCAGCAACCCTCCGCGGTTCCTTCCTCATGACTTACGACAATGCAGGTGAAATCCGTAAGCTTGCTTCAGCCGGCGGGTTTCATATCGCGGAGATTCCAATGAAAGGCACTCATCACTCCGAGAAGACTGAGCTTGTAATCAGCAAAGACCTTAGTTGGCTAAAGGTCATTTAGCCCAGCTCACCGCCCGGCTCAGATTATCACACTCCATCCCTTGGCCCCCCGCAGTACGCTTGAATCTGTCTCGAACATGGCGCGTTGTCACCACGGACTTGCCCATCCCGATGTCCCTTGTCGGGCTTTCGGGGTCTATTGCCCGCCGGAACATAGATGCTGAATCAAGTTCAGCATGACGTGATGGTTTTTGACGTCAGTTCTAGCCCTTTCGATTGAACCAGATGTTTCCTATATTTGCATGTGCAGCACTCCGAACTGGTCATCGTTCTCGATTTCGGCGCACAGTACACTCAATTGATTGCCCGCAAGGTGCGCGAGCTCGGCGTCTATTCCGAGATCCATCCGTTCGACATCCCGATCGAGAGAATCGAATCGCTTCATCCAACCGGCATCATTCTTTCCGGCGGGCCTTCGAGCGTGTACGAGCCGGGCGCGCCAAAACCTTCTCCGCGCGTCTTTGAACTGGGCATTCCGCTTCTCGGCATATGTTACGGACTTCAGCTTATTGCAGATCAACTCGGCGGCAGGGTCGATCCGTCAGCGCGCAGGGAATTCGGCAAAGCTGATCTCAGGATCGACAAAGGAGAAGACCTCTTTCGGGGATTGGATAGCTCGACCGTTGTTTGGATGAGCCATGGCGACGCCCTCAGCCAGCTCCCGGCCGGCTTCGAGCCGATCGCCCACACGGAGAACGCTCCCATCTCTGCGATCCGGAATCCCGCGAAGAAGATTTACGGCGTTCAGTTTCACCCGGAGGTTGCCCACACGCCGGACGGCAAGAAGATCCTCTCCAATTTCCTCTTCACGGTGTGCGGTGCGAAAGGCGGTTGGACGCCGTCGCACTTCATTCAAGAGTCGGTTCGGGAGATACGAAAGAAAGTCGGTTCCTCTCGAGTCCTGTGCGCGCTGAGCGGCGGTGTGGATTCCTCCGTTGCTGCCGTCATGCTGCACGAAGCAGTCGGGGATCGGCTCCACTGTATCCACATCAATAACGGCTTGATGCGCAAGGGAGAGAGTGAGAAAGTCGTCGAGACCTTCCGAAAGACATTTCAAATCGACCTGACGTACGTCGACGCGACGGAGATGTTCCTTACGAGGCTCAAGGGAGTGCATGATCCGGAGCAGAAGCGAATGATCATCGGGAACACGTTCATCGAGGTCTTCGAGACTGAATCCGCAAAGATCGCCAGCGGCGATGGGTTCGAATTTCTCGCCCAGGGGACGCTGTATCCTGACGTCATCGAGTCGACCTCCTTCAAAGGCCCCTCCGTGACGATCAAGACGCATCACAACGTCGGCGGATTGCCTGAGAAGATGAACTTCAAGCTCGTCGAACCATTTCGAGAGCTCTTCAAAGATGAGGTGAGGGAGGTCGGCAGGAAACTCGGCTTGCCTGAGCCTCTCATCGAGCGCCATCCGTTCCCGGGGCCGGGTCTTGCGGTGAGGATCCTTGGTGATCTGACAAAAGAAAAGGTCGACCTGCTTCGCGAGGCGGATGAGATCTTCATCGACGAAATTCGGAACGCCGGACTTTACAATGATATCTGGCAGGCCTTTGTGGTCCTGCTGCCCGTCCGGTCGGTCGGCGTGATGGGGGACGGCAGGACGTATGAGTGCACTGTTGCGCTTCGTGCCGTGACGAGCGTTGACGGGATGACGGCGGATTGGGCCCGGATACCGCCGGAGGTGCTCGCGACAGTTTCAAACCGCATCATCAACGAGCTGCGCGGCATCAACAGGGTCGTCTATGATATCAGCTCCAAACCTCCGGCAACCATCGAATGGGAGTAAGAGCAGAGGGATGATGGGAGATGCCAGAAGTGAGAATTGGGATGTGAAATGTGAGGTGGGATATGGGAAATGGGAGGAGAAAGTGGTAAGCAGTAGGTGGCAAATGGACAGCAGTATGAAGAAGCGCCAACGGTGAAGTAAGGATGTGAGAAGTGGGAAGGACGAAGTCGTGGACAATCCAAGCACCATGAATCGCTTCAGAACGATCCGGACGAATAGCCGTCCCGACACATGATAAAACTCCGAAACGTCACGAAGAAGTTCGGCAGTCTTACTGCCGTTGATGACATCACGCTCACGGTCCCGAAGGGGGAGTTCTTTGGCTTTCTGGGACCGAACGGCGCCGGCAAGACCACCACGATCAAGATGATGGCGGGCCTCTTCACACCGACATCCGGCACGATCGCCATCGACGGCCACGACGTGATAAAGAACCCGATGGATGCAAAGGGTTGCACCTCGTATGTCCCGGACCAGCCGTTTCTCTATGACAAGCTCACCGGCCGTGAGTTTCTCTATTTCGTCGGTGGGCTGTACAGGATGGAGAAAAAAGCCGTTGCGCAGAAGATCGAGGAGCTTGTCGAGCATTTTGAGATCGGAGACTGGGTGGACAAACGGACGGAGGATTACTCCCAGGGCATGAAGCAGCGCGTGACGATCGCAGCATCACTCGTGCATGAGCCGAAGGTCTTGATCATCGACGAACCGATGATCGGACTCGATCCTCGCAGTGCGAAGATCGTGCGAGAGACGCTTCGCAAGAAAGCGAGCGAAGGCGTCAGCATCTTTATGTCCACTCACAGCTTGCCCATTGCCGAGGAGCTCTGCGATCGGATCGGTTTTATCAAGGACGGCCGGCTGGTCTTCGTCGGCACGCAGAACGAGCTGCAAACGTACAAGCAGAAGTTCGACGGCAAATTTGAGTCCGTCTTTCTCGAGTTGACGAAATGAGATCCCGAGCATTCGCCTCTCCGGCACAATGAACCCGCTTTGCGATCGATGGGTACCTTCCTCCATATCCTGAAATACAAGTTCATCGCCTTTCTTAAGTCAACGTTCGAGCCGCGCTTCGCCACGGCTGTGCGCGGCCTTGGTTCCCTTCTCGTGTTCGGAGGGTTTGCGGTCGTCGCCTACCTCTTTTCGCTCGGTCTCACCAAATTCGTCCTCGATCAGACTCGGATCGGCCTCTTTCTGTATCATCGCTTCATCTCGATGCTTCTGTTCGTGTTCTTTATGTCCGTGAACCTCGGAAACATCATCGTCTCGTACGCCACGCTCTACAAGTCGTCCGAGGTGGGCTACCTTTTCACCAAACCCATTCCCTACAGGCAGATCTTTACGCTGAAATTCCTGGACAATTTCCTCTACAGCTCCACAACGCTCTTTCTCGTGGCGTTGATGGTCCTCCTGGGGTACGGGACATATTTCGGGCACCCGTGGTACCTGCTGCTCGGCGTGATGGTGTTCGTCCTTGTTCCGTTCATGTTCCTCTCGGCTTCCATTGCGGTTCTTGTTCTGATGTCGGTGGTGAAGGTCGCGAGCAAATGGGGGTTCCGGAAGGTCATGGGGGGGCTGGCGGTCGTCTATCTCGGTATCGTCGTTCTGTTCTTTCGATTCTCGAATCCGGTCAAACAAGTTCAAGAGGTGAACGCTAACCTTGGAAACGTCGATGCGTATTTCAAGGAAATCGGCTCGGGGTTCCTCTCCTATCTGCCCAACAACTGGGTCTCGGACGTCTTGTTCTATATGGCGAGGGGTGAGACCAGCCTTGCGCTCCTCACGGCCGGGCAATTGCTGGTGGTCACGCTCGCCGTGTTTATGGTCGTCCTCTTCGTGGCGGACCGATTTTATTTTCGAAGTTGGCTTGCGACGTTCGAGTTTCAGTCCGGTAGTAACACAGTTGAATCCGGCAAGAGGATCAAGCTCTTTGATTTTCGGAAGAATTCCTTCCTCTCGCCCCAAACGGAGTCGCTGCTGAAGAAGGAGTATTTCCAGTTCTTCCGCGAGGCGAGCCAGTGGATTCATCTGGCGGTGATGGTCGTATTGGTTGGGGTGTTTGCCCTGAGCGTGAGGAATCTGAACCCGACCCTCCGCGTGACGGAGATCCAAACACTAACGTACCTGATCCTGTACGCGTTCGGCGGATTTCTTTCCTGCTCGCTGGCGCTTCGGTTCGTCTTCCCGACGATCAGTCTCGAAGGGCAGGCGTTCTGGTCCCAGCTCAGCGCTCCGGTCGACAGGAGGAAGGTCTACATGGTCAAATTCGTCATCGGGTTTCTCCTCGTGCTGCTGCTGGCATTGCTAGTCGCGATCTTCTCCAACGAACCGTTCGTGCGGCTCAGCGAGCGGCGGCCGTTGCTGATGTACTTCGGCATCTTCAGCGCATTCTGGGTATCGATCACGCTCGTTGCGCTCAACCTGGGCCTCGGCGGCTATTTCGCAAACCACCAGGAGAAGAATCCCATTCGCGTCGCTTCGTCGCAGGGGGCCACATTGACGTTTCTCGTTTCCCTCGTTTATCTCTTCATCCTGGTATCCGTCGTCCTCGTCCCGCTCTCCCAGTACTTTCAATCGTTGTTCCTCTTTTTCCCGTTCGATATGCGGGGCATCGTCGTGCCGGGCACGCTCGTGGGGATGCTGTCGGCCGCGCTGACCGGATTTGCACTCGTTGTCGGACTGCGTTCGCTCGATCGGGATTTCTGATTGCAATTCAGGCACCCAATCTCTATCTTGCCTCCGTATGATCGATGAACCGACACTGTCCCAGTGGCTCGAGCAAGCCCGCGCGTTTGTCGAGGAGCAGAAGCCTCTTCACGCGCTCCAGCTGTACCATAAGATCACCGCGGCGGCGCCATCGCTCGACATCGGGTGGGTCGAGATGGCGTACGTGCAGTTCGAGATGAAGCAGTATGCCGCCGCTGAGAAGACGCTCCTCAGGGCTGTCGCGACCAGCAGTGAGCCTCAGGAGATCTTTTTCCTCGTCGGCAATCTCTACCTGAAGCTCGGCGACCACGGGAAAGCGCTGTCGTACTACAAGAAGCTGCTCGGCCACCAGCAGTGGCTTGCCGAAGATCTGCGCGCTCACCTCAACTTCAACACGGCCCTCGCCTATTACTCCCGCAATAACCTCAAGCTGGCGGAGGTGCACTTTCGGGCGACGCGGAGAATCGACCCGTCCTTCCCGAAGATCAATGAATCGCTCGGCGAGCTCTTGCTGCAGCGCGGTGCCTGTATCGAAGCCATTCAATGCCTGAAGCAGGCTATCACCCTCGAATCGTACAGCTGCATCGCACACTATCTGTTGGGGACCGCCTATGTCAAGATCTACGACTGGCGGAAAGCCTATGACGAGTTTGTCATGGCAATCGATATGGATCCGAACGAACCCAAAGCGTGGCACATGTGCGGGGAAGTGTTGCTTTCGCTCCAGCGGCTGGACGAGGCGGAGCGCTACCTGCGCAAGGCGCTGGAGCTTAATCCGCTCATGTCGGATGCCGTCGCCGATTTCGGCTTGCTTTTTCTCAAACGCGGGGACCTGCAGCGGGCCCGCGAGTATTTTGAGCGAGCATTGGAGCTGGAGCCGCAGAACCCCAGGGCATTGCAGGGTGCGAGGGAACTCAAGATCTCCCAACCGTCACATTCCTAGACCTCCGATGTCTTTCCGGAAGCGCAACCTGATCTTCACCTTTCTCGTTCTGGCGAGTGCCTCATCATTGCCCGCCTTCGGTCAGATCGCGGGGCGGGACAGCGTCGTCTACCGGCCCGAAGTCGAGAGCACGTTCGAGGAAGCGGTCTCGATGTTAGAAGCTCACCGATATCAGGAAGCGGAGGACCTCTTCACGGGGATTATCGATCGGATGCCAGAGAGCCATCGAATCACCGCTGCCTATATCATGGGCGCCAAGTGCTGCTACCAGCTCGGTGAGTACGCCAAATCTATGAGTCTGCTGAAGACTCTCATCGATCGGTATCCAACCTCCGAATATGTGGATGATGCCGTCTTTACCCTCGGCCTGGACCTGTACCAACTCCGGCGATACGAGGAGGCGGCTCGGGAATTCCTGTCAGCTTGCGAGACTTCTCCCGACACACTTCTCGCGGCGCACGCCGAGCGGATGCTCGGAGTTGTCGCACTCGCGCACTTGCAGACTGCGGAACTCCGACAGCTCCTTCAGGAGGCCACCACCCCTCAGACACGGTCTCTTCTCTCCGTGCGGCTCGCGGAAAAGGTCTTGAACACCGGGGATGTGAGCGGGGCGAGGAACCTGCTGCGTCCCATAGCGGCGTTGCCCCGAACGATTCCCTCCGTGGATGAGGCCGTAGCGTTGCTTGATCGGATTGAAAAGAGCGGCGAGTTGAGTGTGGGGGTGGTTCTCCCGCTGATGCTGAAGTCAGCGCCAGGCGGACCAGGTGAGGAGCTGCTGGACGGCATACGTCTCGCTGTTGATGAGTACAATGCCGAAGGGTTGCAGAAAGTCAACCTGGAGGTGCGGGACTCCGAACATGACGCCGGGATCGCTACTCGCCAGGTTTCGGAACTGACGGTGGACAGCGGAATCCTGGCGATCGTCGGGCCTGTGTTCAGCAACGAGGCGTTCGCCGCAGCAAATCTCGCCAACGCGCGCGGTGTCCCGTTGATAACCCCCACTGCCACCTCCGATGGAATCGCCGCCGTAGGGGACTATGTCTTTCAGGCGAATCCCGATTTCTCGATGCGGGGTCGTGCGATGGCACAGTACGCGTTCGCGGCAAGGAATGCACGCCGGTTTGCGGTCCTCTCCGCGTCCGACGCGTCGAACAGACTAATGACGCAGGCGTTCGTCAACGAGGTCAAGCAGCTCGGCGGCCAGTTGGTCGACCTGCAGTGGTACGATCCGGGCGCAACCGACCTTCGATGGCAGCTCTCGGATATGAGGCGGCGAGCGATGGAACTGGCCGACCAAGCGGTGGTCAACTTTGCTATGAGGCTGCGACCGGCGGACCTGAGGAAGATCCGTCAGTTGGGAGTCCCACAGGCCCTCCTCGATTCTCTGAATGCCTACGGGGCGAGCATCGCGGTAGATTCCCTTTTCGGATCGGGAGGGCAGCGGATCGCAGATTCGCTCAAGATTCCGACCCGGCGCACGAAAGTCTTCGTTGACAGTCTGGAGATCCCGGTCACAACGGTCGATGCCATCTTCATACCGATCGCCGATCCCGGGGAGATCGGTATCGTGACATCCCAGCTCCGCCTCTTCAACTTCCAGACGCAACTTCTCGGGACCGGGAACTGGAATGACCTCAACGAGCTCGATCAGAACCGATCGTACGCGAACGGGGTCGTGTTTTCAACGGATGCTTACTGGGAGGAGGTGGATCAACGCTACCAGGAGTTTGCCGAGAAGTTCCGGGCGTCGTTCTCCAAAAAGCCTACGGCGAATTCGATGTTCGGCTACGACACCATGCAGCTCCTCATCAGGGTCATTCGACAGGGCGCGACCCGACGGGAGGATGTTGCTTCCGCCTTAAGCACAGTGAGGAATTTCCAGGGCGTTCATTCGAAGATCTCTCTTCTTAGTTCGCGAGTCAACTCGTGGCTAACCCTTCTCCAATTCAAGAATCGAGAGCTCCAAAAAGTTGGGGAGATTGACGCCGCGAAGAATAACTTTGTTCCTTCCCAGTGAGTTCCGTGGGTAGGAAGGACAAAGAACGGCAGGTCTTCGAGGCCTCGTACTATCATACGACCATCAAGGAGTGGCCCGAAAGCGAACGACCGCGAGAGAAGCTGCTGCGTCACGGTTCCTCGTCGCTGAGCGAGGCAGAGCTTCTCGCGATTTTGATCCGGACCGGGTCGAAGGGCGCGACGGCCGTCGATCTCGCCAAGAAACTCCTGGCGGAGGGCCGAACGCTCCGGGACCTTGCTTCTCTGTCGGTTCCCGATCTCGAGCATCTCGGGATCGGTCGGGCACGGGCGACGAGCATTGCTGCCGCGTTCGAGCTGATGCGCAGGATGCCGGAGGGAGACACAGAAAAGAAACCGGCATTCCGGTCGCCCGAGGATGTCTCGGGGCGCTACATCCCGAAGCTGCGTGATCTCAAGCATGAGGAATTCTGGGTGCTTCTGCTTAGTACGTCGAATCGGCTCCTTCGCGAGATCAAGGTGACGAGCGGCACACTCAACTCTTCGCTTGTTCATCCGAGAGAATGTTTTTCCGATGCGCTGAAGGAGAAAGCGGCGAGCGTTATTTTCGTTCACAATCACCCGAGCGGCAATGCAGAGCCGAGTCAAGAAGATCATGCGATCACCAAGCAGCTGGTTGAGGCTGGCCACATTCTCGGCATACCTGTCCACGACCACGTTGTCATTGGTGGGAATCACTTCGTGAGTTTTGCACATCGCGGATTAATATAGGTTAATCTGGAACACTTAGCGGAGAGATTACTGTTGTCCGCCCGAGGAACGCTACGGCGAAAAAGTTGATGCTTTTCCTTGACTTTTACTACCCAAATTTCTATCATAACTCACGACCCTGACTATCGGCAAACGGTCCCGCATCTGTCTACTAAGGAGAACCTCTCATGAAGAAATCACTTGCAGGTGTCATCGTTGCGGGTGCGTTCCTCGCGACCCTGGCCACTGGTTGCAGTAGTAAAACGACTGCTGAACAGATGAAGCAGTTGGATGATTTGAAGGCCGAGATCTCATCTCTCCAGAGAGACATTTCGGCCAAGGAGTCGGAAAAGGCAGCCCTGATCAAAGCGATCGCGGACAAGGACGCTCAACTGAGCCAGTGCGAGAAGGACAAAGCGCTCGCTCAGGAGCGGCTCCAAGGAATGTAAACCAAGGCCTATCTCAAGGAGACATGACAATGAAAGTATTGAATCGTCTGATGCTCGTGGCAGCCTTGGTATTGTTCGTGAGCGTGATCGCCGCTGCGCAAGAAATGACCAAGGAAGAATGGCAAAAGCAGATTTCAGATTACACCGCACGGAGGGATGACCTCAAGAACAAATTGAACGCACTCCAGGCGGATGTCGACCAGTTGAAGAAGGACGATGCCGCCAAGGCGGAGGCGCTGCAAAAGTGCAATGATGAGTTGATGGCGCTCGTGGGAGGAGAAGCGGCGTCCGTGAAGGCCTTCGAGGCAATGCTTGACCAGATCGATGCGAAGCTCAACGAGCTCTCGAGGCTGTCGGATCAGGAGCTCTGGGCGCGCCGTGCGGAGTTGGATGCCGTCCAACAGATGCTGGATGGGGTAAAGAAAAATAAACTGAGCGCCTTGCCAAAGTACTACGACAGGGTCAAGGAAGAGCAGAATCGGCTGGATGCCCTGCGGAGGTCCCTCGAGTCCGCCGAGGTGAGTATGACCTACACGGTCGGAACGTGGGCAAAGGATCGGGATTGCCTCTGGAACATCGCCAAGAAACCAAAAATCTATGACAACGCTTTCCTCTGGCCGAAGATCTGGCAGGGGAATCGGGATCAGATCAAGAATCCTGACGTCATTCACCCGGGACAGAAGCTGACCATCCCTCCGAAAGCGGATTTGACGAACGAAGATAAATCGGCGGTTCGTTCGTACTGGAGGAAGAAGCAGGCGGCGGAAGCGCCACCGGCGGCTCCGCCGAAGAAGTAAGGAGGAACGCGTCAAACGGTTCCGTTGAAGAAGCAAGTATTCGAATTCGTGAAACGCCCTCGTCGCGTGGTTTGCGGCTGCAAGGGCGTTTCGCTTTTTTCCAGATCATCTCACCAAGGAGGCAGACGTTGGCAGAGCGCAAGGTGCAGCTGGTAGGCGTGGATACCGTCCAACTGCTCGGATTCAACGACGCAAACATCCAGATGATCGAAGATCGTTTCGATGCGACCATCACTGTGCGTGGCGATCAAATCAGCGTCCGGGGGGCCGACGGAGATGCGGCGAAGATTGAGAAGATTCTCAAAGAGCTGATCTATATCTTGAACAAGAACGGGAACCTGACCCCGAACGACGTCGACACCGTCATCGACCTCGTGACCGTGAACGGTTCGGCGTCCGAGGGACCGCGCGAGATCAGCTCCGACGACGCCGACGCCGCCATCCTCTACACGAAGGTCGGCATCATCAAGCCGCGCTCGCTAGGGCAGCGGGCATACGTCCAGCAGATCAGACGAAATGACATCGTGTTCTCCATCGGCCCCGCGGGTACCGGCAAGACCTATCTGGCGGTCGCGATGGCGATTGCAGCCCTCAAGAACAGGGATGTAACGAAGGTCGTGCTGGCGCGGCCCGCGGTGGAGGCCGGGGAGAACCTGGGGTTTCTCCCAGGCGACCTGAGGGAGAAGGTCGATCCGTATCTCCGGCCGCTCTACGATGCGCTCGATGATATGCTGTCGGTCGAGAAGCTGAAAAGCTACATGGAGAAGCGGATCATCGAGATTGTGCCGCTGGCCTACATGCGCGGCAGAACGCTCCACAATGCATTCGTCATTCTGGACGAAGCCCAGAACGCGACGGCCATCCAGATGAAGATGTTCTTGACGAGGCTTGGTCCGCATTCAAGGGCTGTCATCACGGGGGATATTACGCAGATCGACCTCCCGCAGTCGACGGTCTCCGGCTTGGTGCAGATTCAAGAAGTGCTGAGGTCGATCCAGGGGGTGGCGTTCGCGTATCTGGATCGCAGTGATGTCGTGCGCCACCGCCTGGTGAAGGAGATCATCGATGCGTACGACCGGTTCCAGACGAACAATAACGGTGCGAAGAAGAACGGCGGTCAGGAGGGGCCTCGCTTCCAGACCGGCGAGAGGGGGGATCTTACGTAGGTCGCGACGCCTTCTCGGATCGTTTCCCCTCATTCCACAATTCATCCATCTCTTCCAGTGTCGAGTGCTCCAGCTTCTTCCCGCGCTTCTGGAGCTCCTGCACGATACGCTGAAATCGCCTAGCGAACTTCTGCGTTGCTTTGTTGAGAGCACTCTCGGGATTGATCTGAAGGAACCTGGAGTAGTTGACAAGCGCGAAGAGGAGATCGCCGAACTCTTCTTCCAGATGGTCATGTCCGGGCGAGGTTTCGGCGGCGTGGAGCTCGTTGATTTCCTCTCGCACCTTCTGCCATACGTCTTCCTTCCGCTTCCAGTCAAATCCGACTTTTGACGCTTTTTCCTGAACCCGGTGTGCCCTCAGAAGAGCGGGCATCTGCTTAGGGACTCCTTCCATCAGGGATCGTCGTCCTTCGCTCATTTTGATCGTTTCCCAGTTAAGCTTCACGTCCCTTGAGCTCTCGACCTTCGTCTCCCCGAAGACATGGGGGTGCCGGCGGATGAGTTTGCTGATTATGTTTGCGAGCACATCATCGATGGTAAAGGCTACTTGCTCCTCGGCCATGATCGAATGCAGTACAACGTGAAGCATCAGATCGCCAAGCTCCTTTTTCAATTCTCCGAGATCGTTCTGGTCAATAGCCTCCACGACCTCGTACGCTTCCTCGATCAAGCTGTGGCGGATCGACTGGTGGGTCTGCTCGCGGTCCCAGGGGCACTCCTTCCTGAGTCTGCGGACGATTTCCAGGAACTCCGAGAATCTTGCTTCGGCACGCGTCTTCTTCAACCTGACCTCCTTCCAGAGTGCTCCATCTTAACAAAAACTGGCAGCAGAGTCAATTTGTCTGGATCTCCGCAGCGGCCTTCTTCGTTCGATCTTTCAGAGGATGCCGTGTCCTGAGGGACGAGCTGCCCTTGGCAGTCATTTATCATCTCCTCGTTGTTTTTTTTAGACTTTCTCGCTACCTTATGTCAAGAGATTGGGGCTGTAGCTCAGTTGGGAGAGCGCTTCGTTCGCAACGAAGAGGTCGTCGGTTCGATCCCGATCAGCTCCACAAATTGGCGATCGGTAATTGATAGTTGGTTTGTTGGCAAGGAGCTGCGTCAGAGAGAGGAAGGTCGGGGAATCATCAATCCACCAGTCTCGAGTCAACTGGATATTCCCAAGTATTTGCGGAGAGTGTAGTTGCCTGTACCTACAGAGTCAGAGGTCAAGTCCTGTGCAACAAGACGTTGCTTAACCCCGCCAGGTCCGGAAGGAAGCAGCGGTCGGCAAAGAGTCTTGTGTGACACAGGGTCGCTTGACCTCTTTGTATTTGTTGCAGTCAGGGGAGATGATTGCATCAGAACGTGAGGCTCGCTCCGCTGCCTCCTCAACCTGCGCAAGCAGGCTGAAGAAACGCGAAGCACAAAAAACCAAAGGTCATCGTGACCAATTTCATAACCTACTTCATTGCCTCCAGTCTTGCGCTACTTTGGTGTGTCCCGTTCTTTGAAATCAGAAGGGACAAACGAGCCTTTCCGGTGCCGCCGAGTGTTCGGTGCGGTCAGCCGGCCGGGCAGGGGCAGCGCGTTGCTCGATATGGACAATTCCACAAACAAGTGTCTCCCTGCGGTGCTCAACCGCTCTTTATGGGGCTTCGTCCATCGTCGTCCGATGCGGTCTGTTCTGATGCCATTGAGTCGAGCCTGAGGTGGACCATATGCCCATATGAGAAAAGAAATCATTATCAACTCAACGGCGAACGAGCATCGTATCGCCATTCTTGAGGACGGCAGACTCGCCGAACTGTTCGTTGAGACCCCCGAAAAAGAACGCATGCTCGGGGATATTTACCTCGGCAAAGTCGCCAAGGTGATGCCCGGCATCCGTGCCGCGTTCATCGATGTAGGCCTCCAGCAAGACGCTTTTCTGCATTTCTCCGATATTGGATCCTCCCTCGCCGAGTACAACGCGATGTTTGAGGAAGAAGAGGAAGAGGAGGGACACTCCTCAGCTCCCGCGTCCACGGTCGCGGCAGCAGCGAGCCGGGGAGGAGATGGTGCCACGGTAGCCGCACAGCCGGCCGTTCAGGGTCGAAGGATTGGACCATCGAACGGAGGCCGGCAATCGGAAGGAAGGCGCGAGCCCGAGGTCAATCTTCAGAAGGGCCAGGACATCCTCGTCCAGATCACGAAGGAGCCTGTTGGCAAGAAGGGGGTCCGTGTGACGTCTGAGATCTCGCTTCCCGGCCGATTTCTGGTGCTGCTCCCCTTCGATGGAAAAATCGGCGTCTCCAAGAAGCTGACGGACTTCAAAGAGAAGCGCCGTCTGCGCCGCGTTGTCCGCTCGATGCTGCCGGCTGGTTTCGGTGCGATCATTCGAACCGTTGCCGACGGAAAAGAAGATGCGATGATCCGGGAGGACCTCGAGGAACTCCTCCGTGTCTGGCGCAACATCGAGAAGGCGGTGAAGACCGAGACCCCTCCCGCGCTGGTCTACAAGGACCTGACCACAACATCGAGCGTCATCCGTGATCTCTTTGGCGACAAGGTGGAGCACGTCGTCGTCGACGACAAGAAGCTGTACAAGGATATTCGAGCATACCTGCAATGGCTCTCGCCCGATATGGTTGACCGGCTCGAGTACTACAAAGGGAAGGAGCCCGTCTTCGACAAGTATGGCGTCGAGAAGGACATCCAGACGCTGATGAGCAAGAAGGTGTGGCTGAAGAGCGGGGGGTACATATTCATCGAGAAGACGGAGGCGATGACGGTCATCGACGTCAACAGCGGCCGGTATGCGGCGAAGAAGGAGCAGGAGCTCAACTCGCTCCGGACGGACATGGAGGCTGCCCGCGAGATCTGCCGGCAACTTCGTCTACGCGATATCGGCGGGATCATCGTGATCGACTTCATCGACCTCGAAGACGAACGGAACAAGAAGAAGGTCTACGACGAGATGAAGAAGGAGTTGAAGAAGGACCGCGCGAAGGTGACCGCGCTTCCGCTGACGGAATTCGGGCTGATGCAGATAACGCGCCAGCGCATTCGCCAGAATGTTCAGCTCAGCTTCACCGAGGCGTGCCCGACGTGCGGAGGGACCGGCCTGGTTCAGTCGAAAAGGACCACCATCAACCAGATCGAACGCTGGATTCGCCGATTCAAATCCGAGTCGCGTGAGTTCCGCCTGGAATTACGGGTCAATCCAAACGTCGGCGAGTATCTGACGCACGGGACTATCAGTCGACTCACAAAGATCATGTTCAAGTTCTTTGTCAAGCTCAAGCTTGTCCAGGATCCCTCGCTGCCGATGGATGAGTTCCAGTTCCGCTCCATCAAGCAGCAGAAAGAAATCACAAATCAATACAACATGTAGAGCGAAGTACGACTAAGGAAAATTGCCAATGAAATTCTTCATCGACACGGCCGACATCGCGGAGATCAAAGAAGCCGCAAGCCTCGGAGTGTTGGATGGTGTGACGACGAACCCAAGCCTGGTGGCGAAAGAAGGAAGAGATTTTCGGAAGCTTCTCGAGGAGATCTGCGCCATCGTCGATGGCCCGATCAGCGCGGAGGTGCTAGCCACCGATTATGGGGCGATCATGAAGGAGGCCCGGGAGCTTTCGAAAATCCATCGCAACATCGTCGTGAAGGTCCCGCTCATCAAGGAGGGCCTCAAAGCCGTCAAAGCTCTGAAAGCGGAAGGGATTCGCACAAACGTGACGCTCTGCTTTTCTGCCAGCCAGGCGCTGCTCGCTGCAAAAGCAGGCGCCTACTTCATCAGCCCGTTCATCGGTCGGCTGGACGACGTCAGCCATTCCGGTATGGACTTGATACGGCAGGTCGTCACGATCTATCGCAACTACAAGTTCGACACACAGGTCCTCGTCGCGAGCGTCCGGCACCCGTTGCATGTCGTCGAGGCCGCGATGATCGGAGCAGACATCTGCACGATTCCCTTCAAGGTGATCGAGCAGCTCATCAAACATCCTCTGACAGACATCGGGCTTGACCGGTTCCTTGCGGATTGGAAGAAAGGTCAGCAGAAGTAGCCATGAAAAAAACAGCATTCAACGACATTCATCGATCGCTCGGCGCGAAGCTCGTGGAGTTCGGCGGCTTCGAGATGCCGGTGCAATACACCGGGATCATTCAGGAACACCTTGCCGTAAGGAAACGGGTCGGTGTTTTCGATGTGTCCCACATGGGTGAATTTGAAGTGAAGGGGAGGGATGCCCTCGCGTTCCTTCAAATGATGACGATCAACGACGTTTCGAAGCTCGCAGAGGGAAGGGCTCAATATTCGGCGATGTGCTATGACGAGGGAGGAATTGTCGACGATCTTCTCGTCTATCATTGCGGCAACAGCTACATGCTGGTTGTGAATGCTTCGAACACCAAAAGAGATTTCGAATGGTTGAAGGCTCATCTGAAGGGGGACGTCGACCTGCGGGACGTCAGCGATGCCACCTCGCTGCTCGCCGTTCAGGGGCCGCAGTCGCTTGCCGTGCTGCAGAAGCTCACCGACGCGAACCTCTCCGGCATAGAGTACTACCACTTCACGCGCGGCAAAATCGCCGGTGTTCCGGTGCTCATTTCGCACACAGGCTACACGGGGGAGCTGGGGTTTGAGCTCTACTTTGATGCCGACGCTGCGGCTGCCCAGAAGGTCTGGAAAGCCGTCTTTGACGCCGGGAAGCGATTCGACATCGTTCCGATCGGACTCGGCGCTCGCGATACGCTTAGGCTTGAAATGGGCTACTGTCTCTACGGCAACGATATCGACCAAACAACCCATCCCCTCGAGGCCGGCCTGGGGTGGATCACCAAATTGAACAAGGGAGAGTTCATCGGCAAGTCTGCCCTCCTGAACGCGAAACAGGAGGGGATGACGAGAAAGCTTGTCGGCTTCACGCTCCCCGAGAAGGCCGTGGCGCGTCATGCCTACGCGCTTTCAGCAAACGGTTCTCAGGTTGGACACGTGACGAGCGGCACCTTCTCGCCGTCGCTTGAGAAGGGAATCGGGATGGGTTATGTGGCGACGGCACACGCAGAACCGGGGTGCTCGGTGAACGTCGTGATCAGGGGGAACGAAGTGCCCGTCTCCATCGTGAAGATCCCATTTCTGCAGAAACCATAAGCGAACAAGGTGGGCTCGGTCTATGAAGATCAACGTGGGCTTCAATTCGCTGGATTTGGATGAGTTACAGCTTCGTGACAAGAACGTCGTGGTGATCGACGTCCTGAGATCGAGCACGACGGTGACGGTCGCTCTCAACAATGGCGCGCGCGAGATCATACCGGTCGAGAGCATCGAGAACGCCGTCAAGATCTCCGGCAGCCTGTTCGGTGACGTCACGCTTCGCGGTGGTGAGCGGAACGGAAAAATCATCCACGGGTTCAATCTTGGCAACTCGCCGTTGGAGTATTCGGAGGGAACCGTCAAGGGAAAGTCGATCATCTTCTGCACGACGAATGGCTCGGTGGCGATGTATCGCAGCCGGTTTGCACGCCATCTTGCCGTCGGATCGTTTGTCAATGTCTCGCCGGTGATCGACTTCATCAAGGAGATCAATTCAGATTTCTTGCTGATCTGTGCCGGCCGCGCGAACGCGTTCAGTAATTTCAGTCTTGAGGATGCCATCTGCGCCGGCTTGATTATTCGGAAGCTGCGTGAAGATAAGTCACTCAACGTCGAACTGACGGATTCGTCGCTTGCCGCACAGGCGCTGCAGAAAGCGTACGGCCGTTCCATCCTGAAGATGTTGAAGAACACCGAGCACGGGCGCTACCTGATCGAGATCGGGTACGCAGAGGATATCAAACTCTGTGCGGATGTCGACTCCGTCCCGGTGCTGCCCGTCCTGAGCGGCAACGTCATCCGGCTCCGCAAGGACGAGGGGCGCCCGGCAGATTCAGACTCGATCACCACGATCTAACTGCGACTGTGAGTGTACCTTTCCCAGAGAACGATGCCTGAGGCGCGGTCACAAACGACTTCAAAGAAGAATCCGATCCGACGTCGCCAGATTCTGTCGTTTCTGGGGATCCTCTTCTCGTTCATGCTCTTGCTGAGCCTGGTCTCCTACACGCCCGCCGATCAGGCGAACGGGCAGATCGGGATCCGGGACCTCTGGAAGGTGATCACGCCGGATGAGGTCTTGCAGGCGAAAGCTGACCGGACGCAAAATCTGCTGGGGCTGCTCGGAGCGGCGATGTCGAACTGGTTCATCAATTCGACCATCGGTTACGCGATCATCGTCGTTCCGTTTCTCGGCTTGGTGTGGTCGTGGTATGTCCTGCGGCGGAAGAAGCTCCACAAGCTCATTCTCGCGACGAACTATGTGCTCGCCATCTCTCTGTTGTTTTCAGCCCTGATGGGTTCCATCCGATTGATTAGCGAAATCCCCGTCTTGCCCATGGAGTGGAGCGGCGCGGTTGGGGACTTCGCCGCCAACACGCTCTACAAGCTGATCGGCCTGACAGGAAGCTTCATCCTGCTGCTCGGGCTGCTGACAGCTGTGCTCACTCTCCTGGTCGATCTCGACATTCAGCAGTCGTACGAGCGACTCCGAGATTGGATAGCGCGTGTGCGCGAGTGGATTGCCGCGAAGCGCGGCGAGCTTCGCGAGCGAGCAGAAGCCAAGAAGAGGCAAGCGCCTCCGCCCCGTCCCGTCGAGATCAAGCGCGAGAGAGAAGAGCTCCCTCCGCTGGCGGTCGCTGGACGACGGGGCTCGCCAAGCGAAGGTCGATTGCAAGTTCAACCGCCGATTCTCCATGAAGAGATGGAGGAAGAACCGAGTGGCGCCTCTGAGGCAGAAGTGCCGCTGGACATCAATGAACTGGTCCGGGAAGAAGAGGTGGACTTTGACCAGCGATCGCGTGAAGGGAAGCGCGGAGAGGAAGCGGAGGTCGAAGAGGAGGAGATCGGCTATGTCTTTCCGTCTGTCGAGCTGCTTGATGTGGCACGCGGCAGCGAGGAAGTCAACGAGGACGAGCTGAAAGCAAACGCGGAGCTTCTGCGCTCGAAGCTCGCGGATTTCGGGGTCGAGATCGAGAGCGTCTCCGTTACGCCGGGGCCGGTTGTCACCCTGTACGAGATTGTTCCGGCAACGGGAGTAAAGATCAGCCGGATTGAAAGTCTGCAGGATGACATCGCGCTGGCCTTGAAAGCGAAGGGGATCCGCATCATTGCGCCGATCCCGGGCAAAGGGACTGTCGGCGTCGAGATTCCCAATCACAATCCCGCCCTCGTAACGCTGCGCAGCGTCATCAACTCGTCAAAGTTCCGTGACTACAAGGGGATCCTCCCCCTGGCGATCGGAAAGACGATCTCAGGCGAAGTGTACGTCGACGACTTGGGCAGAATGCCGCACCTCCTGATTGCCGGGGCGACCGGGTCCGGAAAGAGCGTGGGGATCAACACGATTCTGGGAAGTCTGATCTACCGCCTGCATCCGAGCGACGTCAAGTTCATCATCATCGACCCAAAAAAAATCGAGCTCTCGCTCTACGGGAAGTTGCGGAACCACTACCTGGCGGTGTCGCCGGACATCGACGAGGAGATCGTCACCACGCCGAACAACGCCGTGCTGGTACTCAAGAGCGTGGAAGTCGAAATGGAGAAGCGGTATGACCGGCTCGCAGCAGCAGGCGTCCGGAACATTTCGGATTACAACGAGCGCGTCAGGAGCGGCCGGCTGCACGACACGGAATCGATGAGGCATCGGAAGCTCCCCTATCTCATCATCGTCATCGACGAGCTCGCGGACCTCATGATGACAGCTGCGCGTGAGGTCGAGGAGCCGATTGCGAGGCTGGCGCAGCTTGCGCGCGCGGTGGGGATTCACCTCGTGCTGGCGACCCAGAGGCCGTCCGTCGACGTCATCACCGGCGTAATCAAGGCGAACTTCTCCGCACGGGTGGCATATCAGGTCGCTTCGAAGACCGACTCCCGGACGATCCTGGACATGAACGGGGCCGAGCAGCTCCTCGGCAACGGCGACATGTTGTATCTTCCGGCCGGAAGTCCGAAGCCGATCCGGATCCAGAACGCCTTCATCTCATCCGACGAGGTGGAACGCGTCGTGAACCACATCGCGAAACAAAAGGGATATAGCCATCCCACGATGCTTCCATCGGTTTTCGAAAAGAAGAGGGGATCCGGTGCCTCCGGCAACGGGTCTCAGGATGAGTTCTTTGAGGAGGCGGCGAAGATCGTGGTTCGCCATCAACAAGGATCGGTGTCGCTGCTGCAGCGGCGTCTGAAGGTCGGGTACTCGCGCGCCGCGCGCCTCATCGATGAGCTTGAGGCTGCCGGGATCGTCGGCCCGTTCGACGGCAGCAAGGCCCGGGAAGTCCTGGTCGAGACGGAGGCTGAGCTCGATGTGCTCCTGAGGAACCTCTCATGATGCGAATCTCGTTCGTCCTCCTGATCTGGTCCGTCACAGCGGCCTTCGCGCGCCAGCAAGATCTGACAGTGAATGAGATTACGGGGGAGCTGCAGCAGAAGTACGAGACGATTCAGGACGCGACCGCTCGCTTCACGCAGCACGTCAAGTTCGGTTTCTCGCGGATCGAGCAGGATTTCGTGGGGACACTCACCCTGAAGAAGCCGAACAAGTACCGGGTGGAGTCGGAGCAGCAAACCTTCGTGACGGATGGAACCACAGTCTGGGCCTACTCACCGACGAACAAACAAGTCCTGATCGATCGCTACAAGGAGAATCAGAACACGCTCTCGCCGGATCAATTTCTTCTTCACCTCCCGGCGAACTACTATGCCACCCTCCTCGGAACGGAGAAATCAGGCGATGCGCGTCGTGTGACCCTGAAACTCGTGCCGAAGGACGATCAGTCCTTTGTAAAATCCATGAAAGTCACCATCGATGAAGGGAGTTGGATCGTTGGAAAGGTCGAGATCGTGGATGTCAATGACACCGAAACGACCTACACGGTTCAAGACGTGAAAGTGAACACACACGTCGGGGACAGCCTCTTTACATTCACGCCGCCACGCGGGACAGAAGTGGTGGACCTCCGCTAACGATCGCACTCCCCCTCATGTCGTCGAAATCCAAGAAGCTGGTTCAAACTCTCCTCGGCTTTCTGCTCGCTGCCGTCTTCCTCTATCTGGCATTCCGCGGCGCCAACTTCGCCGATCTCTGGCGGTCGCTGAAAGACGTCAACTATTTCTGGGTCCTCTTGCTCATCCCGATCGCCCTGATAAGCCACTGGCTGCGGGCGGTTCGGTGGGCCTATTTGCTTGCGCCCGTGAAGAGGGACCTGTCTGTGCGCAATCTCTTCTCCGCAGTGATGATCGGTTTCATGGTCAACAACCTGCTGCCGCGCGTGGGTGAGGTTGCCCGCGCGTTTGCCATCGGAAGGTCGGAAGGTGTGTCCAGGAGCTCGGCGTTTGGCACGGTTGTCGTCGAACGCATCATCGATATGCTGACGTTCCTGCTCGTCTTGTGTGTCATCCTGTTTTTGAACCCGATGATGCTGGATCCGTTTGTCGATAACGTCGAGGCGGTCCGCCCCCTCTTCCTGGTCGGGTCCGTGGTGATGCTCGCGATCTTCGTGGTCCTCTTTTTCAAGGGGGAATCTCTCTTCAGGGTGTTGACTGTGGTTCGGCCGCTGATCCCGGGACGATACAAGGAACGCTATCAACGCCTTGTCGACTCCTTTCTGACGGGTTTCAGCGTCACGCGTCGACACGACAAGTTCTTGGCGATCGTTGTTCTGAGCTTGCTGATCTATTCCTTCTATGCGCTTGGCCTCTATGTTCCGTTCTTCGCTTTCAGCAGCCTTGCGCATCACGATCTCAATGTCGGCGCCTCGATCATCCTTCTGACCATATCGACGATCGCGTTTGCCCTTCCCGCTCCCGGGGCCCTGGGAACGTATCACACGTTCCTGACGGTCGCGCTCATGCGGCTCTACGGAGTCGATCAGACAACCGCCCTGAGTTTCTCGATCATCACGCACGAGTCCGGTTATCTCATTACCACGGTCGTCGGCCTCTACTATTTCCTCAAAGATCATTTGAAGGTCTCCGACGTTGCCCTTCAGACTGTCGACGAAAAGGCACTTTAGAGAATGAAACAGATCACTCAACACAACAAGACGGGTGAGGTGAGGGTGGAGGAGGTTCCGCTTCCCGCGTTGAAGCCGGGCCATGTGCTCGTTCAGACGCGATTTTCCGTCATCAGTGCCGGGACGGAGAAATCGTCAATCAGCCAGCGAAAGTCCTCGTTGATTCATAAGGCGAGGGTGCATCCCGAACTCGTACTGAAGGTGCTCGAGCAGGTGCGACAGTATGGCCTTCTCCCCACCTATCGCAGAGCGAAAGCGCGGCTCGAGACGGCGTCGCCGCTCGGCTACAGCGCGTCCGGGACGGTGATGGCGGTCGGGAGCGGAGTCACGGATTTCAAACCCGGTGATCGAGTGGCATGTGCCGGCGGCGGATATGCGAGTCACGGCGAGTACATGCTGATTCCGAAGAACCTGTGCGCGAAAGTCCCGCAGAGGGTCGACTTGGACGAGGCAGCGTACGCGACGCTCGGCGCGATCGCTCTGCAGGGTGTTCGGCAGGCCCAGCCGACGCTGGGGGAGACCGTGGTGGTCATCGGCCTCGGACTGGTGGGACAATTGACCGTTCAACTGCTGAAAGCGAACGGATGCTCGGTCATCGGCGTCGATCTCGATCCTCAGGCGGTGAAGTTGGCGAAGGAGTGCGGTGCGGATGTTGCGTTGCAGCGCGCGGCCGACGATTTAAAAAATGTCGTTCGTTCCTTCACGAAGGGCCTCGGCGCTGATGCTGTGATCATCACGGCTGCCACGCCGAGCAATGATCCTGTCGAGCTTGCGGGAGAGCTCTGCCGTGACAAGGGCCGGGTGGTTCTCGTCGGCGATGTCGGACTTCATCTTCCGCGGGGACCGTACTATCTGAAGGAGCTCGATTTTCGGCTCTCCCGCTCGTGCGGACCGGGGCGGTACGATAGTCAATATGAGGAGCAAGGGCAGGACTATCCCGTTGGGTACGTGCGGTGGACGGAGCATCGGAACCTGCAGGAGATCCTCCGCCTGCTCTCCGCCAAAGTGGTCGATGTCAAGAAGCTGACGACACACCGGTACACGGTGGAAGCTGCGCCGGCGGCGTACGCGCTCATCACCCGCAGCAAGACGAGGAAACGCGAGCACTATATTGGAATTCTCATTGACTATGGAAATGACGGGACGGAACGTGCCAAGGGTCTGCCACAAAGGATCGAGGTCTTTCCTGCCGGAGGGACGTCAACTCCCACAGCGGCGGGCGTCGGTTTCCTCGGGGCGGGAAACTTTGCCCAGGGCTTCTTGCTTCCTCAGATCCAACGGGCGGGCAACACCTCGCTGGTGGGAGTGTGCACAGCCAACGGACTGAATGCGACGAACATTGCGCGGAATTTCGGCTTCCAGTTCGCGACGACGGATCCAAAGGAGATCCTGGGGCAGGAGTCTATCAACACGGTTTTCATCGCAACCCGGCACAATCTTCATGCATCGTATGTCATCGATGCTTTGAAGGCCGGCAAGCACGTTTTCGTCGAGAAACCTCTCGCGCTTAATGCGGGGGAGCTCAAGGCCATTCAGAAAGCGTACAAATCTGTCATCGAGGCTCGGCAGTCACCAATACTCATGGTTGGTTTCAACCGTCGCTTCGCCCCTCACGCCCAACACGTCAAGCGGTTCTTCGAGAACGCCCTGGAGCCCTATACCATTCAGTATCGCGTCAACGCCGGTTTCGTGCCCCGCACGCATTGGACGCGCGACCTGTCCGAGGGCGGGGGCAGGATCCTTGGAGAAATCTGCCATTTTGTTGATCTGATGCTGTACCTCACCGATTCAATACCGATGAGGATCTATGCGGAGACTCTTTCGTCCGTTGGGGGTGCATCGACGGAAGACGATTCGGTGGCGGTGGCGTTGAAGTTTCGCAACGGATCGATCGGGACAATCATGTATCAGGCGAACGGCGATGCCTCGCTCCCGAAAGAGCGGGTCGAAATCTCTTCGACCGGCCGGACCGCGGTGATCGACAATTTTCAGCACTTGTCGCTCTATCAACAAGGCAAAAAGCGAGAATTCAAACTTTCCAACATCGATAAGGGCCATCGCGATGAGGTGCGGGCTTTCCTCCAGGCAATCCGGAGCGGCGCTCCCTCCCCCATACCGTTCGAGAGTCTCGTGACGACGACCGTGGCGACGCTCAAGATCCTCGAATCTCTTCAAACGGGGGTGCCTGTCGCGCTGTGAAGACCTCTCACGTGCTGTTGGCACTTCTTCTGCTGGCTCCGTCGGCCTGTCTTGATGCACAGGGCGCCGACACAAGTAGCTCGGGACGGTTCTTTGGCGTTACGCTCGGCATGGGTGTCGGGGCACTATCGGCTCCTTCGCTCGTGAATTACATTAGCGCGGTGGCGCAGCCGCGCATCGATGAGCGACTGGATGAGTTCACCAAGGTCGTCAAGTTTTCAATCATCCCCGAGCTCCAGGTCGCGGACGAGTGGAGCGTCGGACTGGAATACGGACTGTTGTTGAAATCGTACTCCATTGATGATCAGTCAGGGCTTCTCCGCACCGATATCTTGTATCAAGTGCACATGCCGACACTGCTCGTGCAGTACCTGGTGTTCGGGGAGGGCTATCTGTTGAAAGCCGGCGGGGGAATAGGATATCACATCGCCAGATTCACGCAGAGCTTCCCCACGTACGGGACCGAGGAGACATTTCACACGGGCGGCCTGGCGGTCAAGATCGGCGCTGTCGGCAATACCAAGTTCGACGAGACGTTCTATGGGAGCATCGGCGTCGACCTGCAGTGGGGTTTTCTCGGGACGTTGAAGCGAGGGGACGGATCAGACGTTGTCGATAAGGCCACGGGGATGATCCCCAAAATGAACTTCTTCACCATAGGCTTGACGTTCGGCGTCATGTTCCAACTCTAGGAGAAAGCAGCCTGAATGACTTCCCTGCAAGCGATCATCCTCGGTCTCCTCCAAGGGCTCACGGAGTTTCTTCCCGTCAGCAGTTCAGGTCATCTGGTGCTTGGGCAGCAGCTCCTCCATGTGCAGAATCCGGCGGTTTTCTCGTTCGATGTCTACGTTCATCTGGGCACGTTGATCTCCGTGTGCGTGATCCTCTGGAAGGATGTTATCGAGATCATCCGTGCGACATGGAACGGCCTCGTCTCGCTGAAGTTCCGGGAGGCCTATCAAACGTCGGAACACGTGCGTCTCGGTGTGGCGATCCTCATTGGCACCATCCCCGCCGCTGTCATCGGTCTGAAGTATCACAAGCAGATCGAGGAAGCGTTTGCGGACCCGAAGCTGGTCGCTGTCAACCTGGTGATCACCGGCCTCCTTCTCTTTCTGACCCGGCTGCCGCGGCCCGTAGAAGGGAAGAAGATGGGGATCTTCTCGGGACTGATCATCGGGATCGCGCAAGCCTTCGCCATCTTGCCGGGCATCTCTCGCTCAGGCTCGACGATGAGCACGGCAATCTATCTGAGGTTCTCCCCGGTGCTCGCGGCCCGCTTTTCGTTCTTGCTCTCGATCCCGGTCATTGCTGGCGCCGCGCTCCTTGAAGTCAAGGACATCGTGAGGCAGGGAGTAGAGATCGGATACGGCCCGATCCTGCTCGGAACCGTCGCCGCAGCGGTCAGCGGCTACGTTGCGATCAAAGTGCTTCTCAGAGTGATGGAACGCGGAAGATTCAACTGGTTCGCGTTCTATTGCCTCGCTCTCGGGGTGGTCGGGATTGTCTTCATCTAATTACACAAGGAAGGAAACGATGCGGAACAATTTCACTCTTCCTCTGCTCGCCTTGCTCACCATCACGGTCAACGCCTGTCAGAAGAAACCTATGACTGCTGAGCTCCAGACCTCCAAAGGGACGATGACGATCGCGCTCTATGAGCCGGATGCTCCGAAGACCGTGGCGAACTTCGTCGGGCTGGCGGAGGAGGGGTACTTCAACGGCATCATCTTCCATCGGATCGCGAAAGGCTTTGTGATTCAGACCGGTGATCCGACCGGCACGGGCTCGGACGGCAAGAGCATCTACGGAGGAGAATTCGAGGACGAGCTGAACACGAAGACGCCATCGTATCAGGAGGGATACAAGAGGGGCGTGGTCGCGATGGCCAACCGCGGCCCAAACACGAACTTGAGCCAATTCTTCATCCTCCTGCGCGATGCCCCGAAGCTGCCGAAGAACTATACGATCTTCGGCAAGGTCGTGAAGGGAATGGAGGTAGCGGACTCCATCGCGGCGGTCGACATTATTCCGCAGTTGGGACCTGCCGACGGAAGGCCGAAGGTCGATGTGGGATTGAAAAAAGTGATTATCTTGAGATAGAGCGATTGTAATCGGGCGATCGGCTGATCGGGTGATTGGATCTATTTGACGCCTGGTACACATGGCCCGATGAATCGATAACTCGATGATCCGATCCCATTATGACGTACGCCGAATTTCAGCAAGCTGTTCGTGCGCAACGGTTCGCTCCGATCTACCTCCTGTACGGTGAGGAGGACTTTCTTATCGATGAGGGCGTTCAGGCGATCACGGAGCACGCGCTGGATCCCGGGATGAAGAGTTTCAACCTGGAGGTGATGGATGGCAGCAAGGTCGATGCAAAGGACGTCGTTGCCCATGCCTCGTCGTTTCCGATGATGGGACCGCGGCGGGTCGTGATCGTGAGGGAGTTTGAAAAACTCGTCGGCGGCGAATCCGCGGGGGAGATCGTCACGGCGTATATCAACCGGCCGCTGGAATCAACCTGTCTTGTGCTCACATCTCTGGAGCCCGATTTTCGCCGGAAGCCGTTCACCGATCTCAAGAAGAGAGCAACGCTCGTCGACTGCAAGCCGCTGCGCGATCAGTATGTTCCGGGCTGGGTCGCCGACCGGATCAAACGGCTGGGGAAAGAGGCCGATCTGGACGCCTGCCGGTTGATCCAGGCATACGTAGGTAATTCGCTGCGCTCCCTCAAGAATGAGATCGATAAGCTCTTCATCTTCGTCGGGGAGAGACCGCAGATCACCCCGGAGGACGTGGCGACCGTGGTGGGAGCGTCGAAGGGATACACCATCTTTGAGCTTCAAGACTCCATCGGCCGCAAGGATTCGAAGGAGGCTGTCAAGATTCTCGAGCGGATGCTCACCCTCGGTCAATCCCCCCAACTGATAATCGTCATGTTGACCCGATTTTTCAACCAGCTCTGGAAGCTCTCGGATCTCAAACTCCGGCAGCTTCCCGATTCGGAGATCGCGCGGGAGATCGGGATCCCCCCCTACTTTGTCAAGCAGTATCTGGAATTTCGAGCGAACTTCACCACGGAACAGATCGAGCAGAACTTCAAAGCTCTCCTGGAGGCCGATTCGGTACTGAAAACCACGGTGCGCGATGTGCACCTCGTTCTTGATATCCTCGTCATCTCTCTCATCAATCAATCGGCTGGGGCGGTAGCCCTTCCGACGTAACAATGCCATCTCAAATCCTGCTCGCGATCGTTCTTGGTCTCATCGTCGCCGTCGCGTCATACTGCCTAAGATTTCTGACGGCGAGTGGGGCGCTTGCCACGTTTCTCCTTGCTGTCGTGGTGTTCGGACTCGGCGGCTGGCAGTGGACGGTACCCATTCTCACGTTCTTCGTTTCCTCGAGTCTCTGGTCGAAGAGAGGGGGGAGTCGAAAGGCTCAGTTCGAACTTCTGTTCGACAAATCCAGCAGGCGAGACTCGTCGCAAGTGGTCGCGAATGGAGGAGCCGCGGCAGTCCTCGTCCTCCTTTCATCCATTCATCCGCTGTATGATCTCTACCCGCTCTACCTCGGCGCGATTGCTGCGGTGACAGCGGATACGTGGGGGACCGAGATCGGGTTGCTCTCCAAAGGTGCAACCGTCTCTCTCCTGACGCTCAAACCAGTTGACCGGGGGACGAGCGGCGGAGTGTCGGAGAACGGTTTCCTTGCCGGGATCGCGGGCGCGATCGTTATAGCATTGTCAGGATACTTCTGGTACGCCGATGATCGAACCGCGATCGTCGTTGTGATCGCAGGGACTCTCGGAAGCCTCGCGGATAGCATCCTTGGCGGGACAATACAAGGTCAATATCGGTGCGCGGTGTGTGGGAAGCTGACCGAGCGCAGGCGTCACTGCGGCCAACGGACGCAGCCATACCGCGGCCTTGCCGTGGTCACGAACGATGTTGTGAACGGTGCCTGCTCGATTGTCGGTGCAATCGCAGTGTGGGCTCTGGCATTTGTTTGAGCTGACCGTCGCTTGCTTATCTCACCGCCCAGAGCACATCTGCAACGGTCTCTCGCTTTCCCTCAAACTTGAAGCGCTGGAGCTTGGATTGGTCGAAGCTGTCCAGGTACGGTTTGATCAGAGATTCGAGCCAGGCCAGTTCCGCCTTCAGCTTCCAGTGCAGCCCGTCGGATGCATAGAGGACGATGAAGAGCCGATTCTCGAAGTGCTTCCGTCGCTGCTGGCTCTGGTGGGTGTAGAACCACTCGATCAACTCCTGCGGGTGTTTCTGTCCGTAGTCGAGATCGTGGTTGAACCCGCGAGGGTAGGTCGACGTCTTGTGGTCGAAGCTAATATCGCCGATACTGAAGTCCCTCAGCCGGTCGTTGCCCCCGCGAGCCGCTTTGACGGCCGGGTGGGTACAGAAGATGTGTTCTACAGCCTTCGCCGACCAGAAGTTGTACCATCGGTTCAAGGCGTAATTCATCAGCTCCTTGTAGGCCGTCTCGTCCTTGAAGCGAGCCTCCACCTCCTTCAGGAGCGCGTCAAAGCTGAGGATGTGGTAGATGAAGTCCGTCTGTTCGTCCCAGGTGTCGCTCTGTCTCTGTCCCCACTCGTACGGATACGCGAACCTTTTCTTCAGCTCTTGTTCACGGGCATCGAGCGTTAGTTTCATAGCTCACCGGTTGTGGGAGTGTGACTTTTTCTGGAAGATGAGAAGATACTCGTGCTTGAACACGTAGAACCCTCCGGCCAGCGCCCGGTAGCGCCACAGTTCCTTCTGGTTGCGCTTGCCGAGCGTCTCCTCGAAATTCTTGACAACGATGCTCTTCAGGCTGAAACTGCGCTTCTGGACCTCGCTCATGAGTCTGAAGCCCAGAGGAATCCACTCCCCTTTTTCGTATTTGTCTCCGATGACGACCGCGAGATAGCGGCCCTGGTCGAGAACCCGGTTGACATTGTCGACGACGGCCCCAAACATCGCTGCGAAGGCCTCGACGGACTTCGCGTTCGAAAGATCGCTCGAGCGGCGGCTGAACTTTATGATGTCATGATACGGCGGGTGCAGGATCGCGAGCTGGACGGAGGTTGCACCGTGCTTCCTCAGAAGATCCTCGAAATCCACATTCCTGCTGTCCCCCACCTCCAGTGCGAAAGCCGTCGAGATGCCGCGCGCCGGCTCCTTCGCCAGCAGCGCACGTACTTTCCTGGCGATCGATGGCTGGAGCTCGACGCCGAGGCAGTTCCGGTGCAGCCGCTGGCACTCGAGAAGCGTCGTCCCGCTCCCTGCGAACGGGTCAAGTACCCATTCGCCCCGCTTCGTATACCGGAGCATCAGCTGGTGCGGAATCTGAGGAATGAAATTCCCCCAGTACCACGCAGAGTGGAGACCGGAGGAGTCGCGCCTGTTCAGAAGCCACAGACTATCCGTCAGAATCGTGCCGTACTCTTTCCACCGATTCAAATCCAGATCGTTGATCTTGGTGGTGCTCACCTCGGTAAGAGCTTTCTTCAACCTTTTGACGTAGTGGTGCGCCCGTGCGATCGTCTTGGTCTGTTCGATCTGATCGAGCTTTCCCAAAAGAAGCCGCTTGGAGATAGTTCCCGGTCGGTGCGCGTCGCCGTTCGTGTGAAGGCGGATCAACTCGCCATTCTGAGAGCCGAGGAGTGCCTTGAGACCGGCAATTTGCCTGCGGAGCGCTCCGAGGCTTCCGGCGGCTTCGAGCGCTCCGACTTTCTTGAGTACGTCGGTCTTTTGGTTCGGAATGGGCATGAATCTCTTCGCACCTCCCTACAGCGTCCCGTGCCCGTAAGATAGTGATTTCCGAACCTCATTGCAAAAAAGAGCGTGCGCGATGCGGCAGGTGGAGTTCAACGGCGGTGACTTTGCCCGCTGCGCCTTTGGTCGGTCGGTGATCTCGAGGATCGAGGAGAGAACGCGCGAAGAGTTTCTCCTTGATTTTCGAACGAAAAGCTGTAGTTTTCCAGCATTCTAACCTGATGCTTTTTCATTTCTAATAACGACCCCGTTATGCTGAACTACATTTGGATTTCGCTGATCGCCATCGGTGTACTCGTTGCTGTCGGCAATGACGTGAAGGACGAAGCGCAGAATACCTACAGGAACGGTATTCCCTTTGAGGCGACATTTGCCGTCGAGAAGGCCCCGACCGTGCAACGGGCAACATGGGAAGGGGAGCTGGTGGTGAGCGCGGCCGCGTTCAACGCGTTCTACGGGATTCAAATCGCAACTTCGGAAGTCCATCAACCCGCGGTTATCAACACCGCCGTATCATCCATTGTGCTTCCGATCGGCGCCTCAACGCCGGACCAATGGAAGGAGATGGCCCAGACCGCGACCAGCAAGGACAGACTGATAGGCGTGGTTCAATCGATGCAGACCGGTGCGGAAGGAAGGTCGGCAACGGTGCGGATCCTCCTCGAGCCAATCCGATTTGTGAAGATCAAAGCTGTCACGCAGGCAGCGCTCGATTATGCGTCCACGGCAGTGACGATTGCCATCGGGTTGATCGGCATCATGGCGCTGTGGCTGGGAGTCATGAAGGTAGCGGAAGAGGCCGGGCTGCTGAAAGTTGTCACGCGCCTCCTCACACCTGTGACGCGCCAGCTCTTCCCCGACATCCCCAGCGACCATCCGGCCGTCAGCGCGATGATCATGAACATCGCAGCCAACATGCTCGGTCTGAGCAACGCTGCAACCCCGCTCGGCCTGAAGGCAATGGAAGAGCTCAACAAGCTCAACCCGAAGCTCGGCACGGCGACGAATGCGATGGTCACATTTCTCGCAATCAATACCGGAGGGCTGATTCTCATCCCGGCTACGGCGATTGCCGTGCGCGCCGCCGCGGGATCCGCGAATCCCGGCATCATTATCGGCACGTCGATCTTCGGGGCGGGGTGTGCGACAGTCGCAGGTGTCGTCGCTGCGAAAGTGCTGCAGCGGCTCCCTCACTACAAGAAGGACCTCGAAGTAACTCCGGAGCCGGAGAAGGAGGCGTCCCGTGGGTGATCTCTTTCGCGCACTGATCAACGCGATCGCGGTCCTGGCGATCCCGCTGGTGCTCTTCGCCTTCCTGGGGTGGGGGATCATCAAGAAGGTAAAAGTGTATGAGGTTTTCGTTGAGGGGGCCAAGGACGGGTTCACGACGGCCGTGAGGATCATCCCCTACCTTGTCGCGATGTTGTGCGCGATCGGAATCTTCCGCGCGAGCGGCGCCATGGAGCTGCTCACGACCGTCCTCGCGCCGATCACGAATCTGATCGGTATGCCGCCGGAGACGCTTCCGATGGCCCTGATGAGGCCGCTCTCGGGAAGCGGGTCGCTCGGGATCATGACGGAGCTCATGAAAGTGCATGGGCCGGATTCGTTCATCGGGATTTTGGCGTCGACCATGTACGGGAGTTCGGAAACGACCTTCTACGTCCTTGCCGTCTACTTTGGCTCCGTGCAGGTGAGGAACACGCGGCACGCGGTCCCCGCCGGCCTGATCGCCGACCTCTTTGGAATGTTGGGTGCTCTCTTCATCTGTCGAATACTTTTCGAGGTCTAACATGGTTCGCAAACTGCAAACGAAAGGCATGGTGCTGGGGATCCTGCTCGGTGTTCTCTCCTTCACCACCGACTTATCGGCTCAGACGACGGGGCAGCAGCCCTCGCGTCTCCAGATCCTGCAACAGCAGCAGATGATCACAGGCGGCGTCGGTCTGACCGTTATTGACGGCACGCCCTACTATCTCTTTCACCTGATGCCGGAACTCACCTTCGGCAAGATTGGCGTCGGGCTCGATCTCAACATCCGGGTCGGGAAGGATGGGAAGATCCGCAAGGAGGATTTCAACGAGGCGTATGACTACCTGCGCCTGATCCGGTACGTGCGCTACGGATTGAAGCGCGACCCCCTCTATGTCCGAGTCGGGGCTCTGGATTACGCGCGGCTGGGACACGGATCCATCGTGCACATGTACTGCAACAGCGCTAGCTATGACGCGCGGAAGATCGGTCTGGAGTTGGATGCGGATTTTGAAAAGTTCGGTTTTGAGTCGATGCACAGCGATGTTGCCGGGGCAGCTGTTCTTGGGGTGCGCGGATACCTGAAGCCTCTTCAGTACACATCGGCGGCGGGCATCCCGATCATCGGCTCGCTCGAAATGGGGGTGACGTTCGCCTCCGATTTCAATCCGGACGCGCACAGAACCTGGGGGGATGCGGTCGGGCTCACTCAGAGAGCGCAGGGAGGCGGATCGCTCTCCATCATTGGGCTGGATCTTGGCCTTCCTCTCCTTTCACTCAACTTTCTGCGATCGACCCTTTATGCCGACTACGCGAAGATCTTCGACTACGGGAGCGGCGTCGCCACTGGCGTCGACCTGGATTTTACCGGCCTCCAGGTCGTGACGCTTAGTGCGAAGTACGAACGGCGCTTTGCAGGTGATCAATTCCTTCCATCCTATTTCGATGCTCTATATGAGCGGGACCGCTATCAGGTCATTGATACAACGCGGTTCGTCAGCAAAGCCCAGGTGCTGAAGAACAGCCCGTCGTTTCAAGGAAACTACGGCGAGCTCTTGGTAAGCATCCTCGGCACATTCAATGTCCTCGGCAGCTATCAATCTCCGGTGGGCGTGCGAAACGCGGGAACGATCCATTTGGAGATTGAAACGGGGAGCGCACTGCCAGGAATCATTCTAACTGGCGGTTATGACAAGAAGAACGCAGGATCGGTTTTCAAAGTTGACAACAACTCGGTCCTCTACGCACAAGTCGGGTACAAGCCGTTGCCCTACCTCGTGGTTTCCACGCTCTACGAGTGGACGTATGCAGAAGAGAAGGATCTGAAGACAGGAAGAGTCACGGGATACAAGACGCAACGGCGCATTGAGCCGAGGATTAGTTTTGTCACGTACTTCTGATTCAAGCGACAACTTCCCATATTCGGTCGAATTGCCTTTCCATGTCTCTGATTTCTTGTTGCATTTCTAGGGTTGAGTGGGTATCTTTTTCCCCGCCGTCCAGCGTGTGCAGCTCAAGATTCGTTGGTCATGATGTCACGAGCAACGGCCCTCCTGCTTACGTCATTCTTAAGAAAAACCTGACCATGTCCCTTCTCAACAAGCTTGTCGTCACGGCGATGCCGCTTATTCCGAGGTCGGTTGTCGGTCGGGTGGCGCGGAGATATATCGCTGGAACGACGCTCCCCGATGGTATACGTGTTGTCAATGGGTTGAACGCCGCCGGTATGGTAACGACGATGGATCTCCTGGGTGAGGATATCAAGCAACCGAGCGAGGCCCATCAGGTCCGGAGCAATATCATCCGGATCTTGCAGGCGATCAACGAAAACGGGCTTGACTCGAACGTATCCGTGAAGCCGACGCAGCTTGGCCTGCTGATCGACAAAGAGCTCTGCTGCCAGAATATTCGCGCCATCGTTGACGAGGCGAAGAAGCTCAACAACTTCGTCCGCATCGATATGGAGGATGCGCAGACGACCGACGGCACCCTCGAGATCTACCGGCGGCTCCGGAACGAGGGGTATACGAATCTGGGCGTGGTAACCCAGGCGTATCTGCACAGAAGCGAGTCCGACGCGCGGGCGCTCGTGAAGGAGGGTGCGAACATCCGTCTGTGCAAGGGGATCTACAACGAATCGCCCTCCATCGCATTCAAGAATCGGCAGGAGATTCGCGACAACTTTCTGAAGTTGCTGCAGATCATGCTCGAGGGGGGCTCGTACGTAGGAATCGCGACACACGATGACTATCTCATCGAGCGTGCGTATGCCCTGGTTCAGCAGCTTGGGTTGAAACGGAACCAATATGAATTTCAGATGCTCCTCGGCGTCCGCGAGGCGCGGCGAGATCAGACTGTCCGGGACGGCCATCGCCTGCGTGTCTATGTGCCGTACGGCGAACAATGGTACGCCTATTCGACACGCCGACTGAAGGAGAACCCTTCCATGGCATGGTACATCACGAAAGCAATCTTCGTACGCTAAGGCAGTTCCATTCACACTAACTGAAGGAGACTCCTATGGCAAAAATCAAGAGGGGAACCGGAGGAGGAACTGGATTCAAGCCGTATGTGCCGGCAGAGACCGATATGAAGGAGTTCACGATCCGTGCGCTCATCATCGGTCTGGTGATGTGCGTGATCCTCGGAGCGGCGAATGCCTACCTCGGATTGAAGGCAGGCATGACGATCGCAGCCACGTATCCGGCAGCCGTCATTGGCATGGCCGTTCTGCGACTCTATAAGGGATCGATCCTCGAAGAGAACTTTGCCCGAACTGTCGGATCAATTGGCGAATCGGTGGCAGCCGGGGCGGTGTTCACGATCCCCGCCTTCGTCATTCTTCAATTGTGGAAGTTCGATGCCACAAGCATGCTCAGCGAGTATCTGACGGCAAGCGCATTGATGATCCTGGGCGGCGTGCTCGGGATCATGTTTGTCACGGTGCTGCGGCGGGTCATGGTAGAAGATCAGACTCTTCCGTTCCCCGAGTCAGTCGCAGCGAGCACAATCCACAAAGCGGGCCAGCGAGGGGCAGAAGCTGCGATGCAGCTCTTCAAGGCGATGGGCGTGGGCGCGCTGGTGAAACTGCTCTCGAGAGCAGACATAGTGACGAAGGACGGGTTGGGCGTCTTCTTCTACCAGAACAATTTTGCAGTGGCCGTGGGGAAATTGAAGGAAAGCCTCGTTCGGTTAGGTCTCACCAAGGATGCCAACACGATTCCGGCGGGCGGCGTAACGACCTTTTCCGCGCCCGACATCACTCCAGCGTATATCGGGGTTGGATATATCATCGGTCCTGAGCTCGGCGCATTGAACTTCGCAGGCGGACTCCTGGCATGGGGACTCCTGGTGCCCCTGCTGGTGTTCTTCCTGGGTCCGACGATGATCGACAAGTACACTGCGGCCAACGGGGTTCAGGATTGGGCGGGGCTGACGGGCCATCTGTACAAATACATTGCGCGACCGATCGCCGTCGGCGGTATGCTCGTCGGAGCCTGCTATACGCTTTGGAGAATGCGGAAGAATCTCATTCTTGGCATCAAGCGAGGGGTCGCGGATGTTCGCAAGGCAGCCACGGCGGAAGTGACCACTGTTCGAACCGAACGCGACCTTTCGTTCCGTGTTGTCCTGCTGGGCATCACAGTGGTCTTCATCCTTATGATTGCACTCTACTTCTACTTCACCGAGGTCATCAGCGGTGCAATTCTGGCTGCGGTCGTAATGCTCGTCACCGGGTTCTTCTTTGCGGCCGTCTCCGGCAACTTGGTCGGAATGATCGGCTCCTCAAACAACCCGATCTCGGGACTGACGCTGGCGACCACCGTCGTTGCCGCGCTGACCATGGTGCTCATCGGAGTCTCCGGAGTTCAGGGCGTTGCCGCCGTGCTCGGCGTTGCGGCCGTTGTCTGCGTTTCGTCGGCCGTCGCCGGTGAGATGCTCCAGGATCTGAAGGTCGGTCATATCCTCGGTGGAACACCGTGGCGAATGCAGGTCGGTGACATCGTCGGCGTGATCCTCGCAGGGCTGGTGATGTTTTTCCCGTTGTATGTGTTGCACAATTCCGACCTTGCGCAAAATCCCCTCACGGGCGGTTTCGGGAGTAAGGCACTGTCGGCGCCGCAGGCGGGATTGATGGCAGCCCTTTCTCAGGGAATCGTGGGTGGCGAGATGGCGTGGCCGCTCGTGATCGTCGGGATCGCGATGGGGTTCTCTCTCATCCTCATCAAAGTCAGAAGCCCGATGCTCTTCGCGGTCGGGATGTATCTCCCGCTCGGCACCACGTTCGCAATCTTCGTCGGCGGCATCATTCGCGGTATCGTGAACAGGATAAGCAAGAAGCGAGGTCACAACGACGCTCAGAGAGCTCGCGTCGAGAATGCTGGAATCCTGGCTGCCTCAGGTTTGATCGCGGGCGAAGCGTTGATGGGGCTGTTCATCGCCGCGGTCGTCTTCATCAAGGATCGCATGGGCGAGCTGCCGGAGTTCTGGGGTTTGCCGGGCTTCGATGGTGTCGCTCCGTGGCTGGCCATCCTGTTCTTTGCGGTCCTGGCATTCTACCTGATCGGTGTCCCGCTGCGGAAAGCAGGCAGACCCGATGAGCCTGCACCGCCAAGTGCTATTATGTAGCTGTTGCTGAATGGGTCTTGAGAGGAGCGGGGCATCTCACACCGAGATCGCTCCGCTCTCTCGTTCGAAGAAATTCTCAGGTCAGAAGTGTCTCGTGATGAAGAAGTTGAACGCGAGGTCCCGCGACTTTCTGGAAGCGACCCCGAAACGGAACCTTCAGTGGGATACCGACGACGAGGGGTTGACCGTGCTGATCGTTCCGAGATTCACAAACCCTCTTGCGGTGAAGTGGCTGGTGCCGCGGCTGGCGAGGCCGGACTTCAAGCTAAAGCTCGATGCGCTTGGGAGCTTCGTGTGGGACCAATGTGACGGGGTTACACCTGTGTCGGCCATTGCAGAGAAAATGAGAGAAAAGTTCGGGCCCACTGCGGAGCCGGTGTACGAGCGCGTCACAGCGTTTGTCTCGAGACTCCAACGTGAAAGATTTCTGGTTTTGATGGACAAAAGTGACAGGCCATGAAGAAGTCAAGGGTGGATCAATTGATTAAGTAGGAGGATGTGACTATGGTAAACGCGATCGAAGGATTGAAACCCGAGCTTGTCTGGAAGTACTTCGCCGAGGTCGCCCGCATCCCGCGCGGCTCCAAGAATGAGAAACAGATTTCGGCCTATGTCGTGAAGAAGGCGCAAGAGCTGGGTCTGGAGGCGAAACAGGACAAGTTCATGAACGTCGTCGTCCGGAAGCCCGCCTCGCCGGGCCGTGAAAATCGCCCCATGATCTGTTTGCAGGGCCATCTGGACATGGTATGCGAGAAGAACAAGGACAAGGAGCACGATTTTGAAAAGGATCCTATCGAGATCGTGCGCGATGGGAACGTGCTCATGGCCAACGGAACAACGCTCGGTGCGGATAACGGCATTGCGGTTGCGACGAACCTCGCCATCATGGAGGACAGATCGCTCGAACATGGGCCTCTGGAATTCCTCTTCACCGTCGATGAGGAGACGGGCCTGACGGGGGCGAGCAATCTGAAGCCGGGATACGTCCAGAGCAAGACGTTGATGAATCTGGATTCAGAAGAGGAAGGGGCACTCTACGTCGGCTGTTCCGGCGGCAGGAACACCGTCGGGACATGGAAGGCGGCCTTTGAGAATGCCCCAGGGAAAACGAAACCCGTCAAGATCCACGTCAAAGGCCTGAAGGGAGGCCATTCCGGGTTGGAGATCGACAAAGGGCGAGGGAACTCAATCAAAATCCTCAATCGAGTAATGCTGGCGCTGAGCGAGATCGGCGTGCGGATTGCCGGAATCGAGGGAGGCAACAAGAGCAACGCCATCCCTCGTGAGGCCGAGGCGTTCGTCTACGTTCCAGCAGCGAAGATCCGGCAGGCACAGAAGGTGATCTCGCAGTACGAGGCGACAATCAAGGCGGAGCTCGCGACGGTGGAACCCGATCTCACGATCACCATGGAGGAGGTAGCCGGGGGGAAGAAGGGAAAGGTTCTGAAGAAGGCACTGCAGGCGATGCTGCTCAAGACGATCTCGGCGCTGCCGCATGGAGTGGTGAAGATGAGTGCGGACATCCCCGGTCTCGTCGAAACCTCGACGAACGTGGCGATCATCCGCATCGAGAAGGGGAAGGTCGTGCTCACGACGAGCCAGCGGAGCTCGGTTGCTTCGGAGATCGTGGAAATCCTGCACACTGTTCGCTCCGTTTTCGAACTCGGTGGAGCGCAGGTCCAGCAAACTGAAGGGTACCCGGGCTGGAAGCCGAACCTTGACTCTCCGATCTTGAAGCTCGCCAAGTCGACGTATCAATCGCTCTACAGGAAGGAGCCGGCTGTCAAAGCGATTCACGCCGGCCTCGAGTGCGGCATCATCGGCGAGAAGTATCCCGGCATGGACATGGTCTCGTTCGGTCCGACCCTCGAAGGGGTGCACTCGCCGGATGAGAAGATTTACATCGATACAGTTGAGAAGTTCTGGAACTTCCTACTCACGATCTTGAAGAATGTGAACTGACGTGCCATGATCGACTGGAGCAGGCGAGAGCATCTCCCTTCGCCTGTTCCTCGTTCGGCACCCAATCGCACACCAGCATGTCGACTTCAATACCTCAAACGATTTCATTTGAACGCCCTGAGCCGCCGCGCTCATATCGCTGGATCGCGCTCCTCTTCCTGAGCCTGGCGATGTTCGGCAACTACTATATCTACGATGCTATCAACCCGGTCGTCGACATCTTCGTCAAAAAGCTCGGCTTCACGGATGAGAACGTCGGCTGGCTCAACTCCAGCTACAGCGTTGCGGCGGTGCTCACACTCCTCATCGGCGGGATCATTATTGACCGGATCGGCGCGAAGAAGGCGATTGCTATTTTCTCTGTCATCTGCTTGCTGGGAGCAATCCTGACGGCTGTGAAAGGGAGTTTCGCCATGATGGTGTCCGGCCGAGCGCTGTTGGGCCTTGGGGCGGAATCGATGATCGTTGGCGTCACCACCGCGCTCGCGAAGTGGTTCAAGGGGAAGGAGCTCAGCTTTGCGTTTGGAGTGAACCTTACGATCGCTCGTCTGGCGTCTGTCGCGGCGGACAATTCGCCGACGTGGGCGGGTTCCGTGTTCTACCCGAACGGACCGACGGCGGAACCGAGTTGGCAGGGTCCATTGCTCCTGGCGGTCGGCGCGGGCGCGATCTGTGTGACTGCCGCAGCCGTCTACTGGTGGCTTGAGGATAACGCGAGGAAGCGCTATCAGCTCGGAAAGGCGGGTGCGATCGACAAGCTGGAATTTAAAGGGATCTTCAAGTTCAATTTATCCTACTGGTTCATTGTCGGCCTCTGTTTCACATTCTACTCGGCGATTTTTCCGTTTCGTACGTTCGCGATCAAATTCTTCATGGACACACATTTTGCCGGCGTGTCCGAGGATGTGGCGCGCGAGTCGGCGGGATTCTTCAACAGTCTGCTCCCCTTCTCTGCTATGATTGCCACACCTCTGTTTGGACTGCTTGTCGACAAAGTCGGCAAGCGTGCGCTCTTCATGATGCTCGGCTCCTTCCTGTTGATGCCGGTCTACCTCCTCATGATGTACAGTGGCGTCACGCTCTGGTTGCCGGTCTCGCTGATGGGCATCGCCTTTTCCCTCATCCCCGCGGTGATGTGGCCCTCCGTTGCCTACATTGTCGAGGAACACAGGCTGGGGACGGCGTATGCGCTGATGACACTCATTCAACAAATCGGCTTCTTCGCGCTGAACTTGATGATCGGCATGGCGAACGATTACGGGGCTGCCAATGCCCAAAATCCCGGCGGCTACGCGCTCGGCATGTGGATCTTCTCCACGCTTGGATTCCTGGGATTGCTCTTCGCAGTGCTGCTCCGCCGGAATGAAACAGGCCCGCATGCGCATGGGCTGGAGACGATCAGAGCGGGCGGAAAAGCATAGCAGGTAAGACGTTAGAGGTTAGACGGGAGATGGGACAATCCCATCTCACATCTCACGAACATGGTGTTGCGTATGGATATCTCTCCTCAACTCTTCTCGGCTTCCCTCATCGCCGTGCGTGACTGCATGGGTGTCAAGCCCGGCGAGCGCATTCTCGTCGTGACGGATGAGCCGCTTCGGACGATTGGGTACGCGCTCTGGAAGGCTTCGAAGGACCTCGGCAACGAAGTGATGCTGGTGGAGATCCTGCCGCGGAAAACGAACGGCGAGGAACCCCCACGGGAGGTCGCAGAGCTGATGAAGATGGTTGACGTCGTGCTCTGCCCGACGTCGAAGTCGCTCACGCACACCGACTCGCGACGCGCGGCGAGCGAGAAAGGGGTGCGGATTGCCACTCTGCCGGGCGTGACGGAGGAAATCATGGTGCGGTGCATGAATGCCGACTACAACGAGATCGCCAAACGCACATTTCGAGTGTGTGCGGAGATGGAGAAGACGAGTACGGTTCGGGTCAAGGCCCCGGGAGGTACAGACATCACGATGCCGATCAAGGGGAGGAAGGCGCACGCGAGCTCGGGACTGTTTCGTGAGAAAGGACTCTGGGGCAATCTGCCGACGGGGGAGGCGTACCTCGCGCCGCTCGAAGGGCAATCACAAGGCATAGTCGTCGTCGATGGATCGATGGCCAGCGTGGGAATCGTCCGCGAACCTCTCCGAATCTCCGTCAAGGATGGATACGCGACGGAGATCACCGGCGGCGCAGAGGCGAAGAAATTGACCGAACTCCTTGAGCCGCACGGCAAGGACGCGAGGAACGTTGCCGAGTTTGGAGTCGGCACGAATGATAAAGCGATTCTCACCGGCCTCATCCTTGAGGATGAGAAGGTGATGGGCACGATCCATATCGCCTTCGGAGACAATAAGTCGATGGGCGGGACCGTCAGGGTCGCCAGCCATCTGGACGGACTTGTCAAGAAGCCGACGGTGTGGTTCGATGACCGAAAAGTGATGGAAGGAGGTAGGCTCCTGATCTAGCCCGCGGCACATTCCGGGCGTTATTCCTTCTCCAGTTCTTCCCTCAAGTTTCTCGAATTTGACATTCTGCTTGGCCTGCGCGTTTTCCACCATCTTTCTCCACCTCATCAGGAACTCTTCGCCCCGCTGAGGGTGTTATAGACTCAAGGTGTTACGAAGTCCTTTCACCGTCTTCACAATCCCAATAGACTCGGTGTGTTTTGATGCGAAATCTCAGATTTCTTTGGATGATTCTACCCTTCGTAGCCGTCGGTCTGGATGCGCAGGAACAGCAACAATACGGCTCAATCCGCGGTCGGGTGTTCAGCAATGCTACTCAGGAGCAGCTGCCGTCAGCAAACGTCGTCGTTGCCGGAACGTCCCTTGGAGCAGCAGCAGACCTGGAGGGCCGGTTCGTGATTTCCCGTGTGCCGGTCGGGACGCACAATGTACGCGCGAGCGTCATCGGGTTCTCGCCGCTCGTGCTGACGGATGTCGTCGTCTCGACGGTCAAACCTGCCGAGCTGGAATTCCCGCTGGTGGAAACGCAGCTCGAGCTCCAGCAGGTGGAGGTCTCGGCGGAATATTTCCGACGACTGCCGGAGAAGCCCCTCAGCACGCAGTTTCAATCGAATGAAGAAATCCGTCGGCTCCCCGGCGGTCTCGAGGATGTCGTCCGCGCCATCTCGATCTTGCCGGGAGTGGCCCAGGTTCAGGCCGGCCGCAACGATCTCATCGTTCGCGGCGGCGCTCCGTCGGAGAATCTCTTCGTCGTCGACAACATTGAGGTGCCGAACATCAATCATTTCGGCACACAGGGAGCCACCGGTGGGCCGCTGAGCTTCATCAATCTGGATTTCGTCCAGGGGACATCGTTCTCCGCGGGCGGTTTCGGCGCGCGATATGGGGATAAGCTCTCGTCCGTTCTTTCCATCGATCTGCGCGACGGGCGGCAGGACAGGCTGGGCGGCAAGGCAACGATCTCTGCCTCCCAATTTGGTCTGAATCTTGAAGGGCCGCTTTCACAGCAGGAGGGCATCGGTTCCTTCGTTTTTTCCGCCCGGCGCAGCTATTTGGATTTCATCTTCAAAGCCGCCGGCTTCGGATTCGTTCCGGAATATTGGGATTTCCTCGGCAAGGCATCGTACCGCCTCAGCAGCGCCGATCAGCTGAGCGTTCTCGGCATCGCCGCCCTCGACAACGTGAAGCTCTTCAACGATACGCCGGACAAGCGTCTGAGCAATTCGCGCGTCCTGGGGAGCGATCAGAATCAGTTTATCGGCGGTTTGACCTGGCGTCATTTGTTCACCGCCGGATACGGAACTTTGAGCATCGCGCGAACCTATGCCGAGTTCAACTACCGGCAGTATGATTCGCTCGTTGCACCGATCTTCAGCAACAACTCCATCGAAGATGAGTGGTCTGTTCGCGGCGACATCGTCTGGGAGGTTGCGAGGAGCTCGGAGATCGCGTTCGGCGCTCAAGGGAAGTTCCTGCGTTTTCGAAGTGACATCTTCCTGCGGCCGTTCGAATCGGCGTTCGGCCAGCTGCTCTCGTTCGACGGGGCGTACGACACGACTGCGTTCAAGGCGGCTACATATGCGCAGGTTTCGCAGCAGATCGGGCCGCTTCGCATCGTGCTCGGCGGCCGCGTTGATTTCTTCAGCCTGATCGAGGACCGACTTGCCTTCTCCCCCCGGTTGGCGGCAACCTACCCCATTTCGCCCGTCACCAGCATCAGCTTGAGTCTCGGCCGGTACTATCAGGCCCCCTCGACCATTTGGCTCGCGGCAATTCCGGAGAACAGAAAACTATCACCGATCGCGGTGAATCAATACGTGCTCGGGATCGATCACATCGTCCGGCTGGACACGAAAGTGAGCCTTGAAGGGTACGTCAAGCAGTACTTCGATTATCCGGCGAGCCTGGCCCGCTCCTACCTCGTCATGGCGAACACAGGCGCGGGGTTCGGAGGGAGTGAGGAAGGATTTGCGTCATTCGGGCTGGATCCTCTCGTCAGCTCGGGGCAGGGTGAAGCGCATGGCGTCGAACTCTTCATTCAGAAGAAACTCTCTGAGGTCCCGTGCTACGGCACAGTCAGTATCAGCTACAACGTGTCGCGTTTCAGGCCGCTGGATGGCATCTATCGTCCGAGCAGCTTCGACCAGCGCTGGATTATCAACGCCGGCGGGGGATACGTCATCGACGAGCACTGGGAGTTCAGTGCGAAGTTCCGGTATGCGACAGGCCGCCCGTACACCCCCTTCAATCCGGACGGCACACAGGAGGCCGAGCTCTACAACAGTACGCGCATTGCTTCCAACCACAGCCTTGATGTCCGGATTGACCGGCGATGGGCATTCGAGTCGTGGAGCTTGATTACCTACGTCGATGTCCAGAACGTCTACAATCGAAAGCCGATCGATGTACCTCGCTTCAATCCACGGACAGGCGAGCTGGAGCAGATGGGAAGTATCGGCATCCTTCCGTCGATCGGGGTGAGTGCCGAGTTCTGAGGTGTGATGCGAAGCCTCCTGAGGCTCAAGGTCATCTGGATCTCGACCGGATAAGCTCGCCGGGACATCCTTCGCATTCCTTCTTGCATTTCATTCATCAAGGTGTATATTGCTCTCCGGGTTCCGGCTTGTACCGGAGCCGGTCCTTCTTGAATCACTCCAAGCGATCGCCGGTGGAATCTCTCATTCACGTCACGGGCAGCCTCAGGATTCCCGCAGGGGAGCTCCGGTTCCGCACCTCGCGCAGCGGCGGCCCGGGCGGGCAGAATGTCAACAAGCTGGAGACGAAGGTCGAGCTCCTGTTTGACGTCCTGCACTCGCCGAGCCTCACCGAGCGGCAGAGAGAGACCGTCTTGTCAAACCTGAAGTCGAACGTAGACGCCGACGGTATGCTGCGGATCGTCTCTCAGGATTCGCGCAGTCAGTGGAAGAACAAGCAGGATGCGATCGGGAAGTTTGTGGAGGTCCTGCGGCGTGCCGTGAAAGTGAGAAGGAAGAGGATCAAGACAACGCCGACGCGCGCGTCGAAGGAAGAACGGGTCCGACGGAAGAAACACGTCGCTGAAAAGAAAGCAATGAGAAAGGTGCCTGGGGATGATCGCTAACGAAATTGGAAAGAAGCACATCGAGTATTGTCGCCGACGGCTTGTGCACGAGTACTGGCCGAGAATCCAGCGGTGCGTCCAAGAGCTTTCAGAGGAGGACATCTGGTGGCGAGCGCACGAGACGGACAACAGCGTGGGGAACCTCTTGCTCCACCTCTCCGGCAACGTCCGGCAGTGGATCGTCTCCGGCATCGGTGGGATAACCGACGATCGCAGCCGTCCGCAGGAGTTCGCGGAGCGGGAAGGCATCCCGAAGGCTGAGCTGCTGCGGCGGCTCGAGACCACGATTCGGGAAGCAGACGAGGCGCTGGAGCGGTTCGATGTCGGGAGGTTGCTCGAGGTGAGGCATATCCAAAAGTACGACGTCACCTGCTTCGACGCCATCTCGCACGTGGTGGAGCACTTCGCCCAGCACCTCGGCCAGATCATCTACGTTACCAAGCTGAGAACGGGTCGCGATCTCAAGTTCTACGATCTCTAGTCTGGCTGATTCCCGGAATTTCCCGCCAGGAGCCACGGCGCCAGCCTATACTTCGGGAATGTTTCCTGGAATGGGGTTCCTATCTGCAACTTCTCGCGCGCGATCATCGTAGGCCAAATGGAGTACTCTTGCCAAACAGCCAAGGAGGTTATGGCCCATGAAAAGACTCCCAGCGGTACTACTTCTCTCAATTTTGAGCATCTCCCTGACCGCGTCGCTGTGCGCGCAGGAGACGAAGGAAGTCCGAAAATCCGGGCCGCTCAATGCTGACGGCCGCGTGAACGTCGATACCTACAAGGGCAGCATTAGCGTGACGGGGTGGGATAAGCCCGAATTCGAGATTTACGCGAGGGTGGAGGCCGACGACGAGCGAGGGGGGTATGCGGCTGAGAAAGTCCAGGACACCGAGATCAAGATCGAAGCGTCGTCTTCCTCCGTTCGCATCAAATCAGATTATGACAAGGTCGAGCGCCGTCATCGCAGCTTCTGGGATCTCTTCGACGGCGGTTCCGGAAATCTCCCGCTGGTCTACTACACGATCAAAATGCCACGCACAGCCCAGCTTGTGATCAAAGACTATAAATCGGAAACGACTGTCTCAGACCTTCGGTCCGATGTCGAGATCGAGACGTACAAAGGGGAGGTCAAGGTCAATAACCTCGACGGGGGTCTGGTGCTCGAGACGTACAAGGGCGAAGTCAGGGCTGACTTCGCCAAGCTGGCCCGAAGCCGCTTCGAGACGTACAAAGGCGAGATTCAGATCAAGGTGCCGAAGGGTCAAGGGATGGATGTGGAAGGGGACATCGGGCGGCGGGCGAGCTTCGACTCGGATTTCGATATCAAAGAGAGATACAGAAACCGATCCCGGGAGGACTACGACTTCCGGACGTCCGTGAACGGCGGGGGCCCCTTGATCCGCCTGAAGACGGAGAAGGGGACCATCCGGCTGCTCGAGCGCTAGCATAAGAGGAAAGCGCCTCAGAGGGCTGGTTTCGCCTTCATCGACTTTGAATCAGGAACGGTGGAGAAGAAGCATAGACCCAGTGTGCCATTCCTGATCGACATCGGTGTTGAGAGGTCAGGAAACGTCTACATCACTGGTACTCGCCGGATCTAGAATAGGACTCAGACAAGAACGCTCTTGAGGACGACGCGATGAAACTGAATCGATTTCTTGCGACAGCAGCCGCGTTATGGATTGTTGCACTACCTTCCGGATCATTTGGACAACCATCAATCAAGCAGGTTGTCTCTAGCGCTGAGAAGAAACAACTCGCGCAGTTTGAAGTGACACTCGACAAGCTGCGTGAGGATCGCATGATACCAGCGATCTCCGCTGCGATTGTGAAGAACCGGAAGGTGCTGTGGGCTCGCGGGTTCGGATATGCCGACCTTGAACAGAAGATCCCCGCAACGGAACACACCGCTTATCATCTCGCATCGCTTACGAAGACGTTTGCCTCAACAATCGTGATGCAGCTCCTGAAAGAAGGGAAGGTCCGGCTTGACGATCCTGTGACGAACTACGGTATAGCTCTGCCGAGCGAGGGGGTAATCCGGGTGAAGCACCTCCTCTCGCACACGTCGCAGGGAAATCCGGGCGAGCGCTATCAATACAGTGGCGATCGATTTGGGCGGCTGGACAAGGTCATACTGCAGGTGACCGGCCGTTCGTTCGCTGACTTACTCTTTGAGCGCATCATCGAACCCCTTGGGCTTGACGAGACGGCCCCGAACGTCCCGCCTCAGGCCATCGTTCCCGAACCGGATGATCCAGCAGTCAAAGAAATCAAAGAGGCGATGGAAGAGCTTCGAAAGGCGTACAATGATGGAAACGCCGACGCGTTGGCCCAATTCTATGTGCCGAACAACTCGGTCTTTCGTGACGACGGAGCCGTTCTGGACTACAACCAGGAAGCCTACATCGGCGGAGCGCTCAGAGCTGGCTACAAGGTAAGCGTGGAGACCTTCAACATCCGGGTAGCGCGTGTCGGATCGACCGTCTTCTCTACGTCGTACTTGCAGGGGACCCTCACGCCCCCGAACGGCACACCGACTCGGCTTGGCCCGTCTCGTGTGACGTATGTGTGGGTTCAAGACAATGGCAAGTGGAAGATCGCCCATACGCATCAGTCTGAGCTCAACGGCACACCGATCTCGGAAAAGCGGCTTCAGAGATTCGAAGAAGTGTCGCAGAAAATGGCTCTGCCATATGAACTGAGAAATCAAGGAGGGACTCTTTCTCCCGTGAGAGGAAGCTATCCCACATTCTTCGGCACGGCCGCTGGCCTGATTACCACCCTTCTTGACATGGCCAAGTACGATATTGCCCTCGACCAGAACAAGCTGCTGGACCAGCAGACGCAGCAACTGGCCTGGACGCCAACGATCTCAACGAAAGGAGAAACGCTCCCGTACGGGCTAGGATGGTTCATCCAGGACTATTACGGAATCCGGCTGATCTGGCACTACGGCTACTGGAACTGCAATTCGTCACTGATCGTCAAGGTGCCGCACAAGAACCTGACGTTCATTGTTATGGCAAACACCGATGCACTGAGCCGTGCCACAACCCTCGGTGCTAACGAAGATATGACAAGCTCACCTATGGGATTAGCATTCCTCGAGCAGTTCGTTCTTCCGGATGTCTTTGGTGAGCCTTTGCCCACAATCAACTGGAAGGGCTCGAGCGATGAAGTCAAGGCAACGCTCGAAAGGGCTATGAAGAAGAAATATGCTGATGTCCTCAAGACTGAGCTGAAGATTCAACGGATGACCTTCTCTTCCGTTGGAAAGACTGAAGAGAGCAAGAGGATGGCAAGAATCTACATGGATCTCTACGGCAAAAAGATGCCTGCGGAGACAGCGAAGGCAAGGATCATTGCCAAGATCGATCGAGTGAGGGACTCTGAAGACCGAACGGAGGAATTTCGTCTCGACAGCGAGCAACGTGTTCGTATCTTCGTTCTCGGTGAAGGCATTCTTGCGCAAGGAGAGATGGCGGACTATGGCTTTTTGGAGGATTCTGAAACAGGCAAGACGGTCTGGCAGATGAAAGCATCAGAGAGTCTCCATGCAGGAGGTGCAGAGAAGAACCGGATGGTTGATACGGTGGTTACACTCCCGGCGGGCAAGTACAGGTTGCGGTACAAATCGGATGACTCGCACTCGTACGATAGCTGGAATGCAGATCCGCCGGATTATGACTTTTGGGGAATTGCGATCTATTCAGTAGAATAGGCAACGAGAAGGTCAAGAAAGGTTCACCACTCCAGTCGAAGAGGGGCAACCAATAACAAAGAGGACCTATGAAACGGCTCTATAGATCTGCCACTGACCGAAGGATCGCCGGGATTTGCGGCGGCCTCGGAGAATATCTGGAAGTTGATCCGACCGTGGTCCGCCTCATCGCGGTCATCGTAGGGCTGGCAACGGGGATCATCCCATTTCTTATCGGCTACGTCATCGCGTGGTTCATCGTTCCCGAAGCCCCTCCAAGATCGCCCTCATGATCCATCGAAGGACGCTGAGGCTCGCTCAGAGGAAACTTTTGATGTGTGGTGTGATGTTGTAGAGACAGCTCTGGTCGTTTATCTCTCACACTCACACATTGGAGGTTTCTATGATGCTCAGCCTGAGCGTCCTTTCTGTTTTGATGCTGTTTCCTCCCATCCATCAGCTCTTCACGCAGCCGCACGCCGGACCCGCGACGGATCCAAAGAACGTCTACAGCTTTACGATGAAGACCATCGACGGGAAGGAGAAGTCGCTTTCGGACTACAAAGGGGAGGTCCTCCTCGTGGTGAATGTCGCGTCCTTCTGCGGATTCACGCCTCAGTACAAGGACCTCGAAGCGACATACCTGAAGTACAAGGACGAGGGGTTCCGCATCCTTGCGTTTCCGGCCAACAACTTCGGCCAGCAGGAACCCGGCTCGGATACGGAGATCAAGCAATTCTGTCAAACGAAGTACGATGTTACCTTCGACCTCTTCTCAAAGATCAGTGTCAAAAGTCCCGATCAGCATCCGCTCTATCAATACCTCACCAAGGATTCTCCGTTCCCGGGTGACGTGAAGTGGAACTTCCAGAAGTACCTCGTCGACAGGGAAGGGAACGTCGTCGCGATGTTTCCCTCGCGGGTCAAGCCGACAGACAAGGAAGTCGTGGAGAAGATCGAGGCTCTCCTCAAGGAAAAGCCCTAACTCTTGCACGCTGTTGAGGAGCTGGACGCAGAATCGGTTCCGCGGCTTAGAGGTGGAGCCAGCGGAACTGCCCCGTCTGCGCGTCGACTCTGAGCCATTGGTTTGACGCTGGTTTGTCGGGTCGGCGCTCTCCTCCACCTCCGACCTGATTGCAGCTCGTCCTACCGCCTGCCGTTGAAATTCAATCAATCTCTCACTAGGTTTGTGTGGAGAGTGACCGACTATGCCAGCCTGCTGGCTTCTCAAAACAGAGCCTTCCGAATATTCCTTTGACCAACTGACGCATGAAAAGAGGACCGTCTGGGAAGGGGTCACGAACAATCTGGCGCTCAAACACTTGCGGTCGATGAAGAAAGGAGACCTCGCGTTCGTCTATCACACCGGGGACGAGAAGGCGGTGGTTGGAATCGCCGAAGTTGCGAGTGATCCGTATCCCGACCCCCGGAAAAACGACGTAAAGCTTGTCGTCATAGACCTCAAGCCGAGAGAAAAACTCAGCAATCCAGTCACGCTCGAGCAGATCAAGGCCGATCGGAAATTTGCCCGGTTCGACCTCGCAACAATCTCGCGACTTTCGGTGATGCCTGTTAGCCAGCCGATCTGGGACGCGATCCTCAAGATGGCAAAGTGATGTCTGGCCTCCGAACTGCATACATCCGGTTGAAGTCCCACCTGCCGGAGCCGCTGCGCGAGGCGCTGAGCGCCGTGAACCAACGCCTCTTCGCACGACGGACTCTTCAGAGAAAATATGGGAGCTGGTTTGAAGTCGATTGGCGGAGGAAGTTCCGGACGCTCACGAACGAAGAGTGGAAGAGGGCGTATGATGAGGCGTGGAAGCATCGGGGAAATGACTGCGTCGAAGAAACGGACGCTCAACTGATCATCGCTGCCCTCGGCGAACGAGGATCGGTCCTCGAAGTCGGGGCGGGCGCCGGAACGTTGGCAATCCGCCTGGCGAAAGAAGGATTCCAGGTGACCGGGCTTGACGTAAGTGCTGAGGCGCTGGGACAAGCGAGTGCCCGAGCCCGGAACGAACGCGTCGCGATCGAATGGAAGGAAGGATTTGCGGAAGAGCTTCCGTTTTCCGACAAATCGTTCGACTATGTCACTTGCTGTCACACGCTCGAGCACGTCAAGGACCTGGCGAAAGCGACATCCGAGCTGAAACGAGCGGCGCGCAGGAAAGTCATCATCCTGACGCCGAAGCAGAAGTTCCGTCTCTATGCTGAAAACTACCACACACAGTTCTTCGAGCGGGCGGAAGACCTGAGTTCTGCGTTCGGTCTGCAGCACTTTGAATGCACGGAGATCGATTGCCTTGACCACAGGAATGAATTCCAGGGCAAAGCCTTCCTCTATATCGGATTTCTCCCCTGACTGAAGCATCGAATGAAGAGTCTTCTCCCGCTAGAGCATCCGAGACCGGATGCCAAAGAATTTATCGAAATCCTCGCGGGGCGGGGACGCCGGGTCCGCACGCCACTGGTGGAATATATCGTTGACGACGTTGTGATGAAGCCGATCGTGGAGCGGCTCCTCGGCAGGCAATGGGTCGAGTACGGTCCTGATCGCGACGTCCAGGTGGCTTACCTCGACAACTTTGTCGAGTTCTGGTATCGGATGGGATATGATTTCGTCCGCTTCGAACAAAGCCTCGGTTTTTTCGAGCTGAAGCTCATCATCCAAGACACCGCCCCCGGTACGACGAAAGCGCGTGAATGGGCAGATGAACATCGGGGCGTTATCCGGAGTTGGCAGGATTTCGAGCGGTTCCGGTGGCCGAAGGTCGAGGAGTTCGACTTCTTTCCGTTCGAGTATCTCAACGCTCACCTGCCCGATGGGATGGGCCTGATCAGCTCTCACGGCGGAGGGGTCTTCGAGCACATCACGTGGATGATGTCACTTGAGGGATTCTGCGCGACGCTCGTCAGCGATCCTTCTCTTGTCAAGGCTGTCGCGGACCGGCTCGGTGCACTGATGGTAGAATTCTACAAGCACTTGCTCGACCTCGATCGTCTCGTCGCCATCTTTCCCGGTGACGACATGGGCTACAACGTCGGTACGATCGTCTCCCCCGCCGACCTGCGCAAGCACTTCCTTCCCTGGCACAAACGCTTCGCCGCGATGGCTCACGCGAAAGGGCTTCCGTACTTCCTTCATTCCTGTGGCAATGTGGAGAAGATCATGGAAGACCTCATCACGGACGTGAGGATCGACGGGAAGCATTCCTTCGAAAACAACATCATGCCGGTGCAGGATTTTCAGGCCCGGTACGGGGCCCGCATCGCGGCTCTGGGTGGCCTGGATCTGAACATTCTGGGGGCGTCGTCCCCGGATGAAGTCCGAAAGGAGACTCGCAAGTTGCTGGAGGCTTGCGGCTTGGCCGGACGCTACGCGCTCGGCTCTGGCAACTCCATTCCCAGCTTTGTTCCGGTTCAGAACTACCTCGCGATGGTCGATGAGGCTCTCACAGCCCGGGCAGGGTAAGCCCCAGCCGACTTTGGTTCCGCTTCGTCGCAGCTCTTTCCTCGCGAGGGAAAGCCCTTGTTTCTTCGGAAAAACCGGCAAAAGAAGGGTCTTCGACGATGAGCGGGCTTGTTCAGGCGGTTCCCCATATATCGCTCCCAGTCCTGTCGAAATTGACTTTGCAGGTGCATTAGGCTAATTTGGTGATCGTCCGGCCAGTGCGCTCACCCATCGGAGGTTGTACTGATGCCCGCCAGCGACTCTCAACGTGACTTGGCTGAATCATCCCAGGAAGAGATTGCCCGCCTCCGGCGCGCCGTCGAAGAACTCTCTGTGCTCAACGAGCTCGCTCGTAGCATCGGCGCTTCCCTTGATTCGCAGCAGGTGATGCAGACGATCATTCAGCGATCGCTCCACGCGATCAACGCGGATCAGGGTGTCATCACGCTCGTCGACAAGGGTCCCGACATAGAGACGACAACGCTCGTCCGTACCCAGGTGAGCACCAGCCAGCTGCCCCAATTTCATCTTGACCAGACGCTCGTCGGCTGGATGTATCTCAACAAGAGACCGCTTCTCCTCAACGACCCGCGGCAGGATGAGCGCTTCCGCGGAACCCGCTTCGATGATTCCATTCGCTGCCTTCTCTGCGTTCCAATGATGGTCAAAAGCGAGCTGATCGGCATCCTCACTGTGTACAATAAGAAGATCGGCGGCGGCTTCACCGAGGGTGATCAGCGATTGCTCGGAATCATCGGGGCGCAATCCGCACAGGTGGTCGAAAATGCCCGTCTTTCTGAAGAAGAGAGAGTGCTTCTGAAAATGAAGGCGGAGCTCAGGCTGGCTGCCCAGATTCAGCTAGACCTCCTTCCGAAAGATTGCCCGAAACTCTCAGGCTATGATATCGCGGCGAAGACCATTCCTGCCGAGCAGGTTGGCGGCGACTACTTTGACTTCGTTTGCAGCCAGCAGGACCGACTTGTCCTCTGTCTCGGCGATGTTTCAGGCAAAGGACTGCCGGCCGCATTGCTGATGGCAAATCTGCAGGCGACTCTTCGGGGACAAGCGATGCTCACCCCCGTTCCGAGAGAGTGTCTTCTTCGTGCCAACCGACTCTTGTTCAACAGCACGAGCCCGGAAAAATTTGCGACGCTCTTCTATGCTGTCCTGAATCCCGAGAGCGGGAGTTTCTGCTATTCCAACGCTGGCCACGAGCGACCGGTACTCCTGAAGAAAAACCAGGAGGTCCGGTTCCTCGGCACTGGCGGACTCCCACTCGGCATGCTCGAGGATTGGGCCTACGAAGATGAATGTGAGCAGCTTTGTCCTGGCGAAATGCTGGTCATCTATTCCGACGGCATTGGTGAGACGGTCGGCGCAAACGGGGAACAGTTCGGTGCTGAGGGTGCTGTGAATGTCATCAAAGCAAGCGCCCACCTCTCCGCGCGCGAGCTTGTAGAAACCATGCTTTCGGCCGTCCGTAGGCATGCAGCGAACCCCACGCAATCGGACGATATGACCCTGGTTGTGGTGAAGAGATTGGGGTGATCACGAACGCTTCGGCCGCGCAACCATGTCCTTCAATTTCCTTGAGAGATTTCTTGTAGGCGGCCTGTCTGCCTTGTTTCTCGCTTCGATTCCCGCCTGCACATCAGCATCGGGGCCTGAGGCGGGCACGGTGGAAGAATCCTACTGGCACATTCGGCCCAGCTGGTCCCCTGACGGAACATTGATCGCTTACACGGTGACTCTCCCAAGCTCGCCGGGTGTCTACCTGGTCGATTCGAGCGGGGCAAACGTGCATCGACTCGTGGAAGGGGAGGGGATTGGAACGACGTGGTCTCCGGACAGCAGGTGGATTGCATTCTCACGCGCCGGCGGTCTCTGCAAGATCAAGATCAATGGAGACAGTCTGACAGAACTCTCCACTCCCGTCGGTGCGATTCGACCGGCTTGGTCCCCCGCTGGCCGGCAACTGGCGTTCGTGCTGCGGAATTCGCCCGACCTGACGGCGGTCTGGCTCTATGATATTGCCATCGGAAGTGCATCGCAGCTTGTCAGCTTCGGAGACTACCCGTCGTGGAACGCGTTGACGGGTGAGTTGGTGGCGCTCGATGTCCAGTACAGCGGCGGCACCGCCGTCTACCGCTTCCTGGCAATCGACGTCACCAGTCTTTCCGACCGGACCCTCGCTGCATTCGGATCGACCTCGGACTGCGCGTTCGTTTCGATCAGCCCTGATGGCAGTGCGATCCTGTACGGCCTGAAGCCTCCAGATGATCTCGCGCAGGTCTGGAAATATGAGTCGGCGGGAAATCGGCACATTCGTTTGACCGATGACGGCGGAGATAATCCGGCCTGGAGTCCTGACGGCAGCAAAATCGTCTACACTCGCACGGCGAGGGGGGATGGGGGATTGTGGATCATGAATGCCGATGGCAGCGGCAAGAGGAGGCTGACGCAACCGTAGATTGTCGAAAGGGGGATCCTGAGGGTTGGCGACGCACGGTCACCGGTGATCGGCCGCTCGGTGAACCATGCCGTCCAAGATTGAATTGAGGTCTGAAGTCAGAACGGTTTCTCTTCTCCTGCTCTCAGCATTCATCCTGGGCGGTTGCCATTGTTCCCGCACGGTGGAGGACTCGGTCTCCGGGGAGATACGAGACCGCATCCTGAGCGCCAACGGGCGGGAGATCATCACCATGCGTGATGAGTCGATCTGCGCTTCGAGCGTCCTCGCCGCTCTTTACAGAGATCGAAATTACCGGGCATTCTGGAGCGCGAATCGGGGCCTTCTGCCGCAAGCAGACTCTCTCGTTGGGGCGATCGAGGAAGCTGATCGTGAGGGACTGAGGCCTGGGGATTATCATCTCTCCTCGCTGGCGGCGATGATGGTGGATTTCCAGCAGCATCGAGAAGACAGGGGTTCCCCTTCTCCTCGCGTCTCGCCGATCTTGATCTTGTGCTGACCAACGCGTTTCTCGTCTACGCTTCTCATCTCGCAGCTGGGAAAGTCAACCCGGAGACACTCGAGCCGGGATGGCACGCAAAGCCCGATAGCCTGGACTATGCCAACCTCATCGAGGACGCTCTTCGGTCGAACCGGATCGGAGAGAGTCTGAGAGGCCTCCTTCCGCGGCACGCGTTCTGTTCGGATCTGCAGCGGATGCTTGGCTCCTTCGAGGCCTTGTCAAGAAAGGGTGGATGGGAGGCAGTCCCAAGCGGCGTGGAACTGAGAATCGGTGGGCAGGGAAAACGCGTCGCGGCACTGAGACGGCGGCTCACTGCATCGGGCGATCTTATCGGAAGGCACCAAAAGGGGAGAGATGTGTTCGACTCAACGCTCGTGGAGGCAGTTCGCCGCTTCCGGAAGAGGCACGGTCTCGAAGCGACCGGCATCGTGGACAGTACCACACTGACGGCGCTGAACGTTCCCGTTGAGCAGCGACTCGGGCAGATCAGAGCGAACCTCGTACTCGCACGTCTTCCATATGCAGGCGTCGCTTCCAAGAGCATCTCCGATCGCACATCATCTGAGAACCTTCAGGTTTTCCTCCCCGGATTCTTAATCGCCATCCTCATCCATTCCCTCTACAACCATTTCTTCTTCCACCCGATGGCTTCGACGTTGCTGATCCTCGTAATCCTGCCGCTCGTGATGAGGACTGTTTTCCAGCAAAGCGAAAAAGGCTTACGGGCATGGCTGCATGTTGGCTTCGATACAGACCAGGAGTTGTTGCGGACGATGACGTCGGGCAACCTTTTGAAGACGCCGGTGGGTGTTTATCTTGAATCGCTTCAAAGCAAGTTTCCCGCTGATGTCGTCGTCGACATGCTGTGCTATCTCCGCCTTCACGTTGAACTGACCATCCAAGCCAAAGGCATCCTGCTCATGCGTCAGGCCGGTTTCCAGGTTCCGCCCGATCCTTCGGTCCGCGAGAAGTTCACCGAGCTTCACGCGCTCGCAAGGAACATCGGGCAGACAGGAAGACTCGCCATCCTCCCATTCCTCCATACGAGTGGACGAGAGCTCTGGCAGCTCCACATGCTCAGTCAAAAGTGATGCTCATTCGTCCCGAGGCCTTCGAGTTTATCCTGCTCGCACACTTCGGCAACACGATGCCTCACCACGTGACCATTCCCACCATCGGGATACATTCGCAGCTGTGAGAATTGCGTTCGTTTCCTGTCTGCCGAATCAACCTTTTCTGAAACTTTCTTGGTTATGGGCGTTGGTACATAAGTTGTTTCAATGGAAGCAAATACTTAACTTTGTGCTGGAGCTCTTTGACCTTCGTATAAAAGGAGTTTGTTATGCCTCTCATCGATTCGCGGACAGGAGCTGTCCGGAAAGCGTATACGATTCCAGAGCTTGGAGAAGCCGCCAGGCTTATGCGTGGGTATGACCTCATCAGCCTCGCGGCGTCAGGATCAGGTCACGCCGGCGGTACACTGTCGATCATGGACATTACCGCGGCGCTCTATTTGCACGTCGCCCGGCTTGATCCGTCGAATCCCGAATGGAACGATCGGGACCGAATTGTGTGGTCGACCGGCCACAAAGCCCCGAGTCTCTACCTGGGGTTGGGCATGGCTGGATTCTACGACGTGAAGGACGTGGTGAAATTGAGGAAGCTCGGCAGCCCGTTTCAGGGTCACCCGCACTGGCTTAAGCTGCCGGGAGTCGAAGTCTCCACAGGCTCACTCGGGCAAGGTCTGAGCATCGCCGTTGGCATGGCGATGGGGCTCCGGCTTAACAAATCGGCATCTCGCGTCTACTGCATCAACGGCGATGGCGAGCAGCAGGAAGGTCAAATCTGGGAAGCGGTGATGGAGGCAAGCCACTACAAGCTCGACAATCTTGTCAGCATCATCGACAAGAATCGCCTTCAAATTGACGGATGGGTGAAGGATGTGATGAATATCGACCCGCTCGATGAGAAGTACCGTAGCTTCGGCTGGGACGTCATCCACATCAACGGACACAAGATGGACGAGATCGTCCGGGCGTTTGATCAAGCGAAGAAGATGAAGGGGAAGCCGGTTGTCATCATCGCGGAGACCGTGAAGGGCAAGGGCGTTGACTTCATGGAAAACAATGCGGGATGGCATGGCAAAGCTCCCAGCGTCGACGAGATGCGAAAGGGACTGACGCAGCTTGGCCTTGCGGACAAGCTCCCGGTTGACCAAATGCTCAATTCCGCAACGGCTTATCAGAAACACATGGACGTCGAGCTCAACAACAAGATGCCGCGGTTCGGCCGTGACTATTGGTGGAACACGGACGAGCTGATGCGCGCTGAGATGCAGCCGACCAGGAAGGGATTTGGCGCCGCGCTCAAGGATCTCGGCGGCGACGAGCGTGTGGTGTGTCTCGGCCTGGACATCTCGGGTTCAATCACTATTAGCGAGTTCTATGACGGCATTCCTGAACGGAAGCCCCGGTGGGTCAGCGTTGGCATTGCCGAACAGAGCGCGGTCTGCCTGGCTGCCGGCCTCGCACGCGAGGGGAAAATTCCTGTCCTCGGCACGTACGGAACCTTCGCGCCGGGCAGATGTTTGGATCAAATCCGGACGACCGTCTGCTACGGGGATCTCAATGTCTTGATAGCCGGCGCTCATGGCGGGGTTTCCGTCGGCCCGGACGGTGCAACGCACCAGGCTTTAGAGGATCTGTTTCAAGTCTGCGGGCTCCCGAACATCAACGTTTCGGTCCCTTGCGACGTCGTCGAGACTCGCAAAGCCACGGCGCACCTCCTTTTTGGCTTGAAGGGGCCGAAGTTCATTCGCTTCGCGCGAGAGGCGACACCGATTGTCACAACTGAGCAAACGCCGTTCAAATTTGGCGAGGCGAACGTCATCCGTCTGCGCAAGGTGCTGCCGCGGTTCGTCGATGCATTCGAGACCGTTCTGGCGTCGCGCTACGAAGGGGAAGGGGAGGAGCTTTCGATCATCGCCTGCGGACCAATGGTCCCCGAGGCGATGCGGGCGGCATATATCCTCAAGCAGGAGTACGACATCGAAACCCGCGTAGTCAACATGCACACCCTCAAACCGCTGGACGCAAAGGCGGTCATCAGCGCGGCGAAGGACACGGGCATCGTCGTCACGGCGGAGGAGCATCAGATCGGTGGACTTGCGGATCGGGTTTGCCGCATCATCACCGAGTCACTCGAGCTTTACCAGCTTCCTGTCATTACCGGGTCCATCGGCGTCAAAGATCGGTTCGGCGAGTCCGGAGCGCCGTGGGAGTTGATCAAGGAGTTCGAGGTGAGCGCCGAGCATATCGCGCGGAAGGCTTTCGACCTCTTTGAACTGAAAAAGCGAGCGGTCGCGATTCACTAAGATGCCATCAGCATTCAACCCAGTGCCGTTTCCATAAGGTGATCTTGTGTTTATCGATAACGCGACTGCAAATGGAAACGAGCACTACTGCCTCTTTGGAAAGGGCTCAGACAAGAAACGCGAGATTTCTTTTTAGAAGTGGCACTAGGAACCAATCATGAGTTTTTCTATAGGTGACTTATGAAGCTCGCAGAACGGATGTCAAGACTAGGTACCGAGACGGCGTTCGATGTCCTGGCGGAAATCAATGAACTGAGGGCGAAAGGCCGGAACATCGTCGCGCTCTCCATCGGTGAGCCGGCGTGCAATACCGCCGAGTTCGTCAAAGACGCGGCAAAGAAGGCGCTCGATGAAAACCAGACCCACTACGGCCCGTCGGCGGGTCTTCCGCAATTTCGTCGCGTCATAGCAGACTACGTTTCGAAAACGAGAGGGCTCCCGTTCGATCCCGATGAGATCGTCGTCGTCCCGGGAGGAAAACCGGTGCTCTTCTTCAGCGTCCTGGCAACCGTCGAAGAGGGAGATGAGGTCATCTACCCGCTGCCGGGATATCCGATCTATGAGTCGATGGCAAATTTCGTGGGTGCGAAGGCCGTGCCGCTGCGGCTACGCGAAGAGAGGGGTTTCAGCTTTGACATCCGGGAGCTTCGCTCGAAGATCACCGATCGCACGAAGATGGTGATTGTCAACTCTCCTCAGAATCCGACCGGTGGCATCATAGCGAAGCAGGATCTCCACGAGATCGCCGAGCTGGCGCTGAAGCACGACTTCTGGGTGCTTTCGGACGAGATCTACACACGCATCGTCTATGAAGGAAAGGCCGAGAGCATCGTGCAGTTCCCCGGCATGAAGGAGCGGACGATCATTCTCGACGGTCACTCGAAGACGTACGCGATGACCGGTTGGCGCCTTGGCTACGGCGCCATGCCGAAACATCTCGCCGCGCAAGTATCCCGCTTGATGACCAACTCAGCTTCCTGCACGGCAACCTTCACACAGCTTGCCGGCATGGCCGCTTTGCTCGGCCCGCAGGACTCCGTTGATCAGATGGTGCGGGACTTCCGAGCGAACCGCGATCTTATCGTCGAGGGTCTCAATCGGATCGACGGATTCTCATGCAAGAAGCCGGCTGGTGCGTTCTACGTCTATCCGAATGTGACCAAGGCATGCCGAACGCACGGTCTCAAGGACTCCAGGCAACTCCAGCAGTTCCTGCTGCACAAAGCCGGCGTCGCTGTCCTGGGTCAGCATTGCTTCGGGACGAGGACGAAGGATGACGATCAGGAATACATCAGGCTGTCGTACGTTTCTGCCGCAGCGGACATCAAGGAGGCTCTCCGCCGCATTGACACCTCGCTCAAGGACCGCGGCCTTGTTGAGGAGTTCCTGGAGGAGCAGAAGGCAAGAGAGCTCGTGAAGTGAGGAAGGTTCTCTTCGAACCGAGTCCGGTCGCTGACCGGACTTTTTTTTGTACGAAGGCGAGTCCCGTTGGCGTATATAGAGAGCGGCGGAATCTGAGAGCGACATTGGCATCTCAAAGGGAATTTATTTACTTTAGACCGCAGTTTGCGCACGTCGAAAAATTATCTCATGGCGTATCGTCTCGGACTCTTTCTCTCCGTCGTGTTGCTTCCCACCCTGCTCGTCGCGCAGGGGGTGGACGTTCGCGGCGTTGTGGCGGACAGCGCGTCGGGTGAGAAGATCCCCTTTGCCAATGTGGTCATCCTGAACTCGAACAGGGGGGCAGCGTCAAACCTCCAGGGGTTTTATCTGATGACGAACGTCCCTCCGGGGCGGTACGAGATCTCGGCGAGCTCGATCGGGTACCAGACTCGCGTGAAAACCGTCACGGTCCGAGCCGGTGAGCCAATCGTCGTGAATATTCGGCTGCCGTCCAAGCCGGTGGAGTTCTCAGAGGTCGTTGTTACGGACGTGGCGCGTCGCCAGCTCACCGAGATCCAAACGAGCGTGCACGTGCTGGAACAGCGGGACCTCCACGCTGTGCCGACTGCTGCTCAGGAGGATGTTTTCCGTTCCATCCAGATTCTGCCCGGCATTGTTTCCACCAGTGACGTCAATTCGCAATTCTATGTCCGTGGCGGAGCGGGGGATCAGAATCTGATCCTTCTCGATGGGATGAAGATTTACAACCCGTATCATGCCTTCGGTATCTTCAGCATCTTTGACGCGGACATCATCAAGACGACCGAGGTCTACACGGGGGCTTTTCCCCCGGGGTTCGGCGGCAGGCTTTCATCGGTGGTCAACATGACGACGCGGGACGGCGGGAGCAGTGCCATTGCCGGGCGAGCGAACATCAACTTCCTTTCCACCAAACTGCAGCTCGACGGTCCCGTGATGCAAGACGTGAACTGGCTCATCGACGCTCGGAAGTCGCTCTTCTCCGAGACGTTCAAGAACTTCCTCAACAAAGACCTGCCGCTCTCATTCTATGATGGATTTTTCAAAGTCACGGCTGAGGGGAGTGAGACGCAGGGGAAGTACAGTTTCGAGACGTTTGTGAGCGGAGACGACATGCGGTCGCCGAATCCTGACCAGCCAGACTACTCGTGGCGCACCAGCGCCATCGGCCTGGTGGCGTCGGGGCTGATCCAGGACAGGGTGTATGTCGAGTCGGTGGCCTATGGCAACACCTTCGAAGCCAGCCGTAACGCGAAATCGGCGAAGAATGTCACGGCAGCGTCGACCACGGTTCGGGAGACGGGGGTGCGCGCGAACGCCACGCTCTACACGGATTCCCGCGACCTGTATTTCTTCGGATTCGAATTCAGCTTTCCAAGGCTTGAGTACGACTTGATCAACAACTACGGCACGCCCGTCACCCTCAGCAGCGAGTTCGTTGATGCGACCATGTGGCTCCGGTATCAGACGTCGATCAAAGGCTTGCTGATGGACATCGGGCTGCATCTTGATGTCGGGAGCCTCTTCGAGCAAAAGGCCGGCATCGAAGCCTTCCAGCCACGGATCAACATGAGCTATCCCATCTGGAACGACTGGAAGCTGAAGGCCTCGTACGGTCGCTTTACACAGAGCATGATCACTGTGAACAACGAGGACGACGTCATCGCGATCTTCGACGCGTGGATCCGCGTGCCAGAGGATCTGAAGCCCGAGCGGGCGGACCACTACGTGCTCGGACTCGAAGGAAACCTCCTGCGCAACCTGTCGGCAAGCTTCCAGGGGTACTATAAGTCCTACGGCTCCCTCGTCCTCTACAACCGCAACAAGGTCGATGCGCTCGACCCGGACTACGTCAACGGGACCGGAAAAGCGTACGGCGTGGAGGGGTTGATCCGGTACGGGGTCCAGGCTGCTGATCTCTATCTGGCGTACACGCTCGGGTGGACGAAGGTGACAACGGGAGGATTCACCTACACTCCGCGGTACGACCGCCGTCACAACCTCAATCTCCTGACGGTGTTTCATCCTGTGGAACGCCTCGATGTGACGTTCCGGTGGGAGCTCGGCAGCGGCTTGCCGTTCACTCAGACGATTGGGTACTATGACCGCTTGAACATCACGGACATCTTCCGGGGATCCTATATCGGTGAGACGGGCAGCCCGTACTCGATCCTCGGCCCGAAGAACGAAGCCCGGCTCCCGACGTATCATCGGCTCGATATGGCCGCGACCTATCGTTTCAAGTTGTCGCGGCTGAACTGCTCTGCCGGCGTGAATATCGTCAACGTGTATGACCATAAGAACATTTTTTACTTCGACCGCACGACAGGCCAGCAGGTCAATATGCTGCCATTCTTTCCAACGGCCACGCTTACCGTCGAGTACTGATGGCGAATGAGCAGACATATTCTGCGCGCTTTCTGGTCGTCCTCGAGGGTTGCTGGAACGAGCGCTGGTCTCGAGCCGGGGAGCACCAATGAAGAAGATACTCCTCCTGGGACTTCCGGCAATCGGGCTCTTGATCCTCACGGGCTGCGAGAACGCGTTCAGTCCGAAGGGTCCCTACACGCAGCAGCTCGTCGTCTACTCGATTCTGACGTCACGGTCCGACACGCAGTACGTGCGGGTGTACAGAACCTACAACCCGAGCGGTTTCAATCCGCTGGAGAATACCACGGACACGTACGTGCGGGGGGCTCACGTCATCATCACGGGCGCCGCCGGCGCGTACGAGCTACGCGACACGACGATCACGCGCGTGGATCAGAGCCGGTACCCGGCGAACCTCGGAGCCTACATCGCCTATCCGATGCCGATCGCGACGGGGACTACGTACTCGCTCCAGGTCGTTTCTGATCAAGGTTCTGTCACCGCAACGGCGTCTGTGCCGGGGAAAGGCACGATCGTGCCGAATAACCAGTACGTGCTTCAGAATCCGGGGAAGTACAGCGAGGATATCTCCGCAACCATCTACATGTCATCGATCACACGGGGGTACGTCATTCGTCTCTACCTCGATTTCGAGTACGACGAAGGAAGCACCGTCAAGCACGTTCGCACCGAGGTCCCGATCTCAACGTTTGGGCAAATGGACGGGAACCCGCAGTTCAACTATCCTCGACTCAGGCGACGAGATCTCAGCCGGTTTGTGCCGGTTGAGACCATCTATTTTCCACTCGATGCCTACGAATTCCTGCTTGGGTTCCTCAAGGTGCGGTACTCCTCGTCCGTGCGCCTCCTCACTGCGACGTTCATCCTGACGCAAGTCGACGACAACCTGTACAAGTACTACAACATCGTGAACGGGTTCCAGGATGAATTCTCCATCCGGACGGACTCGCCGGACTTCACCGATATCCGCGGTGGCGTTGGCGTTTTCGGGGCGATGTCCGAGGATTCGACTGTCGTCGATCTGCGACAGTAGGATCGTCTGCTGTCATCACGTGTCTGGGCCCACCTTGAGCGTCAGTTGAAGAGGATACGTCCGCACAGAATTCTGCAATGAACATTGCCTCGTTCTTTGGATCCGGCCAGCGAAAGCCGGAATGGACCTACTCGGCTCGCGGCACTATCTGGAGAATTGAGGTCTCCGGGAGCGGCAAGATCCTCGGCGAGGTCCGCGACGAGGAGCGGAAAGTGGTCTCTTTTTTCTGTCTGGAGGGGGAGACCGGTGCCCCACGGTGGGAGGATCGGAAGCTCGAGGAGCGGTGGTGGGTTGGGATCGAGTCCGTGCAGGGCAACACGCTCCTGCTGCATCAGTTTGCGCAACCGGATCTACCGCAGCACAAGTGCATCCTTGCGCTTGACATTCACACCGGGGCGGAGCGGTGGAGGAACGATGACCTGACCTACTGGTTCGGCTTGCGGGAGAAGGTTTACGCCTATCGAGACACGTTCGAAAAGAGGATTGGGTACACGCTCGACGTCGAAACGGGCGTGATCGAACAGACCTACAGCGAGAACCTCGACGAGCTGATGGCTCTGCGCACGGCATCGTTCCAGGAACTCCCGTCCGGAGACTCTCGCTTTCCCGAAATCCTCGATGAACGTTTACGAGAACCATCGATCGTTGGCGTTGTCGAGAAGGAAACGAGCGGAAAGAAGGTGGCCGGACACGTCGAGTATCTTCGAGAGCAGGACTTGCTGTTGTTCAACTATCACGAGCTCAGTCGTAACTCGTCATTCGAGGCACCGCTCTACCAGAATCACTTTGTGATCTTTGACCTGCACCAACGGAAGAGAGTATTCTCGGAGGTCCTCGCCAGCGGCCTCAGGACTCCGGTTCCGGACTCCTTTTTCACCAGGCCTCCGTTCGTCTATTTTGTCAAGAATCAGAACATTCTCACCGCGATAAGACTGTGAAAGTCATAACCGAACACTTCTCGGTCTCGACAGGGGGGAACTCGGAGCTTCTGGATATCACCGGCACGGTATCGGACCTACTGTCCAAGCACAAGCTGAACGAGGGCAACCTTACGGTCTTCGTCTCGGGATCGACCGCTTCCGTCACGACCACCGAGTTTGAGCCGGGCCTGCGGAAGGATATCCCGGAAGCGCTCAACCGCCTTGCCCCGGAGGGAGTTCGATACCATCACGATGATACGTGGCATGACGGCAATGGTCACGCACACGTCCGAGCATCGATCCTGGGACCGTCGTTGACCATCCCGTTCTCAGGCGGCGAGATGCTGCTCGGGACCTGGCAGCAAATCGTGCTGATTGATTTTGACAACCGACCGAGGGAGCGGAAAGTGATCGTCCAGTTGATCGGAGAGTAGGCGCGCCGGCAGCGCGGGAAGGATATGCACTCGTTAGAGGAGGGAGTACCTCGATGAAAAACTATGAGCTGAAGCACGTCAATGCCTTCACGGGCGAAGCGTTCGCGGGCAATCCGGCTGGTGTTCTCCTCGACGCCAGAGGTCTGACCCGAGACAGAATGCAGGCGATCGCCCGGGAGATGAATCTTTCAGAGACAGCATTCATCCTGCCGCCGACGGTGAGATCTGCCGACCTCCAGATCCGCTGGTTTACACCGGCCGTTGAAGTGCCGTTGTGCGGGCACGCGACGATCGCCAGCTTCCACGCGCTTGCTGAGGAGGGTCTGTACGGGATGAGACGGGTTGGCACGTACCACTTCCGCCTGCAGACGAAAAGCGGCGTGCTTGCGATCAGCGTCGAAAAGACGTTCTCGGGGACGATCGTAGAATTCCAGCTTCCGATCCCACGGTTCCAGCCTCACAAGAAAATACCGCCGGCCCTACTCAAGGGAATGAAAATTCGCCCGGGCGACGTCGAGTCACGGCTTCCGTTCGTTTCTGCCTCCTATCTGTATCTTCCTCTGAGAAAGCTCTCGACCGTTCGATCCCTTCAGCCCGACTATCCGAGGCTCTTGGCAGTCAGCAAGGCGACGCAAACGCTGGGTGTCTGCGTCTTTTGTCTCGAGACGGTTGAACAAAGCTCTGCCGTCCACTCGCGGTTCTTCGCCCCTGCCGCGGGGATCGCCGAAGATCCCGTCACGGGCTCTGCGAACGGTCCGCTCGGCGTGTACCTCTACAAGTATGCAATCCCCGCCGATTTCCCGGTCCCTTCATTCCTGATGCCGGACGGGAGGATCGAGTTCATCGGCGAGCAGGGAGATGAGATCAAACGAAGGGGGCGGGTCAAGATCCGGCTGAGCGTCAGCGGTCACGGGGTGAAGCAGGTCGCGATAGCAGGAGAGGCCGTGACGATGATGGACTCGACGCTGATGTGCTGACCCTCCTCACTGCAAGACCTTCATGACAACCAAGAGCGTAATATTCGTTATCGTCTTGCTGTGCGCGTTTGGTTTCTTCGCGTTCAGCGTCCGCAGGCTGATTCGGTACCTGAAGATCGGCCAGCCGGACGACCGCTTTGACAAACCGTGGGCGCGGCTCAAGAAGACTCTTGCCGTCGCAATAGCGCAATCAAAAATCCTGCGCGAGCCGCTCGCGGGCTCGATGCATGCTCTCATCTTCTGGGGCTTCATCGTTTTGCTGGCGGCTGTCCTCGAATCCATCGGGGAAGCGCTCGTGCCGGGTTTCTCGTTTCGCTTCCTCGGCGGGCTCTACGCACCCCTCGTGTTCATGGAAGACCTCTTTGCGGGGCTTGTGACCGGCTCCGTTCTGGTCGCCCTCTATCGAAGATACATCCTGCGGCCGAAGCGCCTCGAGGTGAGCGCCCGTAGCAGGCTCGACGCCACGCTCATCCTGCTCATGATCTTGCTCGTGATGGTCAGCATGGTGGGCCAGAACGCGACGAGGATGATCCTCCACCCGGATCTAGCCTGGAATGGTCGTTTCCTCTCCGCGGCGGTTGAGCCGCTGTTCGACTCGATGGACACCTCGACGGTCAATCGCTGGTTCGAGATCCTCTGGTGGACGCACGTCGGGGTCGTTCTCGTGTTCCTGGATTACCTCCCGTACTCGAAGCACCTCCACGTCCTCACCTCGGTCCCGAACGTTTACCTCTCTTCCTTGAAACCCCGGGGGGAGCTCAAGCCCATCAACCTCGAAGCCGAAAACGTGGAGAAGTTCGGTGCAAGCGATGTGGAGGACCTGACGTGGAAACAGCTCCTCGATGGTTACACGTGCACCGAATGCGGACGATGCACCGCGGCCTGTCCGGCCAATACCACGGGGAAGATTCTTTCTCCTCGAAAGATCATCATGGACATCCGTAAGCGTCTTGAGGAGAAGGGACCGCTCGTCGTCGGCGGAGGAGTACCAGCGCCTGCGGTGGAAGGAGGGAAGAGCGCCGCGGAGAAGACTCTCATCCACGACTACATCACCGCCGAGGAGCTCTTTGCCTGCACGACGTGCATGGCGTGCGTTCAGGAGTGTCCTGTGAACATCGAGCATGTCGACGCCATCGTCGAAATGCGCCGGAGTCTCGTGTTGATGGAGTCGAATTTCCCGCCGGAGGTGCAGGTCGTCTTCAGGAACCTGGAGAGCAATTACACGCCGTGGGCTTTTCCGTCCTCGAGCAGGGCTGACTGGGCGGAGGGCATGAACATTCCGATGATGTCCCAGTCCCCGGAGGCTGACGTGCTCTTTTGGGTCGGCTGCGCAGGGTCGTTCGACAGCCGGTACAAGAAGGTCACGCAGGCCTTCGCGAGGTTGATGCAGCAGGCCGGCGTCAAGTTCGCGATCCTCGGCGTAGAGGAGAAATGCACCGGCGACCCGGCCCGTCGCATCGGCAATGAGTACCTCGCCCAGATCCTGGTTAAGGAAAACATCGCGACCCTGAACGGCTACAAGGTCAAGACCATCGTAACGGCGTGCCCCCATTGCTTCAATACGCTTTGCAACGAGTATCCACAGTTCGGGGGCAATTACACGGTTTTCCACCACACCGATTTCATCGTCAGGCTCATCAATGAAGGCCGGCTTAAAGTCACCAGGGAGGAGGCAGCGAGGATCACCTATCACGATTCGTGCTACCTCGGCCGGTATAACGGCGTGTACGATCAACCGCGTGACATTCTGGCGTCGATTCCCGGGATTGATCTTGTGGAGATGAAGCGATCTCGCAGCAAGGGTTTCTGCTGCGGCGCGGGGGGAGGGAGGATGTGGATGGAGGAGAAGGAGGGGAAGCGAGTCAATATCGAGCGTACCGAAGAGGCGCTGGCCACGAAGGCTGACGTTATCGGAACGGCTTGTCCGTTCTGCATGACGATGATGACGGACGGCGTGAAGGCGAAGGACGCGTCCGAAAAGGTGGCTGTGAGGGACGTCGCGGAGATCCTCTTCGATGCAACACAAACAGGTGGTTGATGGGATGTTGGCGTCTGTGCCGAGTCGACCAACGAAGCGCTGGATCCGCTCAGCGGTTTCTTGTTCTATCGGCTCTGAGAACCTGAAACAAAGTACATCAGTGTCATTCCCACGTAAGTGGGAATCCAGAACAGAACTCTGATCTGGACCCCTGCTTCCGCACGCGTGACAAAGTCTTGGAGTGTCATTCCCGCACGCCTTAAGCGGCCAGCCCGCCAAGCGGCCTGCCCGAACGACATAGTCGGGCGGGTCTGGCGGGGAATCCAGAACGTGCCATACGTGGAGACTCCCGCTTTTTCGCGAAAAGCCATCGCGGGCCGGCTTCCGCGGCTGAGACGAACTCTTGACTTTGTGGATGCTTGCCAGAAATGCCGAACCGTGTTTCACCAATGATATGAAGCAATCCGCATTTCTCGTCATTCTTTCCTTCATCTTTCTCTTCCTGGGCGCAGCCCATTCCCAGACCTTCACGCTCTCCGGCACGGTTCGCGACCAGGCGACAGGCGAGCCGCTCGTCGCCGCGAACATTCGAATCGAGGGGACTTCCCGGGGGACCATAACAAACAGCCAGGGTTTTTACCGCCTCTCGCTTGAGCGTGGATCGTACGTCATCGTCTACAGTTTCATCGGCTACAAGCCGGACACGCTCCGGGTGACGCTTGATCGGGCGGTCGAATACAACGCGCGGCTGCAGGCATCCCCCATCGAGATGGCCGAGTTCCTGGTCACGAATGAGGACCCCGCGATGGCTATCATGCGCAAGGTCATCGAGAACAAGAAGCGCTGGGCCGAGCAGCTTCGTTCGTATGAGTTCGAAGCCTTCACGCGGCAGGTGTTGCGACGAGATACGGCCATCGCGATGATCACGGAGTCGTACTCGTCGGGATATTGGCGAAAAGGGGATACCCTCCGCGAGGTGATCAAGCAGAAACGCCAGACGGAGAATATCCCGGGGACGATGAATGTCGCTTCTGTCGGAGGGATTCTGAACTTCTACGACGATGAGATTCGATTTTCAGGATACCGGTTCGTGGGACCGACGTCGGTGGAGGCGTTCGATTACTACAATTTCAAGCTGGAGAGGACCCGGGTGCGGGACGGTGTTCCAACCTATACGATCCGTCTGCTCCCGAAAACGCGGCTTACCCCTTTGTTTCGAGGAACGGTCAACGTCGTGGGGGATTCGTACTCCCTCGTCGGCGTCGAGGTGACTCCGAATGAGGCTTTTTCACTTCCGCTGTTCAGCAAGCTGGAGCTTCACTACGGGCAGCAATTCGCCCTCTATGAGAAGCGTTTCTGGATGCCCGTCGACATCCGGTTGGCGGGGAAGTTCGTGCTGAGCATCGTCGGTATCTCGTTCCCGGGGATCGGCATTGAGCAGACATCATCCATCTATGACTACAAGATCAATCCTGAGTTGCCGGACTCCATCTTCAAGAAACGGCGCCGGACCGACCTGGCGAATGCTGCAAAGCTAGATTCCTCCTTCTGGGCGCAGCATGACGTTCTGCCGCTGACGCCTGAAGAGCAGCAGGCGTACAAAACGCTTGACAGCACGCAGACGATGGAGAAGCAGTTCCAGCCCTCGGGGCCGCTTATGTGGCTCAGCTCGGGACCATTGTCCTACCTGCAGTATACAAAGATCAGGTTCAATCGGGTCGAGGGATTGCTCCTCGGCGTGAACGTCAAGAAGGACAGCGTCACAAACTGGTTGTCTCTTTCCGGCTCAGCTGCCTACGGATTCTCGGACAAAAGGACAACATTAGGCTTCGGTGCCGAGGCCTTTCTCGATTCGCTTCACAGATACAGCGCCGGGCTTGAAGGCTACAAAGAGCTGGGCCATATCCCTGACGAGGGATTTTATGACGATTTCGCGATCCTCGCTGGAACACTCTTCGGCAAGAGCGACTACCGCGACTACTTCTACAGCAAGGGGTGGAGAATCTGGATGGGTGCCAGGCCGATTCACCGGCTCGCGCTGCGGCTCACATACCAAAGCGAGGACGAACGGACGGCGCGTCAGCAGACCGACTACAGCTTCTTCTATCGAAGCGACAAATATCGCCCCAACCCGCCGATCGTTGACGGGACCGCGCGAAGCCTCAAGCTCACAGCGCGGTATGGCGATGAGCCGGTTCCGCTTGGTCTCATCGCTCAGGATTTCGCAGAGCTCGACATCGAGCACTCCGACAGGAGACTGCTTGCGAGCGCATTCGACTACTCCAGAGCGGTTGTGCGCGGCGAGCTCCACGTGAAAACCTACTCCGAGCGGCTGCTCTTCGCACCGACGCTCAGCCTGCGGGTGACTGCCGGGGCGTCGACCGGGACGATTCCGCCGCAGCGGCTCTTCAGTCTCGAATCGACCTACGATGGATTCGGACCGTTCGGCGTGCTCCGCGGCGGAGGCGTCAAGGAGTTCACCGGTGACCGGTTCGTCGTGTTCTCGCTCGAGCACAATTTCCGCAACACGCCCTTTCTCTTCTTGAATATTCCCTTCCTCTACAAGAACGGCATAGAGCTGATCGTTCACGGGACGGCAGCCCGATCGTGGTCCTCGTCTCCGCTTCCGTTCGGTCGCACGACGGACGGTTGGTACACGGAGGCCGGGTTTGGCATCAGTAGGATCCTGGGCCTGTTCCGGCTCGATTACACTTACCGGTTTGCCCACCCGCGTAACTCGTTTATTTCCCTTGGAGTAGCTCAGCTGCTCTGAGAACAGCAGTCAACTATTATCCCCCTCGATGTCACTCCCGCGAACGCGGGAGTCCAGTTCCAGGCTAATTTCTGGATTCCGGCCCGCCCGCGCTCTGGCGGGGGCGGGCTCTTCGCTTCGCTCGGCCGCTTGCCCCTTGGGGGGAATGACAAATGAATGCTGTCGATCGATCTTGTTGGCACTTCCTGTCCAGAGACTGTGGTGTCGCCATCCCGGTTCCCAGGTGATATTTGCCAAAGACTCCTGATTGCAGTACATTGACATCAAGGAGATTGTTGGTGAATCCTCTCACAGAGTTAAGCGCATCCGGGTACCAGACGTTCAGCTCGCTCAGGGATACTTACGCAATCTAGTCCACACTAACGAGTGGATTCTGCTGCAAGAAGAAGGGGCAAGCTAAGCAGTAGATAGGCCGGAACAATAAATGAAGTTTATGGACCGATTCTCGTCTCGACACGGGTTTCAGCCACCAGAAGCCGAAATCGCAGTCAGGAACGACGCCCCCAGGAATCTGAGAGGTGTAATTGTCGACCTCGCATACGAGTCTGGGTTCACTCCTCACAAGCTTCGGCGCGTAGTGTGTTCGACTCTGCGCGTCCCGGAGAATCCCGAGAACTGGTCAGCTTTTCCCAATGTCGACGGGGAAGTCCGACACCATCTTGACTCGTGTGAATGGTATTACGTCTACGACATCATTGAAGCCATCTACGCTCAACTGAGTAAGACGCGGTCCGTCTCGACAGACCAAGCCGCTGAGGCCCAAGATGATCACTTTGCCTTAGAGATCAACAAAGTGTTTCGAAGAGACGGAATCGGCTGGCAACTTCTGAACGGAGAAGTCCAGATGCGTGGCCCGGAAATGTTCGAAGAAGCATTGAAGAGAGCCGACCACCGACTACGCGATTCTGGCCGAACCACCGCTGCCAACGAGCTGCAAGAATCACTCCGCGATTTGTCTCGTCGTCCGACACCCGACCGGACTGGTGCATTGCAGCACGCACTCGCATCCCTAGAGTGTGTCATGCGTGATGTATGCGGTGATCCGAAAGCAACCCTTGGGACACTCCTTGCCCAGCACAAGGCCGTAGTTCCGCCACCTCTTGATCAAGCTCTTGATAAGATTTGGGGGTTTGCCTCTGAGCAAGGACGCCACATTCGAGAGGGACGCGAGCCGGAGGTGGACGAGGTGCAACTCGCAGTTCATGTTTCTGCCGCTGTTGCTACGTATCTCATCAGAAAGGTGGTTCCGCAACAAGTCGCTCGAGCTGACGGCTGAAGCTTGGGCACGCCAAAAGGCGATGGAAGGCGGGTAAACACGTACTCGCAACGCGCAAGAGAATGAGTTTATCATAGCCAACACGCCTCGGACGGAAAACGTAGTCCGGATACTACACACTCAAAGGTAGTCATGCCGCAGCTTACTTCGGGTCCATTAGCCGCCAAACGTTCTCAAAAAATATGAGAAACAAGATTCCTTTGTCAATTGTAGAAGAACTCCTGTTCAAATCAGATCACTCCTGCTCAATTTGTGGGCAGTCGGGCAAGGATGTCCAATTACATCATATCGATGGTGACAATTCAAACAATGTCATCGATAATCTAATCGTTCTCTGTCTCGACTGTCACAGTAAAGTTACCGGAACTGCAGGGCTTGGACGTGTTTACACGCCAGGCGAAGTTAAAAGATACAAGCGATCTTGGGAGAAAACGGTTGCACAACGACGAGGGATCAGCCGGCCTGTAGTCCGCCACCGTAAAGAGGTTGTCTCACAAGTCGATATCATGTTTTGTGAGATACTTGCTTCCAAAAGTCCTGAACGAGCTAAAGAATTGCTAGATGCGCTCTATGAACTCCATGTTTATCGAGGTTCAACAGAACTTGATGCCAGTATCGTAGAAGGCTTGCAGCATTTAGCTTTGATGGCTGGTTTGAATTCGGCAATCCTTTCCGCATTTGTTGCCGAGAAGCTCTGGGACATGTGCTATCATTTTGTTGGTCCGAAAGAAGTCCCAATGAATAAGGTGGATAAGAAACACGTGCTTTCTTGTGTTTCAGCACTTGGAACCTTAGGCGATTTCAGCTCTGGGTATATAAGGCAAAAGAAAGCTACGGAGGCATTTTGTAGTAGTATTTGGAATTTTCTTGAAATAGCTGTTTGGTACGATTGGCAAGACCTCGCTCAACAAATAACGTCTGCAGTACAAGAAACTAGAACTAGCTGTTGGCATGCTGGCAAACTTGAATACCCTATTGGTGACGAAATTATCTTGGTAACTCTTCGTCGCATGATAAATTACATTAGAGAAGAGAAGCCCAATTGGAATAAGGCTATTTCTTCGCTTGAATCAATTCTACAGTTTGCCGGCTAACCAGCGGCTCCCCTCCCGAAGGTCACGAAAGGATGCCCTCGGGCAAGCAGACGGGATTCGCGGACCCGCCATCTGTTCGGCTGCCTCATGACTTTGCGATCCTTAACGGGATCAGGAGTTGAGCAAATGCTACATCCCCGTATCAGTCTCAGACTCATAGCCGTTTTCGCTGTCATTCTATCGACGTGTCACAAGAGCACTGAACCTGGGTCTCCCGGCGTCGTTGCATACCAGGTCCCCGGCTGTGCATCTCAGCTCGGCAAGCGTGTTCTCTCGGATTCTTGCTTCTCCTACCAGTTTCGCGATGCGCTCTTGGTGGACTTCTGTGCGAGCGCGAACTGCTGTCCTGACTCGAATCGCTTTTCGATCACACACAGAGTCAGCACCGATAGCATTATCGTTACCATCGCAGACACGGCAGCCCAACTGTGCCGCTGCAATTGCCCTTATGTCCTTCACGTCGAATTCCATGATCTTCCAAAAGATTCATATCTGCTCGTCTGCGAGCGACGGGACTATTCAAGTCACATTCTCTTGTATGCTCAGCCGGTGCACAGACAGTAGCAGTTTCACCACGGCAGCCGCCTAATCAGAGGTTCCCCGCGAAAAAAGCGGGGCCCCGACAGGTCCTTCGGCTCCCCCTCGACTTGCTTCGCTCGCTCGGGGTCGCTCGGGAGGTCGGGGCAAAAAGGCAATTCGCCGACATCGTCAGTCTGTAAATTCAATCACGCAATACTCATGTTCAAGGAGGGAATTATGAACAGACGTGCAGGAATGCTCTGTTTGCTTCTTGCGGTATTGTTTGCCGTGGTGGCGGAGGCGCAGTCGCAGCCCGCGCCGATTACAGCCATCAAGGCGGGTCGGCTCATTGACCCGGAAACCGGGACAACGGCCACCAACCAGGTGATCCTCATCGAGGGCGAGAAAATCAAGGCGGTCGGTCCGAATCTCGCCATCCCCGCCGGTGCGACGGTCTTCGATCTGTCGAAGCTCACCGTGCTGCCGGGTCTCGTTGATGCGCACACGCACATGGCGATAACCTACAAAGAGCAGCCGGAGAACAATTACTACTATCTCACCTACATCATGGAGTCGACCCCATTGCGCGCCATCCAGGCCGCGTCCAACGGCATCCAGCTTCTCAACTCGGGCTTCACCGTCGTTCGTGACGTGGGCAATAACGCGCTCTACGCCGATGCGGCACTGCGGCAGGCAATCGAGCAAGGCTGGCTGCCGGGCCCCACCGTGATTCCGTCGGGACCGATGATCGGCAGCACGGGCGGCCAGTTCTGGCCCACGCCGGAGATGTACAAGTATCACAACATCATGTTCCCTGAGTACATTGACGCGAACAGCCCGGACGAAATCGTCCGCGCAATCCGTGAGAACATGCTGTTCGGCGCGAAGACGATCAAGCTGTGCATTGACTGCAAGCCGTGGGGCTATTCGGTTGAAGACATCAAGCTGGCCATCAGCGAGGCCGCGAAGGGCGGTT
>Ga0315277_10000178_pt1 | contig 107484 bp, 100 predicted proteins | sample YL17G05_15_MG_FD_203695 | JGI IMG/M metagenome (GOLD analysis project Ga0315277, IMG submission 203695) | Sediment microbial communities from Yellowstone Lake, YNP, Wyoming, USA - YL17G05_15 | ecosystem: Environmental > Aquatic > Freshwater > Lake > Sediment | place: USA: Wyoming | collected...
CTTCCGAGTGATTACAAGTAAGGAATTGCCGCTTTACATCGGTTTAGAAGCTCGTTTTTAGTTAGGTCTTTCCGACGTACGACTTACGATTTTCAACAGACGATACGTAACCACAACCGATAAACGAAAAACGAAAGACAAAAAAACGCCAGTCCTGTTTCATCCAACAAGACTGGCGTTATGTTTTGCTGCTTTACAGCACTAGAAGTTGAGCATCAGACTGAACCGGTGTGAGTTCTGCAGCTTGCCGAAATCGGCCCAGGCATAGCTGATGCCGATGATCCCGAATCTGGGGATATCGAAATCATAGCCTGCGCCCAGAGCCAACCCTTCCTCGTCCGTTCTCATTTTATATCCGGCTCTGACCGCTAACCGATCTCTCCAGCTGTACTCCAATCCCAAACTGGCTTGTTGTCCCCGGTCCCGGGTGTTGTATCCGTCCAGCGCCGCCATCAGCTTGCTATATTCGTTGAACTCGAAATCATAAGCTACTCCCAGCCTGAAGATCAGCGGCAGAGGCTGAGACTGGGTCTGCTTCTTTATGAGTATGGGTGCGGTGCTCGGATTGTTGTCTTCATCGAAAGTCGTCTCCAGCTCTTTCCCGTCGAATTTGGTATCCGTTCCAAAGTTCCGGGTAGACATGGCAATCCTCAGAGTCTTAAACCCGGTATAGTACAGGGTGCCAAAATCGAACGCTATGGCGTTGGAAGAAAGCTCGGAGATCTGCTCCCGGATGTACTTGGCGGTGACGCCAAAGGAGAACCGGTTGGTCAGCTGGTAAGCATTGCTGACACCCACCACCCAGCTGTTGGCGCCAAACGTCTCTCCCGTCCCGTCGGGCTGATCCAAGGTAGTCACCTCCATGTCGCCCATGGTCAAAACGCCAACGTGAACTCCCATGTTTCCAAATCCTTGAACCGGAGTCTCGTAGGCAAAGTAGTTATATTTGATATCCGAAATCCAGTCGGTATAGCTGAACGCCAGGCTGCGCTTCTCCATGTTGGCAATTCCCGCAGGATTGTAGTAAAGCGCCATCGCTCCCTTGGAAAAAGCCACGTTGGCTCCGCCCAATCCCACCACCCGGGCATCCACGTCTATTTTTAGAAACTGAGCACCTGATGTTCCCAGATTGTCGAACTCCGCGGAGTTAGCCTCACCGGCAAACCATACAAACTGGGTCAACAGCAGGAATAAAAGAATTTTTTTCATGATAATTACCTCCTCAATGTTTTACCGGTTATCGCACTACCGCGAACTTCCCGATCTTTTCCCCGTACGGCGACTCCACATGAAAGATGTAAACGCCGGATGCGATCTTCTGGTTGTTTTTGGTCAAAAGATCCCAGTTCTCGTTTCCATCCAGAGCCGTGCTGGTATGTTCCAGGGTGCGAAGAAGATCGCCGGATAGGGTATAGATCCGGATGGTGCATTGGTCGGGCAGGTGAGTGAAAGCGATGCGGGAGTAATCCCCGCTCGCTTCCCAGTTGTTCCGAACGATGTATGGATTGGGCACCACCTTGATGTCGTTCAAGTTGACCAGCGAGGTAGTGATCTCCTTCTTTAGTGTCTTGAAGGTGAAAATATCTGTTGGCAGATTTACAAAATAGGGGGTCACTAAAAGAGTGTCTCCATCTGTCCAAGTGCGAGCGTTTCCCTGGGCATCCGTCTGCGCTTGAGTCCAACTTGCGTAGAGGATGTCAAAATCCGCATTATCGCCAGAAAGGTTTTTAGTGGTATATTGCTCCAGTGCAGTGTCACTATAATCGCTTAAAAGAATAAACAGATATTCACGCCCTCCTGGATTGGTACCGTCGGAGTTGTTGGGATCCCAGGTACTGTCGAATACGGCTGATCCGGTCCACTCCACAAAGGCCACATTTAACTGTCTCTCTGGATCAGTTGTGACATCCCAAGCGGTAAAGGGAATTTCGAAGAATCCCCCGTAAGCATACCCTGGACGAATATATCTATAAGCAGATTGCTTTTGAGTATCGCTGAATCTCAACTCGACCTGCACATAATCCGCTGCTGCCACGCCCCCACCCCATCCCCAGTCAACTCCTATGACCCATCCCCCATCACCAACGAACCAATTATTGTCAGCAGGTAGGTAATCCAAAGAAGCGATTCCAGGGCTTGGTCCAATAGTTTTGACCACCAAACCGTTTACCACTGGGTAATCATCATTTCCAGCCTGGTTGCTCATGCTATCAAGCGTTTTTATCCCAGTTTGCAGATCTTTCAAATACCAGAGAAGCGGTGGAGCACCTTCGTAGAATCCCACCTCATACTGATGTCCTGAAACGCTGTCTGGTTCCACCACTATGACTTTCACCTCGCCATCGCTTTTAACCTGACCGCTCCAGGCATGCTGAACATCGTATGCGCTTCCTTCAACGATACCTGTCGCATGAGAACGAGGAGTAACCGCTATTCCTTTTATTCCGTTTTCCAGACTATGAGGTGAGGATAAGGCTTGAAAATCAAAAGCAGTGACGTCATAGTAGTAGGTCATTCCGTTGATCAAACCAGAATCTATGTAGGCGTATCCAAGTTCGTTGTTAGCGCCTTCTACTTCCTCCAGATGTCCGGTTATTTTAAATATGACCTCTGGTGATGGAACATAGGAAGGACTGTCACCCTTGAAATTGATGACCATTCCACCCACTAAAAGATTACACCCATCAAAATAATTGTCGTAGATTCCATTTGCTATGTTGGCAGAGTCAGTTAGGCTAGTGAAGGTCTCATCAAACAACTCAAAATAATATGGAGGCTCACCATTATAATACCAGTTGTCTGCTTCCTCGGACGGGGGAATACTTACTCCCAAAGTCAAGTCCGTGATAACGAACGAGGTGTCGGATTTGACCTGTATTAAGTATTCATGCCCTGTAAAAAGCGCAGTTCCACCATAGGCCAAAATATAATCCTCAGTATTGGCCTTATCGTATGAAACCGTTCCTTCGAAGGTTGGACCGGACAATTGCTTGATATCGACACGTCTGGGCGTGACGCTGGTTTTGTCCCATGAAGCTAAAAGCGTATAGGTACCGGGAAGACCTGAACTGCTTCGATAGAGCCTGTACCCCTCGAAATCCATCTCTTTATACAGGGGATCATATAACGGGTGGTCCGGGTCGCTGGTAAATTTATAATATGGATCCTTGGAAATTTCCGCCACGTTATCCCAACTGATCAATACCTTTTTGTCGTCTGGAATTATGGTGATGTTCGGCTTGTCAGGAGGTCGGGGAAGTATGAAGCCAATGTCATAAATCGATTGGGCTATATCCGCTATCTTGGGAAGCTGAACGATATCAGGAGCCATCATTACCGCAACCGTTATCCTCACCGTGTCACCCTCTATCGTGTCGATGTTGGCTATATGTAACGTGGAGTCTGCTTCATTCCATCTCCAAATTGTATCGACCACTGTTTCCCCCACTGGAGCCAAAAGGAAGGGACCGGTATTTTGGAAGATTCTCTGGTCCACCGGTGTCTCTCCTGTTCCCAAATCAAATGGAGCATATTCTTGGCTAGTAACATCCGGGTAGTTATGACCTGCCATGATCAGGAACTTCTCCGGCTCCGTGTCCGGATCACCCGACTGCAGATTTGAGGTTTTAAATGAGGTCAAACCCAAACGCTCTCCTTTCTTTATATCTTTCACCCAAACCTCATTGATCAGGATGGAATCGCTATTGATCTGATCGTCCCCATTCAGGTCTACATCGTAGGTGGCAACCGGACTTTCTAAGAATTTGTAAGCCAAAAAACCAGGGATTCTGGCGAAACCTTGCTCGGCGAAGTCACTGTCGTAAACATAACCCAAATTCCGACCGTAATCGAAACCCACCAGATCATCATTGGCTGTGGGACCCACATCCGCATCGCACATGACCGTCAAAAAACAGTTCCTTATCGGTGCTTTATCCAGCCGGGCGTTTATTACGTCGTAGATGAAGAAATGGACGGTTTTGTTGTTTTCATAGTTCCAGGAGTAGGTACGCTGAATGACCTTGACACCCAAACCGAATTTGGCGATGTCCACCCCGTCTCCGGCATTGGAGTTGATTCCGGTATCCCACCTCTCCAAATCCTGATCGTCGAATTCCGTGTAGCTGTCCTCGATGCCGACGACAATAGGATTGCCTTCATTGTCCAACAAAGGCCAGTAATCTTTCAATTCCCGATTGCCGTAATCCTCGGGATGATCGCTGATGAATATGTCGGCCAAACCGGAGAACTCCTCTGCTCCCCCGCTGGGGTTATATCCGATCACCACCCGCGGATCGGTTATGGTGTTATATAGAACGCTGTCTCTGACGGAACCATACTGGCTATAGGCAAAGGTTTGCAAGCTCTTATCGTTTACCGTACCGCCGACCCATATGCCCGCACCGTAGATGTAGAACTCGTTGGAGCCTTTGGGCCATTCTCCTCCGGCTGCTCCCAGATCGATAAACTGCCCGAAAACCGCATAGTTGGTCATGGGGACTCTGAAATCGTTGATATCCAAACCATGCCGGATATATTTCGTTCCAAAATGATCCGTGGCTGTTTTTGCCATCTTGGCAAAGGGAGGAGATGCTTCCTGGCTTCCCTTTTTTGCCTGACCTTGGAGGGGTAATAGAAGAAGGAGACACAGGAAGATAGACCCACACAAGATTGTACGCTTCTTCACGAATTTCTTCATTTCAAATCTCCTTTTTAAGGATAAATTTTAAGCTTATCATTAGTTTGGGTCATACATACATAAGCACTTAAAAGGCGATGTAGAACCCCACCTTGATCTGACGAGGAGCTCCGTAATTCATCGGGTCTTTGGCATATAATTTATAAGCCGCGCTATATGCTACATACTGTTCCTCCGCGCTGATCACTCCATCCCCGTTCGTGTCTTTCACCTTGATCCATTCCCAGAAAGGATTACTGGAAGTCTCTCCCGGAGCCAGCACCGCATTCGGATCCAACCTGTAGCCATCGTCATCCGGACGACCGGTGGCAGGATAAACGTTGAGGACGTCGATTCGTCCGAACAGATTGAATACCTGAACGAATACGTTGATCTCCCGACCCTTGATCTTGAAGCTTTTGTCCACCGTCAGATCCGTATTGTAGGTCCAGGGCTTTCGATATTCGTTGGTCTTTCCAATGCGGTTTCCTCTGTAATCTCTCTTGGTGTAGGGAAGCCCGCTCCCCGCTTCGGAGATGACGTTGATTCCGAAACTCTGCAGCGGCACCAGCTTGAAATCCTCGGGGAATCTCAAATCTGCTTGTGCCACGACGCTGTGTCTTTGATCGAAATCCAGGGGATTTACGCTGTGAGGAAATACTCTGGGCAAACCGGTCACCGGATCGGTGGCATCGCGTGAATGGAATTCATACTGGTCGTAGGAATCGGAGTTGGTCCCTTCCGCATATTGCAAAACATAGCTTAGATCGAAGGAGACGTATTTTCTCGGCCGCTGGGATAAGGTAACCTCCATCCCCTTGATGTTGGAGTAATCCAGGTTCTTCAAGACGTCGTAGGATTGGGGAACTATGAAGATCCTCTCGAATTGGGTCATGTTGTAAACGTCTTTGTAATAGGCGGTGACCGTCAACCTCAGATCCCGGGTTATGGCCCGGTTCATCCCCAGTTCATATTGGATGTTTCGGGCGGATTTCAGCTCCGGATTCCCCACCTGCTGGTTTGCTCTCTGCAGGTTGGGGCGCAGCGACAGAAAGAGGTCGTTGAAAGTGGGCTGTTGGGTAAAATGTCCGTAGTTGAAGAAGATGGTCATCTTGTCGGAGACCGGATGGGAAATCCCCAGTCTGGGACTAAAGGTGAATTCATCCTCTACATTTCTGGTTCTCCCGCCGTCTGGTTCTAAATCAGGTCGATATGGTACCTCCTCATCGCTGGGCCATGCCTTGGCGTCTCGGGAAAGATAATCCACTCTCCCCCCGACGTTTACCACCAGACCCTGGTATTCGATCTTATCCTGAACGTAGAAGGCGCCGCCCAGGGGTTTGTATTCGTAGATATCTATAAACGGCTGGGCGTCCCACGGTAGGCTGTTGTAATGTCGGGTGATTTTGTAGGAGTTGAACTCCAGTCCGGATTTGACCTGATTGTGGAAATCCACCTGACTGGTAATGTCGAACTTCACCGTCCTGACGTCGCTGCCCCTGGTTTGGTAATTTCTGGTATCATAGGATGACCAGAACATATTATCTATCGCCAGAGGATAGCCTTGGTTCTGTTGGCGTTCTTGGTATCGATCCCACACGCTGGTATCCGGTGTGGGTGCCGCAAATTCATAATCCTTCCACCACTGTCCATCCCAGATCTCATCCTCGTGCGCTTTTATGAAAGCAATGGAATCCTCGGGCGTTTGGGTTCTCTCACCGGCAGCGCGCTCCAACAGACTTCTGTCTTTGATTCTGCCGATGGTGAAATCGTTGTTAAAAAGACCCAGTTTAAGCTCATAAAAGGTTCTCTTGGAAAGATTATGCGTCATTGCAATATAGCCCTGTTTGGCTTTTTCCAAAGTGCAGTCAAATCCATCCAGGTTATAAAGCCAGCTATGATCATATCTTTGATACTGCCTTCGGTTTAAAAAGCCGCCGGCGCGCAGGGTGATGGCAGGAATCGGCTTGTAGATTAGCTTTCCCTGGATTCTATAGGTTTGCTGTTGGTGATGCGGAAGTATATGGAGTCGGGGGCTCCAATCGTCGGTCAGGTACAGGTTGCCTGCCAGATAATAGGACATCTTGTTCATCGTACCCGGTATGGGTCCACTCAGATTGAGGAAATGCTCGTTGGTTCCCAGATCGTATTTGTCTCCCAGAAATTGATCGGTGGAATATTGGTATCTGCCGGAAAGTTTGGTTCCCCCCTCCTGCGTGACGTAATTTACGATGCCGGATAAAGCGTTACCATACTCGGCATTGAATCCGCTGGTGATCAATTGAGATTCGGCAATGGTGAAATGATTCAAATTCGTGGCTTGTCCGGCCAGGATGGGATCGGTGATGGATAATCCGTCCACCATGTATATTACTTCTTGTGGACGCCCTCCCCTTAGGGTTATTCCGGGATTAGCCGTATCGTTGACCCGGTCCCCCTCGTTTCCGATGACCGTGCCTTGGGTCCCCTGATTGATGGGACCGCCGATCGGATCGAAAACCACTCCCGGGGTTCTCTGGATGATTCCGTCGGTATTGATCACCGGACGATGGACCATATCCACCGCTGTGGTGATATGAGCGGTAGAAGTCATGTCTGGTTCGAAGATGGGTCTCTCCGCTGTGACCGTGACGCCCTTCACCTCCACCGCTTGCGCGGTCAGCTCGAAATTTATGGTGGTGGTCAAATCCAAAAGGACCTGCACCCGATCAACCTCCATCGAAGTGTAACCGATCAGGTTTGCTTTCAGTTTGTAAAGCCCGGGGGGCACGTTTAGTATAAAATACTCCCCCTTTTCGTTAGCTGCGGCTCCCATGGTGGTTCCTTCTATGGTTATGGCTACACCGGGGAGCTGCTCGCCCGTATCTTTGTCCTTGATTATTCCGGCGATTTTACCGGTGGTCCCGGCAAAAGCTGCAGTACCAAAGATAAGAAGCGATATGCTCCAGACGAGCACCACCTTGAATATTTTTCTCTGTTTCAATTTACTTCCCTCCTGTTGAAAAGTTACCCGTTAACCGTTAACTTAAACATTAATTTTACTTTGGTCATTCACCTCCTTTGTAAAATTAGTTTTTTCATCTGGCTTTCTCTTCAGTGTGTTTTCAAATGCGGTGTGGTTTTTCAAGAAAGATCTATTCCGATATGTTAAGTATCCCTACCTTTTGGCTTCCAGCCTTAAACCGTTACAGGACATTTCCCATTTGATGCAGAAATGCTTCAATGTTCAATTAACGCACAAATCGCGGAAATATATTACTATCACCACGATAATTCACGCCCTCAAAAAGATCGATCCGGCTTATTAAGTTCTTGCCGATTCACCTCTTATATGATCGACACATCGCCCAAAAAGTTTAGGATGTAAATTTGCAATAATTTGCAGTAAGATGTGGCCGGGTATGGAGCAACTCTTTATCCAGTATGTCAAAAATCCCTCCATTTTTGAACAACTGAATCGAGGGGTCACTTTAAGGTAGTCGGTTCCGATGACTTTGCTTAAATTAATATACTAAAAATATGGTTCTTCTATTTCAATGTAAAGCTTTTTTTTAATTATTTTCGTTTTTTTTGAAAATCCGTTAAATCAAGATAACGCCTACTTTATCTTCTGCAAAGTTTTTTCTAAAAGCGACAAGCCTTTTTTAATGTTCTCAATGCTGTTGGCATAAGACAATCGGATGTAACCTTCCCCGAATTTTCCAAATGCGGTTCCCGCCAGGACCGCAACCCCGCCTTCATTCAGAATATAATCCGCCAATTTCTTCGCCTCCCAGCCTATTTTTTTCACATTGGGGAATACATAAAAAGCTCCGGAAGGGGTTTTGCACCCGATCCGGGGGATAGAGCACAGACCTTCGACTATGACGTCTCTTCTTTTTTTGAATTCGGCATCCATCCGGGCCACCTCATCCTGGGGACCGGTTAAAGCTTCGATTCCCGCCCGCTGGGTGAAACTGGCGGTGCAGGAGTTGGAGTTGGTCTGCAATTTGGCGATCAGAACGGCCAAATCCTCTCTCATCACCCCGTAACCCAATCTCCAGCCGGTCATGGCATAGGTCTTGGAAAATCCGTCTAATATTATGGTCTTCTCCTGCATCCCCGGGAAGGTAGAGATGCTGTGATGCTTCCCCTCGTAGATTATGCGGCTGTATATTTCGTCTGCCAGAACCATGATGTCTCTGGAAAGAGCAATGTCGGCAATCGCCTTCAGATCGTCGTAAGTAAGGATTCCGCCGGTGGGATTATGGGGCGAGTTGATGATGATCAGCTTGGTTTTACTGGTCACCAGTTTTTTCAATTCATCGGTATCCAGCCGGAAATCGTTCTCCTCCCTCAGCTGGATGGGAACCGCTTTGCCGCCTACGAACTCGATCACCGATTCGTAGATGGGAAAACCGGGATTAGGGTATATGACCTCATCCCCTTCGTTGACTAAAGCCAGAATGCAGAAAAACATGATCGGCTTCGCCCCCGGGGTCACCACCACCTGATCCCGATTCACCTTGATGTTTCTGGTATTCGAAACGTATTGGGCTATCGTTTCTCTCATGTCAGGCAATCCGGCTGACGGATTGTAGTGAGTCCACCCTTCGTTGAGTGCCTTTATGGCGGCATCCGTGATATTCCGGGGGGTGTCAAAATCCGGCTCTCCGATCTCCAGATGAACGATCTCCCTCCCCTGTGCCTCTAATTGTTTGGCCCGGGCTAATACTTCAAAGGCGGTTTCCGTCCCCAATCTCGACATTCTATCTGCCAATTTCATATTCTCCTCCGATAATCGATAATTGATAAATAACTGCTAAAAACTTCTTTTTGTTTTCCCTCTATACTCTATACTCTCAACTCTTCGCTTTTTGCCTTTCCCTCTAAACTCTATACTCTATACTCTCAACTCTTCATGTCGTACAGCTCCTTCGCCTTCTGCGCTATGTGCTCGGCTGACACTTCAAATTCCTTGATCAGCTCCCAGGGCGCGCCCGATTCCCCGAACCTGTCTTTCACTCCGATCATTCCCAGAAGAATCGGCTTTTTGTAAAGCTCGGTTGCTTGCGAAACCACGTTGGCGATCCAATTGCCGAACCCGCCTACCTGGTGTTCCTCCGCCGTCACGATGATACCGGTCTCTAAGGCTGCCCGGACGATGACTTTTTTATCCAGCGGTTTCAGCGTGTGAATGTTGACGATCCGCGACTCGATTCCGAAATCCTCTTTCAATATCCACGCCGCCCGCATGGCTTCCGGCACCTCCGGACCGCAGGCGATTAAGGTCAAATCCTCATTTTCTGATTTGTATTCCGATGCCAGTTTGACCTCAAAGGCGTCTATGAATTTGTCCTTCTCCCCCCGGAAACGGTAGATATTGGCTTCCCCGAATTTGAACGGAGTGTTGGCATCCGTGATCACCGGCGTCGCTTCCCGGGCAAATCTGAGGAACTTAGGTCCTTTGATCTCAAATAAAAGATACTCGGTGGCTTTTTCGGTTTCTATGGAATCACAAGGGACTGAAACGTGCATGTTGGGCAGACCGCAGATCTGGAACAGGTCTTCCAGCGCCTGGTGGGTGGCTCCGTCCGGTCCCACGGAGACGCCTCCGTGCGCTCCCGCAATCAAAACGTTGAATTCGCCATAGCAGACCGTAGTTCGGAGTTGATCCAGATTTCTCCCCGCGGCAAATACGCCATAGGTGCCGAATACCGGGATCATCCCCTCCTTGGCCAGACCCGCCGCCACCCCGGTGCCGCTCTGTTCGGCAATTCCCATGCTCAAGAATCTGTTTTTCCTTTCCGGATGCTTCTCGTAAAACTTGCTGATGGCGATGGAACCGGAAATATCCGCTCCCAGACATACAATCCTCGGATCGTCTCCCCTCTTCTCCAGAGCTTTACCGAAGCCCATCCGGGTCGGATCCATGTCCACCTTCATGTTGTTCTGTTTGTTCCAGAAGTAATCTCTTTTGAACTTGGGCATCTTGGCTTCCAGCTTTTTCATTGCTTTAGCTTGATAATCATCCGCTTTCTTGAACAACCTGTCCCGGTCTAGCTTCTTGTCCAACTTTAACTCTACCAGGGCTTCATCCATCTGATCGCACACCGGTGACTTCCCGTGCCATCCCGCTACGTTTTCCATGAAGCTCACCCCTTTCCCCTTGACCGTATGGGCGACGACTACCGTGGGCTGACCCTTGTGGGCTTTGGCTTTAGCAAATGCATCCAGAATCTCCTTCATGTTGTGTCCGTCGATTTCGATCACGTTCCATTTGAAGGCTTTGTATTTGTCCACGATCGGGTCGACATCCATCACGTCCTTAACCCAGCCGTCGATCTGCAAGAGATTCTTGTCTATTATGCAGGTTAAATTGTCTAAATGGAAATTCCCCGCCTCCATCACCGCCTCCCAGATCTGTCCCTCCTGATGTTCCCCGTCTCCGGTCAGGCAGAAAACGTGATAATTCTTATTTTGCAGTTTCGCCGCTAACGCAATTCCGTTGGCGATGCTCAAACCTTGTCCTAAGGAGCCGGTAGACGCCTCCACACCGGGAAGTTTTAGCCAATGCGGATGTCCCTGAAACGGGCTATACAGCTTCCTCAGCTTGACCACCTCTTCCACGTCGTAATATCCTGCCATCCCCAAGCCCAGGTAAAGGGACGGCGCTTTATGTCCCGTGGACCAGATGATCCGGTCCCGGTCTTCCCAGGATGGATTTTGCGGATCGTGATTGGCCACCTGCAGATACAAAGCGGCGGTGATGTCCATGATGGACATGGTGCCGCCGGCATGTCCCGATCCGGCAGCGCATAGGGAGATCATGTCGTAACCGCGCATCAGATTGGCGGCTTCGATCAACTCCTCTACAGTGTGATTCTTTTTGATTTTACCGGTCTTTGAATCGATGATGGGCATCTCTCCTCCGAAGTTCAAAAATTTCTAAAAGTGTAATTCCAAAAAACCATTACATTTATACGCCTTTTCGCCTCTCAAAGCTTGTGAAATTTGTAACATACAACCAATATAGTATTTTGTAACACTTAGTCAATATTTTTCTTGTAGGATGGGCTGAACGCCTGACCGACAAGTAGACTTATCTATAAGATAAATTTGAAGCTACTGGTTGAGTGCGGGGGGCTTGGGGGAGATGGGGAGGGTGGTTTTTTATTTTTTAATGTTCCAAACGAGGTTCATAAGTTAAAAGGTTCAAGAGTTCAAGCGTTCAAAGGTTCAATAAAGGCAAAGGCGTTTAAAATTCAAAGGGTAAACGTCCGACAGAAGCGTCGGACGCTACGTCTTATTTGTTCTGGCGCTGGTGGTTCTGATGGTTCTGGTGATAGGAGCAGTATTTTTCTATTTTTCATCATCGGTTGGTGAAATGGGGTAAGGCGTTTATAAATTTGGATATAGCTGATTTGCAACTCCGGTGGTTCTGACGGTTCTGACGGTTCTGATGGTTCTGACGATGAATTTTTATTTTTTTCATCTTTATGCTTTTTGGTTGTGACAGGTGTAGCGCATGACGCAACGTAAAACCCCCCTTTGGAATTTCACCCCTTGTCAGGGGGGAAAGAAAAAAACAAACCTCCTGAATTGGTTCCTCTTTACTTTTCTTTCATTACTCCCCTCCCAGACGGGAGCGTCCGCTCATATATTCCGCTCCCATCCCTTTCACCACTAAAATACTACAAAAATTGTAGAGAAAGCTCTTTCCTTATTATTACCAGGGGATTTTTCTCCCCAACAGAATTACTTGACAAGCTTGGATAAATGATTATAATGAACGATGTAACCAGAACGGTTTTACCACAATTAGGGCTTGGAAATTGCGATACAAATATAGTATTATATGGTGATTGTGTTGACTGATGCTCTGGGAAATAAGTTTTGGATTGCAAAATCATGATTTTACGATTGATAAATGTTTCAGTATTTGCCCTGTATAATTTCAGCCAGGATAGCCCAAGATTATATGCCTTTTGTTTTACCACTTTTGTAAATATAGATTATCTCATCAGATAAAAATAATTAGTCACAAACGACCCAATATCGCAAATTGGTTCACATAACTTAATTAGTTAACTGTATGGCTCAGACAAAATTTGATAATTTAAAATTCATAGATTTCTGTGCTGGTATTGGCGGTGGTAGAATAGGGCTTGAGAATCTAGGAATGCAATGCGTTGGATTTTCGGAAATTGACAGAAATTGTATCAGGACATACAGAGAGTTGTTTGGTAATGACGAACCCAATTTCGGCAATCTAATGGATATCAAACCACAAGACCTGCCTGATTTCGATTTAATGATCGCCGGTTTTCCTTGTCAAACTTTTTCCGTTATCGGTCCAAGAACCGGAATGAATGATCGTAGAGGTCTAATTATTTTCGGATTGATAGACATAATGGTTAGGAAAAATTTAAAGTATGCAAGATAGCGATAAAATAATTTCATATTATGAAATGGTGGCAATGGAGAAAATGCCTCTGCAAAGAGGTATGGTTTTTTCTGATGGCAAAAGAAAATATTCAATTTTATTAATGTCGCAAAGGAAAGACGCTGTTTATAACGACGGTTTTGACGAGAATGGTAATTTGATTTACGAAGGACACGATGCAAGAGCTGAAAAAGAAATTGATCCGAAAGAGATAGACCAGCCGCTTGAAACTCCAAACGGCACTTGGACGGAAAATGGAAAATTCTACAAAGCCGCCATGGATTTTAAAAGTGGATTAAGAAAAAACTCCGAACTTGTAAAAGTATATGAAAAAATTGATGTTGGCGTTTGGTCAATAAAAGGGTTTTTTCAATTAATTGATGTTAAGCAAGTATCAGATGGAAAGAGAAAAGTTTTTAAATTTTATTTGAGACCAGTTTTGACTAAAATTTTTAACCGCGTTGAGGATTTGCCTTTTAATCGGCTGATACCAACAGCTACAAAAGTAAAAGTCTGGGAAAGAGACAGGGGTAGATGCGTTTTGTGCGGCTCAACGCAAAATTTACATTACGACCACGATTTGCCATATTCAAAAGGTGGCACAAGTTTAACAGAAAAAAATATTAGGCTTCTTTGCGCTAAATGTAATTTAAAGAAACATGACAAAATAATGATTCTTGTTTGTTATTTATAATGACCATATTTACCAAAAGCAAAAATTATTCGTTGCGAGAAATTATTGATATTTGCGATAAAAACGGTTTGATTACAGTTGATTGTTTGAAAGATGAAAATATAATTAGTATTGAAGAAAAGGGCGGGGATTGTCTATTTGAGTTTTTAAAAATTGGCGAAGATCTTTTCAAATTAACTTGGGCGGCAGATATAAAACAGTAAAAAAGCGATTTCTGCCGAAAATTAGTCAACAATCCGCAAGGGTTTAATCAAATTGATAAAAGATGAATTGATAAATATGTTGAGATGTGGAATATGCCGTCGGATATTGCCAGAATTTTGAAATTATTTACTGGACAGCTTGTACCCACAAAAAGCGGACTGAGAGACAATCGAAGAATGTTTCTTAACGAAATGAGTGTAAACGATCAGGAAAAGATAATCAATTTTTTCACACAAAATAGAATTTTAGTAGTTTCAGATATTTTGAAAGGCAGAGGGAAATTTTCGGCTGGTTGGATGCTGGTTGCTCTAATCGCAAACGAAAAAAGTCGATGGGTTTTGAAATCTATAAATAATGCGATGAATATTTTTGCTGCTGGAGAGGTTCGAATAACCTCGCAAGGTAGTTTGAAAATAGGCAAGATTACAATGCAAAGGAAAGGTGGAGACGCAGGGCGGGACACTTCAAAAATGCTTCAGTTCAAAATTAATCCTGTTGAGCTTTTTAATAATTGATTATGGTCGACACTGTTTCGAAAAAGAAAAGAAGCGAGATAATGAGTGCTGTTAGAAGCAAAGACAGCAAGATAGAGATTGAGTTTAGAAAAAGCATTTGGAGGGCAGGATTCAGATATAGAAAGAATCCAATGAAATATTTCGGTAAACCAGATTTAATTCTCCCGAAACATAAAACAGTGATTTTTGTTGATTCGTGCTTTTGGCATGGGTGTAAAGTACATTGTCGTATTCCTAAAGTTAGGAAAAAGTATTGGGTTGAAAAAATAAATAGGAATGCCAAACGAGATAAGATAGTTACGATACATTACAAAAAACAAGGTTGGAAAGTCTTTAGAATTTGGGAACATGATTTACCAAAAAAACAGCAGAGATAATTAAACAGCTATAGTTCGTATATAAGCCAGTAGGTCAAGAGCTTTTTGGCTCCTGACACAAAACCCTCATACCTAATCCACAATCTCTCTTCCCATCTACAAATTCTCTACAATTTCTGTGGTGAAAAGGATGGCGGCGGTATTTATGAAAGGCAGTGCATTAAACCTGCCCCTTACAGCATTCCAAGAACGCATAACTTTAAATTGTGATCTTGAAACGTGAAACTTTAAACGCTTTTGAAGGTAAATATGTCTCCGGTGTACAATTTGCACGAACTATGCATCGAAAAACATACGCAAGTCAATAACCTTGAATCACTTGAAGGAAAAGTGAGAAAAAAATAAAAATGAACCTCAGATGTTTCAGAAGCTTCAGATGCCTCAGTCAAGTTTGTAGCCGCAGACTTCAGTCTGCCAAACCCAAGAGAGGTGTCCCAAGGTGCGTTCCCGGGCATTGAAAAATGAAAAAATCACTCTCCGCAAGTCCAGCATGCCCAGCAAGTCCAGCATGCCCAACCCAAAAGCCAAAAGCCCTGCGCTTCTGCCAATATATTTCAAATGTCAGATGATTACAGTTTTTGATTTTCGGAATTTATTTAATTTGGAAAATCTATTGCAGTTCACTTTAGTGAACTGATAAGAGGATGGACAAATTGATTGGCTTTAGCCACATATGTCTTTACTGCGAACTGCGGACGTTTTTCTCTTTCCTTTTTCCTTCTTCCTTTTTCCTTCGGTGTTGCTGCGGTCAGCGGTCGACGGACGATGGTCGGCGGTACGTGCCGTCTGGTGCATACCGGCGGACGTCCTGGTTTTTGCTTTGATTTTGCCTTTGCCTTTGATTTAGCAACGGACTTTGGACGGCGGACGTCTTTATTGCTTTAGCGGCGGTCGACGGACGATGGTCGGCGGTACGCACCATCTGGTGCATACCGGCGGACGTCTTGGTTTTTGCCTTTGATTTAGCAACGGTCGATGGACGGTGGTCGGCGGTCATCTTGGCTTTTGCGACGGACGACGGACAGCGGACAATGGACGGTTTTTATTCCACACACCCTCTCTGCAGCGGATCACCAACCCGGAAAAGATAATTGGTGAGGTAAACCACGTCTCCCACCGTGATCACACAATCGGCATTGGGATCGCCGGCAGAAAGCGGGTCGGGAGGAGGTCCCAACTTGAAAAGGTAATTGAGCAAGTAAACTAAGTCTGCTACGGTCACGTTCCCGTCCCCGTTCGCATCCCCGTACACGTAAGTGTATCCGGATGCCATGATCAAAGCCCGGTAGCAATTTATCCGGCCATACCCCAGCTCGTAGCTTTTTCCGGTCTCGATGTAGTAGGTGTAGTCTCCCACCTTATCCGCGCTCTGTTCGATTATCTCCCTCAGCTCATGTGCGGTCAGGTTTGGCTCGATGGAAAGCAGAAGCGATGCCAATCCGGTGACCATGCCGCACGACATGGACGTGCCGGCAATGTAGCCATAGGTTTGTTCCAGATAATAAGGGGAATAGCTCAAGACCACCGGATAATTCGGCGTGGTGGAAAAGATGTCATTGGTGCCCCACGGTGTTCCTTGACCTCCGGGTGCGGCTACACAGATGGAGGGACCGTAATTGGAAAAATCCGCCAGCCGGTCACTGCAAGTGGTAGCTGAGATAGCCATGACGTTTTGATACCTGTCGGCGTAATGCGCCGGATATTGCACCGAATCCTGGAACCCGTTTCCAGCGGATGAGACCAAAAGGACGTTGTGGCTGTCGGCATACGCCACCGCCTGTTCCTTGGTATAGGAGGCCGAGCCACCCCCGCTGTAGTTGATCACCCGCACGCCGGAATTGACCTCATGCAGAACCCCGTTCTTAAAGGTATTGTGCGTCCCCACTCCCGTGCTGTCGAATACCTGATCGACCAGAATCCGGCAATTCCAGTCCACCCCTGCTACCCCGCTTTCGTTATTGGTCATGGCAGCGATTATCCCCAAAACGTGTGTGCCGTGTCCGAAATGATCTGCTACCGAATCCCTGTCTCCCACCAAATCTGCGCCCAGCTTGTACCGGTTGGTATCGCTTAAATCCGGATGATACAGGTAAACTCCCGAAAACAATGGGATGCCCGAATCTAGGATGCCGATCAAAACGTTCGAGCTTCCCGGGGAGATGTCCCAGGCCGAAGTTACTTGTATATCCGATCCCGGAGTCCCCGCCGGAGGATTCTGACCGTAATTATAAAGCCACCACTGGTAGCCGTTGTTGAAGTAATAATCGTTGGGAGGATACATGGCATGATCGACCATATTTGGCTCGGCGAACTCCACCAAACCGCTGGAATTCAAATCAGCTAATGCCTTGAAAATATCGGCCGCTGAGGACAGTTCTATCTTTCCCATTCTCAGCTGGTCCGGTTCTTCAACCAGCTTAGCCCGATTACCCTGGATCAGTCGATCCAAAGTGCTCAGCTTGACGTTGGATTTCATCCGGAATAGGATCTCCCCTTCCACGTATTCCACCTCCCTACCCATCCACTCACCTTTCAGAATCCTTTTACCGTTGAAAGATGCCGGATAAAGAGACGGAACCAAAAATAGCGTCCCTATCAGAACCAATATGATCGCTAATCTTCTCATGCCACCTCATAATGTCGAAGGAACAATCCCTAATTATATAACGTCATTAAAGTGGACTAAATGAAGTTCCTCTTGAGAATTTCTATCATTCATTCAATCCGCATGCATCCAAAACAAAGCACCCTTATCTTATTCAAAACATCTATAGTATGACTAATGGTATGTAACATAAATTCGTTCCCTATTGTAGTTGCCTGATTTATGGTTCGACAGGCTCACCATCCTGAGCTTGTCGAAGGATCAGGCCTACAGGCGACTAGCTGCCTGATTTATCAGGCTTACTAGTGACAATGCTCAATAAATTGAGCAACTATATTCACCCTGATCTTTCGTTACAGTCCACTATGCACAGCCTCTACCCGGCGGTGGTCCGGATTTAAACAGATAATTTATCAAAAATAGGATGTCGCTGACATTCACCGTGCAATCCTCGGCGGGATCGCCCAATCTAAGCGGATCGGGAACCGGTCCGGCTTTATACAGGTAATTCAATAAATAGATCACGTCATTAATGTCTACGGTTCCATCTCTATTCACGTCGCCGGTAGGATCCGGCAGGAATCTGGACAGCTTTAAAGTGGGGTCGCCCAGAAGGGTCATTCCGTAGAACCAGGCCCGGGATTCCTCTCCGGCGCAACTTTCGATGTCGTCAATGCACCAGGATAAAAAAGCATCGCCGAAATTGGCTCCATTTCCCAGGGGAGTATAATAATCGTAGAAACAGAGCATGCTTCCGGTCTTGGTAGCACCCAATGAAATCAAACCATACGTGCTCTGAAAGAGGTACCAATTCCCCATATCATCGTTTTCCACGTAGCGGCAGTTGGAGCAGGCAAAGAGGTTATAGAAAAGCACCTGCACGTCAATACCCTCAATCTCATAATTGAAAAACAAAGAGTAATCGTAAGGTCCGGTTCCCCAATAGAGGTAATGCGCCCAGGGGGAGGAATGGGAACAGATCAGCAAATTCTCATACCGGTTATCCGTGCTCTGTCTTACCCTTAGCATATAATCTTCGCGATTGGTTTGATAAATATCGATGACCGGATCGGTCTCGGGATAGGCCAAAGCCACCTCATCCTCCCATCCGTAAATGCACCAGTCGTTGTCTATATATGCTAATGCCTTATCCTGAAGCCGGAGATCTCCGGTTCGGTAGCGGTGGTTTTTGTCAAAGTAATTATCCATCATAACCCGCTCGGTTGCACCATGGTAGGTTAAATTTTTCGCCAGAAGCCTTCCCACCCAAATATCTGCCTCCATATCTCCCATTCCGTTATTATGACCATCATATATTCCATCTGTGTCCGCATCTGCCCAAAGCCCATCTAAATCCATGAAATATAGATCGATGGGAAACTCCACGTGTGCCCCACCCCAGGACGCCGGCTCGTTCATCTCATACCAAGGAACGGCCAAGTCGCCGATGAATATGGCGCCGACTATTTGCCGGCTGTTCCATTCGGAGATCAGTAAATTCCTGAGAGCCCCCTCATCCCCGTCGTTATTGGCGGTGTAAACGTTTGGGTTGTAGCCGTCCGCCTCCAGATCGGCTAGGAAGACGGAGAATTTGGTTTGAATCTGCGGCTGCAGATTCGTGTTTATTATGATGCAAATATTTGCTTTCCCTTTACTGGCGGCATAAATCAATCTGGCATCTAATCCTGGGGCAAATTCCCGGGTGCTCATGTATTCCTGATAGGTGATCGGATTTCTGTAGGGGTCCATCCAGCGAAGCGGGTGTATATTCTTGTAGTCGATTTTTGACTGGCTGCTACCGACATTTTGAATGGAGAAAACCAATCCCAATACCATGAAAACCATAAACGCTTTTTTCATTCTTTCTCCTCCGTTTGGAATCTTTTATCTTACGGTAACTATGCTGACTGTTTCACTTTCTCATTATGTACACGCGGGAAAGGTGTTCTGTTATTTGTTTATTTCAGTGATATGAATCGGATGGTTCAAATCGCTAACGGTTTTATGCACAACCCCTCACCGGTTGTGAACCTCCTTTAAAAAGATAATTGATTAAATACACCGCGTCCTCAACCTCCACCTGACAATCTCCGTTGACATCTCCCCGCACCAAAGGCGAAGGAGATGGTCCTGACCGGAACAGATAATTTATCAAAAGTATCACGTCTCCCACGTCGATGTTTCCGTCCCCGTTTACGTCTCCGTAGTTTTCCAGATCAAAGCTGAAAACCTCATTCGACCATCTGCTCTCTCCCCATTTGTCATAAGCTTTAACCTTCCACCAATAAACTAAGCTGTCTGCCAAGGGGATACTATATTGGCTTGAGGTCAAGCTATCGATGATTAAGGTCGACTCCGGGACGAATTGTGCTGAAAGGCTGATATAAAGGGTATAAGTCACATTATCCGAGATATTGGGATCCGGGGCATCCCCCCAGTCAAAAGAGACCGGATTCTGTAGTACCGTGTCCTGGTCCGCTGGCAGAAGCAGTGAAAAAGAAGCCGGGGGAAGGTTCGGTTCCGCTTCCCCCCAGAAAAACGCACCGGTCATTCGCAGGGAATTGTATGAGCCTCCTTGGTATCGGGAATATAGAAGGAGAGATTGTTTAGCCAATGAGAGCAGACTCAAAGATGCAGGTCCGGAGGAAATGGATGTTTTTGAATAAGGAGAAATCTCCGTGATTAAGATCCCCTCCTCATCCAGTACCACACCGGATGGCGTTATACGGCTGGTATACAGATAACCTGTTTCCCATACGATCTTGTTCCAGCTCACCAGGTAATTTCTACCGTCAAATGTAACCGAAGGGTGTTCTTCGGTATCGTAGGTTAATGCGATTTCTATACCACCGGGGTCCAAAACCTGTCCGGCAGACGAAACCCTAGTGGCAAGGATATGGGCATCAGGCCAGTGCGTACCGAAATCCTCCCACGCTACTAGAAAGCTCTCTCCATCCGAAGCCACCACCGGATTCTGCTGCATTCCGCTGGCAGTCCGGATGCTGAAAGAAGGAAAAACCATACCGTTGGTATCCACCATGGCACCATATATGTCCCAGAAGTTTTCATCAGACCACACCACCAGATATTTCCCTCCTCCAAAAGCCACGTCCGCATACCTTTGTTTGTCTCCAGTGGTAATGGAAATCGGCTGAGGATCCATCAGCCCGCCATCCCGTGCTATCCTTTTACCTTCTATCTTGAACATGGTACCCAATGAGTCGAGCACTCGATGCCATACTACAAGGAAATTCGTTCCATCAAACGCTATTTTGGGGTTTCTCTGATCGGAAGAAGGATCCACCAGTATCGGAATCCCGGTGCTATCAAGAACCAACCCCCCTGAATCTATTCTTGAAGCATATATGTCGAAATCCCTATTTCGGTAATCCTCCCACACTGCTAAGAAATCTTCGTCTCCGGAGGTAACATCCGGGGCATCCTGCTCTTCTTCTGCGGTACTGATTTTCATGTCCTTGGTATCAAGCAAATTCCCGAATCGGTCAATCCTGGCACCATAAACATCGTGATTCTCCTCCCATACGGCAAGATAGGAACTTCCATTCCAGGCTGAAGCTCCCGAAAGCTGAACATCGCATGACCGGGAAATATTCATTGAATTTGTATCAAGGGCTTGACCTAGATCGTCCAGGCGTATTCCAGAGATATCCCAGAACTGGCCGTAATCCCCCGATTGCCAAACCGCCAAAAAGCCAACTCCGTCCGTCGCCATTCCGGGAACTATTTCCGAATGTTTATAATGGGTTATTCTTTTTCCGCTCGAATCGACCACCACACCGCCCGGGGTCACTTTGGTTCCATATATGTCGTATCCGGTGCTGTCGAAATTCCTCTCATCCTCCCAAGTCACAAAATAGTTGCCGTTTACTGCGGATGCCTTTGATCTCTGCTGCTGCTTTAGTGTGGAGCAGACTACAAATCCATCGGTATCCAGTACCACCCCGTCTGCTTGTACTCGGGATACGTATATGTCGCTATAGGCACTGTCACACCGGTAGGTATTGAAACTCACCAGAAAATCCACCCCATCAGAAGCGCAGGAGGGACTATCCTGTCCTCTCGGATCGGTGGAGATGTCGATTCCGGACGAATCCAAAAGCACGCCTTGGGGAGTTATCCGCGCACCGCGGACGGAAGATGGATTGGGTCACCCCAAGGCATGTTCCCAAGCCACGAAGTAAACCGAACCGTTGTATGCGACGGAGGGGGTTATCTCAAATGCTGGTTCACTGGAAATCTGAATTCCCCTTGGATCCAAAACCTCTCCTGCAGGTGTAATCCTGGTACCGTAAATGTCATCATAGGTGGTAACACTTCTGTCATCCGTCCACACCACGAAGAAATTCGTTCCGTCCCAAACCACGTCGGGATATGATTCCCAATCTGAGCTGGTAGAGATGGGAAATCCGTCAGGATCCAGTATGTTCCCCGAGAAGTCCACCCGTGCCCCGTAGATATCATAACTGGCATTTCTATAATCGGTCCAGACCACCAGATAGTTTTGATCCCCCCCTGCTACCTTTACTCCGGTTTGCAGATTGGTATAAACGCAGATAGGGATGCTGATCGGGTCGAGCACCTCACCTGATGCAGATACCCTCGCGCCGAAGATATCTCTGTCCGTGTTGATCCTCTCATCCTCCCACACCACCAGATAATTCGCTCCACCAAAAGCAACTGCCGGCGAAGATTGGGTGCCATAAGCACTACCCGAAAAACAGTCAGTTGAAAGCGGGAATTCTGGCCAGGAGGAGAAAGCATTCCCGGATAAACACAGGCAAAAAACAATCATCCGTATTGATATTCTCAGTATGAAGTTGACGAAACCGGGCTTATCCACATTCGACATGATTATCCCTTTCTATTTTCCTATCGAGTGATTAAAAACTTGCATTTGCCTCATGGATTTGAGAATAAACAGCCCAATACCATTACATTCAAATACTATTTATAATATAATCAAAGATCATTTTTAGTCAATATTTATTATGACCTAATTAATCCTCTTTTTGAGTCTTATATTTAGCCAAATATGTTGAATCTGATAATGTTACACCAAGAGATATTGATGGTTTGATAGTTTATCCGGTCGGATTATGAACAATAAAAAATGACTTCCTCCTTTAACAAGTTTAAAAATTAAGACGAAAGGTCCGGAGGAAGGGGTTGAGTATGTCAGGATAGATTATGGTATATCACTTATCTTGGGGTGCGGCGACTGTTAACAATGAACCGTGAACTGTGAACTGCTTTAAATACCCCCGGGGCGACTTGAACGCCCGACCAAAGGTTTAGGAAACCTCTGCTCTATCCAAACTGAGCTACGGGGGCAGATCTAAAACCGGTTAATGGATCGTGGTTCGGAGTTCGTGGTGGCAAAACCAATCCATGGAGAACCAAACTTGTTTCTGCTTATGCAGGAAAAGGCAAGTTGTTTAAACCAGCTCCCCAACGTACTTGGTGTACGACTTGGACTTCCCTGGCTTCGGCAAGGTCAGGTCTGCATCAAGAAGGCAGTCATTGCCTCCATTGATCCTAATACCCAAACTAACCTTTCCCTCCGCATCAGCGGATATTTTGACCTTAACGGGTGTGTTTACAGGCATAATCGCAGTTGTTTCAATCATTTTTCACCTCCTAATTATGTAGGTTAACCATTCCGTATAGATGGTTGACAATTCCTTTTTCTTGTCAAGCAGGCTACGCCGAACTTTACCTGTAATGTTAATCCTCTCCCTGGGGGAGAGATAGGGTGAGGGTGGAATTAACTCTCTCAAGGTCTACAAACCTTGCAAGGAACATACCCTTGTTTTTCTGCTTTCTCCTTACTTTTGAAATATATACAATTCTTCGGCTTGATTTTCTTAGCTGACTTGCAGGTAAGTTTATGGTATTTCTTAGATTTGATATTACCGATATATTTATACTCAGTAGCCGGCGTGGTTTGATTCTCTGAATATGCACCCTGGAAAAGAAGTAAAACGATCAATAGAATTAATAATGTCGATATAGTTTTCTTCATGTCATACTTTCATTGATTTACAAGCATTCGGAAATGATAATAAGCATGTGCTCGAGATTTGAAATCCCGAAGAATCAAGAGGACTATTAATATCAGTTTCATTGTTGACCCGAAGGGATCGAACCAAGTTCTACATTGAGATTAGCGAAAAAAAGTTCCTCCAACGTTCCATTGGTGTTTTGTCTTACCCAAGTTTGTGAACCATCCCAACTAAAGGTTTCTACCTGGGATTCTACCAAAACACGGCTTTGAGCTGTAGTTATTCCTATGATTTGAATGCGATATCTATATCGAAAACCATTCCAGTTAGGACTACCAATCGAAGGAGGTATACAATATTTATAAACTTTTTGATTGAAATCAGATGGTGTCATATCGGGTGGATATTTTTCGATAATCCAGCTTGATTGAACAAAACCGTTTGATCTATCAATGTTGTTAACCTTATAACCTTTCTTTTCGAGAAACAGATAGACTTTAGACCACATTTCTTCCTGGCTATAAGGATAGGAACGGACTATGTGTGTTCCTATTTTGCGGGTTGCGTCTATATTTGTTCCAACTACTGAAGTTCCAGTTTCGAAGGAGGGGGGAGCACATGCACAGAACAAAAAAACTACAATCAACGCTAAGAAAAATCTTCTCATAACAAATCCCTCCCCTTCATTTTCACAGAAAAAAACTAAATTTAATATTTTATCATATTATTTCTATTCATATCTAATTAATGTAAAAAGATCATAATCCTTCAATTTATCTCTGCCATTCAAAAAACCCAGCTCGATCATCACCAGAATTCCCGCCACCTCCCCCCCCAGCTTTTCCACCAGTTTACATGCCGCCTTGATGGTTCCGCCGGTGGCTAACAGATCGTCGATGATTACCACCTTTTGACCTGGCGTAATCGCATCTTTGTGTATCTCCAGCCTGTCCGTTCCATACTCTAAGTCATATTTCTGCTCCACCGTGTCGGCAGGAAGCTTGCCGAATTTCCTGACCGGAACGAATCCCACCTTCAACCGGTCTGCCAGCGAACCTCCGAAGATGAATCCCCTTGATTCCACTGCCGCTACCAGATCGATCTTTTTCCCATAGCACCGGGCAAAGAAGATGTTCATCACCTCATCAAAAGCATCCCCTTTCTTAATCAGTGTGGTGATATCTTTGAACACGATCCCCTTTTTGGGATAATCCGGTACGTCTCTGATTAACTCTCGAAGCTTTTGGATATTAACAGAAGTTTCGTCCATTTGCATCCTCTCAGGTTCTACCTCATCCTCATAGTCCCCCTATCCACAAATATAGAAAGGAGGATATCGGGGTATAGGTCAGAATCTTATCTCAAATCCTTTGAATTTATTTTCGAATTCTCCCCAATCTATTTTGACGTTGGTAACGTGAGCCGAATGCGATCCGATTTTCAACTCCTCAGCGAAATCGATGATCAACCCCTTATTTCCCTCCACCTCCGCTTCCACGTTACCGTCATATAGATTCCTTACGTATCCTGCCAGATTATATCCCTTTGCCCTTCTCATCACGAACCAGCGATAACCCACCCCCTGAACCATGCCGGTAATCAATAAATGGGCGCTCACTAATCCTTCTGTCATACAAAAATGTATTAATTGAAGAAATGTTTATTTGTTTTAGACTTATCGGTATGGGTTTCGGTTGAGCATTGGTTTCGTTTGAGTTTTGGTTCCCGTCGATTTTTAACTTTTTGGCATAGTCCTTTTAAACACTTCCTGTCTAATTTGACGAAACCCTTATTTTAACTACACCAGTAAAAATAACACCGAAGTAGTGGAATCATAATCCAATTATATCTAAAGCTTTCTTTACAGCCTCTTCAGCGTTCTTTGCCTTTATGATTTTTTCAGAAACATCCCAGGTGGAAATACCGATTACCGGTTTGTCGGATTTCAAAGCAAAAGCAATCTCGGACAAGGTGCCAAATTCTCCGGGGAGTGCAATCACTGCATCGGAATTACCAATCACCAGAAGATTTCTCCCACCTCCGAGCCCTGTGGCAATAGGATAATCTATATATGGATTTGCGTCATTCTTATCAGTTCCCGGTAGGATTCCGATGGTAACACCACCAGCTTTTTTAGCCCCTTTGGAAGCAGCTTCCATCACCCCACCTAATCCCCCGCAAACTAAAACCGCTCCAGCTTTTGCCACCTTTTCCCCCACCTCTTCCGCCAATCTATATATTTCCTCAGAACAATCCCCCCAGCCTATTACCCCGATATATATAGGTTTTGCCTTTTGCATTTACCGTGAACTATGAACCGAGAACTATTGACCGGTTTTAAATATCGGGGCGACTGGATTTGAACCAGCGACACCTTGGTCCCGAACCAAGTGCTCTACCAGGCTGAGCCACGCCCCGAAAGTTCATTCGCCAGGAGTTATTTTACAATCCTTTCGTTCAAAAGTCAACAAAATAATTTTGTATAAAAACATGAAGGATGACTAATGAAGAACAATATTAGAATACGGTAAATGAAGCGGCTCGCCTGATGGGATATGAGAAAACCAGCCATGTTTAGCATTATGATTCTCGCGTTTTTCGAGCTTAGAGTATCGTAAAATCGAATCTCGATACGAGCTTCGCAACCGATAAACGCTTATCGAACAAAAAAATCCCTGGTGCCAAAAATCGACACCAGGGATTTTTATCTTCTCTTTGGTTACATGGCATGACCCTCGATTATGAGGGTAAGGTAATTAGTCTCCCATTTATCTCAGCAGCGTCATCTTCATGATAGACTCGAAGTCGGAAGCTTTTAACCGGTAGAAATAAACTCCGCTGGCTACGTCGCTTCCCTGTTCGTTCTTACCATCCCAAGTGATCGAGTGGTTACCTGCCTGTAGGACCTCATCCACCAGGGTGTTGACCACCTGACCCAGAACGTTGTAAATTCTCAAGGTAACTTTAGAATCCTGTGGCAGGCTGAATTTAATCACCGTTTCCGGGTTGAATGGATTGGGATAGTTCTGCTCCAGGTTGAAAACGGTAGGCTTGGTCTGTTCGGCTGCACTTGCTTCGCCAGGCTTGATGGGAATGGGAATATCCGCATCCTGCATGTTCTTTCCGCAGATGGAATTCCCCCTCTCATTCACCAGATCAAAGTAAAGCTTTCCGCCCGACAAAGCCCAGGGAGTGAGTTTTAGCTCGGGAACACGATCGCTCTTCGAGCTGAAATGCATGGTGACCAGCAAGCCTTCACCCGGCTTCAGAACGTCGTCGATTTCCTCGTTCAAAGCCCGGATCATGCCGATGAGCACCTTTTTGTTCTGGTTGTCGATCTGGGGATAAAGCTGGAAATTCTCCACCCGGCTTCCGGTGAACTCGATCTTGGTGCACTGGATGTCGGAGTTAGAAGCGGCGAAACTAATAGGTATGGATCCGCCCGCTATCCCGGCATTATTCTCCAGAAAAAGTTTTACCGTGGCGGTGTTCTTGGTCAGATCCTGAGTTACCTGATAGCTTAAAGCGTTGCCGCAATCAGCCATCGCAGCGGAGCCCCAAAGCACTAAACACAGAACTACGAGTCCTGCTAAGATATTTCGGGACATCACTAAACCTCCTTTCACAAAAGGATAAAAGTTATTATTTTCCCCTTTCTTTTCTTTCTGCTTCCCCTTCAGCATTTCCGCACCACCTCCTTTTTACCTAATTAACGCAATTTGTAATTCATGTCTGATGGTCTTCTCCCGGACGGGCAAAAGAGAAAAAACTCAGACATGACATCCCATAATTTTTGTTTCCCATTTAATAAACCATAAACTCAAACTTTCAAGAAGGTTGCCAGCCAAATCCCCACAGATATAAACGCATAATGCTCTCCTGGTTTCTATCCTTCCATAATAAAACACACCACTCCAGGATGAACCCGCTGAGCAAAACCCCTTCGCTCAAATCTTATGGTTGTCCCTTATTTCTAACTGTTGGCTAACTGCTGTTGCCGGTGCCTCCGTGGCACGTACGTGAGGTAAACTTGATATCTTAAAACCGTGTGATGTTCCTCTGCTGCGAAGAATTAATTCCATCCCCTCCTGAATAGTTAATGCATCAATCTCTAATCTTCCTCTACTTTTGTACGTTTCCCCGTTAGTTGTACACGAGTATCCTTACATTACTATTTACGCACCCTTGAATTAATCTGTTTAATCCCAAATAAACCTTTTCTCCAATAGTAGTCAAGAAAAAAATGAATTTTTTCGAAAATTCTAGCCCGGAAACGATTTTTGTTTATACCGGGGTTTTGAAGAATTCAAATCCCTTTCCCCTGGTCATTTGTTGAGCTCTGCCAAAACCTGATCGGTGAGATCGTAGCTTTCGCTGGCATAGAGGACGCTTCCAGCGGTAGAATCCAGAACGAACGAATAACTCCCCTTCAGGGCAACCAGTTTTATGACCGTGTTGATCTTGTCTATCAGCGGCTTGGAAAGCTCCGCCTCTTTCTGAGCGGCTTCCCCATCCTGCCCCATCACCTGATTTACATACAGCTGGTATTCGTTCTGTTTAACCAAAAGCTTTTCCCTTAATTCGTTCTTCCCCTGGTCGGTCAAGAGAGGACTGGGTTTTTCCAGTTTGTCCGCTATATCTTTCATATCACTCTGCATGGAGTCGGCTTTAGCCTGCCAAACCGCCATCATCTTCTCGAACCTTGCCTCGGTTGCTACATATTCTTTATATTCCTTTTTCAGACGAACCACATCCACATAGCCGATTTTCAACTGCTGAGCTATTCCGGAAGAAAACAAGAAAACCGATAATATAACTCCCAAAAGAATCACACTACCCGTCTTGGCCAATATCCTACTCATCTTTTTACCTCCTTGGATGAAATTAGCTTTCTCAGCACTATATTATTATACCATTAAAATAAATCAATCATCTAAAATAAAATGCGATCTTCCTTTGTCAAGAGTAATTTCAGAATGTCTGATAAAATATTCTTTGGACCAGAAAGAGAAAAACTTTTATGATTCCTCTCATCTCACTTTGCACTACCTTTCTCATTGGTACGTTTTTCCCTAAATTATTTTATTCTAATTTATAAAAATTCTTGACAAACTACGGAAAAATGTTTTTTTGTAATCTGTTTGTGAAGAACTTCACATGCTTTCTGGTTAAAGAAGCGGAACGATAGAGATCCACCATGTTAAAAAATGTCATCTTAACAGCCTATGCTTCATGATTATGCTTTTGTCGGTTTCTTTTGCGTGATCGGGGTTTTGTTCGTTCTGTTCGTTTTTTTCCTTAACCGTTTGGTCCGCCCCCACCATCCCAATCCGGATAAGCTGGAAAGCTACGAATGCGGAGAGCTTCCCGTCGGTGCCGCCTGGGTTCAGTATAATGTTCGGTACTACCTTTTTGCCCTGATCTTCGTCATCTTCGACGTGGAGATAGTATTTCTATTCCCCTGGGCGGTGGTTTACCGAAGCCTCGGATTTTTTGCATTCATCGAGATGATCATATTCTTATCCATTCTGATCTTCGGATTGATCTACGTGTGGAGAAAAGGAGCTTTGAAATGGGTTTGATCAAAAAGATCCCGGTATACTTAGAACCGATTCCGGGAGGGGGTCTTATAACCACGGTTTTAGATGACGTGCTGAACTACTCCCGGGCATCCTCCCTTTGGTACATGCTTTTTGGCTTGGCTTGCTGTGCGGTGGAGATGATGGCCACCGGAGCTTCCCGGTATGACTTTGATCGGTTCGGGATGATCTTCCGTGCCTCCCCCCGTCAATCCGACTTGATGTTCGTGGCGGGAACCTTGACCAAGAAGATGGCTCCCCGGGTGAAAAGACTTTATGAACAGATGGCGGAACCGCGCTATGTCATCGCTATGGGCGGATGCGCCATAATCGGGGGACCGTTTTATTACGACAGTTACAGCGTGGTGAAGGGGGTGGATCTGATCATCCCCGTGGATGTCTTTATCCCCGGTTGTCCTCCCCGACCGGAATCACTAATGGAAGGGTGCATCAAATTACAGGAGAAGATAAAGAAGGAGAAACTTGCAGATTGGAGTTGAAAAAATTCAAGGATTCGAGAGATTAAATATCTCAATAATTGATTATCAGATTTATTTTATAAGTTTTAGCATTTCGCTCAACCCCTTGAATCATAGACCCCTCGAACCCTATTAAAATTATCAAGCCATGACCAAAGAACAACTGCTTCAAACCTTTCAAAATAAATTTCCGGAAAAGATCGAGGAATTCGCCTTGGTGGGAGTGGACGTTGCTTTTAAAGTGGATAAGGATTTGATTATAAAGATTTGCTACTTTGCCAAGGAGACGCCAGAACTGTCCTTTGATCTTCTGGCTTGTATGACCTGCATTGATTACGTGGAAAGGCTGGAGTTGGTATATAACCTGTTCTCCTTCAAGCATAGATACAAGGTAGCCATAAAAACCTCTCTTCCCCGGGATGGTGAGCTGGAGTCGGTCACTCCTATATGGAAGGCTGCTAACTGGCACGAAAGGGAGATTGCCGAGCTATTCGGGATGACCTTCAAGAATCATCCTGATCCCAGACCGATATTATTGCCCGAAGATTGGGAAGGTGGTTTTCCCATGAGAAGAGATTGGGAGGGAAAGGATTTTGTCCGACTACCCAAAAAATAGCCATGACATTCCGCTCATCACCACCGAGCAGGTGGGGAGCGAAGAGTTTATCGTCAATATGGGACCGCAGCATCCCAGCACCCACGGGGTTTGCCGGCTGCTGTTGAAAATGGATGGGGAGGTGATCGTTGAGGCGGTCCCCATCGTGGGTTACCTTCATCGGGCTTTGGAGAAGATCGCGGAGAACAGAACCTACCTTCAGTTTATCCCCTATACCGATAGGATCGATTACGTTACCGCCATGATCTGTAACCACGGTTTCTGCATGGCGGTGGAGAAACTGGCTGGGATACAGGTCCCGGAACGGGCGGAGTATATCCGGGTGATAATGGATGAGCTGAACCGCATAGCCAGCCACCTGATCTGGCTGGGGACGTTTGCCTTGGACCTGGGAGCCATCACCCCATTCCTATATTGTTTCCGTGAAAGGGAAAAGATACTGGACCTCTTCGAGATGACCTGCGGCCAGAGGATGACCTTCAACTACATGCGGGTGGGAGGGGTATCCCGGGATCTACCTGAACAATTCATCCCCTTGGCCAAGGAATTCACCGAATATTTCAAACCCCGGGTTGACGAGTACGAATATCTCCTCACCCAGAATCCCATATTCCTGGGAAGAACCAAAGGGGTGGGAATATTACCTCAGCACACCGCTATAGATTATTCGGTCACCGGACCGAATCTGCGGGCTACGGGATTGAAATGGGACCTGCGAAAGGAAGAACCCTATTCGATTTACGACCGGTTTGAATTCGAAATCCCCACTGGCGAAAATTCCGACACCTGGGATCGATACTCGGTGCGAATTCAGGAGATGAGACAAGCCAACCGGATAGTGGAGCAGGCTGTAAAATCGATTCCAGAAGGAGAGATAAAGGCAAAAACACCAGCGGTTTTCAAACCTCCGGCAGGTGAAGCTTACGTGCGAATAGAGTCCAGCCGAGGGGAAATGGGGTTCTATATCGTTTCCGAAGGGAATACGATCCCCTATCGGTTAAAACTACGCACTGCTTCGTTTTCCAACCTGGCCGTTTTGCCCGAGATAATCCGGGGGTGGAAGATAGCTGATTTGGTGGCTATCTTCGCCAGTTTGGACGTGATCATGCCGGATGTGGATAGATGAAATCATTCGTCTTCGGCTCAGGTTTAGGCCACGTATCGGATTTCGTATCTCGGTGCGGTCTATGTTCTGGAGACGACAAGTAACGTTGTTGTTAGAATTAACGACAAATAATCTTAATGGAAAATCTTTTGATAAAATTTGAAGAGGAAATTACTTGTTCGAATTAGCTAAGGTTTTCCAAACCATATATAACTGGCTGGAAGGATTGTTCGTCAATTGGGGCATCCCTCATTTCTGGTTCGATCTTCTTTCCATGCTGCTGGTATTCGGTTTGATAATAGCTTTCATGTCGGTAGCTGCTCTGTTTTTGGTCTGGTGGGAAAGGAAGGTATCGGCTCACATGCAGGTGAGGTTGGGACCCATGCGAACCGGTTGGCATGGGTGGAGACAGACCATCATCGATGCCATTAAGTTAATTATGAAAGAGGATATAGTTCCGGCAAAGGTAGACAAGGCGGTTTTTGTGATCGCTCCCATCGTGGTTTTCGTCTCCGCACTCATGGTCTACGTCTGCATCCCTTTTGGCAAAGGATTGATCGTGAGCGATCTAAACATCGGGATCTTGTACATATTGGCCATCACCACCTTTACTGTGGTGGGATTATTGATGGCCGGATGGGGTTCCAACAACAAGTATTCCATGCTGGGGGGACTCAGGTCCGCTGCGCAAATCATCAGCTACGAGGTTCCTTTAACTCTCTCCGTCTTGGGTGTAGTGCTTATCGCTCAATCTCTCTCCATGGTAAAAATCGTCACCGCTCAAACTCACGTCTGGCAATGGTACATATTCCGGCAGCCGATCGGATTTCTGGTATATCTTACCGCAGCTGTGGCTGAAGTAAACCGGACCCCTTTTGACATACCGGAAGCTGAACAGGAGTTGGTAGCCGGATATAATACCGAGTACAGCGGTATGAAATTCGCCATGTTCTTCTTTGCCGAATACGCAAACCTGTTCACTATTAGTGCGGTCAGTACCACTTTGTTCTTAGGCGGATGGAATGGGCCCTGGTTACCCTCCTGGATCTGGTTTTTTATTAAAACCTTTTTCGTCATCCTGGTGGTGATGTGGTTCCGCTGGACCTATCCCCGGATTCGGGTGGATCAGCTGATGAGCTTTGCCTGGAAGTTTCTGTTGCCTTTGGCATTTTTAAATCTTATAATAACCGGACTTTTTGCTTAAAGTTATGGCGCTGATAAAGAAAACATATTCGGGAATATACAATCTCATCCTGGGATTGGTCGTGACGGTCAAACATATGGGTAAACATGCGGTCACGTTACAATACCCCAAGGAAAAATGGACCATGCCGGAAAGATCCCGGGGATGCGTGGTGCTTACCACCGATCCGGAAACCAACCAGCTTAAATGCATTGCGTGCGGGTTGTGTTATCGCATCTGTCCCAATAATGCCATCCGGTTCAAGGATACCAAAAACGAAGCAGGCAAGAGGGTGGCTGAGGTATTCGACGTCGACACCGGTTTATGCATCTACTGTGGACTGTGCGAAGAGACCTGTCCGGTTAAGGGAAAAGCCATAAAACTGGTTCCTCGATACGAATTCTCGGTTTATGATAAGACAGAATTGATCTATAACAAGGAGAAACTGGCGGAGATCGGAAAACAATATCAATAGATGATGTTATTATTGGAGTACCGAAGCTTGTCGCAGCGTAGCGTAGATCCCGCTTTGCGGGACTTCTGCGATTTTAGATGGTGCTTTATTCACTTAATAACTTCGCACCGGCAAGCTGGTACACTCCGCTGATAAAAAGGATAGATAAATTGCTAAGTGGAATCTCGGAAACCATATTTTATATATTAGCCGCTATCATCATCGGCTCGGGAGTGATGGTGGTCAGCATGAAGAACATATTTCACTCCGCATTGTTTTTGGTCTTATGTTTCTTCAGTATCGCCGGGATATATGTTCTTCTGTCGGCTGAATTCCTGGCGGCAGTTCAGGTGCTGATTTACGTAGGAGCCATCACCATCCTGATGATCTTTGCCATCATGCTCACCGCCCGGCTTTACAGTGCCCAAATCAAGCAATCCAACGAGCAGGTGATCCCCGGCCTGATAATAGTCGGAGCCTTACTGGTGATTACTATCTTCACCTTGAGCAAAACCGCATGGAAACTCTCATCCGAATCTTCCCAGACACAAACTGTCGCCAGCATCGGCAAACTCCTTATGACCACCTATGTCTTGCCATTTGAGATCGTATCGGTGGTATTGTTAAGCGCCCTGATCGGTGCCATAATCATAGCCCGGAGGGATTGATCTTGATCGGACTTAATCATTATCTGACTTTGAGCACCTTCCTTTTCTGCATCGGGATATTCGGTGTTTTAACCCGGAGGAATGCCATCGGGATTTTGATGTCAATCGAGTTGATGTTCAATGCGGTCAATATCAACTTCGTAGCTTTCTCCAAATTTGTAACCCCGACTGCTTTGGTCGGACAGATATTCGCCATCTTTGTCATCACCATAGCAGCAGCCGAAGCTACGGTTGGCTTGGCCATAGTGCTTTTGATTTACCGGAATTTTAAGGGAATAAACGTGGATAACATAAATATTATGAAATGGTAGGAGATATTGTAATTTGCGTTAGCTAACATAAGAGAATTGACACTTTCTTTAACTCAATTCTCAAACTCAAAACTCGATTACCAAACATGCTATCAAACGCCTGGATCATACCTTTACTTCCGCTGCTCGCTTTTGTTACCATCATATTTTTCACCCGGCGCCACGAAAGACTAAGCTCGCTGGTTTCGATTGGAGCTATCTGCTTTTCCTGGGTATTATCATTGGTTGTAATTATAAGCGTGTTGAAAAATCCGGTTACCTCGGAATTCGAGTTCACCTGGCTTAATCTCATCGGGCTCCAGGTCAGGATGGGGATTTTGATCGACTCTCTTACAGCCATAATGTTGTTTGTGGTGTGTACCGTATCGTCTTTGGTTCATATATACTCGGTTGGTTACATGACCGGTGATCCTCGCTTTTCCCGCTTCTTCTCCTTTCTGTCTCTTTTCAGCTTCTCCATGCTGGGATTGGTGCTGGCTAACAACTTTCTGGGGATATTCGTTTTTTGGGAACTGGTGGGTCTCACCTCTTATCTTTTGATCGGTTTCTGGTTCGAGAAGAAAACCGCCTCCGATGCCGGTAAGAAAGCCTTTATCACCACCCGTACCGGAGATTTGGGTTTTATCATAGGTATTTTGATTATAACCACCGCTGCCGGAACCTTCAATTTCAGAGAAATATTCCATGCGGTGGAAGCCGGACACATACCTATCGGTCTTTTGACCTTAGGTGCCATCTTTCTTTTTGCCGGGGCAGTCGGGAAATCAGCTCAGTTTCCTCTGCACGTATGGCTCCCAGACGCCATGGAGGGCCCTACCCCGGTTTCCGCTTTGATCCATGCCGCTACCATGGTGGCAGCCGGTGTATACCTGGTTGCCCGGACCATGACCATTTATTTGGCTGCCGAAAACGCCGCCTTGGTGGTGGCTTCGATTGGCTGCATCACTGCCTTTTTGGCTGCCTCCATCGGACTGGTTCAAAACGACATCAAGCGGGTACTGGCTTATTCCACCATCAGCCAGCTCGGCTATATGATCATGGTATTGGGACTGGGCGGATATACTGCAGGCACATTTCATCTGTACACCCACGCCTTTTTTAAAGCTCTTCTGTTTTTGGGAGCGGGCAGCGTGATCCACGCTATGCACACCAACGACATCTGGGAGATGGGCGGATTATATCCCAAGATGAAGGTAACTGCGGTCACCTTCATTATCGCCTCACTTTCCATAGCGGGTATATTCCCTCTGTCCGGCTTCTGGAGCAAAGACGAGATACTCACCGTGGCAGGTCATTTTCACAATCCCATATTTCTGATCGTGGGGATTTTGGTGGCAGGAATGACCGCATTTTACATGTTCCGCTTGTGTTTCGTTACCTTCTTTGGCCCTCCCCGGGATCAGCACAAGTTCGATCATGCTCACGAATCTCCAAAGGTGATGACCGTTCCTCTGATGATTTTGGCTTTTCTATCCATCTTCGCTGGATGGGTGGGGATACCGTGGTTGAAACATGGTTATTCCTCCTTCGTTTATCATCACGAGCCTCATCATGCCGAACCTAACTTTATCCTGATGATCGTATCCACCCTGGTGGCACTTACCGGGATATATTTGGCTTATGCCATGTATTACAAAAAATCCATCTCTCCAGAAAAGTTGAAGGAAAAATTCGCCTTCCCCTATAAGGTGCTTTATAATAAATATTATTTCGATGAATTGTACCATGCCATCATCATAAACCCGGTGATGAAGCTCTCCGATTTTCTCTTTGGAAAAGTGGACGTGGGGGTGGTGGATTGGCTGGTAAATGGTACCGGTCGTTTCACCGTCCTTCTGTCGGATGCTAAACAATGGTTCGACAGCCGCATCGTGGATGGTACAGTAAACGGGATCGCTTCTGTAACCGGGAGAGCTGGATCCGGACTGAGAAGGATCCAGACCGGACAGTTACAGAACTATGCTTTTGTCGTCTTCTTTGGCTTGGTTATAATTATTTTATTAAAATTAAGCTAAATGAGAGAATAAACGATGGAGTACAAACCTTCAGGTTTGTTTATATGGTTAAAAAAGATAATCCCGCAGATTAAAGGAGGAATATACACCCCATGAACTTTCCCATATTGAGTTTGATGACGTTCATCCCGCTTTTGGGGATGGTGGTTATTTTACTTACCAAGAAGGAACAGGAGAACTTAGTCCGGTATCTGGCAGCTTTATTCTCTTTTATTCCTTTGGTTTTATCCTTCATTCTCCTTTCCCAATACCGAGGTTCCACCTCCCAAATACAATTCGTGGAGAAATTCGACTGGATCCCCTCGCTGGGCATCACCTATTACATGGGAGCAGACGGGCTCTCCGTCCCCATGCTGTTCTTGACCGCCCTTTTGGGCTTTTTGTCGGTGATATATTCCTTTGGGGACATAAAGGAGCGGATCAAGCAGTATTTTGCTTTTCTTTTGCTCTTGGAAGTGGGGATGATGGGGGTCTTTGCCGCGCTGGATTTCTTCCTTTTCTACATCTTCTGGGAGATCGTTTTAGTCCCCATGTATTTTCTGATCGGGGTATGGGGTCATGGAAGAAAAGAATATTCCGCCATCAAGTTCTTCTTATACACCTTGTTTGGTTCTCTCTTCATGCTGGTCGGAATCCTAGCGCTTTACTTCAACGTGGAGCCTCATACTCTTAACATGATGGTTTTGATCGAAAAAGCCCCCATGCTCACCCGGGGGTTCCAGCTTTTAGTCTTTTCCGCTTTCTATATAGCTTTCGCGGTTAAGGTACCGGTCTTCCCGTTCCATACCTGGTTGCCCGACGCTCATGTGGATGCTCCCACCGCCGTCTCCGTCATCCTTGCCGGGATTCTGCTGAAGATGGGTACCTACGGATTTCTGCGGATCAGCTATCCCATGTTTCCCCAGGGTGCGATATATTTCGCCCTGCCCATCGGAATCCTGGCTTTGATAAACATCGTGTACGGGGCTTTGGTCTGCATGGCGCAGAAGGATTTGAAAAAGATGATCGCCTATTCCTCCGTGAGCCACATGGGGTACTGCATGCTGGGGATAGCAGCGATAACAGTAACCGGCATCTCCGGATGTGTATTCCAGATGGTCTCGCACGGTCTGATAACAGGCGCTCTGTTTCTTTTGGTAGGGATGCTGTACGAAAGAGCGCATACCCGGGAGATACAAGCCTTCGGCGGATTGTGGATAAAGATTCCGGTCTATTCCGGCTTGATGTTGCTCTTTTGTCTTGGGTCTTTAGGGCTTCCCGGTATGTCGGGATTCATCAGTGAATTTATGGTTTTCATCGGATCATTTCCCAGTTTCAAAATAATAGTACCGCTGGCGGTCATTGGAGTGGTTATAACCGCAGCCTACTTTTTGCGAACGATCCAGGCGATGTTTCTGGGGACGTTCAATACCAAATGGGGGGGATTAACCGAGATCTCTGCTCGGGAGATTTTCACAGTGGTCCCGTTGGCTATCTTGATGATCGGGATAGGGATCTTCCCTTCTCCCTTAGCCAACATGATCAAAGCCACCATTGAAAACATCGTTCATCTGGTAACCGGATAAAGCAGAGGAAAATGGAATAAAGAAAAAGGAAGATTTCCTTAATCTTGAATTTTGAATCTTAAATCTCAATTTTGATATGAACTATCAACTCCTATTACCGGAAATATTTTTGTTTTTATGGGCGATCTTTATATTTATCGTCGACTTCTTCCGAAAGGAGAAAAAGCAGAACTTAGCTTACCTGGCTCTTTTGGGAATAATCATAACTATCGTCCTGGTCATGACCTCCCAAAAGGGCGATCTTTTCGGGGGAATGTTTCATGCCGATTCCTTTTCCACCTTTTTCAATCTGATCTTTTTGGCAACCGGATTTTTAACCATTCTCTCCTCCGTTGAATTCACCAAAAAACTTCCCTCCTACCAGGGAGAATATTTCGGGTTGATCTTGTTTTCCATGGTAGGGATGATGTTCCTTGCCTCCGCCGGGGAGCTTTTGACCTTATATGTTTCATTGGAGCTAACCACCATCCCCCTCTTTGTTTTGGCGGCATATCGCAAGGATGAGCAAAAATCCAGCGAAGCCGGTTTGAAATACCTGATCCTGGGAGGGATGTCGTCCGCCCTTCTGCTTTTCGGCATAAGTTTGATATTCGGGCTTACCGGAACCACCTTTTTGAAGGAATTGAAGACCGCATTGATCGTCAAATTCATCTCCACCGGTGAGGTCGGACCAGCTCTAGCGCTTAGCCTTATCTTCATAATAGCCGGTTTGGGATTTAAGCTGGCTTTGGTCCCGTTTCACATGTGGGTACCGGATGTTTATGAAGGTGCACCCACCCCCATAACCGCTTTCCTTTCAGTTGCCTCAAAAGCAGCAGGTATTGCAGCTTTCTTAAGGATTTTCTTCCGGGCTTTCCTGATAGTTCAAGTGGATTGGGTACTGCTTTTGGCTGTTTTAGCCAGTTTAGCCATGATCATCGGGAACATCATCGCTCTTCTCCAGACCAATATCAAAAGGATGCTGGCTTACTCCAGCATCGCCCAGATCGGGTATATCCTAATTGGTGCAGTATCTGCTAGCCATACTGGTGCTTCTTCTATAGCTTTTTACACCTTCGTATACATGTTCGCCAACATGGGAGCTTTTGCAACAGCTATCACCTTCTGCAACACTACGGGCAGCGACGAGATAAAGGATTATGCCGGACTCTCCCGCAGATCCCCCGCTTTAGCCGCCATGATGGCTGTGTTCATGTTGTCTTTGGTGGGAATCCCGCCTTTGGCGGGATTTATGGGAAAATACTATCTCTTCTCTTCTGCTATAGAACAAGGTTATATCTGGTTGGTGGTGGTGGCGATACTAACCAGCGTAATCTCCTTATATTACTATCTGGGTGTGGTCAGGCAGATGTATTTTCAAGCTTCCCCGGACGAGAAAGCGGTTTCAATAGCAATTACTCCGGCGCTGAAAACCGCCTTAATCATCTCCGTGATCGGTGTTCTGATTTTCGGTATCCTCCCTCACATTTTCCTGAACTTAGCCAACCAGGCAGCAGCTGTCTTTTTGTATTAGTATAAAGTAGTAGCTTCATGCACACCCTCTCTGGTGGATGTTATCATCTTCCCAATGTGGTTTGAATTTTACTTTAATACATCAGGGGACAAATTGATTTTGAGATTGTCACAAACAGCATTATTTAATTAGATAGCTATATTCATACTATCTTCAATTTACAATATTTCCACAATTAAGGACGATGCTTAATAAATTGGTTTTCATGTTGCTGGGATCGTTACTCAGTTTGATTGTGCTGTTGGTGTATTCCTGCAGTCGTCAGGAGATGCCTGTCAGCCACACCCAATTGATTGGCATGGCTGATTCCATAACGAACACCACTATGAAATCCGGCAGGTTTGGTTTAGCTTCACAATTCTTCGAGAATCTGACAACCTTGAAGGAGATAGAAGGAGTTGATTCTGCTCGTTCCGTACTCCTCGCTTTCTTTAGCCGTCTGCACCCAAGTGTCCGGATTACCGATTCGCTGGCTGTGCTGCAAATGGTGGAATGGATGGGCAATTGCTTTACCCAAATGGATTCAGGAGGTGTCTTTTACGCCAACGGAGACGCAGACACTTATGCCGCCTGGTATCTCCAGCAAGTTGAAGGAGCCAGGCCGGACCTCATCATAATCTCTCTGCCCTATCTGATGGGTCCAGATTATAGACAACTGCTCCGGACGAACCTAAGGATTCGCTCAGCTTTGAATCTCTCTGAAAATGATAGCATACCCGTTCCCCCTTCAACCGACCGGACACAAGATGTTCTGGTGGAGATAATCACCCAACAGGCAAGACAGCCACATCATCCACCGATTTACCTATCACCTCGATGTGGGATAGAGGGTGAATTTGGGGATCATATTGTCGACTTGGGTCTGATCAAAGCTTACCAGGTCACGGTTCAGCCTCAGGATCAGATACTGGATCAGCTCATATCCAAACTTACCCGGAGCTGGAAGCTTACTTACGCCTCAAAAGGAATGCCAAATGACAAAAGCTATGCTGCTTGCTTACCCTTTTTGCAATATCTGACTCTTCTTATGCGCTTTGCACCCGAGTACGACCATGCAAAAAAATATGGAGAGATGGATACTATGTTCACGTTTCTTGAACCGGTCTTGAGCCAGGATTGGCGTTTTTATTACTTGAGATACGAATATTGTCACAAATACGAAGAGGAGTGTAAGAAGTATTTGGATAGAATTAGACAGATCGCCTCTGAACATCCCGAAGATAAAATACTTCAGGAAACCATGCGCGACCTTGAGTCGGAATAGAATCACAAATTATCCCTGCTACGAATAATCTTTATAGCTTCCTACTTTCAAAGAAATAAATAACTGAAAAAAACTATGCGGACATCTCTTATATTGCGTATCTGGAACGTCTTAGGGAGCATGTTTAAATCGATCACTCCTCCCATTTCAAAATTCTTTCCATCAAAAATAGCTTGCCAAATCGTAAATTGTTAGTATATTGGCAAAGTTAAAATTTAAAGAAAAGGAGTTGTATCCGCCATGATGAAATTAATGAGAAAGCTGACCAAACAGATCCTATGGATAGTTATCGCCGCATTTGTGGGAACCATCATCTTTGCCTGGGGGATGGAGTTCTCCGCCAAGAACAAAAAAGCCGGGGTTATCGCCACCGTGGATGGTGAAGATATTCAGGCGATCGTCTTCCAGCAATATTATGACCAGGCCTTAAGGCAGACGGAGAAAGAAAAAGGGGAGGTGGATGAACAAACCTCCTATCAGCTTCGGGAAGACGTGTGGAACAATATGGTTAACCAGGTTCTGTTGAATCGTGAGATGGAAAAGAGAAAAATTAAAGTCACCGACGCTGAATTGTACGAATATCTGCGGCGCTACCCGCCCAAAGAGCTGCAGGAGAATCCCGCTTTTAAGACCAAGGACAGCAAATTCGATTACCAGAAATATTTGCAGGCTTTAAATGATCCGCGGGTGCCCTGGAAGCAGGTGGAGGACTACATCCGTCCCAATCTCCAGCTGGCCAAGCTCCAACAATCCATAATTACCATGGTACGGGTGACCGATGATGAGACCAAACAATATTATTGGGATCAAAATGAAAAGATCAAAGTGGATTACCTTCTGGTACCGTCCTATCAGTTCCAAGGAGGGAATATTCAGGTGAGCGATAATGAGATCAACGCCTATTACCAGGAACATAAAAAAGATTTCGAAGGTGACCAGGGGGCAGACTTAAACTATGTTGGATTCGAGAAAAAACCCAGTCAGGCGGATGAGGAGGAAACTAAGAAGCGAATCCAGGAGATAAAAGACGATATTCTGGCCGGGGAGGATTTCGCCGAAATGGCCAAGGATTATTCCGAGGACAAAGCTTCGGCGGTAAATGGCGGGGATTTGGGCTGGTTCAAAAAAGGGATGATGGTTCCCGCTTTTGAAGAAGCAGCGTTCTCCTTAAAACCCGGGGAGATATCCGATCCGGTAAAAACCCAATTCGGCTGGCATCTGATAAAAGTCACCGACCGGAAAACCGAAGGGGGTAGCGAAGAGGTGAAAACCAGCCATATACTCCTCAAAGTAACCCCTTCGGAGGAGACCTTAACTCAAATCAAGGGGGCATCGGACGATTTTGCCGAAAAGGTCAACAACAACGACTTTTCCAAAACTGCCGGGGAATCTAATTTACCTGTTCAGGAAACGGGATGGTTCACACCCGGAGCGAATATTCGGGGGGTGGGAAAAAATTCGCAGGTGGATGAGTTCGCTTTTAATAACGATGTGGGAAAAGTAAGCGACGTCTTCGAAACTGCTAAAGGATTTTACATCTTTCAGATCAAAGCCAAAAGACCTGCAGGATTGGCTACATTAGATGAAGTCAAAGCTACCATAAAACAGATACTCTCCAAAGACAAAGCCGACTCTTTGGCCTACGAAAAAGCCCAATTAATCTATAGTCAGATAAAGACAGGTAAAAGCCTGAAGGTAGCGGCTGAGCAAAACAACGCCACCTATGTGGAACCGGCTGAATTCACTGTTAGCTCTCCCCCATTGGAGATCAAAGCGGCTCCAGAATTCATTGGAAAGGCTTTTTCTCTGACCAGTTCGGGACAGATATCCTCACCGGCTCGGACCAATCTGGGCGCTTTCATCATCCAGTTGGTGTCCCGCTCCGTTCCCAACGACAGCCTGTTTGCAGCTGCCAGGGATTCAATTAGCTATGTGGTTTTACAGAAAAAACAGGGACAGGTATACCAGGATTGGTTTTCCCAGATCAGGAAACAAGCGGACATCAAAGACTATCGCAGCTCCTACTACCGCGAATCGGGTGAATAACCTCAATGTTTTATATGCTTTGTATCATATCCCTCCCTTTGAGGAAAAAAGGAGGAAGATTCAAAATTGATTGCAAGATTCCGATAAAGAACCTGATTTTAATTCCCTTGTTTATTCAAGTACCCAAGATTATCTCTTTTTGGAGAAGCAATAGGGAAATCTTAGCGCTCAAGAATGATATTGGTAATATTCTCAGAACTGTGTTTGGTAATGATCTGGCAATTGCTGGAATAGGTTATCGCAAAGGTGGGATTATCTTACTCTATTTAACGTCGTCTTCTATTACCTTCCTAACTTATCATGTTTTTGAATAATTTCCCCTTCATCTAAGATCACGGAACCATCCGGGTCTCTTTTCACACTGGTTATTCCTGGACATTCGCTTTCCAATTGCTTGAGAATGGTATTTTGCTTGTTGACCGTCTGGGCCAAAGTCTTATTTTCCTTTTGCAGGTAATAGAATTCCAAGGCTTGTTTTATGGTCAGTTTGAGATCGTCATCGTCCCAGGGTTTCAGCAAAAACCGGTATATCTCCCCTTTATCGATGGCTTCGATAACCGATTTAAGGTCGGCGTGTCCGGTTAGCATAATCCGCAAAGCTTCCGGTTTTTTCTGCTTGGTCTGGGCAAAGAACTCTACCCCGGTGGTAATCGGCATCTTCAGATCCGAGATAATCAAATCCACATCCTGCTGATCCATGATTTTTAAACCCTCTTCAGCACTGGTGGCGGTAAAGATCTGGTAATTCTCTCTTCTGAAAAGGCGCTTCAACGCATGCAGAATGTTTTCCTCATCGTCTACTATCAGTATGCTGGGATTTGTCATAACCTCTCCTTTTCTTATTGAATCATCCTTTCAACTTTGCCCTCGGGTAGAGATCTCTAATGTCTTTTCAGGCCTTGATCAATTCCCTATTACACCTCCGGATCCGAGAATTTTTCTATGGCTTTTTCACTTTTAGCTAAGTTATTCAAAGGCAGAATGACCCGGAAGGTAGAGCCTTTGTTAACTTCACTTTCCACTTCTATTTTGCCTTTGTGGTTCTGAATTATTCCGTAAACCACACTTAAGCCCAAGCCGGTCCCCTTCCCCACTTCTTTGGTAGTAAAAAAAGGCTCGAATATATGTTTAAGATTTTCATCGAGAATTCCCACTCCGTTGTCGCTTATCTCTACTACTACTTCCTTATTCCGCTGATAGGTTTTTATCCTTATCGCCCCTTTGGTCTCGATGGCTTGAGCAGCATTGACCAGCAGGTTCATGAAAACCTGATTCAACTGTTGGGGGAAACATTCTATCTTGGGTATGGAGCCGTATTCCTTTATGACCTCCGCCCTGTATTTTAGTTCGTTCTGGATAATGTTTAAGGTGCTCTCAATTCCCTGGTTTATGTCCGCTAACTGCAATTCTCCCTTATCCATGTAAGAGAAGTTCTTTAGGTTTTGAACTATGTTTTTAACCCGATGAGTCCCTTCCTTCGATTCGGTGATAAGTTTATCGAAGTCCTCCAGGATATGGCTGAGATCGATTTCTCTTTTAAGTTCATGGATTTGTTTGAGTAACTCTGTACAAGGTCTATTGGAAGCCAAGAGCTGCTCCAGTTTCGAATATTTAATCAATAGGTTTTTAAGGTCCTGTACATACTCGTCAAGCGTACCCAGGTTGGAATGAACAAAACCAATGGGGTTGTTCAACTCATGTGCTACCCCGGCAGAGAGTTGACCCAAAGATGCAAGTTTCTCAGATTGTATAAGCTGCGCCTGCATCTGATTCAGCTTCTCATATGCCTCCTTCAACCGTTTTTTCTCTCCCTCCAGTTCATGGGTTCTCTTTTCCAATTCCAAATTCTTCTCCTGCAGTTCTCGCTTGGCTTTGTTGAGACTTCGGTTGATAGCCGTCTCGTTTTCATGCAAAATCCTTAAGGTCTCGGCTTTTTCCTGCTCTATTTTTATCATCTCCTCCTGATACCTTTTGGTCTGGGTGATATCTCTTTGAAACCAGACCAAAGCGATGAAACTACCCTCCCGGTCAACCATTTTGGATACGGAGGTGGATACATAAAACAGCTTCCCATCCTTGCGTCGGTTTAAAAGCTCCCCGTTCCATACCCGACCACATGCTGCCACTTTGAAAATTTCATTTTGAATTCTTTCTTTGTAGAGCTCAGTGGTTAAAATCTCCAGTTCCTTATCCAAAAGCTCCTCTGTGGGATAACCAAACATCTTCTCCGTTCCGGGATTCACATATTTTATTCTCCCCTCCTGATCTGTGGCTATTACCGATTCTGGAGTATGATTCACTATCCCGGCAAGAAAATTAATCTTCTCCTGGTTTGCTTTTTCTGGACTTATCTCTTGAAATACCTCCATCGCATCCGAGCTTTCATCATCAATCCTAAATGGGATAAGGAATACTCGGTAGAACTTCCCATCTTTAGCCTTCACCTCTATGGATTTTGAAGCATCCGCTGAAAGCTGCTTTTTTAAAGGACAATCTTCACAAGGTTGCTTCAAGTTCATGTAGCCGCGATAACACTGGATATCTTTCAAATCACCAAAACGTTCCCGCAAAAACTGATTTTGATACTTTATGGTATGATCTCCCCGCACAATGTTAAAACCGCATCCCATATTTTTCAGGATAGCATTCAACTGGTCTATCATCTCAAGAACGTCTCTTTCACTCAATCGAGGTTTAAGATTAGGTATACCGGTTGCGCTCGGTTTCTCTTGGACGATTATGGATTCTTTTTGACTCTCCTTCATTCTTTTCTATAAGCTTACTTATTATGACTATCAAATATAGAAGATTATCCTTCTGTGAGAATAACCAGCCCCATTTTTCCTTTAATTATCAAATCCATTCCTCAAAGGTCGGATCGAATGAGACCATTCCAAAAAAGACCGGTTTCGTTACCCGAATAAATTCCCCTTTCTTTCGTGTTCTCTCTCCCCTTATGTTCGAAAGCGAATGTGTCTTCCCCACTCCCCGACCGTCTCTTTAATCCTCTTTTAACCTGCCATATATGACAAGGCAGACTCTGGTCTTATCTATTAAAATAAGCACCTAATAGACAAAGCCTTAACCCGACAAGAAGTTTCCAGAGTCTTAATAGTTATATCGACCGATCGTAAGGTAACATTACCACTAAGAGTAAAAATCCACTCGGGCGAGGGAAGTCAGAAGAATAAAAAGAAGTTAAATAACAAAGCTGAGAGAGCGGAGCTATATTCTAGTATGAATTAACGGATTACTTGTAGACGATAAACCGTATGCTTATATATTTATATATAAAATATATAGACCTGCCAAACAAATCAAAATACCGCTGATTTTCTTGGTGAGGCTGGAGAAGTTGCTAACCCCTTTGGATTTGGCGTAGCTTTCCATAAAACCGGTAAATATCCCTGCTATGACAATCAAAGTACAGTGCCCTATCGCATAAACGAAAAGCAGGGATGTGCCATAGACGATTCTGCCTTTGGTGGCAACGAATGCCAAGATAACAGCCAGGACTGGAGTGGCACAAGGAGAGGAGACTGCACCGAACAATAGACCAAGCAAGAATGCACCGAGAACCCCTTTATGTTTGGATTTGAGAGTAACTGGTTGGGGAAGTTTAAAGTGTATCACCCCCATCAGATATAAACCCATTATAATCGCAACTGCACCGGCTAGGTAATACCAAAATTTCCCTACGTCACCGAAAAGACCCCCGACTAAAGATGCTATTGCCCCTAATATGGTGAAAGTTATGGAAAGCCCCAGGGCAAATACCAAAGCATATATAACTGCTTTCTTTTTATTACCTTCAGAGTATCCTCCGACAAATCCTATTACCAGAGGGATAATGGCTAAAACACAGGGACTGGAGGCGGAAATCAACCCTCCCAAGAAAACAAAGAGATAAGCCAACCCCGGAGAATTGTTTATGACATCTGAGATATTTGATAGGATTGATTCCATATTAATATACCCCCATCTCGGCAAACTTTGCTTTTATTGCCTGCTTGTCCAAAAATCCTTCATGGCGATAAATCTCTTTCCCCTCCGCATCAAAAAATATCTGGGTAGGGATCAACCGGATTCCGTACTTACTGGCTTCCTTGGGTTCATCTCTTAAGTCAATTACTCTGACGATTGCTTTTCCCTGGTATTCGGCTTTTAGCTCATCCAAAATCGGCTTCATCTTTTTGCAGGGAATGCAGGTTCCCCTTCCTAAGTCGACCAGCATGGGCATCTTTATCGCCGGTTGATTCTTTTCTCCTTTCTGAGATAGACCAGGATTTGATTTATTCTCCGCTTGGTCACCGCAATTGGAGAAGAGAATTAAAGTAATTCCTAAAACTATCAAGATACTTATAATGGGCACATCCTTTTTTATCTGCAAGTTTACCTCCTGCTATTTTATTTCTGAGGATTTGTCCTCATGTCTATGTTATCTTTTTCGGAATGATTCCAAAATCGCCAAGGGTGGGAATGAAATAGCCTTGGGCTTGCATTTTAATGCACAAATGCTACATCCCACCTCGCAGTTAAAGGGATTTGCAACTCTCACTTTATTTGTTCTCTCATCGTATTCATATACCCCGAAGGAGCAAAAGTTCAAGCAAAGCTTACAGCCATCGCACAATTCTTCCATAATAGTAGGAAACCAAGGCACCTCCTCCCGGGGGACACCTTGCCAGGTTCCCAAAGTTTTAGCCTTTTTTTCACCACCTTGGTTTTTCTGGTCACAGAATTCCTCATACTCTCGAAGCAGGGCTTGAGCATAACTTTGCTCTTTGGCCGCAGGGATATAATTATGCTCCTTGAACTTCACCAGCAACCGGTTTTCCAAGCCCTTGCTTGGTTTTTCACCAGCATCGAAAAACTCAGTGAAAATCTCATCTAATCCAATCATACCTATCAACTTGCCCTCTATTGAGATTAGCTTCGATTTCATTTTTACCCATCTTTATGATTAGATTTCAAATCTGTTCTCCTGCGAACAGCTTCTTTATCTCTTTTGTGGACGGAACCTTACCTTGAAATTTAACCTTTCCGTTAACAATTAAAGCCGGGGTCATGCTGATACCTCTGTCAATGATCTGAAAAATATCCGTGATCTTTATAAGCTCCGCTTCCAGGTTCAACTCATCCAATACCTGCTTGACTTTCTCAAAAGTATTATCACACTTAGAGCAACTTGGTCCTAATACCTCGATTTTCATGCTATCTGATTCTTTCAGAAGACGTTAAACCCTTATCTCTTTTTCGATACGCAAGGATGACCCTTGGCGTTAGGATGGCATTCTTGTATTTGCTTCGGAGAACAATCTTTGGGGTCCTTATTCTTCAATTTCTCTGGAAACTTGCATTTTGATTTAGTCACACACATCTTTGCTATCTCCTATTTTAAGCTTTTCTTATTTCAAAAATTAGATACAAAGCCGGTAAGAAAAGGAATACTAACACCAGACCAAACATCAAACCGCCTATGACTGCAATAGCCATTGGTTTTAATAATTCAGTTCCTTCGCCAAAACTCAATGCCAAAGGAAGTAAACCAAATATTCCGACCATATCCGTCATTAAGATTGGACGCAATCGCACACTTGCAGCTTTCTGAATTGCTTCAATCAAATCCATTCCTTCCTTTCTCAGATCATCTATAAATGTAATAAGCACAACACCTTGATTTATCTCTATACCAGCGAGAATTATGAAGCCGATCAGAACAGTAACCCCAATTGGCTGATTCGTTAGATACATGGCAAAGGAAACACCGATTAGCGAGAGTGGCACGCGAATCAAAATCATAAACGGTTTTATAAAATCTTCGAAGTTGATCACAAGAACCACGTAAGCAAAAAACATTGCAATCGCCAAAATTAAAATCATTGATCTTATATTTTCCGCCATCATTTGCGACTGACCACCCAGGCTGATTTTGTAACCAGGCGGCAAACTAAAATGTTTCAGCTTCTCTTGAATTTCGGCGGTAGCTTCGCCGATGCTTCTTCCGGTTACGTTGGCAGTTGCTTTAATAACACGGTTCTGATCTTTTCGGTCTATCTCAAGAGGACCAGTTTGTTGAACAACTGATGCAAGATTTTTTAGGTTAATATTAGCTCCGTTTGGTGTTACCAAAACTATATCTTCAACGTCCCTACGGCTTTTAATATTCTTTTCATTTAACACAACTCTTATGGGATAATAATATCCTTTCTCTTTGTACTGAGTAGCCACGGCACCATCAATCATTGATTTTACCGTTGCGGCAACTTGATTGACATTGAATCCAAGATCGGCTGCTCTTTGACGGTCCACAAATATTTGATATTCCGGTTTGGTGATATCAATTGAAACATCCACTCCGGTAAGTCCTTTCACGTCTCTCAAAACACCGGCTATTTTAGAAGCGTTTTCAAAGATATTTTCCAACGCTTCGCTTCTCGAAGCAACCACTTCTACTTCGATGTCGAATTCTCCGGTTTGTCTGATTCCCTTCATCTTGGTGTGCATGACTTTAATTTTCGCGCCTGGGATCTTGATTTTTTGCTGAATTATAGGTATCAACTTCTCTACGTATTCCTCGGTATTCAAATTTCTTTTTGAGGGGGAGACAAGTTGAAGATTCACTTCTCCCTCATTTGCAACTTCAGAAGTAACCAAACCCCACACTTTACCGCCGGAAAGCGATGAAAAACGTTCAATGTGCGGCTGTTCTTCCACTGCTTTTTCGATTTCTGTTGTAACTTTATCGGTCTGTTCCATGGATGTCCCGGTGGGCATTTTTACTTTTATCATAACTAAACCATCGTCTGCTTTTGGTAAGAATTCCGTCCCTAATTGTTTCAAGAAATAACCCCCCAGAACAAAAAATCCAAGGACGATGAGCATTACAATCCATCTGCGCTTGAGAGTAAGGTTCAGCAGGGGCTTATAGATGCGGATAATTCCGCTTAGTATTTTATCAACTAACTTGGAGAGGAAACCCTTATAAATATTCGCCCCTTTGCTTTCGGGGAAGAACAAGGCAGTTAAACTGGGCGTCACGGTAAGCGCTACAAGAAGGGATAAAGCAATTGTTATCGCAACGGTTATTATCAATTCACCGAAGAGCAGAGAAGTTAACCCCGATATTAGCAGGAAAGGAAGAAACAATGCGATAAAAGTCAAAGTGGCTGTTAGTATGGCGCCGGATACTTGAACCGCTCCTTTTTGCACCGGCGTTTTTTCTTCCGGTTCTTCCTGGAGACGAGTTATGTTTTCAAGTACCACAATACAATTATCCAAGAGAACCGTAATGGCAACGACTAATCCACCGAGCGAAAATATGTTTATCGAAAAACCTAGAGAGTTCATAAAGAAAAATGTTCCGAGAAGAGTAACCGGAAGCGTCAGGGCAACGATCAATATCCTTCTCCAGCCCGTAAGGAAAAATGCAGTGACTAAAACGACTAAAGCCGCGGCAATCAAAGCCGCATCTCTAACTCCCGCAACTGCAGAGCGGATATATTCCGCCTGGTCATAAATTACTTCCATTTTAATGGAAGGCGGCAGAATGGTTTTTAGTTCCTCTATTTTTTCAAAAACTTTGTCCGACACCTCGACGGTATTAGCGCCGGCCTGTTTAAAGATTGAGAGCTTAACTCCTTCATTTTTATTCAGCTTCGTTTTGATCCGTTGAACCGCATAGGCGTCGGAAACATCGGCAATATCATTTAGGTATATGGTTGCGTTATTCTTTGATCTCGCCACAATCATGTTTTGGATGTCATAGACAGATTGGAATTCTCCGACTGTTCTTACCACAAAATCTTTTTTTTCGGACGTAACTCGACCGCCTAGCAGTTCGATGTTTTCATCCTTCAATCTCTGCAATATCTTATCAACGGTAATTCCAAAACCCTGAAGTCTGCTTGGATCAAGATGAATCCTGATTTCTCTTTGCAACCCTCCGGTAACTTCTGTTCCAGCGGTACCTTCAACGGTTACAAACTGATCCTGCAATTCATTTTCAGCCCAGGTTCTGAGCTTTACTAAGTCCATTGCCTCGGATGTTATGAGCAGATCAACGACCGGTAATTGGGAGGGATCAGCCTTAATGATTAGGGGTTCTTCGGCGTCTTTAGGAAGCTGTTTTCTAACCAAACCCATTTTGGCCAGAACATCTTGATAAGCAATGTCTCTATTGACCTTGTAATCAAAGTTTACCAGCAAGGTGTAAAGGCCTTCTGTGCACTGCGATTCTATATAATCGAGGTCGTCAACTGTTGAGATTTTTCTTTCCACGACCGTGGCTATATTATCTTCAATTTCTTCCGGAGTGGCACCCTTCCAATTAACATATACCTTTATCAGTGGATAAGTGATATCGGGCAGAAGATTGGTTGGAAGCTGAGTATATCCGAGAACCCCGACCACTATAATTGCAATCATCAAGATAATAGTTGCGGCGGGATGTTTAACGGCAGTGATTGATAGATTCATTTTGCGTTCTTCCCTGTATGGTTCAACTTCATCTGGCTCTTCTTATTTAGTTTTCCGACTGTTGAATTTTTACTTTCATTTTATTTTTTAGCATTTCTTGTCCTGTTGCAACCACCTTCTCCCCGGCATCAACACCCTGAAGTACTTCAGTAAATTCTCGTGTTGAAATTCCGGTCGTAATTATTCTTTCCTGGGCAACGTTGTCATTCACGACAAAAACAAATTTATCGCCGTTAGGTTTGGTTAATATTATGTCGTTTGGCAAAGTAATTGCATTCGGTTTTGATTCAGTAATGAATGTTAGCACAGCCATCATGCCGGGTTGAAGTTTCAATCCGCCAGAGCTTACTTTTACTTCAAGTTGAAACGTGCGGGTTAAAGGATCGATTTGCGGAGAGATCAAAGAGATTACTCCGGTGAATTGCTTGTCGGGATAAGCATTAATCTTAATGCTTATTTTTTGTTCGATTTCCAACTTAGGCGACAGTTGTTCTGATACGGCCGTTTTAATTACTAAACTATTGAAATCCGTTACCGTGAGTATTATTTGTTTAGCAGTAACCACACCGCCAAGTTCAACAAATTTCTTTGTTACTATTCCGCTTATTGGAGAGACCACCGGAACCCCGAGAAAAAGTTTATCTGCGTAATCACATTCCTTAACCGCTCTGTCCAATTCTTCTCTAAACAGATTATAGTCGGGACTGTCCATATCGGTTGCTTCTAACCTACGTTTTGCGTCTTCAAGCTTTAACTGCGCATTGGCAAGCAGCGTTGTTCTCTCTTGCGAGTTTATCTCTGTAATCGTTTTATTTTTATTGACAAAATCATTCTCCTTAACCGTCAGCTTTGCAATGCTGCCATCTATCGGAGCAATTATATTAGCAACAACCTTTGCTTCAACGGTGCCGGTTGCTTCAACAGTATTTTCTATTCTTGTTGGCTTGGTTTCTATAACTCTAACAACTCTGAATTCTGGTTGTTTGATCTTGTCCGGGCTGTTTTCTTTATTACTGCACTGCGTAAACAAAAGCGTGATTAAGATGGCTGGTAAAAACCTAAGTGTTGTTTTCATGATTTTTCCCGTATAGTTATTCTAATATTTTTCTATTTGCTAAATGCCGCCCCATTCCTTCCAACGGCATAATTTAGCTCTGCCCGCATAGATAAATAATCCATTAAGTTTTGAGAGTAAGTTATCATTGCATTAGTTAAAATAGTCTGAGAATCGATGACATCCAGTCTGCTACCCTTGCCTATTCCGTATTGTAACTCGGCGGATTTTAATGATTCTTCTGCAAGTTCAACTACCTTTTTGCTGCTGTTAATTCTGCTTTTTATATTTTCAAGTTTGGATAGGATACTTTTAAGACTCAACTCAAGTTTCTGTTTTAAAGCTTCTTCCGCAGAGAGAATTGACTCTCTTTTAATTTCTGTTTGCTGGATCTTGTCTTTGAACTTACCGCCTTGAAAGAATGGAATATTATATGAAAGAAGAACTCCAACGTTCCAATTATTATTTCCTATAGGTACCCCCCTGTCTTCCCAATTCATTGTTCCCCATGCATATACGTCAGGCAAATAATCGGCCCTATAAAGAGCCAACTCCTTCGATTTGTAATCTAAATCGAGTTTTATCTTTTCTAAATCCGGGTGAATTGAAAACATTTCTGTTAGCAATTCCTTTTCATCGAACTTTTTATCTTTTTCCGACGACCAAATTTCATCCGTTATATCTTCAACTTCAACTTCTGTCTCTGGACTTCTGCCCATTGCGGCATTCAGCACGTAGGTCTGGATGTTAAGATCATTTTTCGCTTTTGTAATCTCATCTTCGATCACAGCTATCTGAACTTCAACTTTGAGCACATCCAAATTTGACACTTTGCCTATGTTATATAATGATTGCGCCGTCTTCAAATGTTCTTTCAACTGCTGAAGAGTTTGTTCATATATTACCTTCACCTTTTCCGCTTTGAGAACGTCAAAGTATGCCTTGGACACGTTTAATATTATTGTTTGTTCAAGTCTGATCTTGTTTACCTTTTCATGGCTGGTAGAAATTTTTGCCAAGTCGCTTTGAAGAGGAACCTTATTCCCGTTATAGATGAGCTGATTAAAACGTAACTCAGCATACAAATCATTTAAAGAGTTGTCCAGGAGCTTAGCTTTACTGGGAGGAATGGATTTCCATCTTGATGGGTTAAGCCCGGCTGTGAACTGTGGGAGATAATCATTGTTAATTATATCAATCTGTTTTTCTGCTGCTTGAATATTAAGCTGACTCGATTTCAGCAGAGGTTGTGTTTTAAGCGCTATCTCGATTGCTTTATTAAGGTCGATAGGTTGGCTTTGTGCAAACAAGTTACTTTGTATAAGAAGGAATAAAAATCCTAACAGCATTCGAAAGTTATTATGTGGCATTTCTGTTCACTCTAAGTTTTTTATTGCTCGTTTTTCTAAAGCACTAAAACACGAACAGAACAAATATTTTATAACGGACTCCCCATCACAATTGCATAGATGTGGACTCAGGTTATATCATCTATGTTACCGCTCAGGACAGCACGGGGAACTCGACCACCATGCCGCTATATTTCGAAATGAGTAAAACGTTCAGGTGATCACATTTCTATAACCGATTCAATTTAATCAGAATCAGTTCAATTTTAACGATATTTCGTCGTAAAGCTAAAACTGTTTGAACGAAATACCTATGTTGGCAACATAAACGCTCCCGTCGATGTCATAAATGTAAATCTTCTTGTTGCTAAAATCATAGTAGCCCAGCTCACCGGTCAGATAAATATTGGCTAGTAATCGATAATCCAAGTTCAAAGTTATATAAAGCTGACGGTAATCATGTTTACCATAAGTGTCAAAGTCGGTCAAATCCAATTCCTCTTCCGGATGGTCAATGGGGTGTCCTTTAAGGTCCTTGGTAATATATTCACCCTGGCTGAAAAGATAGGTAGCAGAACTGTTCCAGGACAACTTGGGCGAAAGCTGTCGAAAGATACCTAATCCGAGGGAGTGAATATCTTCATTGTAGGGAATTAAGACGTTAATAGACCCGTAATGATAGTTCAACTGGCCAGCTTTTAATAGCATTACCGGAACCGAAAAGATTGTCTTAGTCCGGCCATATTGATAACTATAAGTCAAATTCATATTGGTTTTTTCTGAGGGTAAGAAATTCATACTAACACCAGGGGTAAGGTAATCTGCCTTCCAGCCGGTTGTTTGGTTGCGACTGTGACGGTATTCGGTGTCTAAGGAAAAATCCCACTTTTCGGAAGGAGAAAAACCCAACCTGACTCTTCCTCGATCTTCCCGAGTCGGGTCGCTGGAAAGCGGACTTCTCAGGCTGTCGAGAAAAGTGGAGTAGATATCCCCCAGATAGAAACTATCCGCCACTACTTCCTTTCCCCCACGATAATTCTCAAAAGGATTATCAATCCAGCTACCAATATATTCGAGCTTAGTGTTGAATTTTCGGGATATCCTTGTGCTCACCGATGTCCGAAAGCTGTTTTTAGTCGTTTTACCCCCTTCATAATTCTTTCGATCAACTATATCTCCCTCCCATCCGAGGCGCAAGACCGATCGACGCAGCAATCGGTACACCAAATCGACATTGGCTTTGTGGGTTTCCCTGCTCAAAGCAGAATTATACAATCGTGTGGGGGAAAAATAAGGATCATTGGGAAGCAGATATGGCGCCAGTGCCGCTACCTGAGCTGATTCAATGTCATCGTTATCAATATGCTGATAACGGTATTTTAGATTCAGACTTAATTTATCGGTAACAGCTGAATTAAAAAGGCTCGCCACGGAGTTATATTTAAGCCAGGCACTATTATGTAAATTCTGGTTAGCGGAATAGTCCCCGACCACCGTCAGATTGCTACGATGGGGTAACCGTACCGTGGTTTTCAGGGTGTGCGAAGTTTTCTCTGAATTAGGCACAAAGCTGTAAGGCAATTCCTCATCACTGTATGTTCTTTTATCAGAATAAGACTGTGGTGCCCCAGGCCAGGTAGTATCAAAAAAGGCGGGGTCGGGATTGGTGGAGGGTCCTTCATAAAAATTGGTGGGAGCCGGTGCTTTTTCTTCGAACTTCCGATAACCAAACGTGTAATCAGCCGTTACCTTACCTTTTTGAAAGGTGACGCCGGCACTATAAGTTTGGGTAACCTGGTCGATCTGTTTGGCTCGACTGGAGACGTGGCAGGTCTGGCACATGGTAAAAGAAATCGCCTGCACGCTCCCCCGGCGTTCCTCCTGACGAAAACTCACATGACCGGTTATTTCGGGCGCATCGGGGGATTGGTACGAAAAACTTGCATGAGCTACTGAGCGATCTGCTTTATAATCCGTTCCCGCGTCGAGGTCTTTGGTGTACACTTTTCTCGTCGGGGGTAAACCCTTAACCTCATTCACATTTTTGATAGGGTCATGGTCCAACCAGTGACGGAGTTTATCGAAATCAAAAACACCCTTGAAGGCTTTCCCAATATCCCAGAGGGCATGATACGATTGTTCTGCATCATTTTGAAAGTCTCCCTGAACATCGATATACGATTTATCATTTTCCCCACCGGCGGCGAAACCGATACCGGCTCGGGCACCTTCGTCCAAGACCTCGTACTCGCCCACTTTCCCCGGGTAATTTTGGGTGGTAGTAGCTTTGGTGAAAAAGCTAAGTTCTTTTACCTTCAGTGATAAAGGGGGTGAGGTCTGATTATTATCTTTGTTCGTTGTGGAGTCTGTGTTGGTCACAATACTCTCTTGGCCTAAGGCGTTACAGGCAATCAGAAAGATGGAAATGAGAACTGATATCCAAAAGACTTTCGATTTCATATTGACTCCTCCTCTCTTTTCTTGTCAACGAGTTAAGCTTTTACCAGCATTAGTCTTCAATGCGGAAGGCAGGTCTGATCCGTGTATGGCAGTATGACAGTGAGTGCAGGCTGAGGATGCTAGTCCTCGAACGTCAGAGTGTTCCGCGATTTGAAAATGGAATTGGTGACACTGTAAACATAGATAGGGCTCCGTTTTCTTCAACAAGTTATTGACCAGCGTTCCATGCGGTTCGTGACACAGACCACAATCTTCAACCACTGGCTCATGCTCAAAGGTAAACGGTCCCTGCTTGTCCGTATGACATTCAAAGCACAAATCATTGGGTGTCTGTACAGTTTTAAGATTCTTCTCCCCACTATGTGGATCATGACAATCCAGGCAGGTCATTTTTCCTTCTCTAAGCGGGTGGTGCGAAGGATAATTTAGCTTACTGGCAATGTCTTTATGACACCCCAAACAAAGTTTATCTTCCGCCAAAACAAGATTATGATTGTCCCTTGTCTGATGAACTCTGTGGCAACTGATGCAGCTTACGTCATTAATGTTATGTTCGCTCACGCTGAACGTCATAAATGAACCATTGGTGTGACAGCGCAAGCAGACCTCTGATGCCTTGCTTGGCGAGAGGTCTTTAAAGACCGTGATATCTTCAGGGTTACTACTTTCCGCATGAATACTTCCAGGCCCATGGCAGGACTCACACCCTTTACGAAAATCCTTGACCTGAAAATCAGCCAGCTGGCCATGAGCGGTTTTGCTAAAAGCGTCACTTACATCCCCATGACATCCGGTGCACATCCCGTCACCAACATAGGAAGCGGTTTTGGCTTGCGGCTCATCTCCCTCCCCTCTAATCGTATTCGCGATAAATCCTGCAAACAGAATCAACACAACCACGTTTGCTAAAACCTTTACCTTTATCATGGGTCCTCCAAAATATGTGTGTTAGGTTACAGTAAATCTTCAAGGAGTAATGAAAACGAAAGGTTTTCAAGACTCATTACTTATCCTTTTTGATGCCCGAACAAATAACCAGGGCATCTTCTGGAGTATGGACTTAGTTCACCTCCTTTCCCTCCTGTTTTTTTTCTCAATCTTCTTCCTTCATTGCTAGCAATGTTCCAACCGGGCAGACATCATAGATGAGCGGAATGCTCATCTTTTGACATTTTTCAACGGCAGCATCAGACCAACAGCCCGGAGGTAGCCAAAGCATTTGAATCTTGGACTTGCTGAAATTCTCAATCATCTTCTCTGAATTAGAAGGAGCCAGGGTCAAAATCACCACCTCTGGATTTTCAGGAAGATCCTCTAACGAGGCATAGCATTTATGACCTGCAATTTCGGTGTATTTGGGATTTATAGGATAAGTCTTGTACCCTGCCTGCTGCAAGGAATGGAAAACTTCGTATCCATACTTAGATCTATCTTGAGACACACCCATCACCGCATAAATCTTCTTAGTCTTCAAAATTTCTTTGGCTTTTCCCATCATCTGTTCCTCCCCTTGTTTTGCTTTCTCATCTTGCGCTTTAGTTTGAGGTTTTTCTTCTTTCGATCCGCCCATGAACTCATCTAACTCTTTTTTAAAAGTCGGAAGGAATTTCACTTCATCTTCGCAAAACTCCCACACAGATTCGATCTCCTTAAACTCATTTTTACCTTTGGATAACTTCGTAAAACCTAAAGCAGACCAAAATATCTGGTATTTTTTGGCGGTTAAGGAGTCTTCATCAATATTGCACTCCCTGAAAATGATGCGTCCATCTTTGTATGGTTTAGCATAGAATTTTTCTAATCCTTTTTTTGAAAAGTTGCCCACGTTTATACAGCAGGAACATTGAGCTGTTGGATGGAAATGAAGCACTACAATGGAATCAAAACCAGCGGAGGTTTTTAAATGCACATCTCTCTCTGAAACATTTCCTAAAGAATCCTTAACCATACTCTTTTGGGTGGGAGGGTCATTAGCTTTATCAATACAGGGAGCTTGAGGCGATAAAGTTACCAACAGACCAACGAATGTGATGGTCGAGAACAAAAGGACAATTCTGTTTAATTTCATAACCGGGTCTCTTTCTTAGCAATCAGCTGGTTTTAGTAAGTTTACCTTCTTCCTTTAGAACCTTCTTAACCTTGCTCCAGATTTTCTCTTTTTTGATAAAATCCTTTCAGCTTTTCAACGTTTTGAAAAGCTACAGCCTCGCTAAATCGTTCTCGTCATTTCTGCGCGAACTGGCTTTTGGATGATAAGGGCACACTACACCTGCACACATTTTGTTTTTTGACCAGAACCGACATTCGAGTTCAGCCAGAGGCAGGGTGTATCCCTGTGTACTAAGATACTTAACTGCACTTTCTATAGCTATGTAGCTGCTTCTTTTGCAGCATCGTCTTCCAATCTGAGAAATCGCAACCAGCGTATCGGCAACAACTGGCATTATTTTGGTTCGCTCCTCGTCATGCAGTGGCGTAGTTTTATTAATTATACTGGCGACAATCCCCACACTATATGCCCCACCACATGTCCCCATAAACCCGCAAGAACCGCCTGTGAACCTCTGCCCTCTAGTCATCCCTTCTTCTATGTCCTTTTGAGTTATGCCGTATCCACAGTTCCGCATGCAGGATAACACAATTCCTGGGATTATGAAGTGATGCCATTCGTTATTAACAGGAATCGGAACATCGCATTTCCATACCCCTTCAATTTGGTCGAACAAAGAGAAAAACATCTTTGATGGATCATGCTCTTTCGATCCAAGAATGAACTCTTTAATTACAGTAATAGGTTCGTTGAAATCTTCATCTGAAAGCCCCTGTGCCTGTCTCATAAATGCGCGAAAATCGTCCATTATATAAATCTGCTTCGCCTTTTCTAACATTTCCTTCATGCTCATGGTATTCTCCGTTTTCTCTAAAAGCGTTAATGGGCACTCGTATTGCTACACTGTAAGTAAGAAATGAGATCAGTGCGCAATTGTGAACCACCTACGCCCGGCACTGAAAACGTAAAGGCAGAATGAACCTTTCGCTATGTTTTCACACAAAACTTGAGCAAAAGGATCCACCAAAAAGCCCACTAATATCATCATCCATCCCAAAACGACAATTTTATTCACTTTCATTGTTGGCTCTTCCTTCGAGAATTAGCTTTTTGTAGCAAGATTACCTTCTTCTTTTAGAACCTTCTTTACCTTGCTCCAGATTTTTTCTTTTTGGTAAAGCTCTCTTATTTTTTCTATACTTTGAAAAGTTATGGCATTTCCCATGCAGAGATTAGCACAAGTGTTACAGCCTACTATGCAATCGTAAGGCCTTGCTACTACAGGACCATCGTCAGTCCAGTCAAATACTTTCTTGCCGCAGTTCATGCAAATACCACAATTCAAGCACTTCTTGAGATCTATGGTGGGATACCATTCAATTTTTTCCCTGGGATAACCAGCTAACCATGGCATAGCAAACCTCCTACGTGCGTTGACTTTTGACTATGGGCACCTTCGCACTGACGATTCCACGAAAAACCACCAGGATGATTCCCACCACGATTAAAACCAAACTGAGATCGAAGACCAGATAAGAAAGACGGGTAATCACGCCCAACGCTTCTGGATGCATTAACATGATGATGCCGGACAGAGCAGCAAAAGCCAGTCCTATTGCGATCAAGGTGCACCGAAAACAAGAGGCGACTCTTTTGCGAATACGTCCGCCAGGATATAGCTGTTTAAGGCGGATCAAGAGGGCGATCGTTCCTACTATCATCACCCCTGCACCAACGCCAAAATGGTGTGAATCAAGCCAGAATCGGCTGGGAAGCATGAATTCTAAGAGCTCACGATGCCACATTAAATAGATAAATATTAGAAATATGCCAACTCCTATGACCCAGGAGAAAAGACGATGGTGTAAACCAATGGTTGGCGGACCCAATATCTCAAGTGCGCGATCAACCGCCCAAATCACCAATAAAGATATCAGAACTACAAATAGCACATTAAGGGTCGGTTTAAGCTCGGACTCCCTGAACATTCCTAAACTCACGCTCCAGGGCGCCAGTCCGAGAAGTTTGTATTGTGGGACATATACTGGGTTCCCCTTCTCATCGAAGGGACGTTTAACCACAGGAGCAAAGAAAAAATCAGATTTTCGACTGTGACAATCCCCGCAACCATTTACCCCCAGAGCCGCCCTGGCGGGGTATATGTCATGGGTATATTTGTGCACATTCCCATAGGGTGAAGCTTCCCAAGGATCCATTGTGACTTGTTCAAACTTTCTTCCGCTTCTGTATATCCGGTCATCTGATACCCACACCACACGCTTACCCTCCAACGGATAACCAGTCTTTTTTAAGTAAGAAGTCACTGCAGAAATCAACGCATCGATTTCCTCTGGTCGATTGATTTCTATTACTCCGTCTTCATTGTCGTCTGTAATGAGCGCCAATTGTGGATAAGTAGTTGTATCTTTCTTGAAGGAAATCCACATCTTATAGACATCAGACATTAGTGGTTGAGCTAATCCCTCTTTACCCTCAATCTCTATTCCAGGCCAAGCGCTATGAAGCTGATTTACAGGATAAATTTTCTCTTTGTAACGTGCCAATACAGGACGATATGGGTCAGTTGGTTTGTCATCAAACCCCATCATCTCCAACTCGCCATAGTGATTCCAATATTTCATATCCGGGCCATAGAAAGTCCAAAGATATTTTCCTTTCTCTGGGATTTTAGTTCCCGGATTAAAGACATCCGAAGCTTGAAACAACGCCGCCTTCACTGGTCTTTCTGGAATATGGCAGGTTTGGCAAGCGATCTTATCCAGATGTAGTGGTGGTAACCAGCTGTGCTTGGCAATAGGGGCATTCAGGTATCCTTTTTCGTGGCACTGAGAGCAATCCCTACAAGTGTTGTCCAGATCATCCCTCACATGTCCACCCGGGTCGTCCCCCTTGCCGACTTGATGCACATCTTTTCCTTTGATGCGTTCATCATCTGCATATTTGCCTGCGGGATGGCAGTCCACACACATTAGACCGGCGGCAAGGTGAACGTCTGTTCGCGCCCGGAAGTTCGCCCCTCGCTTTTTCCATCCGGGTTTGGCATGGCAATTAAGGCAAGTCTGAGTGCGTGGCTCTCTTACAATATGAGGAGAAAGTCTACCGTCTTCGTCAAACCGAGTTTTATCATAGGTAACTTTAATCGGTTTCCCCTCTTTCATTGAACCTTCAACCGTGGCTAACTCAGATCCAGCAGTAGCCGCCCATCGGAAGTTCAGATTCTTCATTTGCTCATTGCGGGCTGAGAAACTGTATTCTGGCATATGGCAAAGAAAACAATCTGCCTCCAGAACACCGGACTTATCCCACATAGCCTTGAAGTAATCGCCGTCTAAACTGTTTTCACCTCCAGAGACCATGCCCGAATTCGGATCGGTCATAACCGAATCATAGCGATGTCCATCTCGATCATATTCCAAAGGTCCCCCTCCGGGATGACAGCTTCCACATTGTACCACAAATTCATAAGACGTCATGTCAATTAATCGAGCGTTTTCATTCTTTTTTTCCGCCAACTGACGGTAAAGGGGCGCCGGGCTTCACCAATTGCCACCATAGTTGCCGGGCGATGTTACCCAGAGACATCTTTCCGCAGTTAACGGATCGGGTTTCTCTCCCCGACCTTGCTGAAAATGGAACCCTTCGGTGGTTTTATTATAGTCATGACATTTCCCGCAGGTTTGCTTTGGGGAGTAAGGTCGGTCTGCGTTTATGTTGTTGACAGGATCAATGGTATCACCCTTCTCATCCAAAAGATAGAAAGGAGGGCAAACCCCAGAGGGCGGGGTTATCCTCTTTGTCTCCTGTCGGCTCTCTGCCCAGAGTATCGAAGAACTCAATAAAAACATAACCGACAAAATCAAACCGCTTAGACGTTTCATCCAGACCTCCTTCTTGATTCTCAAAAAGACAGAGTAGTTTCTAAAAAGTACCAGTGAACCTTCGGACTGTCGCCTGTGTTCTCAATAAACTCGCCCGGAACAAAGAAACTGTAACCCCCAAACAACTCCACATGGTTTGAGACCTTTTTTCTAACCGAAAAGTCTAATTCCTGACCAAGCTCACGTCCGGAACTCCCAGTTTTATCCATACGTTGTGCTTTGCTGGGGTAATACCATGCGTCTTTTGCTTCATCCAGCATGAAATAATGGTATTCGGCACGAAAAGTGGTTGTTTCTTCAGGGGTAAGGATCAAATCCAAACGATGTTCTCTAAGGTTGGGCCAGAAGAAGAGGTTCATCCAACCGTAAAGTATCGTATCTGAACCTCCAAAGATACCATCGAAAGTGCCATGTTTACCATCATTAGGTTCCTTATCACCGGAACCTTTCACATACTGTGCGATGAGGCGAGGTCGCCAGGCCACATTGAAAGTGTATCCCAAATGAAAGACCAAACCGTAAGCCCGGATTTCATCTGCGCCCCAATTGCCAAACTGGCTTACCACGGTTGATCCATAATCCCACCGATGATGCTGTCCATCTACCCGAAAACCAAGACTGTGTGAGGATAGATTGCCAACCCCTTTTTCACCCTTGGTCACGCCTCTGCTATCTGTCTTCAAAACATAGAAAATATCAAGCACGAAAGGGAGTTTCTTAACAGTGCTATAAGTTGCATAAGCAGTAGGACCAGCCACATGCTTATTTGGCCAGCGATCCGGGTCGTGGATGATATAACGACCAACCAACCAGTTGCTATTGATGTGTTCATTATCAAAGCGCAAAAAAACTGCATCCCAAGCATATCTTCCGGTATTGCCCCAATCTCCGGGTCCAAAAATCATGCGGTCCCCAAATGAGATAGATTGCCTTCCCACTCTCAACTCAATGCCCTTGATCGGTTGTAAGGTGATATATGCCTTGTTGATGTCAAAGGGATCATGATATGGATTATTGTTTGGAGAGAAATCGCTGTCGTTAAACGAAAGTCCCAATACCTCTGCATCCTGAATCTCTGTGAAGAACTGGACAGCATTTAGCAAATGCAAATCAAGGTGAAGTCGAAGACGCGAGATCACATAATCTTCTTTTGTGCCTGTTCCATAGGCTTTCACGTCGAACTTGTCCTGCACTTCTCCTCGTATACGGTAAGCCCCGCTGACATATAAGTTTGTTGTTCCCAATCGGATACCTCTCCTTACATTTTCTTCATCTTTGTTGATAGCTAAACTCGCCTGCACGCCAAAGCTGAAAACAGGAAGGCAAAACAGGACTATGCTTATCAGTTTCAAGACTGACTCTTTCATCAGTGGTAAGTTAATCAGACATCATAACCTGATTCTATATATTCTGAGCATAGGATACAAACTTTTCATAGACCCCTCACATATATCACAGGAGCTTCACCAAGAGCTGGGCCGCAAGAGCCCACATTAAAAAGCCGAGCCCGACCCTGATCATTTTAGTTTTGACTTTTATGCTGACTCTCGCCCCGAGATTTCCGCCGATGAGAACGGCAACGCCAGTTATTAAAATCAATGGAATATCAAGACGGTGAGATGCCGCATGGCCTATTATTCCGGCAAGTGCCGAAAAGGATATAATCAAATGCGACGCCCCCGCTGCGAACTTCGTCGGGTACCCGCATACATAGACCATGAAAGGAACGATCAGTATTCCACCACCTACCCCCAGCAGACCGGAAATGATTCCAACAGCGAAACCGAAAAACGCAATAAGCGCGTACATGGCAGTGGAAAGATTTTCTGGGGGCTTTTCCTCAACCTTCCCCTTTTCCCAATAGGCATAGATCATCCTCGCTCCCACGCTAAGCAGGAAAAACACGAACAACCATAATAAAGCGGTGGTATTAACAAATTTGGCCAGTGACCCTCCCATAAAGGCGCCAACAGAGATACCTGGTGCGAATATCAGGGACGTTTTAAAGTCAATCATCTTGTTACGGTAGAAAATATAACCCGCAGACACCGATGTTATTAGATTCAACATCAGGGATGTGGAAGTGGAAAGCAATACCGCGTAACCAAGCAGAATGAGCAGAGGGGAGTATACCGACCCTCCGCCCTGGCCAAACATCGAAAATACAAAAGCTATCACAAAGACAAAGATGACAGCCAACAGTAGTGTAACACTAATATCCATATTGTTGATCCCTCACTGCATGACTCTTAAGCACTCAGCCTTGATATCGTGAAGCCGGAGCACGGGATACACACAGGCTTTCCATCTTTTATTCGCAGATATCTTTCAAACACATATTCACCGCAAATGCTGCACTTGTCTTTATTGAATGAGCCCTTAACCGGTGAGAATTTGAAATCAGGCTTAGGTTCAACCTTAAACATAAATTCATCGGACTGTTCGTAGGTCCAGTTGATAACCTCATCTATTACGTTCTGGGGAATGAGTGATGGTTCAACACCTTTTTTGCGGTATACAAAAAATTCAAACTTACCCATGGCATCAATAAATCCAGGTGTAAGCGAATAGCGCACTGCACCTTTCTTGGGATGATAGAAAATCGCAGCCAGTTTGCCATAAAATGTTTTTTCTATCAATACCTTACCATATGTTGCTCCGGTTGCTATTTGTATGCCATCAACCATACAGGTCTGCGGATGACCCTCGCCAATCTCAGGAAACACAAAAAAGCCGTGATCCTTCTCGCGCTCCACTTCAAGGTATTCCATTGCCAGCCTGCCCATCCGATAGCCGATAGGCATAAAAGGACAATTATGCCCATGAAATTCAAAAACCCATTCCGGTGGTATAAATTGTGTTTCCATACTTTACTCCTTTCTATATTTTATCAAAATTTCGTCTGATTTGATTATTTTAGCATTTCTGTTTAACTCACTCAGGGACTTGTATACGACCTTCTCTAACTTCGAATTACTGGCAACATCACACTGCATCTACCAGTGCCAATGATTCCACCGAGCATGCCAGCCACAAGACCTATAAGTATGAGTGCGATCCCGTTTTGTAAGAGGTGTAAAGACGGTAGTTCTCCTTTTGTTGCTGAGCCTGACAAAAAAACCCAGATTACCAGCCATATTATGATGAGGAGAAGCACAGCTACGGGTGGGTAACTTCGCCACAATAGGTTATTTTTACTTTTCATCTGCATCTCCTGAATAAAGGAAGTAAACTATAACTCCATTGGTTGAGAATTAATCCGGTGCCTTGCCCCTCTGGAGCTCTTCCTCAATAATCCTTACAGGCCAGACATCTGCTGGTCCACCACACATAAGGACAGTAACTCCGAGAGTTTCAGCTATCTCTTCTTCTGTTGCTCCAGCCTGTAGAGCTCTTCTCAGGTGGATCTTGATGCAGGGTTCACAATGCACAGCAATAGAAAGAGCAACTGCCAAAAGTTCCTTAATCTTGACGGATAACGCTCCTTCCTTCATCGACTCCGAAGCTAACCTGCTTAAAGCACTAAATGTCTCAGTCTTATGTTTTTTAAGTATGGACATTTCCTTTACCTCTGTTATTGCATTTTAACTTCTCTTTTCACCGGTATGGAAAAACGAGTCTTCGCCTTGTCATTTAGCTCCAAAGTAATAGATTTTTTGAATGAATCCTCCTTTAGGTCCCGGTTCAATCTCAGCTTTAAGTCGATTTCCTCGGAGGGTTTAATCCTTTCGTCGGAAAATCTGATTTCAAAAAACCCAACGCTCGAATCGACTACTTTCAGCTTTATCTCTTCCTGGCTGACATTTTTGATCTTAACCTCTTTTTCCACAACCATCTTTCCTTTGATCGGACTGAAATCTATCTCAGGAGTTGAAATCACCAAAGGAAAGATGCTGTCCGGATTTTCAACCACCTCTGCCGAGAGCGAAATCCTTACTACACCGGCAGTGGTATCATTTAACATCACATTAGCACTTTTTTGCACTTTTCCTCTGTACCCCCTGGAATTGAATATCATCTCAATATCAGTGCTGTCACCGACAGCCAGCTCCATTTTCTGCACTGGGGCCGTCGTGCATCCTCACTCCGGCTTCACTTTTATTATCTTCAAAGTATCAGTGCCGATATTCTTAATCTGATAGGAGTGAGAGACTACACTCCCCTGTGGGACTTTTCCAAAATCCCAAGTGGTTTCGGGCATAAGTGCCTTTGGTTGACCGCAAGAGGCATCCGCCACCATTAAAAGCAAAAGCACTAATGAAACCACCACGCAAAGAAGAGATACTTCGCTTTTCATATTATCCCCCTATACTACCTCGGTTCAAGAGGTATTCTTGTATTCCCCCTCAATCCATCTCTTCAGCGTTGCTATAACTGGCAGTTTACCGGAAGAGTAAACTTTTCGGTTTATCACCAGCCCTGGGGTCATCAATATTCCATATTTAGCAAACTCTTTTATGTCTGTAATTTTGACTACTTCCGCTTCTATTTTCAACTCCGAGAGAGCAGTCTGCACGTCCTGCTCCAACTTTCTGCAGCTGGCGCATCCAGGTCCTAAAACTTCGATTTTCATTCTATCGCTCCTTCTTCTCCTTTTTCTTTTGAAGCCTCCTCTTTAAAGTAATCAACTTTGCTTTGATCACCATGAATAGCTTCATCGATATGGCGCTAAACAACAGATAACACAATCCTGTATTTCCGCAATATTGACACATCAAATAACCTTTGTATGTTTCTCTTTTGAAAAATTTACCAACTTCTTGATGTCGGTTCGTTCAATCACGGAAACCCTCTCCGTTAATCTGTTCAAGCTTGTTTTAAATTCCTTATCTCAAAGGATTTGTTTTTAAGATATTTGTCCATCAGGATGCCAATTGAAATGAAAATAGGTAATGATAACCCAGTCCTAAGTAGAGAAAATTTTAATCCTAAAAATCCAATTTCAAAAGTGAGCATAGGTATTTTGAGCGTTGAGAAAGCTCCAAGATATATAAAAATATTTCTAATGCTACATCCCTTTTTATAGAGTAGATATGCCACAGGAAATGCCCCATACAAGGGTCCAGCTTGGAGCATAGCTAAAATAATAACCCAGAAAATTCCTTTAACTCCTGACTCTTTTCCAATATGTTTCTCCACTTTTTCTTTAGGAAACCAGACATCAAAAAGACCAATCAAAATGAACATAAGTGGAATTAAACTAATCATCTCCCCGAAGAACATCTTGAAATTACCAAAAGTTGCCTCCCCCGGTTCAAAGTGAAAAACCGCGGAAATCAAAACAAAAAGAAGGAATAGGATTGTCCACAAGTATTTTATGATGAGGTTTCTTAAACTCACATTACTACTCCGATCAAAAGCGCTATTATGATGGCGCCGACGAAACTTAAGGTATTTCTAATAAATGCTGCCCTTTTACCGAAGAATTTTATTTCCAAAGGCAACGTTATAATACCCACCATCATTAAAGTGGTAACAAACGCCGCAACCACCGAATAAGATGCGCCTTGTTGAAGAAGGATGGCCGCCAAGGGATAGGAAACAAAACCAGGGATAAGAGCAACCGAACCGACTAAGGCAGCGATTAAAATTCCTCCAGTGCCTGTTCCCTTCCCCAAATAGGTAACTATGGTTTCATTTGGCACCAGAAAGAGAAAAACACTCACTGCAATCAGAATATTTAAGAAAGCAGGTAGAATATTAAAAAACATCTTTAATCCCTTTTTTATACCGACCATGGTTTTCTCTCTGTCGAGAAATAGAGACAAGACCAGCGCAAAAAATGCTGATATCGCTAATAATTTCATTGTGTATTTCTCATCAGAACCAAGCTCCGAATGCCATTCCAGTAATCGTTGCCATCACAGGAATTTCGCAGGAAGAATAAACTTTTCCGTTAATCACCAGACCTGGGGTCATCAGGATTCCGTATCTGGAAAACTCCTTTCATGTCGGTAACTTTGATCACTTCCGCTTCTATTTTCAACTCTGCCAGGGCATTATGTACATCCTGCTCTAACTTTTTGCAGTTAGTACATCCTGGTCCTAAAACCTCTATTTTCATGACTTGGCCTCCTCAAGATACGAATGCACCAAAACTCATTCCAATTATAACGGACATAATCACCACCAAAACGACGTAAACGCCTGTTTTCTTTATCCCGATCAGCTTGGATAGTATTATGATACTGGGAAGGCTTAAAGCGGGATCAGCTAATAGCATCGTCAGAGCAGGACCTTTTCCCATTCCCAAATCCATAAAAGCCTTGAGTACCGGGACTTCCATCAGGGTGGAAAAATACATTACCGCACCAAAAAGAGCAGCGATGAGATTTGCTCTTACACCATTTCCCCCAACTAAGTGCTCCACCCATTCCTGTGGCACGATCTTCTTCATAACCCCAGCCAAGAAGACCCCCACTATAAGAAGCGGGATTATCTTTTTACCTAAATCCCAGGTCTGATACATCCAATTCTTCAATTCGTCTTTCTTGAACCAGCGATAAAGAATAAGAAACAAAATGACCAGGAGTATTCCGGTAACCCACCAGTTTTTTGCAGCCCCGAAAACCAGAATTCCCACCAAGACCGCAAAGTATAAAATGGTGATCCCCTCATGTTTGGGTTTTTCCCCTTCAGGTACAACAAACTCGTCACTATTGTTTTTCTTTTCCAATTCTTCTTTTCTCCAGATAAAAGCCATGATCAATCCGATTAATATAGAGAAAGAAATGGCTCCTATCGCCCGGGCAATTCCCAGATCGTATCCCAACAGTCTGGCGGTATAAACGATTGCCAAAAGGTTAATAGCAGGTCCTGAATAAAGAAAAGTCATAGCCGGACCTAAGCCCGCTCCTCTTTTATGAATTCCCGCAAAAAGGGGAAGAATAGTACAAGAACAAACGGCCAAGATGGCACCGGAGACTGAAGCTACTCCATAAGCTAAGAATTTATTAGCTTTAGCCCCAAAATATTTCAAAACTGCTGCTTGAGAGACAAAGACTGCTATTGCCCCTGCAATAAAAAATGCCGGAACCAAACAGGTAAGCACGTGAGCGGATAGGTATTCCAGCAATGCGTCTAAACCGCTTTGAAGGATGCTGATGAATGACATAAGACCTTCTGTTTGAATTATCCGGAGCGCGAAGGCGGGGCTTCCAGCCTCGACTTAGTTATGCGAGCGAGGATGTCCACCTTACGATCTATATTCCAATCGCAGACAGTTAACATAACTGTTGCTGACATATGGACGAACATTCCAGTTTTCATTATACCAATATTTTTACCTGCTTTGCCTTTTCTTTGATTTCGGTTTTTACCATTTCGTCAACCAGGGAGAGTAAGCTGAATATCTTTTTATCTTTAATTTTGTAATAAATCGACACCCCCTCCCGGCGAGATTCGAGTATACCCAAATCCCGCATGTGAGTCAGGTGTCTGGAGATATTGGATTGATCCTCTTTCATTTTAGGGATGATCTCGCACTGGCATTTTTCTCCGTCTTTCAAAAAATATAGAATTCGAAGACGAGTCGGTTGAGCAATGGCTTTAAGATAACTGCTTTCCAGTTCAATCAAGTCTGAGTTTAACATATCGATCACCTGAACTAAACCTTTTATGCATATATACGCATATAAACATAAGATGTATGAAAGAAATTATCTTTAATGAATTGTTTCCACATATTTTTTATTTAGAAGGAAAATAATAAGCCCTCTTGAGTCTGGCTGTCTTTCAAGCAGTGTCTCCAGAGGGCTTGGAGGTGCATGGCTACTTCTGACTTAAATCTCTAATTTTAATTACAACTGACTATTCTGATTATCGGTATGTCGGACTATTTCAACAACATCCTTTGGGGAAAATGGTTTTGGATTCAGGATAGTCGTTCATTGAATTTATTATGTCATTCTATTTGTGGGTAAATCTGCTTTTATTCATTTTAACACCTCTGCGTATTTGGTTTTCTATAATTATTCTTAACCTACCCCTTTGGGAACCCATTGTTTCAGCTATAGACCTTCATCTATCATCTCCTTATCCTTTTGTTATCTTTTGACTTCTATCTAATCATTTTCATTTCACCAGGAGCCCCGCTAACCGCGGGGCCACCGGCTCCATCTTTGGCATAAACTTTCTCGTTCACACCAGAGCCAGCATGAGAGGAAGGGGAACAAATCTCATCCTGGTTTTTCTTTTTTCCATAAAGAAGATAACTTTGAGTGCTTAAGAAAACTCTTAAAGAAGACTAAAAAACGTCAACTGATCTCAACAAACAACCACCCACCCCAACTCGCTGAATGATAGCCGCTTAATAGGTTTATATTAACATTTCCTGAAGGGTGAACATCATTTTTTATTGAAACCTATGATCAAAATATGAACATTGCCCTTTTTGTTCTTAAATAATCAGGAGGCAAAGATGGGCAGACTCTTGAAAAGGAAATTTAAAATGAAGATGGGAATTTTTAATTACTTGTCAAGGAAAGGGTAGATCTTTGTTCACTTTCCAACTCTAAAACATTTTCAGGAAAATGGCAGACAGGATACTGAATTTGCTTGACAACTTTGTTACTCGGAGATAGATTTTAATAAAATTAATCTGAATTTGGCTCAAGGATCAGGGCTTCGGAAAATGAACTGTTCGCTTTCTCAGATTCCAACTTATAAGCATAGGAAATGGGTATGGGCATCATGGATGATAATACAGTTTGCTTTCTGCTCTTATTCATCTTCCACCGAAATAAACTGGAGAAAAGAGTTAACCGCACAAATCGACGGGAATTCGGTCGATTGTGCTTTTTCTGGTGGGATGGAATACGCTAAACCCGCCTTTGCAGACATAGATGGAGATGGTGACCTGGATATTTTTGTGGGTGATCAGAATGGAAGGATACGAATATTTCGGAACGAAGGTACATCCCAGATTCCTATATGGAATTTCGTCTTAGATTTCCCTGATTCAACAATTGGAGAAAGGATCTCTCCTGCTTTGGTGGATGTTGATGCAGATGGTGATCTGGATTTATTTGTCGGCAATAAAGAGGGGAAGGTCTGTTTTTTCAGAAACGATGGAAATCCCCATTCTCCGGTTTGGATTCAGGTAACAGACTTCTATGCTTCCATTGATGTGGGATCGGAAAGCACACCGATCTTTGTAGACATCGATGCGGATAAGGATTTCGACCTGTTTGTCGGAAAAGACGGTGGAGCCATAAGTTTCTACCGTAATGCCGGTACGAAGAGTGTACCGGCATGGAATCTCATTACCTCCAACTATGATTCCATCGACGTGGGGGCATCGAGCATTCCTTTTTTTGCCGATATTGACGCTGATGGAGATCTAGATTTGCTTATCGGGGAGGATCAGGGGAATTTAAATTTCTATCGTAATATCGGAAACAAAACTTCTTCCGATTGGGTTTTGGTTTCCGATAATTACAATTCGATCGATGTGGGGAAACGCAGCGCCCCCAGCTTTGTGGATATTGATGATGATTCCGATCTCGATCTTTTTGTGGGGCGGGATGAGGGTAATATTGTTTTCTATAGGAACAACGGAAGTATCTACCTCCCTTCCTGGACTGAAGTTACTAGAGACTATCTATTTATGGATATGGGAGCATATTCAAAACCTGCGCTCGTAGACATAGACGGAGATGGAGACAACGATCTTTTTGTGGGAGAAGATGAGGGGAATATTAATTTCCATAGGGATGAAGGCATAGGCCCCGTAACCTCCTTAAGCCAGATCACCGAAAACTACTTCGCCATCCAGGCAGGCGAATTCTCTTCCCCAGCGTTTGCGGACATGGACAGAGACGGTGATGCGGATCTGTTCATCGGAAAAAAGGACGGGAGAATGGATTTTTATGAAAATATCGGTACTGCCCAGTCCGCTCTATGGAATTTTATCTCCGACCAGTATAACTCCATAGATGTGGGCTCCTACGCTGCTCCTGCTTTTGTAGACATCGACCATGATACCGATTTGGACATGTTTATAGGACAAATGTACGGAAAGCTCCACTTTTACCGAAATGACGGCACTTCTCAATTTGCTATCTGGACCTTGGTTTCGGATAATCTCGATTCAATTGATGTCGGTTGGTACAGTGTCCCCACCTTTGGTGATTGGGACATGGATGGTGATTTTGATCTGTTGGTCGGGAATGGAGACGGTCGGGTATACTACTACCAGAATGAAGGTACTCCCTATACGTTTTCTTTCTCCCTCATCGCTGATTATTACGATTCCATTGACGTGGGGGATCGGGCAACTCCGGTTTTAAACGACTTTGACTCAGATGGTGACTGGGATCTATTCATAGGAGAGTCTGAAGGAGGGCTTCACTTTTACAAGAATCTAACCCTAAATAGCATTAGGGGCCAGGTGACGGATGGAACGTCCGATCCAATTGTTAATGGAATTGTCTATCTTTCCGGACTCAAAAAAGACAGCACCTATACCAATTCTCACGGTTTTTATAAATTTACCGGTTTACCTGTAGGTTACTATTGCGTTTACCGGGACGCGAATTCTTTCAAGTATTGTTTCTCTCCTTTGGATCAGGATGCTTTTGATATAAACTTCATTGGAACCACCGATGTCGAGGAATCATCTGAATCTAATATTCCTGAACGAATAGAGCTTTACCCCAATTATCCCAATCCTTTTAATCCATTGACCACTTTGAGCTATTCTTTACCCGTCGATATGGAAGTTGAAATCAGCATTTTCAATGTTCAAGGTGCGAAGATTAGAGAACTAACAAATGGATTTCAACCCAAAGGAACGAAAAATATAATCTGGGACGGGAAAAATTCACAAGGTAAAGAAGTCTCCAGTGGAATTTATTTCTGTAAACTCCGGAGCAGGTATTATCACGGGACAATCAAGATGGTGAAGCTTAAATAAAATTACCAAATATCTTGTAGTTGCCCAATTTATTGGGCATAAAACTCCTTTATCTTACGCTCACTTGATTATCCTGGAGATCTGCCTGAACATTGGAATCTCTGCCGTCTTCATCATTTCAAAAATAGCCGACTCTACCGAACCGATCACCGCACCTGCCTGTCTCATCCTCTCCAGAGCATTTTTATAGTCTCCTTCTTTTCTGGAGCTAACCGCATCATAGGGGACATACACGAAATATCCTTGATGCAAAAGATCGTGTACCGTTTGCAATACACAGATATGAGATTCAATACCTATAATCATTATCTGTTTTTTCCCCAAGCTTTTGATCTTCTGATCGAAGTCCCCCACCCCACAACAGCTGAAGGACATTTTGGTGATAGCTTTTACCTTGGGGAGGAGCCCTAAAATCGCTGAATCGGTGGGTCCCATCCCCTCGGGATATTGCTCGGTCATAACCATCGGGATTTCCAGAAGTTTGGCTGCCTGGATCAATTTACTGCAGCTCGATATTAACCTTTCTTTTTCAAACATCACTTTTAAAAGCTTGGTCTGGATATCGACGATCACCAGTAGTGTATCATCTCTTCTCAAAAGATTGGGATGCCTCATTTTTTACCCTCCGATTAGTTAACTTTGTAGTTATCCAATTCGTTGGACGTCAACAGACCAGTAGGTTGGGCTGTCCGAAGGACTGCCCAATAAACTAAAGACGCTGGGTAGCTCGTAACCCGGTCCAATGAAGTTATGGAATCTTCAGAACTCCTGCTCCGTTGATTTTACCCTGCTTGAGCAGTTGCAAAGCCCGGTTAGCTTCATTTAAAGGAAAAGATACGGTCTTGGTTCGGATGGGAATCTCCGCTGCAAGTTTAAGGAGTTCCTCTCCGTCCTTTCGGGTGCTGGCGGTAACGCTTCTGATTGTCTTTTCATAGTAAAGATATTTCAGGTAATCCATCTGCGGTATCGGTGTCATATATATACCCGCCAAAGCCAACGTCCCCCCCGATCCAAAGAGTCCAAAGCATCTAAGACCAATTCTCCTTTGGGAGCAAAAATTATGGCGGAATCCAATTTTTGAGGAATTTTATCCCTGACTTCTCCCGTCCATACCGCACCCAGATTTTCCGCCAGCTTTCGATGTTCCATGCTTCGGGTAAATACATACACCTCGCATCCCCAGTGCACTGCCACTTGTATTGCTACATGCGCCGAGGCCCCGAATCCCCACAACCCCAGTTTTCCTTTAGGTTTGATCTCGCTTAATTTCAAAGCCCGGTAGCCGATAATGCCTGCACAAAGCAAGGGAGCTGCTTGTTCATCCGAGAATCCAGGTGGTAAGGGATAGGCAAAATCCTGAGAGATCACCGTGTATTGTGCATATCCCCCATCTACGTGATAACCGGTGAAAAGAACATCCACGCATAAATTTTCTCTCCCTTCTAGGCAATATTTACACTTCCCGCAGGTGCGGTATAACCAGGCCATTCCCACCCGGTCACCTTTTTTGAAACGAGTGACCTTCTCCCCTATTTCCTCTACTACCCCAACTACCTGATGTCCGGGAATCAAAGGCAACTTAGGAAGGTCCAATTCTCCTTCGATCGTATGCAAATCCGTATGGCAGACTCCGCAAATACTGACCCGGATTAGAATCTCATCCGAACTGATTTTCGGTACCTCTTTCTCTACCAGCTGCAGCGGATTTTTCTCTATCTTCCCCGCCTTCTCCAAAAGCATTGATAACATTTTACCCTCGTCCGAGTGTTGCTTCCTTTTTCCCCCTTATAATTATACAAAATATTATTTTCCTCCCACATTGACAAGCAAAACTTCGTTGAAACCTTCTTTACTTTTCAGCAGTAAGGATAACTGAAATGATCATCAATTTTGCTTTCCTGTTTATCGATTCATGTCTGTTTGTTAATAATCACTGTCTTCCCCTGTTCTTTAGATAATATCCGTATATAATTAGATTTGCTCTTGAAGCTATTAACTTTTCAAGGAGGAAGGAATGAAGACGTTATTAAAAATTTCCGGATGGGGATTGATTCTTGTTATTTTCGTTATCAGTACCGCTTTTGCTCAAACCTCAGTTCAAAAAATACCTCAACGGTCAGAAATACCCGAAAAATACAAATGGAAACTGGAGGATATTTACCCCTCCGACTCCCTATGGGAGAAAGATTTTTCTCTAGTGGGAAGTCTCATGCCCGGAATGGAAAAGTTCAAGGGACACCTGGCAGAATCGGGAAAAATTCTCTTGGATTGTCTTAGAATGCAGGATAGCGTGTGGATCGTCATGGATCGTCTTTATGTGTATGCCTACATGAAACTGGATGAAGATACCCGTGTCTCCAGATATCAAGAATTATCTGATCGCGCTGCCAGCTTAAATACCCAAGTCAGAAGAGCCACCTCTTTTATTGATCCGGAGATTTTAGCTATTCCGGAAACTAAGGTGAATGATCTGATTGTAAATGAGGAAAAACTATCTTTGTACCACCACTATATTGATGATATCCAACGAAAAAAAGCGCATACTCTCACTACGCTGGAGGAAGAGCTTCTAGCGCAAACAGCAGACATCGCTCGCATCCCCACAACTGTTTTCACCATGATAGATGGTGCCGACATCAAATATCCTACAATCAAAGATGAGAATGGGATCGAAGTCCAGCTCACTAAAGAGAGGTATTATAAATTCTTGGAATCCACCGACCGCCGGTTAAGAAAAGATGCCATGGACGGTTATAATCAAGCTTACCTAGCTTACTTGAATACCCTGGGAGCTACTTTAGCGGGAAGCATAGCTAAAAATATCTTCAACGCCAAGACACGAAAATATAACTCTTCGCTTGATGCAGCGCTCTACCAAGACGATATTCCTGCAGAGGTGTTTGAGAATTTGATCAAAACAGTCAACCAAAACTTGGAACCAGTTCATCGGTATGTTAGCCTCCGGAAAAAAGTTATGAAGCTGGATGAGCTGCACAAATATGACCTCTGGGTTCCGCTGGTGCCTCAAGCCAGAATGGATATCCCCTACGACTCCGCAGTGAATTTGGTTTTGAATGCAGTCAAATCCCTGGGGAAGAAATACCAAAGCGATCTGAAACAAGGTTTCACTTCCGGGTGGGTGGATGTGTTTGAAACCGAGGGAAAACGCAGCAGCGCCTATTCATGGGGTGCTTATTCCACTCATCCGTACATGCTTCTGAATTACAACAACACATTGGAGAATACCTTTACTGTAGCTCATGAAATGGGGCACAATATACATGGGCTGTATTCCAATCGGAAACAACCTTATATCTATTCGGACGCCCGCACTTTTGTGAATGAAGTGGCTTCTACCATGAATGAGGTCCTTCTGATGGATTACCTGATCAAAAACGTCAAAGATAAAACTCAAAAACTCTATCTCCTTAACTACCATGTAGAGATGATAATGGGCTCCTTTTATAGTCAAGTTATGTTCACAGAATTCGAAAAAGGAGCTCACCAACAAGCGGAGGCCGGGGAGGCTCTCTCTGCGTCCTCTATTAGAAAAATTTATAACAACATATATCGGAAATACGAAGGTCCGGAGGTGGTGCTGGATTCACTGGACGATCTTTCTGGCCTTCGCATTTCTCATTTCTATACCCATCCCCCATTTTATGTGTTCCAGTATGCGACTAGCTTTGCCGCTGCTACCGCTTTGGCTCGAAAAATATTAACCGGCGACGAGGATGCAGTAAGGCGCTTTATCGATCTTCTTGAATCCGGTGATTCCGATTATCCGATAAATCTTCTTAAAAAGGCTGGCGTGGACATGACCACCCCTGAGCCAGTAAATGAAACCATCAAACTTTTCGGACAACTGGTTGGAGAGATGGAAAAGTTGCTACAGGAGTGAAGTACTTCAATTGGAAAATTATATTTTTATCAACATTATTCTATTTCAAATATCACACAACTATGTTATTTGATCAGAATATTCTGCATTATGTGAGTATTAGTATATTAACGATAACGATATCTGAATGATTTCCTTTTCACAAATAATCTCCGTCCAAAACGACGTGTTTCGGACCCACCTTGTTGGTTCTTTGATCTAAACATAAACAGTAATATTATTCCACAGAATACAACGATAAGGGATAAGAAAACAATTGTTAATTTTTCAAAGTTTATTACACGTTCAGTATCATAATCTAAAACAATGTTTCCATGGAAAATTGGTGACTCACGGGTGATAATCGTAATAGGATTACCATTTTTTGCTTTAAGAACTGGCATCTCAAATACAGCTCGGTAATCCTCGATTAATGGTTTTGGACCGGGCCGCGGGCTTCTTAGAGATAAGATACTGCCTTTCCCTCCAGATGTAAGATTCGGAACTGCACTAATATAAACTCTTATATTCCTACCAGGCAAATCTCCATCGTTTTTTAACCACACAGTGCTCTCTACCCTTCTGGATGATAATTAGCTAGTTCCAAAACATGCCCATCATCTTTAGATAGTCTTTTGATTTCAGGTAATATTCGATCAATCCATTCATCACAATTACTAGTGTAGCAAAAGAGCGTACCAAATAAGAAAGGACTATAAGATTCAAGCTTTAACTTTTTATCTATTTCGTAAACCTCATAGTTAAGTAAATCGGGTGTTAATTCTTCAGGATAGTCACTAAACTTCCCCTCTTGAGCCTTTTCAAGATTAGGTATCTCCAATCTACCACTTCTTTGAAAGTACCTAATAACTAGATCGGGGATTTTAAAATTGTGTTCGATATAGTATCTTGCGATCGAAGATTCATCAATCCATACTGCTTCCGGAGACAATAGATCATAGGTTATTTGGGCATGTTGATTGAAGTAGTCAAATAATCCCACCAAGCTTGTAATTACAGCGACCCCAACAAGTAGATTAAGAAACTTGTTGAATGATTCCAAGACAGATAAAAATCTTCTCATAAAATGAGCCCCTTTCAAAAAACTCATCTTTTCTATTAAGAACCGGGTGATTTCCAATCAGAATAAAATCCCTTCATCACTTTCCCATCTTTTTCTTGTGTTTTATACCTTAAATAATCATTTTGTTGGACGATAAAGATTGATTAAATCCCGCAATCTTAAAGCTTCAGTTCTGGCTGCCGATGCAAAGTCCCGTCCTGATGAAGCGTAGATTATGGCACGTGACGAGTTTATTATCGCCAGTTCCCCGTTTTCATCCGCGCCATATTTCACGGTGGATTCGACCTCTCCGGCTTGTGTTCCCACACCCGGTATCAGAAAAGGCAATGTCGGGGCAATCTCTCTAATTCTCTTCAGCTGATCCGGATAGGTGGCACCGACTACCAATCCGCAATTACCCCTTTCATTCCAGCTAAGGACCTTTTCTGCAACTATTTCATACAAAGGTCTCCCTGCTATCATGGAAAGCTGAAAATCTTTGGCTCCCTCATTGGAAGTCAGACAAAGGATAAAAGCGCACTTTCCTTCATATTCCAAAAATGGTTGGATCGCGTCTCTACCCATATATGGGCTGACTGTAACCGCATCCGCTTTCATCACCTCATACAGCGCCCGGGCATACATTTGGGCGGTGTTCCCGATATCCCCTCTTTTTGCATCCAGGATAATCGGAATCTCCGAAGGGATATATTCGCAGGTTTTCCTCAGAGCCTCCCACCCCTTTGTTCCCAACGCCTCATAGAATCCCATATTTGGTTTATAAGCGCACACCAAATCCCCGGTGGAATCGATGATCTCACGGTTAAATTTGAAAACGGGGTCCTCCTCGCTTTTAAGAAATGGGGGTATCTTCCTTTCGTCCGTATCCAACCCCACACAAACCAGAGAGTTGTTTTTCTGGGAAACTTTCCGAAGTTTATCGATGAATCTCATATTCTCCTCCTCTATTTTTCAACCAATATATTTTCTCGGAACCAAATGTCAAAAGTTATTTTATCCGGTCATGACTATTTTGAAAGCTCAACTATCAGTATTTAGAAGTTTTCTAGATTAAAGAGTTGATGAAATGTTCGAAGTTCTCGAGGAAAAATTTCTTGACAAACCATATATGGTGGGTTAAAATTATGCCGGGTAAATTACAAAACCCCTGGGGTAGGAATATCCATGGAACAGCCATTGATCTTGAATATCGCTAAAAGAGGAGGTTAAAGTGGATAAGTGGGAATGTCTGGTTTGCGGGTACATATATGATCCGGAGTTGGGTGATCCGGATAATGACGTTGAGCCGGGAACACCGTTTGAGGAGCTTCCAGAAGATTGGGTATGTCCGGAGTGCGGTGTGGGGAAAGATGAGTTCGAAAAACTGGAAGAATAGGGCTACTAAAATCCATCCGATACAGAAAAACCAACCGGTGTTTTTGCTTTTCTTTGACTTAACCTGATTCCCATTGGGAAACAAGAGGTTCCAATCCTTCATTTCTTCTCCCGTTTTAGAATCAGGTGAAACCAATCCATTATTTGATCTTCGAGATAATCAAGGACTAGGTGTTCTTCCATCTTTTTGCATAACCATACGGTTAACGTGGGGGACATTCCTTCAAAATATCTTCAATTTTCTATGTGTTTCGGCTGTATAATATTAAGTATCAACCACGCAGGAGGAAAAGATGACTGAAAAGAAAGACTTGGAAGCAGTGGAAAAGCTCAATGAAGCCCGCAACAAGATAAAAAAGGAGATCAAAAAGGTGATCATCGGACAGGACCGAGTGATTGATGAGCTTTTAACTGCACTTCTGTCCAACGGACATTGTCTTTTAATCGGTGTACCGGGTTTAGCTAAAACCCTGATGATCTCCACCATCTCCCGAATTTTTGATCTGAAATTCAACCGCATCCAGTTCACGCCGGATCTGATGCCCTCTGACATAACCGGAACGGAGATCATTGAAGAGAATGTCTCCACCGGAGAGAGGAGTTTTAAATTCGTAAAGGGACCGGTTTTCGCCAATATCGTGCTGGCGGACGAAATAAACCGTACCCCCCCAAAAACTCAAGCCGCACTTCTGCAGGCCATGCAGGAGCATGAGGTCACCGCAGGAGGCGAAACCCACAAGCTGGTAGAACCTTTCTTCGTTTTGGCTACCCAGAATCCCATCGAGCTGGAGGGAACCTACCCCCTTCCTGAAGCCCAGCTGGACAGGTTCATGTTCAATATTTTTGTAGATTACCCATCGGAACAGGAGGAGAGCACCATAGTCAAATCCACCACCAGTGCCTATGGCTGGGACTTAGATAAGGTGATGGATGCCCAGGAGATCATTCAGTTGCAACATCTCGCCCGTCGTGTTCCGGTGTCGGATCACGTGGTCCACTATGCAGTAAAACTTGCTCGCAGTACCAGGCCACATGGAAACAACTCCCTTCCCTACATAAAAAATTGGGTAACCTGGGGGGCGGGACCGAGGGCTTCTCAGTATATGATTTTAGGCGCGAAAACCAGGGCAATATTGGACGGCAGATATACCCCTTCGACGGAAGACGTCAAAGCAGTGGCAAAACCGGTCTTAAGACATCGCATCGTTACCTCATTTAATGCTGAAGCGGATGGGGTGGGAACTCTGGACATAATCGAAAAATTATTGCAGGATGTGAAAGAAGAATAGGACTGGTTGTGATCCATAGGGAGAATTACCCGAAATTTATCGAAGATCTTAAGTCGATTTCGAGACTCGTTATGATGGTGAGCTTGGCGAATCACTCGAGACTCGAGGTACGATGGTGAGTTCCGGAAAATTCCCCAGAAGTAGAACTTCGATACCAGTTTAATCACTGAAAACGTGAGGGGAAGTTTTGATGATACGGACAAATGCTTTCAAACTGTTTCTTCTTTTTCTGTTGATACTTGGATCAGTAAGTTGCAGTAACAAAGAACAACAAGCGCAGAAGCATTACAAAAAAGGATTTGAATTCCACAATCAAGGTTCGTTGGACCAAGCCATCGAAGAGTATCAAGAAGCACTTAAGCTTAATCCGTCTTATGCGGAAGTCTATATGAACTTAGGAGCAATCTACGTATCTAAGAAAGATTACGATCAAGCCGTTCAGCAGTTTAAGAAAGTGGTTGAGCTAAATCATTTTAACGCAAAGGCACATTATAACTTAGGGATGGTTTATGTTTATAATGGAGAGAAGGAAAAGGCTGAGGAGGAACTCAAGATTCTTAGAAGCTTTGGCTCTGGACTGGCGGATAACTTACAAAAGAAGATAGTGGAATAATATCCTAAAAATATTGATATCTTGTAAGTTCCCCCATGTGGACAACGTAGCATGATTATAAAATGAAGATTTTACCGTTAAATGAATTTGAAAGACGTAATTTCGAGCATTAACTCTTTGATTCAGCGATTATTATTATTGAATTCCGAATAGTGATTTTGCATTTTAGATTTTTAATTTTACCTTTTTCTCACTTATGCCAGAAGACTACCGCAGATTTTTAAAACCGGATGTGGTATCCAAGTTGTCCGGAATGGAGATCAAAGCTCGGTTGGTGGTGGAGGGATTCATCGCCGGTTTGCACAAAAGCCCCTATCACGGATTCTCCGTGGAGTTTGCTGAACACCGGCAATACATGCCCGGCGATCCTTTGCGAAACGTCGATTGGAAGGTCTATGCCAAAACCGATCGCTTCTTCATCAAAGAGTTCGAGGAGGAGACGAATCTCAAAGCCTATATCCTGATGGATACTTCCGGCTCCATGGGGTATGGTTCCAACGGCCTCAACAAACTGGAATATGGCAGTTATCTTTCTGCCGCTCTTTCCTACCTCATGCTGAAACAGAGGGATTCCGTGGGATTGGTCATGTTTGACCAGAAGATAAACCGATACATCCCTCCCAAATCTGCTTTGAGAAGTCATCTGCACGTGATCCTTCAGGAACTAAATAAAGTCACCCCCTCCCGGACCACCAACATAAGCTCTGCCCTGCACGAGATGGCGGAGAGGATCAAAAGACGAGGACTGATTATCTTGATTTCCGATCTTTTCGACGATCCGGATAAGGTGATAAACGGGCTGAAGCATTTTCGGCACAAAAAACATGAGGTTATCGTTTTTCATGTACTGGATCCGAGGGAACGCACCTTCTCCTTTCCGGAGTTGGCCATCTTCAAGGATCTGGAGACCGATGAGGAGTTGATGACCTCCCCCTGGCAGATCAAAAAAGAATATATCGAAAGGTTCAAGAAACTGGTCAGCAAGTACACCCTTCAATGCCGTGAAAGCTTAATCGATTATGTGCTTTTGGATACTTCCGTCAGTTTCGATTATGCTCTGTTTTCCTACTTGAGCAAAAGGCAGAGATTGGGGTAAGATGTCCGCGTTCAACAGTTCGCCGTCCACCGCTGAAAGGAACAGCACGCAAACAAGCCTTTATATGATAGGTTAATAATCATTTCCTGTAAGCAGGGCTCCCACCATGCCACACTTCGGAGAAAAGGTAATGACAAAAAAACTGTTAATTGGCGCGCACATGTCCATATCCGGTGGAGTCTACAACTCGCTTATTTATGGAAAAGAACTGGGATGCACCGCCATTCAGATTTTTACCAAAAACAACAACCAGTGGAAAGCCAAGGAACTCTCTTCGGAAGATGTAAAGAATTTTTTCGAAAATCAAAAGAAGACCAAGATTTCTCCGGTGGTGGGGCATAATGGTTATCTGATAAATCTGGCTTCTCCCAAGGAAGACATATACCGGCAGTCTTTGGAGTCGATGCTGACCGAGCTGCAACGAGCGGAGCTTTTGGCTCTCCCCTATCTGGTGATGCATCCGGGCTCGCACCTGGGAACGGGAGAAAAAGCTGGGATAAAGAGAATCGTCCGCTCCATCGACTGGCTTCATCGAAAGACCAAAGGTTACAAGGTTAAAATATGTTTAGAGACTACTGCTGGTCAGGGGACCGCCATCGGTTTCCGGTTCGAACAGATGGCAGATATAATCGAGATGGTGAAGGATAATCAGAGACTGGGGGTATGTTACGATACTTGCCATACTTTCGCTGCCGGATACGATATTCGAACCAAAGAGAGTTACGAGGAAACATTCAAGGAGTTCGACAAGATTGTTGGTATTTCACGACTTAAGGTGTTTCATGTAAACGATTCCATGAAGGATTTAAATTCCCGGGTGGACCGACACCAACATATCGGCGAAGGCAAGATCAAACTGGAAGGATTTCGATTATTGATGAACGATTCCAGATGGGAAAAGATACCTAAGATACTCGAAACTCCAAAGGAAAGTGGAACCGAAAAGGATCAAAAGAATCTGAATTTGCTAAGAAAATTAGCTAAGTAATCCACCGCAGTTCAAAAGAAAATTCGTATTTTTATCTTTATGATAAAATTCGAACGAAAAAGGTTAAGGTCAATATGAACAAGATGAAATTTAAAATCGGCTTAGTCTTTCTCTCGTTTTTTCTCATCCTGAATTTCAGAATCGCATCAGGTGAGCCCGGGACACAATTAGACATCGCCATTAAAGAGGGCGTCACTGGCGACAGTTCGAGTTTCAAACTCATCGATCAGAGGGAAATCAAGCTGCATAACGGATTGGAGACCGCTTCCTTTCAGGCGAATTTCACTTTGACCACCACTGCCACCGTAGTGGATAGCGAAAATGTGGTACTGAACCTGGTTTTAATCACCCTCCCCCCTCAACCACAGACTATTTTGAAGGAGGTTTTAGCCCAGGATAATCTACCGTTTCTCTTGGGTGAAATAAATGTCAAAACCGGAAGAGTTTTTCAAGTCTATCTTACCCCCCGTATAGTTGATCTCCCCCCCCTGGAATGCGATCTCGACACCCGAATCAAAGAAAAAGATGAATGGGACGAGCTCCCCAGCTCTCATTTTTTCTACCGTTACATCTTAAACTCACTGGCCGATCTACAATGGTCCACCATAAAGGGACATACCGAGACCGAATACAACCGCTTCCGGGAAACTTTCGGCTTCACCCAACCGGCTATGGATCGGATGGAGTATTATCTTCTCCCCTGCCATGTTAATGAGATAGTATGGGACCAACGGTTTAATATGGGTCTGGATCCAACCAAGAATAAGATTTACACCATCTATACTCTCTTCGAGAAAAGCCTAGATTCTCCCAGCATTGGTTTTCTTCTGTTCTACCGATTGTGGGGATATGCTCCCCCGATGCTGGCGGAAGGGATAAGTAATTATTTTTCCCTTTCCCATTATTACACCAAGAAGCTGATAGCCTCCAAACAATGGATTTCCCTAAGCCAGCTGGAGTTGACCCGGAATTACCGGAAACAACCCCCGGAGGTTGCTTTCTGGGAAGCCAGCTCCTTCGTGAGATTTCTGGTTAAATCCTACGATCTGGATAAATTCAAACTCCTATACCAAAAAGCCACGGATTTAACCCTTGATCAGGTCATCCAGGAAGTCTATCAGAAGAACCTATCTGCCCTGGAAAAAGAGTGGCTCTCCTATATTAAAACCCAGAAAGACAGTATCTCTGATTTCTATTACTTAGCCAGCATGAAGACTACTAACGGACATTTCGAGGACGCCATTGAACTATATGGTGACATGTTAAGTCTATTCGGCACCAACGATCCGGGTATCCTTCGCAGTTTGGCTTATGTATATTATCTGAAGGGGGATTATGATCAGGCTGAAAAATACTATCTGCAGGTGCTTTCCGCCGATACCTCAAACTTGGAGTACATGCAGATACTGGGGAATATTGCCAGCATCCGGGGCGACTACGAAAAGGCGAAAAGGTACTACCTCCGGGTGATCTCCCTGGATTCAACTTATGTGGATGCCCGTATCAAGCTGGCAGAAGTGCAAACCATCACCGGGGACTTGCAGCCAGCCAAAGATAATTTGGAGAAGGTGGAAACGTCGAAATTGGGCAGTCAAAACCACGTAGAGATTTGTTCCAACCTAGGGACCATATACCAGAAGCTGGGTGAAGCCGAACTAGCTCAGGTAAACTTCGACAAGGCTCTCTTCTATGGCAGACGTTTCGTGGTGGAATTTCCGGATAATCCCATCTCCTATCTAAAACTGGGTGAAGCCTATTTTAACAAAAGCGATGCGGATTCCGCTATCAACTTTTATAAAATAGCTGAGTTTTTGGAAAATAAACCGTTCTATCGTGGCAAAATTCTTTTGGCTATGGGGAAGGCGTACCAGCAGAAAAAAGATGAAGCCAAAGCCAAAGAGTATTTCCGGGAGGTATCCAATATTCCGTCTGGGTATGAGGAGAAGAAAGAAGCACAGAAGCTTTTGATGCAAAGTTCAAAATCCGGAAATAAGAATTAAATCTTGGCATTTAGAATCGTTTTAGAAATGGGAAAGGTAATGGAGTAAAGGTGAAATCAAAATCATGTTCAATTTTCTTAATCCGATCATACTAATCGTAGCGGGGATTGCCGTATTATTTCCCCTGTTGATTCATATATTCAACCGGCAGAAGGTGAAAAAGATCCTCTTCAGCTCGCTTCTTTTCTTAAGGTCTTTGGAGAAGACCCGGATGAGAAGGGTGAAGATCAAGGAGTATCTCCTGCTTATCATCCGCAGTTTGATTATCCTCCTAGCCGTGGCGGCTTTTGCTCGTCCCGCTATAAAAGGAAGTTTCGCCAGCCGGGTGGGAGCTCACGCCAAAACCTCCGTGGTTGTACTTCTGGACAATTCATACAGCCTGGGTTACGAAACCAAAGACGGGCCGATTTTCAAAACGACCAGGGATAAAGCTAAAAACATCCTAAGTCAACTCAAGGAGGGGGATGAGGCCAGCCTGGTCCTATTCAATTCGAAACCCCGGCTGATAACTCCCCAACCCACCTATGATTTCAAACACTTGGCAGAATCTATGGACGATGAAACCGAACTTTCTGCCGATATCACCGACGTCGGAGCAGCTCTGGAGAAAGGTTACCAGCTCTTAAAGGATTCAAAAAACTTAAATCAGGAGATCTATCTGATCACCGATATGGAAAAATCCGGGTGGTCAACCCTTCAGCCCGGTTTTATTTCTTCGGAAAATAAAAAAGTAAAGCTCTTTGTGGTGGATGTTTCACCTTCGGAAAGGCAGAATTTATGTATTGAAAAGGTAGAATTCGGCAATCAGTTGATCGAGCCGGCAAAACCATTTCAATTATCTGCTCAGATTGAGAATTTCACCTCACAGCCAGTGACTAAGTTGTTGGTTGGATTGTACCTGGATGGGAAACGGGTCAGTCAAACCGATACGGACATCGAAAAAGGCGGAAAATCAACGGTGAAGTTTAGCGCGATGGTGGAACAGGCGGGAATTCACACCGGGTTCTTTGAATTGACGGATGACGATCTGATGATAGATAATCGGAGATACTTTACCTTCCGGATACCGGAGAAGATGAAAGTCCTTCTGGTGGGGGAAAACGAGAGAGACACCCGCTATTTAAGCCTAGCCTTAAATCCGCAGAATTCAAGCGAGGCTGCTAAAGAGGTCACTTCCGTCAGCAATGACGAACTACCCGGAGTCGATTTCAATCAATATCAGGTGATCGTTTTCTCCAACCTTTCCCGGCTGTCCGATGTTCAGCTGGCCAATCTGGAAAGATTTCTCCACAGGGGAGGGGGTGTATTTTTTATCCTGGGAGATAACATCGATCCGGAGTTCTATTCCCAAAAGATAATAAAGCCGTTTTTCGATCTGAGCCTAACTGCTCCGCTAGCTCTTACCAAGAGCATGAGTGGATTTTTCAGTCTGGGAACTTTCGATTTAGATCATCCCATCTTTCAGGTTTACCGTCAGGTGGAAAAGGATAAACTGCCTGAGATAAAGTTCTTCTCCATTTTCCAATTACCAGAGGGTGGAAACATAAATACCCTAGCCCGCTTCAAATCGGGAACACCCGCGCTCTTGGAAAAAAGTTTCGGTACCGGAAAAATATTGCTTTTGGTTGCTCCTTTGGGGGAAAGCGAAGGCGATCTGGTGATACATCCTTTTTTCGTTCCGTTCATCAATCGATCGGTGGAATATCTCGGTTCCGATCTTTCCCGATTGGATGAGGAGATACTGATTGATGCCAAAATCACACGCGAGCTTCCGGTGGATTTAGCCGGCAAAGGGATTGAGCTGGTCGATCCCTCAATGAGAAGAGTCGCCTTGCAACCGTCTTTTTCCGCTGGCGAGGAAACCGACCAGCTTATGGTGAGGATAGAAGATACCCCTTTACCCGGCATATACAATATTCTGTCCCGATCCTTTGCCGTAGAAGAAAAGGGGGTGGATAGATTTGCGGTTAACATCGACACCCGGGATTCCGATCAGGAGAAAATAGAACGGAGTGAAGTTGACAGGAAATTGGAGGGCATAAGCGTTTTTTACATCAGTCCCCAGGATGATCTGGGAAAATCGATTCTGCAATCCCGCTATGGAAAAGAGCTTTGGAAAACCGTTCTGTGGATAGCGCTGGGGCTTCTGGTCGTGGAGATGTATCTATCCAGAAGCAGAAAGAAGGATGTGGTGAAAGAGGAGCAAAGTTGAAAGATTTTGGACTATTAGGCTAAAGTTTGATCTTGATACTCGTATTATTTTAATCCGAATAGTTTAGCAAAATCTGTAACCGTTTTATATCGATAGATATTGACTGAATGAACGGCGCATGTTATTCTATAGCTTGCGTTTTTTTTGTAGTTTTATGATCGACCGGATTTGAATATATGAAAACTGATCAAGCCATATCTAGTAAGACATAGATGATCTTATGACTTTAATAAACCTGAAAAATATCACGAAGACGTACGGAACCAATGTGGTCCTAAGCGACATCTCCTGGCAGATTGAGGAAGGGAGAAAGATCGGTCTTCTCGGTTCCAACGGAGCGGGAAAGACCACCCTCTTTCGCATCATCACCGGCGAATTGGAAACGGATAAAGGAGAGGTCATCAGAAGCAAACACTTAAAGCTGGGCTTTCTGCGCCAGGAATACCAGCTGGAGGATGAGCTCACCTTGTTTGACGAGATGCTCAAGCCCTTTTCGGAGCTTTTGAAGCTTCATGACCAGCTGCGGGAATTGGAACATAAAATGTCTTCAGTCGACGATCCCGGCAGACTTTTGGAACTCTACGGTAAACTCCAATCAGAATATGAGAACCAAGGTGGATACGGCTTTGAACACAAGATCGAACGAGTGCTTTACGGGCTGGGTTTCAAGAAAGAGGATTTCGACAAGAATTTGAACGTTTTGAGTGGGGGGGAAAAAAACCGTGCGGCTTTGGCATCGGTTCTTTTGTCCGAACCCAATCTTCTTCTTTTGGACGAGCCGACCAATCACCTGGATATCGAAGGAACCGAATGGCTGGAGCAATATCTTTCGGAATTTCAAGGCACGGTGGTTTTGGTATCGCATGACCGTTATTTTCTTGATAGGATAATAAGCGAGGTGGTGGAATTGGAACATCATCGTCTGGAAAGATACTCAGGAAATTTCTCAGCTTATGTGGAGCAAAAAGCAGAAAGACAGGAAAGAACCCTTAAAGAATATGAAGCCCAACAGGAATACATCTCCCGTACCGAGGATTTCATCCGACGAAACATCGCCGGGCAGAAGACCAAACAAGCCCAATCCAGGAGAAAAACACTGGAGAAACTGGGTAAAATGGAAAAACCGAAAACCAGAATCAAAAAGATTAAGATGTCCTTCTCCTCCACCGGTAGGACGTCCCGGGCGCTGGTCTGGACCGAGGAAGCCGCTAAGAAATTTGGGGAGAGGACCCTGTTCGAGCAGGTCAATTTCTCCATCGAAAGAGGTGACCGGATCGGTTTGATCGGTCCAAACGGCTGCGGCAAAACCACCTTTTTGAAAATCCTTTTGAGCAAAGAAAGTCTTACTTCCGGGGCAGTCAAGGTTGGTTCTAACCTGGATGTGGGATATTACGACCAGGAGCATGAAGGATTGGATCTGGAAAGCTCGGTTTTGGATGAAGTATGGAAAGCCAATTCCCGACTGCTTCCAGCTGAGATGCGAAGCTACCTGGCTAAATTCCTGTTTTTCGGGGATGACGTATTCCGGGAGATAAAGAGTTTTTCCGGTGGTGAGCAGAGCCGGGTGGTCTTAGCCAAGTTGATCTTGTCGAAACCCAACTTCCTTGTACTGGACGAGCCGACCAACCATCTGGACATCGCCTCCCGGGAGGTGCTGGAAAATGCCTTGCTGGAATTTGGAGGAACGATTCTGGTGGTCTCCCACGACCGCTATTTTCTCAACAAGATCGTGAATCGAATTTATGCTTTCGAAGGTGCGGGTTTGAAGGAATATTTAGGAGATTATTCTTATTACGAAGAGAAGAAAAAAGAAAAAAAAGAAAAAGAGAAAAGGAAATCGGAGCTCGCCAGAGCGGAAAAAAGGAAACAATCAGAAATCAAAAATATCAGCCCCAAAACGAAAAAGAGAAGCTTATTTCAAATAGAAAAGGATATCTCTGACGTCGAGAGAAAACTCGAGGAGATTGATTACCTGACCTCCACTCCGGACATCTACACCGATTGGCAGAAACTCGTGGAATTGAACCAGGAAAAAGAGGGGTTAACTCTGAAATTGGAAAAATTGTATAGCGAGTGGGAAGATTCCACCGTGGAATAATGTCCTTTGAGGTGTAAATTTTTTGTTTTACCTGGTCTTGTCTTAAGCAAACCTGAAATTTTTCACACCATTTCTTCGGGTTTAATTTTGGGTGGAGTGTAAAGCTTTAGCTTTACCTATAATTTAGTGAAGTCCTAAACCGAATGTAGGCGGTTGTAAATGAGAATCTAACTTACGTCGGGATTTTATAATCCCCACGTAAATCCTTTACGGTTCAGAGTGAAGCCATTCACTCAATCCCTTTCCATCCTCCCCTATTTTATCAGTGTTTTGCGGAAGGTCGACTGCTGGCGCTTTTATCCGTTTAGTAGATTCACTTTGCTCATAACAAGTTTCTTGGTGGTGGTTAAAAATCATCCTGCCCCACCGCCTGAGCCTCCCGCCCCACCACCGGTTCCCGAAGCGGAGCTCATGGTCGAAGAAGCAGCGGTCATAAGCGAAGACAGTGCATCTCCAAACCCGGTTGGCGAGAAATCGGCATAAGGATGGCTGGCAACGTACCAGGGGAAAAAGCTGTTCTGTTGCCCTTGTGGTACCATCTCCGCCAACTTCTTTACGACCTCCTTGGATAAACCCAGAACCACACCATAGACCAAAAACTTACTGATATTCTCCAAGAAAAAAGGGCTGTGCGGGAATGTTTTATCCAAGTGATTTCTCTATGGACAACCCGGCACCGAGCCACTCTTGAACAAATAGTTGATCAGGTAGACTATATCCCCCACATCTATTTTCCCGTCACAATTGTTATCTCCGGCCTCTGTCGGAACAGGACCAGGACCACTTGTGTACATATAGTTTATCAGAGTAACCACATCTCCAATATCTGTGACGCCGCTCGAATTGGCGTCTCCGGATAAAAATGTACCGGGGATACGAATATTAGCATAGAGCTTATCACCCACGATGGAATCTACTCTAACCGTAATCCATGAGGGACCGTAATAACCCCGGCTGCTCGGATTGGTATAGTAGCCGAAGGTTTCTTGTCCGGAAACATCGGAAGAAAACGAAGCTGCCAGTTGGGTTTCATAAGGGTACCACCATTGTGCGCTGTCTGAGACCCAACCCCCCGGATTGCTGTGGGCATCGCGGCTGGGATTATATCCGGCATCCTCGATCTTAACCGTGTAGTGGGGGTAATCCGGCGTGCCGCTGTTTATTCTCCAATAGTATGCGCCAAGAGAGTCATGAACATGGGTGATGATCAAACCCCTATCCAAAGGATCGCATCCAAAGGTCAAAGCGGGCCAGAAGAAAACACTGTAATCCGAATCTAATTTGTCGAACTTGGCGGGGGAATTGGGATTGCGATACTCCAAAAGGAAATATTCACCTTCAGCTGGAATTATGGGAAGCAAATATAGCGAGCTGTCTTCGGTTGTTTCGATATTGCGTATGACTATGTCGTTATGGATCCCTTCGGTTAAAACAACCGGAGTTATCCATCCGATTTCTTTTTTGCTCCAGCCGCAATGATGAGATGGTATTTCGGAACCGATGGAGAACAAACCATAACCGGCATATCCCATAACGCACCAGTCGTTCACCGGGTGATCGTTGCCATCGTTGGGGGTGTAATAAGTCGTGGTATCGATCTTGTCATCGTAGTCATACAGGTCGGGTATTCCAAAACAGTGCGACAGTTCATGGCAAAAAACACGAATCCGGTTTAGGGCATTAACGCCTAAGAAAAGCCTGGGATTGGCTGGGTTATGTAAGGGTCTGGTCTCCGGGGAAGTGTTCCATCGGTTGACGTACATTCCGTCGAAAGGTCCGGGACCGGAACCGGGCGGGTAAACGTAGGCATACGACCAGATGTCATTGGTGTTGTGCGAATTTTCCTGACCGTTGCCGGTACGAACGAAAACCACCGCATCCACGTCGCCGTCATTGTCGCCGTCAAACTGTGAGTAGTCGATGACCGGATCCAATACCGGCAATAAATCCTCAAAATCATAGTAGGGGGTATACCATCCGGCATTATACCAATTCATCACCTGCCCGACCACGATCGCTTTCCCATAGGAGACTTCGTAAAAATAATCCGCTACCGATCCTCCCGGAAAGACATCTCGGGAAAAGAGCAGACTGTCGAAAGTTTCCTTGGGATATGTGTGTAAACGATTGTCCCACTCCACCAATATGGCTAGAATTTTAAGCGTATCCGCGGTGAAACGATATTGGGCCATATCGACACTATCCTGCCGGGTGAGCTGGGAAGCCGGCATTCTCCCGAATTGCCGCTCCATTACCTCCTGCGGGACGTCGAGTATCATACCCCTGGAGAAATCTATGGCGGACGCAAAAGCCGGGAACATCAGCGCCGCAAGCACACAAATCACAAAGATCTGCACTAACCTTTTCATACTACCTCCTATTCAAATAAGATCGAAAAACAAGTAAAACAGCACATCTATAATATAACCTATTTGTTATACGTGTCAAGGCTGTTTCAAGTTACATCGGGTCGTATTTCAAGGATTAAAGAAAACAAGGAGAGATTTTTTGAATATATCTTTCTTGACGAATCGTGACTGTGTAGTATAATATGGGGATTAAAGGGATGAGGATTAATTAGCAATAATAACACAAGCACGGTGCATCCGACCTGCTGCGTGAGAGGGAATAAAAGTTGACCTTTCAAGTATTGACTTTTCTGCTTATTGCGCCCATAGGACTATTCCTCCTTTTTGTTCTGGTTAAACCGCTGTTTCGCGGCTCCAAGCGCAAGCGGCTTTTGGGCCAACACTTTCCAGCTGAATGGGAGGAAATCTTAAACCGGAACGTGGTTCTTTATCGCTACCTCCCCGACCCGCTGAAGAAGGAGCTGCAAGGGCATATCAACGTATTTTTGGGCGAGAAGACCTTTGAAGGATGCGGAGGGCTGGAAATAACCGACGAGATAAGAGTTACCATTGCTGCCCAGGCGTGTATCCTGTTGTTGAACCGGATCAAGCCCACTTATTATCCCACGCTTTACAGCATTCTGGTTTATCCGAGCGCTTATGTGGCCAAGAAGGTGACAGTTACCGGGATGCAGCACACGGAGGAGATGACCGTTCGCGGCGGGGAGTCGTGGACCCGGGGCGAGGTGGTTTTGGCTTGGGATTTCGTGCGGAAGGCGGCAATCGATCTGGCTTTTGGGCATAACGTGGTTCTGCACGAGTTTGCTCACCAGCTGGACCAGGAGGATGGAAGCGCGAACGGAGCGCCGATTCTGGGGAAAAGCACCAGCTACAAAACCTGGGCGCGGGTTTTGAGCAAGGAATATAAGGGACTGCGGCGGAATGCACTTTCCGGCAGGAAAGATATTATGGATGCTTACGGGGCAACCAACCCGGCGGAGTTCTTTGCGGTAGCTACCGAAACCTTTTTTGAAAGACCAAAACAGATGAAGCTCATCCACCCGGAACTGTACGAAGAACTGAGAAGTTACTATGGACTGGATCCGCTGAAATGGTTTGAGGAGGAAGAACATTCTTCCAACAATTCTGCAGCGAAATAGGTTGTTGTCGGGCAGTTCGTCCCGATAAATCGGGACGCATCTATCGACAGCCCGACTTACTAGTCTCTCCCTTGTCCTATGAAATTGTAGTTGCCCAATTTATTGGGCTCGATAAATCGAGCAACTACCGATGGAACCGGTGCATCTGAAGCTTCTGAAACATCTGAGGTTCATTTTAATTTTTTTTCTCACTTTTCCTTCAAACGATTCAAAGTTAGTGACTTGCGTATGATTTTCGATGCGTTGTTCATGCAAAATGCAAGGGTCAAGAGTCAAAACTCAAGACTCAAAACTCAAAACTATGCATTCTATGAATGCGGTAAGGGGGCAGGTATAATATACTGCCTTCCATAAATACTGCCGCCATCCTTTTCACCACTGAAATTGTTGGGAATTTGCTTTTCGTCGTAAGAGAAACTTAAGGTTAAGTGCACTGCGCACCTGACAAATGAACAGTGTCAGGAGCAAGGGGCTTCGGACTTACTACAGGATTTCAGTCGGTAACGAAAGAGTATATGTCGGAATCCTTGGGCGTACCGAAATTCTTGAGCAATGTCTGTAGAAATCTATAGCCGCTGGTCGGGTGATATGAGCGTCTGGGCTTAAACAATTCTGAAAACAAATACGTTTTATCTAACTCTATAAAAGTCCAGTCAGTGAACTCGTAATCTGTCCGTGGATGACCTCTAATAATGGTGTCGAATGTTACAGAATTAATTCTCAACTCTGCGTAACCACATACGGATATATTTAAAATATCGCTTTCAAGAAAGACGGATAGAATCCGAAGATTGTCGTTGTGGTAAGCATCTGGCTCAAGCCCTAATTCCTCTTTTAGAAGCCGCTTTCCCCAGTTAAGAGCAGTTGCTTGCTCCCCATTCTTAAAATCCTCACGCAATAGTTGCTCTTCAACCGAAGCAGACCAAGTTCCGGGGTAGTACTCTACTTTAGGAGATCGCTGTGTTAGCAGTAACCTGTTGTCACTTGTAACGACCACCATATGCATACAAAATGAATGGGGAAAATCTACCATTAGCGAGCCTCTTATAAGATCTTCTATGAGATGATTCCGTTCGGCTGTAATATTAGCCACATTATCACGATAAAACTGCACATGGCTATATAGGGTAGGTTTCACAAGTAAAGAGAGCGATGGGGTATCAGAGAACGCGATGGGATTCTGCTCTAACATAAACTTCTCACCATCGTCCTTGAAGCGTTTCTTATCATAGAAGTCTTTAAAGTATTTTTCATAAGATGCCTTGTATCTAATGGGCACAGGAAATGGATTTTCATTGTTGATCTTAATCCTGATCTGAGAGAGAGGCCATCCTTCTCTCGGATTTGGAGAGTTTTGTAGAGATATAACATCACCCCAACCCATGCCCGTATACGGTGTGATTATGGGGCTCTTCATATGTTCAATAGCCGATGCAAAGGCAGCTGTTATACCCGAACCTCCTCTATGTGACTGTATAAACGCAGTATTTAGTTCAGCAACCTTTCTGGCTAGTTTTGGGGGAAAGAGCTCTATTTCAATCCCTGCGTCAATGAGCTGCCAGTAACCGCGCCCGCATATTGAGGGATTTGGGTCCAAGATTCCTATAACTACCCGGCGGATGCCTTTTTCAACTATCCAAGCTGTACAGGGACGCTTGTTATGCGATCTGGTAGTACATGGCTCAAGTGTGGTGTATAGTGTGGCACCTGATAATAAATCTTTGCTCTGTAGCATCTTATGAAGGAGTGTAAACTCCGCATGATCTCCTTTGGCTTTCTGCCCTCTATGAGCCACGCCAACGAGTTCCCCATCTTTAGCAACAATTGCCCCAACTTTTGGATCATCTTCGTCACCCCATTCTGACTTTGAAGCTTCTGTAATTGCTAACCGAATGAATTTTTGATCATATTTGGTCATTTTATCCTCTGCTTTCTAGCTTCGTACGTCTGGTGCCCTGCGCCCATACGGGCTCGTCCGAACACCTGACAAATTAATAGTGTCAGGAGCACGGGGCTCCTTGTATGATATAAATAAATTGTATGCCCCTGCAATTAAATGAAGATTGTGTTATGCTTTCTTAACTGAATACCCTGCTGTTTCTAATCTTCTGAGCAGCAGTGAGGCAAGTCCTAAATGATCTAGACAAATATCAGGCGAATCTTTTAAAGAGTGTTCGTGGCCTCTCGGGTTTCGGATAGCCAACACACTACCAGCGAATAAGAATTTATAACCTTGTTGTTCATCTTTTTCAGAAAGATTCAAATTTGATGTCAATGCGATAAGAGGGGACGATTCTGCGAAAGCGTTCATCATTAGCTTGGATCCACTCTCGTTTAAACTCGAAAGCCGCTGGATTTCTTTGTCTATAAATTTGAATGCTTCAAAAGTAGCTTGAGAGTAATGACCGTCATCAAATAGTTTTCTAACTATATCGGGCAGACTTTGATGGATATCTCGTGCTTCAAAGGGATGTAATGCAAGCTTATCCGAAGAAGACACATAGGTAAATTGATATGATTTGCGGACTATTCGTTCAAATTTACTAAAGGCACTATCCATTTAGTAGATTCTCTCTTATACTTCTAAAAATTCGATCATAAGTTTCTTGGTCACCCTCCGCAGGTAAATTGATTTCTATTCTAACGGTAAGGCCAAACTCTTTTCCTGGCTTTCTATCTTTTCCATCCAGATTTGGTACTATAGGTTTAGTACGTTGTCTGGCTTTTGGTTTCTCGGTTTTGATTTGCTTTATTGTCGTTACCTTCGGTTCAGGTACTTCACCAAATCCACACATGGCAGCCAGGGCCTTGAAAGTGTTTGCTTGCTTCTTTCCTACAAGAGCAGTTGATTTATCCGACTGGCGGAAGAACGTGATCAGAGAATTTGTATCTAATTTCCAAGCAGCTTCCGAATGGAGTGAGAACAAATCGTTGTAAGCGTTTTTTACTAGACCAGAAAATTCCTTTTGAAAAGCTTTGTCCTCATGTTGAGAGAAAATTTTTGATGCTTTATCTATAGTCTTGCCCTCTTCGTCAATAACGCCAATAAAACGTAAAGTACTTATTATGTAACTTTCGTTTTTAGGCGCATAACCAAGCTTTTTCATGGTATCTGAATTGAAAGTGGAAGGAAACGACTTTCGTAGGTAATTAATCACTTGTACAAAAGGACCGTTACTGATTACATAAGGATGTTTATCTGTCATGGTAATTCCTTTTTTAAGTTTTTTGAAACCCAACTAATAATTTTTTGATTTCTGTATAAGAACCTTTGTTTGACTTGTAGCTAGTAATATATACCCCACCATATCATCCACACCATTCACTCGCCAACCCTTGATACCCCAGCATATATTGCTTGCCACCGTTTTCTGGGGAATCAATTCTATTCATTTAGGGCATTATAATTATTCCCATAACCTTGTCAAGCCTTTTTCTTGGTAATGTCCCAAAGGGGTAAATATGGTTGTTTGCAGAGGAGGAAAACCCCCTGTATCCCCCTTTGAAAAAGGGGGAGAAAAAGCAATCCCCCTTGAATCCCCCTTATTCCTTCTCACGCCTTTGGCGTGCTCAGGACCTATTGGCAGGGGGACTCGGGTGTTGGTTTTTTGCCCCCCTGATATCGGAGACCCGCAGGGACGAAGATCCGTAGGAAGGGGGGTAGGGGGGTTCTCCCACCTGACAAAGGGGAAAGGTTTCTCTACAATTTCCCTACAGTTTCGATGGTGAAAAGGACGGCGTCGGTATTTATGAGGGAGGTACTGTTAAAGGATAGTGTACCGTTTATCGGTTTAGGTTTCGGCCACGTATCGGTTTCGTGTTTGGTTTTCGTCACGACAAACGACAGCCGCTTAACGATAAACGATACGTAACCTAAACCGCAACCTTTTAGCGAAGTTAGTTATGAGCTATCGAAAAACAAGAAAGTTGAACGATTACTATAATAAGTCACTCGGAGTACAGAAAGCTTGTCAAACAGAGCCCATGGAGGTAAATGTTACCACCAGTCGCAACTCTTTAGTTTCAAACGTACACCATTCTTTACCCAATAATGGGTTGGAGGAAAAGTGAGGAAAAAATAAAAAAGTACACCAGTTGCACCAGAAGCACCAGATGCCCCAGTTCCACCGACGCATTTAAAAATGAAAAAGCTATCCCACAACACCCTCATGTCCCCTCTGTCCAGCCGACAGATTTAAATTCCCCCTTTAGTAAAGGGGGAATGAAAGGGGGATTGAATCTCTCTTTTTCCCCCACTCTTCACAAGTTGAAAATCCCGTCCTTCGATTTATTCAGGATGGTGAGCACATGTCCTGAAGCAAAGCTGAAGGAAGGTCGAACCACCACAAGCGTGTGTGGGGGGGATAAAAAGGAGAGTAAGGACAACTCATCTGTTGTCCCCACAATATTCTTCCCCCCTGACAAGGGGGGAAATTTAAAGGGGGGTTATAAACGTTATTATCGGGACCGAAGATAGTGGGTCGCATAAATGCAACCGCTACAGAATTCTTCCCCCCTGATAAGGGGGGAAATGCAAAGGGGGGTTATAAAAGTGTCGGTGTTACGAAGCTTCTGATTATTTTCTTTTGTGGAATCTTACTCTACATAATCTACAATCTTCTTGCCGGTTTTTATTAAATCATTCACGACCTTAGAGATGTCGGACTTTTTCTTCTCGGCAATGTTTTCCACAAAGGATAGGTTCTTTGGTTCAAGATAAATAGGAAGGTTTAATCTTGCGTTTCTATTATAGAATTTACCTCTCGCTCCTTTTGAGAAATCATATTCCTTTTTCATTTCACGACTTTGTGTATTGTTTTTTCTCCTTCTTGGTCGCCTTTCGACTTGAGATTATTCGAATGGCGACAATATCGCCATTTATATGATTGAATGTATGATGAACAACCAACAAGGAACCATTGGATGCAAGTCCCAAAGTAATCCATCTGTCTTCATCTCTACTGTGTTCATGATCATAGATGGACAATGCTCTGGGGTCTTTAAATACCGTCGCATAAAGCTCGAAGCTAACCTTATGCTTCACCTTATTTGCTTTTGCTTTCGTAGGATCCCACTCAAAATTATAATGCAAAACTTATCTCCATGCATGGTTCACCATGTTATATACTCAAAAATCGGAAATTCTGTTGACCTCGTCACGAGGCTCTTCTTCTATCTGTTTCAATACAAAGATCAAAGCCCTATCATGCTCCGGGCTTCATGCGGTTTGCAGATTTCTCTTTCGACCATTCCTGCTAATTTTACCAATCGCTCCACCAGCATCAAGTTGGTTGCGTGCTTTTGTTTTTTGGCATCCATAAATATGTTGTCCTCCAATCCCACCCGCACATGACCGCCCATAACGATAGCCATGGAGTTAACATAGAACTGGAATCTTCCGATGCCGGCGGCTGCCCAGGTGGAATTCAGCGGCAGATGCGTTACCAAATTCGACAGATGAAAAGGAGTAGCTGCCAAAGTGCCCAAAGAACCGAGGAGTAAATTAAAATAAAACGGCTCACGCAGAATCTTCCGGTCGATCAAGTATTTGGCATAATCGAGCATCCCCATATCGAAAATCTCCAACTCGGGAACGATACCCCGCTCATTCATCTTCTCCGCCAGCGCCTGAATCATCTGCGGTTCGTTTACCGATGCCTGCTGGGGAAAGTTGAGCGAGCCCAAGGTCAATGATGCCATGTCCGGTTTTGCAGCTTCGTCCAGATTCAACACTTCCGAGCGCTGCTCCAGTGATTTGTAGACCCTGCCGCTGGTGGAAACACAGACGATCGCATCCGGACACCTGTTCCGTACTTTGGTAATGATGTCTCGGTACAGATAGGAGTGATAGGTGGGTTCGCCATTCTCATCTCTGGCATGCAGATGAAAAATGGAGGCACCCGCTTGATAACAGAGGAAGCAGTCCTCGGCAATCTCGTCCGGTGACAGAGGGACATGAGGATTATCTTCCTTGGTGGGGATCATACCGGTAACAGCAACGTTGATTATCAGCTTGTTCATCTGCATATTTTATTTCCCTGATATGTTTTGTTTGACGATTCGAGCCGGCACTCCTACTACCTGGACATGATCGGGAACGTCTTTGTTCACCACTGCGCCGGCACCTACGATGGAGTGCGCCCCGATATTAACGTGATCCAGCACCACCGCACCCATGCCGATATAAGCCGCCTCACCGATTTTACAGACTCCGGCGATATTGGCGCCGGGCTGGATGGTCGCAAAGTCGTCTATCTCCGTGTGGTGACCGATCAATACGCCCCGGTTCACCAGAATGTGACGACCAAGAGTAGTGTGAGAAGCGATGATCACACCCGGGCTTATTATAGAACCTTCGCCCACCTGACTTTTGGAAGAAATCCTTGCCGAGGGACAGATCAAAGTGGCAAACCGGATGCCGATATTTGCCACCTGTTCAATATAACTGGTGCGATGGGTGGTAGCAAGACCGCAAACAGCCCAGTGAGTATTGGCCATACCGGTCAGATCATCCACCCAGAAGATAGGGAATCCATCCAGTTTTTCATTGCACTTTTGCCTGTCCATATTCTCAACAAAACCCATAAGTTGAAAGTCGCCCATCCCGGAGACAAGATCGGCTATCTCCACTGCAAAAGTTCTAGTACCAAGAATCAAGAGTGGTCGGGAAGTTTTGGCCATTTACCATCCTTTCCTGATTATTCCGGTGATATAATCCATCTGCTCGTCGGTCAGCTGAAGGTGCATGGGGAGGGAAATCTCTCTTTTCCAGAAATATTCCGTATTCGGCAGGTCCTGCTTTTCGTACATGGGATACTGATCGTTCCGCCGGTAATGCACCCCCACATCCACCCCGGCATCCCGGAGTTTATCCACCAAATCATCCCGCTTCTCCGCCAGGATAGAAAAGAGGTGATAACTGCTTTTTCTATCTTCCTTGTAAGAGAGCAAGCGTATCCCCGGCACGCTCGACAATCTTTGGCGATATTGCCCGGCTATGGCAACCCGGCGGGCATTGTCTTCGTCCAGATGGGAAAGCTGAGCCAGCCCGATAGCTGCTGTTATATCGTTCATATAATAATTGAATCCGACTTCGGTAACGTGATATTCCCACTTATATCTCTGACCATCTGTTCGTTTGAAAGTATCCGCATCGATTCCCAGCCAGCGGAGTCTTCTCAAACGGGAATCGTGATCCTGAGAGCGAATAGTCAATGCCCCGCCACCCCCCATGGTCAGATTCTTAACCGGATCAAAAGAGAAGGCATGAATCTGACCGTGGCTCCCGATGCGTTTACCCCGGTAGATCGCTCCGCAGGCATGGGCGCAGTCCTCGATAATCGGGATACCTGCATTTCTGGCCAAAGCATAGAACTCGTCTATATCTGCCGGATTGCCGCCGTAATGCACCAGCATTATAGCGCCGGTCTGCTCGGTGATGCGCTTTGTTACCGACTCGACATCCAGATTTCCCGTATCGGGCTGGACGTCGGCAAATACCGGTTTGAACTTTTCATAGAGGATGGCGTGATTGGTCGAAACGAAGGTCAGGGGGGTTGTGATTACCTCCGATCCCGGGGGAATGTCAAGCAGGCGCAGACTTAGGTGAAGCGCGGAGGTGCAGGAATTCAGCCCGACGCAATAGGGCGCTCCAATATACCCGGCAAAAGCTTTTTCAAAAGCCTGGGTTTTGGGTCCTGCTCCCAGCCAGCCGGAATTCAGCACCTCATTGACCGCTGCAATTGCTTCCGGATATATGGTCGGCCGGAATAATGGAATCCGCATAATCATGTCTTAAATAAATATATTACCTTCCTCGATGTCAAGATTCTTGTTATCCTACTAGAACTCCGATTGAATTCTATTATCCGATCGATTTACCGGTTCTTGATCTGCTCTTCTATCAGCTTTAGAATAGTGGTTATTGACTTTTCCATGGTCAATTCCTGGGTTACCAATTCATAACCCGCACCAGCGATAAGTTCGCGTTCGTTGTCATGGGTAAGATAATAATTGATGATTCCGGGCATTTCCACTGCTGTTGCGCTGACATAGTGTTTTCCCGGAATATACTCCCCCGGCTCATATATGGGTTCGGAGATCACCAATGCCCGGTTTGCCATCCCCAGAAGGAGACGCGCGCCGGATAAATCGCCGGTATACCTTTGTAGATTAAGAAATATTTTAGTGCGGTTCAAAAGCCTGGTGCGATTTTCCCCCCAAAAAGCCGGATCGGACCAGCTCCCTTGGGTTACCAAATTGATACCTCCCCGGCGTAATATCTTAAAAAGCCTTTTGCGGCGGGGTATAACCAGGGCACCGAGGAAGAGAACGTCGATATCTCTGCATAGGCCCATATCGTACCCATATTCAGAGCGATGGTAGCCTAAAGGCACGTAGGTAGAATGAAATCCGTTTTCGGCTAAGAATTGCTGTCTTGCCGGGGTGGAGACCACCAGCAGATCCGGTATCTTTTTCTCCCTCAGTGCACTCAACCGGGAATGATTGGTATAAACATCGGTGGTTTGTCTATACCGGAGTAGAATCTTAACGATTTCACGAAAGTGCAGGTGGGGGTTGGGTATTCCCGCCGATTTCGGGGGAGGCAACGGCTCGGTATGCCAGATTACGGTAAAAGGACGCTCCTTTGGGGGGAGTGTTTCAAGCTGCCTGCAAACCAACGGAAACCAATTGGCATTATCCATGATCCAGAGGATGTCATTCTTCGTTATATTTAAGCACTGGTTTGATATCTGTGTTACCCTATAGTCTCCCTGGCGTAATAATGAAGTGACTAAATGTAGTTCGTCTTTAAGGGCATGTATCGGACGGTAGCAGACAGTTATGGCAAGGTCATGCAGGCATTCGTTCATTGACATATCATATTATTATCAGGGGTAGAGTCAGGAGCCCGGACGAACAAATCTGGATGAAATACTCCTGAATTATCTTTTTACTGTTTTGTTTTCCCTATCAGGGACAAAAACTCCTGCCGGGTTGCCACCGATTCGCGGAAACTTCCCAAAAGAGAGGAAGTCACCAACATCGAATTCTGTTTCTCTATGCCCCGCATCATCATGCACAGGTGGCGGGCTTCGATCATCACCCCGACGCCTGCCGCATCAATTGTATCCTTTATGGCGTAGGCAATCTGCTCGGTCAAACGCTCCTGCAGCTGCAACCTCCGGGCATACATCTCCATCAAACGGGCTAGTTTGCTGGCTCCGAATATCTTCCCCTGGGGAATGTATCCGATATGACAGCGACCGAAGAAGGGCAAAAGGTGGTGTTCGCACAAGCTGTAGATCTCGATATCCTTCAAAATCACCATGCTGTTGGTCTCCTGGGTGAATCGCGCTTCGTTGATCAGCTTCTCCCGGTCCACCCGATAGCCCGAAGTCAAAAAAGCGATATTCTGAGCCACCCGATGAGGCGTCCTTAGAAGCCCCTCTCTTTGCGGATCCTCTCCGATCTCTACTAGTAGCTCTTTTATTAATTTCTCTACCTTGTCGAAGTCAATGTCTTTTTCCATGCAGGATCTCCTTTTTCAAAAGCCCGGTGTAACTCTTCAGAGGTATCATTATCACTGGTTGTAAATGTGCCGCCGCCTTCTTTATGGGTAATCCGATCCCCGGCAGGATTAAGTCCGGCTCAAGCTCGTGCAGTGGAATGGCAAGAAACGGACGGTTGGGTATCTGCGGGTCGGGAAGAACCAGATCTTTCGTTTTTTGCACCAAATCGCCGTATAGGATCAAGTCGAGATCGATGGTCCGCGGAGCATCTTTATCCCTCGTCCTTTTCCTGCCTAACTCTACTTCTAATTTCCGCAGTACCGTGTGCTTTAATTCTTTTGGCGGAATATCCGTCTCTATCTCTATCACACAATTGTAATATGAGGGCTGCTTCGACCTGCCTTCGGCTTCGGAGGAATAGATGGTGGAGATTCCCACAATGCGGACTTTGGATGCCAGAAGCTGTAGCGCTTTTTTTACATTCTCCTCCGGCTCGATATTTGATCCCACGCCTATGAACGCTCGTACCATGGTTAAGTTTGCCGCTTTCTGGCGATCTCCACCCCCACGCTTCGGGCAAAGCGGAGAGCGTAGGGTTTATCCACTCTCACCTTAACCTGTAAGATCGCTTCATCCTCAAGACAGACATCAGCAATCGCCTCAGCCAGCGCCTCGATCAAGTGATAGCTGGATTTCTCCACCAGGTTTAAGATTCGTTTCTTAAGCCCCCTGAAGTCCACCGAGTCTTCGAACCTGTCGCTTGTGCCGGCTTGGTGCAGGTCGGCAAAGATGGTGAGATTTATCAGCACATCCTGCTTTTCACGTCGCTCCTCATCATTTATACCGATGATGCAGCGGGTGCTTAAATCACGGATTAATATACGGTCCATGGGCATACTCCATCAGATTTATACCCCCGTCAACGTTTATTATCTGACCGGTTAAAAAATCGTTCTTCAAAAGATAGATAACCGCATCCGAAACGTCCTTTAAATCTCCATGCCGCTTGAGCGGTACCGAATCTGCCATCCGGTCCAGATAGCGCCAGTTCTTTCCTTTGGGCGGAAGTATCATTGCCGGGGCGATTCCGTTCACCGTAACGTCCGGAGCAAATTCCAGCGCGGTAAACTTGGTCAGAGCCGAAAGCATCTGTTTGCTAAGTATATAAGCAACGTGCCGCTGATCATAGCTGTTGATCCGGCTGTCCAGCAGGTTGATGATCTTCCCCTTCCGGGTCACTTTCGCAAACTCCCGGCTCAAAACAAACGGCGCCCAGGCATTGACTTGAATGTGTCTGATCAGGGCTTCATAATCCATCCGTTTGAGGGGATCCGGGAGAAAAACGGAAGCGTTATTGATCAGAATATCCAGCCATCCGGCAAGTTTTACGGTTCGGGTGATCAACGTGTTGTATTCCTTGGTTTTCTCGAAGTCCGCACCCAGCACCCAGGAATTCACCCCGATATCAATCAACTCGGCTCTGAGTTTTTGGGCATCCTTCTTTGAGCTGCAGTAATGAATCGCCACGTTCACCCCCTCCCGCGCCAGTGCCAGAGAGATCTCGCGTCCGATCCGCTTGGATGCCCCGGTGACCAGGGCCGTCTTGCCTTTGAGCTTTTTGCTTGGCATGTTGATTCCAACTCTCTTGTTTTTGAGGTACAGCTGACTCAAATCAACAGATCAATCTTCGCCGCCAGGATGAAATCGTTTCGGGAGAGCCCACCCACTTTATGCGTAGAGAGGACCAGCTTAACCTTGCTGTAGGAGATAAATATATCCGGATGGTGGTTCTGCCTCTCCGCCAAATCGGCCACCTTGTTTGCGAAATCCATGCTCCGACGAAAATCCTTGAAGGAGAATTCCCTCTGGATGGTTTTATCTACCAAAGTCCATGGGGGAATATCCGTAATCAGCTTTTTGGTTTCCTCCGGCGAGAGAGGAGGGTCGCCTGTCTTTGGTTGTCTGCAGCTTTCCTCTGATAGTTTCATGCGCTCCTCCGGTTTTCTTAGCGAATGGCTCCGAGCAAATTCTCCGGTTTCACCTGTTCCCCCTTTTTTATCAGTTCGCGTGCCGCATCGACTTTTCCCCACACGTTGCACATCATGGCTCCTCTGATCTTTTCGTCTTTCAGGTAATAGATGACACCGGTATCGTTCTCGTTCTGCCAGTCGGCAAAAATCTTTAGTCTCGAATCTATTTCCCCCACCGCTTCGTATCCAAACTCGAAAAGATCCGAGAAGAAATAAGGCATGTAATCAAAGGGAGCCCTATCTCCGGTCATGTTCCCACCTGCCCATTTCCCCTGGTTTAAAGCATTATCCCAATGCTCGATTCGCATATTCTGACCTAAGGTCCGATACGGGAATAGGGCATTATCCCCGGCAGCATAGATATCCGGATGGGAGGTTTGCAGGTATTCGTCCACCGAGATTCCGTTTCCGGTCACAAGACCCGCCTTTTCCGCCAAATCAATTACCGGTAATATGCCGATCCCTACGATCAACAGGTCCGATTCTATCTGTTTACCGCTATTTGTCCGGGTGAGAAACTTAGATCCTTTCCAGATGATGGAAACCAGCTTGTCTTCGCTTAAGATTTTGATCCCTTTTTGTATATAATGCCGTTGTATCGCCTGACCCAGCCCTTCGGGAAATACCCGCTGGACTAAGTATGGTTCCGGAAAGATCATGGTTACATCTATTTTATTGATATTAAGCGCAGCTGCTATTTCCGATCCGATAAAACCACCTCCGACGACCAGAGCCGATTTTCCCTCTTTTACCTCATTCTTTATTCTCAAATAATCATCCAGAAATCGGTAATAACAGATACCCTCGAGGTCTCCTCCGGGAACAGGGAGAGTCCTGGGAACGCCGCCGGTGGCCAAAAGGAGTTTTCCGTAGCGATAGCTTCTCCCTTGCTCATCGGTTACAGTCTTGTTTTTGACATCAAGCGATACTACCTTGGTGTCGAGCATCAGTTGGATCTTGTTTTGATCATAGAAATTCAGGTCATGCAAAAATATCTCCTCCACTTTTTTCTGACCAAACCACAGTTTCTTGGAAAGGGGTGGCCGGTCGTAGGGGAGGTGTTTCTCCCTTCCGATCAAAAGTATCGACCCGCTTTTGTCGCGTTCTTTTATCTCCTGTGCCGCCGATGCCCCTGCCAGTCCCCCACCCACGATCACGTACGTGTAAGCGTTTTCCGGCATATAAAATGCCTCCTTCACTAAATTAGTGCTACTTGAATTTTTTAATAGGGTTCCATTATCATGTATACGTAATAATTCACTCCATTCTTTCGCTGAGAATTTTGAACCTTTGGTTTTCTCAGATTTTCAAAAGTAGTTTCCCCTCGGTACCGTTTTAATTATCAGCTTCAGAGGTATGCTATTTACCAGCTGAAAGGTAAACACCGCCAATTCAGTCGAACCCTTAAACTTTCCCGGACGACGGTATCCATTGCCCCTATTTTCTATTCTAATTTATCAGTTATTTACTGCTTGTCAATAGACGAAACCCGATCACAGAAATGACAGGCTACTTGATGGTCGTTTTCCAATGATTTCAAGGTTGGTCGTTTTTCCCTGCACAGCGAAGGGCAATCCATAAGAGAATAAAGCTCACATTGATTAATATATCTACAGCCTGCAGTTTCGGGAGCAAGCGAATGAAACTTCCCTTTGAGTATCAGGATCCTTCTCCCCTCCTTTTCCCCTCCCAGAAGCATCCGGGTGTATGGATGGTAGACTTCCTGGTTCATCAATTGAGAGTCGTATAAGAACTCGATCATTCTTCCCTTATACATCACTGCCACCCTACGACATAATTTACCTACCGATTCCAAATCGTGAGATATGATCAGCGCTCCGAATTTGTGATTTTCATGAAGATGTTTTAAAAGCGAGGTTAGCTCCCTCTTGGTCGAGACATCCAGACCGGCAAAAGGTTCATCCGCTATCAAGAATTTCGGTACAATCGCCAGTGCCCGGGCAAGTCCAATCTTTCTCTTCTGCCCGATGCTCAGCTGATGCGGGTAGCGTAGAAGAAAACCGGGATTTAAACCGATTGTTTCAAACAGGGAATGGATCTTCTGGTTTATCTCATCCTTATTTAAATCCGTGTGAATTTCAAAAACCTCGGCCAAGATACCTTTTATTTTCATATGGGGATTTAAGCAGGAATCAGGATTTTGAAAAATCACCCTGACCTCCTTTCTAAATGCTTTTATCCGTTTTTTCCCCATCTCAAATATGTTTTCCCCGTCATAGCATACCTCTCCGGATGTCGGCTCTAGCAAGCCCGAGATGATCCGGGCAATGGTGGTTTTACCGCAACCGCTGTGACCAATCAGACCGAACATCTCCCCTTCCACTATGGAAAAAGACACCTCATCGACGGCTCTTTTCACCCCATCCTCACCGGAGCCGAACAACGATTCCGTCAAATGGAATTGCTGGACTAAATTCTTAACCTCAATCTTCATCTCCAATCTTCCTTAAAAAACGGCTCATCCTTTGAGCTCGGGTTTAAATATACTTCCAGCAACTTATCCAATGAGCGGGAGCCATTTGAACGCGGGGCGGTGGAGCATTGACACAACGCTCGGACAAGTCCCTCTTCAACTCCTGAAAGCTCGGACAGAATGAAATATACTTGCAACCCTGAGAGGCACCAGCCTGAGCTTGGATTCCCCTCCCCTCCGGGGCGGCTGGGTGGCTTTCAACGGCCAGCTAATGCACAACCTGTCTGAGCTGCCCCTATGAAGGTAGCTGCCTGGGCATTCGTCTCAATATCCCCGATGAGAACCGTGGGGCAGCCCATGGTGATAATGCCACCATGAACGGTGTTGTCACCCATCCGGGCAGCGGGTCTGCCTCCAATGAAGACGCCCAGTGAACCCATCGCAATAGAGTCCGGCGGACCAACGCAGGTTGCCATGTCTCCCACCACCGCTGCAGGCATGCCACCAACCAAGACCGTGGGTACACAAGGTCCGGTAATCGGACCACCGACATGGGGTACGGGTCCTGGATTTACCAGGGGGCAGGTATGCATATCACCAATTCGTGCACCCGGTTTACCCATTTAATCCTCCATAACAGCTAAACCATGATTAGTACTCATTCATGGCTTAATTATCTTATGAGAATATCCGTATATTATTTTACATAATTCTTTTAGGTGATTGTAAAACATTTGACACCAATTATATTGGTGTGAATGAACATAAAATCGTTTCATCTGATTGTTAGACAAGAGAAAACGGCCAGGCGGTTTTTGGCAAAACGGTTGTGGAAAAACTAC